>Ga0172381_10000757_pt1 | contig 39727 bp, 55 predicted proteins | sample Leawel6488metaG_FD_119754 | JGI IMG/M metagenome (GOLD analysis project Ga0172381, IMG submission 119754) | Leachate microbial communities from a municipal landfill in Southern Ontario, Canada - Leachate well 64-88 metaG | ecosystem: Engineered > Solid waste > Landfill > Unclassified | place... | reverse complement strand
TGAGGGGGGGAAGGAGAAATGCGACTAAGTGAAAAGAGAAGAGGAAAAGGAAAAATAATAAAGATATTAATAAGTTATGAGATATTTTAATTTTTTTTAATTTTTTCAATGAAACGAGTCATGCGCCTAATCGTAAGTTTTTAGCTAGTAAAAGCGTAGTAAATTACAAGTTGATTAATATAAGAAAAACAATTAGATAACTAACAAGCACATTAAAAACCTAAAAACGTCAACTAAACACATTATGCGCCCAAACTACCTATGTTTAAAAACCTTAAAAACGGCTTTTAAAAGTGTTTAAAAACCACTTCAACTACATTGTGCAGCACACACAGAAACCCGCGCCAGATGGCCTTTTAAACATTTTAAACGTTTTTATCAGACCATGTTTAAAAAGTATATGAAAATTATCATTTTATACTAAAAAACAGCTTATAAAATTTCCAACCGGTTGGAAATTGGGTTGGAAATCAACTTTCAACACTGGCGCGGGTCTTGGCGTTTTTGATGAAAACCGGTTGGAAATGGTAACTTTAAAAATAATAACATCCATTTAAAACAGTGAACTAAAAATAACTTAATAATACTAATTAAAATAAAACTGTAGAAATTAAAAACTTGTATAAAATATAAGACAGTAAAAATATATTAAAAATAAAACATAGTAATTACAATAATATATAAAATAATAAAAAAATAAGTTCTAATTTTTACTATAAAAAAACGTCGCAGAAGGTTCTAATTGTACAAAACCAGTATCAATTTTACTCTCAATTAAATAATAACCCCCAGGCTTAAACTGATCCGTATCTACATAAAAAGCCTGACCAACGTTTTTTAATACTTTTTGGTCGCTTAAAATTTCCTCTATCTTATTAGTCGAACCGAAAGAATCTGTTTTATAAATAGTATATAAACAGGTAACCTCCCCAGTTGACCACATAACAATCGAATCATCTTCTTTATGTATATAATTTACCTGAACCCTTAATACATTATTATATATAGCGGGTTGAAGACTGATATAATCAACATCAGAAAGGTTATCATCCGCAGGTGGAATCCCTAATAATGGACCAGGATCTGTTATTACTTGTGTATTTGTGGCGGGCTCATCATTATTTGAACATGAAAGTAAACAAAAAAGAACCCAAAATAATAGAAATGAAAATTTATACATACCATCCTCCTAATTAAGATTGTGCCGCCGGTACTTGAGATAACGGTGAAAACAGATAGTGTTTCCCTGGACGGATCGGCGGCATGTAAACCGCCCAGGGAGATTCAACTGGCCGCAGTCAGGGCAGCATCAGAATCTTCTTCTTTCTCCCTCCCGACGGTTGAAAGTTTTTCAAGTTGAGCTAATCGATTTTCATGATCTATTAATTTTTCAGCAGTAACAACCGCATCATAAAAAGACTCAATGTTTGCAGCCAGGGACTTGGAATAGCCTGTTTTTGATTCCAGAACAAATTGGGTTTTAGCAATGTGACCCTGCCAGGGGTTTGCGCATGGAGCGTCGACTGAAGAGGAGGACGGAGTAGACGGATTAGACGGATCTATATTATATAGTTTGTCCGCGGTGGCCTTTTTACGGCGGTCAGCTTCATCCTGGGTGATTACTGCTAAATCTAATTTTAAATTCTGAGTAAATTCTTTTATAGGACCGCCTTTATTCTCGAAAAGAAGGCTTTTATCTTTTAACCATTCTTCTACAAAAGGAGTACCTTCACCAGTTAACAGCCAATTTTCATTTAACCTATAATTTATTTTGATTAAATGTAATATTGAATCCGATAGATTATTTTTTTCTCTTTCCACGTTAGATATGTAACTATGTGTTATTCCAAGAGGAATGGCGAATTCCTTCTGTTTAAGGCCTAAAAGCTTCCTGAATATTTTTAAATTTTCAGCAACTTTTTTTGATTTAATTGATTTTTCCACTTGACTTCCTATTTGATTTAGTCGATTATATTGTTAAATAAAAACCGTTAAATATAGATAAAGGTTAAACATGAGATCAAAAACAATAAAAATAGAGCTTTTCAAGGTCCGGGATAAAAAAAACATGAGCCAGATTGCGCGTGAACAGGGCGTATCTCCAACAATGGTGCATTATGTCGTTAACAGAGAAAGAAAGAGCTACCACATAATGAAAGCTATTGCAGATGCAATAGAGAAGCCCGTTGAGGAAGTTTGGCCGGAGCTTAAAACCACTAATAATTAAGTAATATTACAGGTTATTAATTTAACCTGTCAATGTTTTTTTATAGGAGATGAAAAAGTGAGAAAGAGAAACAAAGCACAAAAGATGATTAATGCGATAAGTCTAGATGACCCTGTAATGGTAGTGGCGGTATCTCCGGCATTGATAGATGAAATAAATGAGGGTTGCCGGAAGGTTGATGCATTACTTGATGAGTATTCAAAGATGTTGGGGATGTAATGATGGCAATAACAACTTTAATTCGATCAAATGTTATTTGCTCATGGTGCGGGAAAAAAACAGGAGAAACCTTTATGAATTCCGGCATCGAGAAACACCAGGAGCATTTAAAGAAGTTCGGACATCTGACATCGCACGGGATATGCCACGAATGCCAGGCCGGTTTGCTTAGTGAGGATAATATAAAACGACGGGGTTATATATAAGGAATTGCAAGGAACATGCCAGCCTTAAATCATGCTGAGGATGGCGTGTAGGCGAGCGGACGGGTGGCACTTCGCGAGGGTGCCACCCAACTTAAACAGGAGGCTATTATGACAACACGAAAATTTACAGAATACATGGTTACCGGGTTTGCAATGATTGCCTGGGCGATTGCTTTTTCTGTGATGTTTTAATTTTCCTCCGCACAAGGCTACGGAGGACAGGGTGGACTTACGTGGACAGCGGGCAGGCACAGGGGCCTGCCCCTACGGAAACGGAATAAATAACCAGGGATCTGAAATGCAAAACACTATTACTGCTGCTGAACTTGCTGATATTTATAATGTTACTCCTCGTATGGTTTTAAACTGGGCTGAGCAAGGCCAGTTCAAATACGTCAAAGGCCCCAATAATGTAAACCTATACTATATAGATAGCCTACCGCGCGATATGCAGACTAAAATCTGGTTGTATAATAATCGTGGGCACCTGGACAGTTGCCCAACTGAAGAGATAGTTGAGCGGTTTGAAATGCGGGTGCCGCACAAACATCTATGGCACCCGAAAGTAAAAGATAAAGTGCAGATGATATGTGAGGCGATGGCTGTGCCAGGTGTTAGAGATAAAGGCCGGAAGCAGCGGATAGATAAAATCGCGGAATCATATGGATACAGCTACTCCCAGTTACAGCGGCTAGTTAACCAGGTGAAAAAGGGTGAAGATGTTATTGCTGAGACAAAAAATTACGGTGTAACCATAGGGCCGGAGAGCCTTGATATTACTGTGAGGGCCTGGGATAAAGAGGTTGCGGAACTTGCCATTAATCTGTTAATGGCAAATGATCAAAACCATGTTGAAAAAACCGCCTTGTATGATGAGGTGGTTTTTAAAGCCTGCGAAAAAGGCTTAAAGTATGGAACATATGAATCCTTCCTCTCTATTGATAAACGCATATCAGCCTCTATTAAAAAACTCCGGGATACGGGCGTGCGCGGGCTGCGCGAGGATGTTATCCCAGCGATTTCCAGGGATTTTACAGCCTACCGGGCGATGGAATGTTTGATCGGGGATCAGCATAAAGCGGACTATAACTGCCTGGATTACGCCGGGAACCTGGCTACCCTGGAGCTTTTTGTCTGGCTGGATTTTAGAACTCAGATGGCCTTTGGCGCTGTGGCCTACAAACATTATAATAAATACACGGTTGGGCAGGCGCTACTTAATGCAGTGCACTACGGGCTCCCGGCCCAGACGTATTGCGACTGGGGCAAACCGGAAGAATCTGATTACAAGGCCCAGCTTATTAAACAGCTATCCGAGATAGGGGTTGAGATTAAGCAGACACACGCAAAGGTGCGTCACCCGCAGGCCAAGCCCATAGAAGCCTTTTTTGGCAGGTTGGATAAAAAGCTTAGAAACAAAAGAATACCAGGCTACTGCAAACGCCTGAGCGATCCCAGGGAAAATGAGTTGCAGCAGGCAAAACTTAAAGAGCTGATTCGATCCGGGGATTTGCCCAGCATCGATGAGCTAACGGATATTTTGTTTGACACCCTTGAAGAATGGAATGACCATTTATTTAAAAACCGCGGGGTGGATAATGGCAAGTCCCCGCGCCAGATCCTCGCTGAAGAGAGTAAACTGCACCCGGTTACAACCCTCTCCTCTGATGTTTTAGAATATATCTTCTTACCGGAGAAATCTGTGAACGGGAACAACCAGCCTCTTACAATCAAGCGCAGCCAGGTTAGATTTTCCCATGATGTTTTTAAACGCACTGTCTCTTATTACGCCCCGGAGCTGTCTGACAACAATGGCGCGGAGGTTAGCGTGCGCTATAACCCGTTTGACCCGGCCAGGGTCTGGGTGTTTGACCAAAAAACCAGGAACCTTATTTGCTCTGCAGAGGAGTGGGGCATGATCAACCCGAAAAATATGGACCAGGTGTCTTCGAGGATCGCAATACAGGAGAGGCTGATAAAACGCATCCGGGAACGGTATATCCTGTGGCTGCCGGATAAACCGAGCAAGGTAAGGCAGATTCACCCACGGGAGAAAGAGGCCAGGGAAATCAAGAGGTCAGAGGACAGACGTCAGATATCAGATGTCAGGGTGATGAGGACGCCCCTGGATGGAGATATTGATTTGGCAACCGGTGAGATCCTCCAGGAGGCCCAGGGCGGGCAGGGTTACAGGCCGCTCACTTTTAAGCGGGAGGAAAAGAAGCCGTTGCCCAGGCTGTTTGGGCTGGATTGATGGTAGGCTAAAGTTAGTTTGATTTATTTAAATATTTTAAAAGAAGGATAATTAATATGGCGAAGGAAAATTTAAACCTGGTTGAAACCGACTTTAATGAGGATTTAAACGAGGATTTAAGAAGTGAATATGATGAGGAGTTGCATCGTGAGATAGTAGAGCTTAAAAGTAAATTTGGGATAACTCTCCAGCAGATCGCGAATAAAATTAAAAAAAGCCCGGCCACGATGTCCCAATATTTCGGCAAAAAGTATCCCGGGAATATTGGCGCACTTGAGGAATTACTGAGGAATTTTCTTCAGCGGGAAATCGGCATCGGTAAAATAGCCAGTGCGACAGGGTCTTTTTGCAATACATCTGCATCAACTTTGATATGGGAAGTATTGCAGTATTGTGACTTTAAACAAAAAATGGGGGTTGTCTTAGCCCCCAGCGGATATGGTAAAACGCGCACATGTGAAGAGTATAAATCAAAAAACCCATCAACTATATTAATTACCGCTGATCCATCAAACCGCACACCCGCGCAGATACTGCGTCTCACAATGAAAGATACCGGTATCATAAGGGCCAGCTCCATCGGCCAAATGCTTTATGACATTGTTGATAAACTAAAAGACTCCAACAGGCTTATCATTGTTGATGAAGGGCACTTTCTTACATGGGAAGCTTTTGAAATTTTACGCAAAATCTACGATTACGCAAAGGTCGGTATTGTTATTGCCGGACAGGAACGTGTACTGGAACAAATGAAGGGGCAGGCACAGCGAGCTTACTTATTTGATCAATTGTATTCCAGGATCGCTATTAAGCGCGATAAATTCAAGGTGCTTAAAAAGGATGCCACGGCCATTGTCAATGCGGTTTGCCCAGGGTTAACTGCCGACTGCCTGGATTTTTTGTACTCCAAAGCCCAGGGAAAAGGACGGTACCGGTACATGATAAACGTCCTTGATGTAGGCATGATGATGCATGAACAATATGGAAAAGACATTGATATCAAGTGTTTAACAGAAGCGGAAAGGTTTTTAATAGGGGAATAAGCGCAGAGCGCATAGGGTATGGCGTAGAGGGTAAAATGGCAGCAACAAGATTTAAATCGGAGGGAAGCAGGATGGCGATGCTGGCTAAAATCCACATCGCGAAAAAGCAGCTATGTCTCGATGATGAGATTTACCGGGCTGTTATTAGCTCCATTGCCCCTGGAAGAAGCAGCTCTGCGGATCTGGATAATCGCCAATTGTCTGCGCTGTTGAAGCATTTTGAAAGAAATGGGTTTAAAGCCAGAGGTCAGAAGTCAGGGGTCAGAAGTCAGACAACGGCGCTTAAGATTCGGGCTAGAGGCCTGATGGATAAGGCTGTAGCTGATGGATTGGTGAGCTCAACAAGCGGGCTGGTTAAAAAGATTTGCGGGGTTGATGAGCTTAACTGGTGTAAAGATGCGGGGAAATTAAAGCGATTACTGGCGGTTTTGGAATCCATTAATAGCGGGCAGGCACGGGGGCCTGCCCCTACAAGGGGGACACATGCCATATAAAAAAGATAGCCTGTCGTTTGATGAGTCAAAATTGAGGTTATTGGAGGCGTTATTAGATCATCAGGGCAAGGAGCATGCTGTGGGTATGGATGTGCTGTATACACAGGTGTTTAATGAGCCTGTGGCGCACAAGATCAATGACACGAAAAAAATCAGGAAACTTGTGACTGCTGTACGCAACCAGGGCAGGGCAATTGCCTCCGTGTGTTCCCGGAATGGCGGAGGGTATTATCTTCCCAGGGCCGGATCGGAGCTGGAAGATTATCTGTCAAGCATGCTGCACAGGCCCGCTCTAAAAAAACTGGCTATGGAGGCGAAGATCCGAAAGGTAAGTTTGCCGGAATTGATTGGGCAGATGAGTATAAACTTCAGTAGTCAGGAGTCAGAAGACAGAAGTCAGGAGGGATAGATGGGAAAGAAGAAAGAGCCAGAAGTCAGAGGTCAGATGGCAGAGATCAGAGATAAAGCTGATGAAATGCTTATGGCTGTTGGGGCTTGTGAGTTGGAGGTTGTTAATATTGAGGCTGTCATCGAGGAGGCCATCAGCAAAATCAGGGAACAGTATGCCGGTGATCTGGCTGTTTTAAAAGAGATGAAAACTGATGCTGAAAAGGCTCTTAAGAAATTTGCCCTTAAAAACCGGGTTGATTTGTTCGGACTTGATGGTGACAAGGTTTCTCTCTCTCATGGGATCATATTGTATGCGAAAGAGGATAAGGTTTCCATACCGAAAGATGCGGTTGAAAAGATCGAGGGACTGGGTTGGAAAGAGGGCATTATAATCGTCAAGACCATTGATAGGCCGGTTATTGAGGCCTGGAATGATGAGAAGTTGGCGGCGATCGGGGCTAAGAAAAAGCCGAAGGAAGAAATCTCGTGGGAGTTAACAAAGAAGGCTGAAGCTATTTAGGCTGTAGGCTGTGAGGTAAGAAAATGTCAGGATTAATAAAATGTTTTAACTCAAGTTGCAGGGACTTTAGTCAGGGTGAGGTGAACAATTGTTCTCGGCCTTTGACTTTGATCATGAAATGTCCGGAGGGAATTGTCAGAACAGATAGAGGTCAGAGGCCAGAAGTCAGAGGTCAGGGTAAGAAGGCCATGAGCCAGGTAGAACGGGACCGGATCTGGTACATCAAAGAGTTTAAAAGCAATGAGTGCGTCTGTGGAGGGACCAAGAGGCCAGGGTCTTCGTTTTGTTACACCTGTTTTAAGGCTCTGCCATCTTCATACCAGGGTGCATTGTATCTCAAGATAGGAGATGGGTATGAAGAGGCGTATGAGAATGCGGTGGCTTGGTTAAAGGCTGAAGCTGTTTAGGCTGTAGGCTGTTAGGAAGATAAGAAGGAACCGCGAAATACACGAAAGACACAAACGGTAAGAGTATGAATCCGACTAAAGGTAAAGGCGAACGATATATTTACTGCCAGCATGATGGCGGTGAGTGCCTTGATATAGCTGTAAAGAAAGGATGGAACGCGTTTAATTGTAGCCTATGCGAGACATATTTGCAGTCGGAAACACATAGTAAAAAAATGTTAAAAAACAAAAAGATGGATTTCCGCCTTCGCGGGAATGACGAAGAAGAAAGGAGCACTTATATGTCGGACAAAAAAAATCAATTGATTGATCTTAACAATTCTCTCTTTGCCCAGATGGATCGGTTAACCAGCGGACAGCTCGGCGAAGCTGGCCTGCAACGTGAAATTTTGAGGTCAAAGGCGGTGAGCAGTCTGGCAGCGCAGATCATTCAAAATGCGAAGCTGGCGTTGGAAGGGGCAAAGGCAATAAAGGCCAAAGAGGTGGACAGTGACACTCTCATGCTCGGCAGAGGTGAATAGATGTGGGGCAGGATGAGAAGGGCAGATTTTATAGGGGCCATAAGACCTGGAATGCCGGTACAAAAGGCCAGGGATTAACAGGGCCAAACAGTGGGTCTTTTAAGCGAGGTCAGGTGCCGCCAAACAGAAAACCATTATGGTCGGAGCGTGTTGACAGTAAAAACGGTTATATCTGGATGAAGGTACCGGAGGAAGATCCGTACACAGGGTTTCCTACACGATACAAACTGAAGCATGTATGGATATATGAGCAAAAACATGGGCCGGTACCCAAAGGGTATGTGGTTATTTTTAAGGATCAGAATAATCGGAATTTTGATCCCGGAAATCTGGAGGCAATTAAAAGGGCTGATCTGGCAAGGCTCAACCAGGCCGGTTACAAAGAAGCACCTGGAGAGTTGAAACCAAGCATACTGGCGTTATGCAGGCTTAAGACAAAAATCGGGGAAGCAAGGAGAAAGAGTATGGGGAAAAAGATTTGCAGTAAATGTAAAAGAGAAAAGGAGCTGGAGAAGGATTTCTACAAATCTAAAACCAGCGCCGATGGGCGTAAGAGCATGTGTAAAAAATGCACATCCGAATATATGGCTAACCTCAGAGCCGGAAAGGTTGGTGGTAAAAAGGGTAAGGTTAAAAAAATAAAACCTGTTGTAGAGACGGGCTTAATACCAGCCGCAATAGAAGCTTCTCTTGCCCTGGATATTGCCAGGGTCGAAGGGGAGAACGCTGTATCCATGCAGGAAGCTGCAAAATTTATAATCGCCAGTGTTAAAAAGGAGTTGCTGGGCGCAATTTTTGAGGAACTCAGGAGATAGATATGAAAGATATCTACATAGCGATTGTCCGGCTCATCTGCTACATAGCGATCGCCGGAGTCATCTGTTACCTGGCCGGATCAATAATGGTTATGTGCCGGACAATAGGTGAACAGCAGGCGGAACTCAGGTTGAGTCGGGAGCTGATCGGGGTTCAGGAGGTATACATTGCTGAGCTGGAGAGCCGCCTGGCAGATAAATACAACCGGGCGGTTACTCTTACTGCATATACGGCCCGCTCCAGGGAGTGCGATGCCTCTCCTCATGTGACGGCTATGATGGTAAAGCCCAGGCCAGGGCGGACAATCGCGGTGTCTCGGGACTTGTTTGATGATGGGTGGACGTTTGGAAGATCGGTTTATATCGCGGGGTTGGGCGTGTTTGTGATCGAGGATTTGATGCATGCGCGGCATACGCAGCGGATCGATATCCTTATGGGCACGGCGAAACAGGCCCGGCAGTTTGGTAAGGTTGAGGGACAGGCGGTGCTTATAGCAGAAGGAAAAGATGAACAGGGGGAAGTATGAAGGTTGAAGATGCAAATATATGTGCGGAGTGTGATGAGGTTTACGCCGGGAACGTTTGCCCGGTTTGCGGGCTGGAATTAGGGATACCTTTAAGAAACACTATTTTCCCAATTTCCGGGGGCAGAGTCAGACGGGTGCAAACGCCTCCTCAAAATCAGAAAAAGGTGAGGCTAATGACTAAAAGTGTCCATGAACTGATCAGGGACACAACGGATAAACTTACAGGGATGGAGTTATAACATGAGGGTATACATAGCAAGCAGTTGGCGAAATCAGCATGCAGTAGAAATGCTCACAGCGGAGCTCAGGAAAAAGGGTTGTGAGGTGATCTCCTTTGTGGATAATAACAACGGCGAACAGGCCGGGCACCTGGCAATTGAAAATGGGATCCCGGTGGATTTTGATGAGTGGATATTTTCCACAAAGGGCACTATATCATTTGAATATGATCTGCTGGGTGCGACAACCTCTGATCTTTTTATCTATATAGGGCCTTCTGGAATCGACGCATGGGCAGAGGTCGGAGCGGCGTTCGCCTGCGGAATTCCTATATATGGCTTATGGGCTAAGGGCGAACAGGCAGGGTTAATGCAGCGTATGGTTATGTGGTTTAGTGATTACAGGGAATTATTAGGAGAGTGTTACCTTCTTAAACGCAATAGAGGTTTATAAATGAAATGTCCGGTATGCAGGTCAAAATTTTGTGTTGATGATTGTCTCAAGGAGGCAATTAAGGATGAATTTATTGAGCTCGCATCATATTTTGGGCGGGGATGGCTTGCCGTTAATGAGTACGTTGATTGCTTCCGTAAGGACCAGTGGGGAGCTGTCAATGAAAAAAAGAGGCTACGAAAACTCCAGGAGATTAAAGAACTGTTTGAATTATGTCAATTTGATTTTGACGGAAAGAAATACCGGACAGATAAAAAATCGATCTATGGCGCCATTAAAGTCATAATTGATAAAGAGATGACCAAGCTTAAGGATCACAATTATTTGAAGCAAATTTTAATTGATCCGTTTGAAGGGACACTGAATGTCGCGAAAGCGCAAAGGGTAAGTGCGGAGGGTATGACCGCTCGCGAAGAAACTACCCGCGAGAGTAAGAGGGCTGCGGGCGGAAACCTGAGACCTGAGGAAAAGGCCAAGACCTTTGCGGAATTTAAGGCGGATAAAGGGGTTGAAAGTTTGGCGGATTTGGTAGGACAGAAGATAGGCTGAAGCTTTTTAGGCGTTAGGCTTTTAGGTAAGAAAAACCTTTGAGGTGAAAAGATGACCAAAGAAGAATGGAAAGAAATCGAGGATAAGGTATCAGGGTTATTCGGGTATGTTGATTTGCTTGTTGATGGCCACACTGTAGAGTTTCAGAGACGGAGGGTGGGTAAAAACCAGCTGGGGATTATGACCTTTGTTGATGGCCATTACAAAGGCACATGGAAAGAGGGTGATGAAGAGGCTAAGTATTTGAGGATCGTAACAAGAAACCTCTATTCCCCAAAAAAACTAAAAGAGCTTGAAAAGATTTATGGCAAGCGGCAATGGAAACTCGTGAAAGATAAATATGTTAAAAATTACACATACTTTACTCCGATTTGGTTTTCTGTGAGTGGGATTCGTAAGCATTATGAAAAGACGTTTAAGGATATCAAGCTGGTTAAGATAAACGGGGTTGCTATATGATTCTCTTCACCTGGACACTTACTGCACTGAGCATGATAGGGGTTATTCTTAATGCCAGGAAAAGGGTTTCCGGGTTCTGGTTTTGGGCGGTTGCCAATGCTGGGTGGGTGATTGTTAATTACTGGCAGGGCCTGTGGGCACAGGCTGTGCTGTTTGGGTTTTATTTGTTGGCGTGTTTGTATGGCATATGGGTGTGGCGTAGGGGCGAATAATTATTCGCCCGTACACGGGAGGGAGGCCGGGTTAACTAAGGTTAACAACTTGTTAACCCGGCTTAACAAGATTATCAAGGGCGTGGCCCTATTTATAATAGGCGGGTAGACCGCACCCTGGAGATCGTGGGGATCTCCAGGGTTTATTGGACAAAGTAGACGGATAGGACATATTGGACGGATCGGATATGAATAGATTTATTAAAACCCTCGTGATCATTGGTGCTTTGCTATGGTTGGGCACGGGCACCATGCCCCTACAGGCGCGGGAGGTTACTCTCACATGGGACGCAAATAGCGAGCCGGATCTGTCGCACTACATCGTATATTATGGCACAGTATCGCGAGTGTACACTGTAAACAGTGGTAATATTGGGCTTAAAACAGAGCACAAGGTGCAGCTGCCGGATGATGGCAAGGTTTATTTTTTTGCAGTTACGGCCGTAGATAAAGCCGGGCTGGAATCGGATTATTCAAATGAGGTAAATACCGGGGAGGTGGCTGGGCCGAAGCTCAGGCCGGATCTGACTCCGCCGGGAAAATATAAATTTAACAAGGACACGGATGCCACGGATTAACACGGATTTTTTATAATTTTAATCCTGAAAATCTGTGAAATCTGTATCCCATAAACAAGGAGAAAAACAATGATTCAAGCAAAAACTATTCAGTACACTGTTGAGTTTCCACCCTCTTCTCACCCGGATGTGGCCGGGTACCGAATGTATTACTGTCCGAAAGAGGAGGTGTTGACTGAGGCATCACCGTTTATTGATCTGGGCAACCGGACATCCTTTCAGGTGCCTGGGGAATTTGAAGAGCTGAAAGGGCTAGAGGGTGAATACCGGGTTGCAGGCAGATCATACGATGCAGCGGGTAACTTCGGGCCTTCAGGCGAAGAGGTGATTGTCCCTTTGGATTTTCAGCCTCCGGACGCACCGGGGGCATTCGAGTTTACTTTGATAGATTAGTGGCGTGGCTGAAAAAGGTGTTTAGGCTGTAGGCTTTTAGGTAAGAGGAATAGAGATGGAATTCAAATCATTTGAAGAGGCAGTGGAGGCATCAATGGCGGCAGAGCCGTTATCTGATGAATGGCGTAAGGCAATGGCATATGCGGTTACAAATGCGCCCGCTCCTCTGCAGGCGTTGATTAATAAGCAGATAAAGGAGTTTTTCCCGGATCTCAAACCGGATTATTTTGACGCACATGGCAACCCGTTTTATGCGGTTGATAAGCTATGTAAGTATTTTGATGTGTCAAAAGAACAGGCCGAAGAGATAGCAGAAAATCACCCGGAAGTTATAAGGGATAATACTGACGGGCTTTTCAGGCCGCAGTAAAGGCAAGGCTGTAGCAGTTTAGGCTATAGGCTGTTAGGTAAAAACAATGTAAGGGAGAGGGCAAAAAAATGGACAAAGAAGAAAGAGAAAAGATTGTAAAGGCCATTATTGAGAATCTGAAGACCCTGAGTCTGAGGGAGGCTATGAAGGTGCTCCAGGAGACCCAGGATAAAATCTTGGATGAGGCTAAACTTTAGATTCAGCCAGGACGGCAACCGCGCATTTGCCGTCCATGTGCCAGGCGCAATCAGGGTCGCAGGCCTTATCATGCATGGCGGATTTAATCTTCTCGCCTATCATCATGGTACCTGGCTCTGCGGCAATGATTGCAGACTCAAGACGTTTTAAAGGACATTGCATAGTATCACCTCCTTTTCCGGCAGATTGTTGATGCGGGATCTACATACTGCCAGAAAAGGGGTTGAAAGGCAAAAGAGATTCGCCCACGTTTTTAAGAAATGTGGGTGAATATGGTACGGAGATTCTCTGATATTCCGTACCTGCTTGTTTTTATTAATAGTTTGTTATTAAGAAGTATCACACGTTTTCCAGAAACGCGGGACCATCATCTTGTTCCCGCATTTTTCCCAAATGTGGGAGCAGGTTGATTTTATTATAAAATTCTAATGAGGTTAGAGTGGAAGCTATTTTAGATGAAAATACAGAAGAGGAAGTAATCTACGACGCCAGGTATTTTATAATATTTACCAGCTACATTGCATATAAGGATGATTTTGAAGACGGCAAGCCCAGGGCACGTAAGTTTATAAACCTTCTCATGATACTTGCAAAGATGTGTGGATTTAAGTCTGATAAGGTTTTTACGGATTTTATAGGCCCGACATTTATTGACGGCCAAGGGCTGCAAAGCTTTGTTGATGAGATTCTTGAATATGTTAAAGATTACCAGGTATTTGATCTGATACCACAGATGGCGGATTAAAAATGATTGACTTTTCAGGGAAAAACGATTTAGAATTGAAGGGTCTATATAACCAAAGGCGGTTAAAGCCCCCGTTAGGGCGTTTTTTTATCGCTAATAACAAGTGTCCTGAGACTCCCCGTTCCGCAAGGGCGGGGGCGCCGCCTTTGGGGTGTAGACAAGTCTCAGGACTTTTTTATTTTGGGCGGGAAGTCTCAGGACAGTCTAATGCCAAAGGAGAATGATATGGAAACAAAAGAAGAAAACGGATTAGGGACATGGAGTGACATGTTCAATGGTAAAAGGGGCGAGCTTGCTTTAATGAGAGCTTATGCAGGGGCAAGCGATTTTCATGAACTGGTTTTAACGCTGGAAGGCAGGGAACCTTTTATGCTGGATCGGGATGTTGCAGCTCTCTATAGTGTGTAAACAAGGGAGATTATACAAAACATCCAGCGCAATCCTGGGCACTGGACAGCCGAGATGTATTTCCAGCTCACTGATGAAGAGGTAAAAAAGCTGATATCACTTGGGGTGATATCTGGGCAAAAGCTTGGAAGAGGTGCCAAATTACATGGTTTTACCAAACTGGGTTCCAATGCTGCTGCTTTTTATCTTAGATCAGAAGTCGCAAAGATGAGAGCCATACAGATACTTAAGGCATTTAACCACTTCGAGGACCTTCACAGAACCGGCCAGCTCGGAGGCCAGGCAAGCCCACAGCTTCTTGCAGAGGCATCTTCCGAGGGTAAATCCCAGGGAGTCCGGCTTGGGCTTAAACTAAGCAATATTGCGATTGAACACGGGTTAACCATTGACCAGATCCTTCAGCTCATCCACATCAGGCGAAACGGCCTCTCACAAAAGCAGGCGGCAAGCGCCTTTAATATTACATTATGGACAGTTCAGAAGATTGAAAAGGCATTAAAGGCCGCGGGCATAGACCTGCCAGCAGTCCGCAGAAACCAGATTGAAAAAGAGATAATGGATAACATGGACAATATCCTTTTTGGATCAGGGATGCTCTCTGCCATAGGAGGTGCCCATGAACAGTGAAACCAAACTGATGACCGTGAAAGGGCTTTGTGAGATGGCTGTGAGTAATTCCGGTAAGCTTGCACAATTAAAAGATGAACAGCAATTTATGTTCAATAATGTGAAAACATGCATCTCTTTAATGGAAAAATTTACAACCAGACTGATAGAGGTTGAAGATTATGTGGGCATGCCTGTAAAGACGGATGCTCCAAAACCAAAACCTGCTGATAATATTAATAATTTAAGGTTGGTGAAATCTGAGGGTAAAGATATAATAACACTTGACAAAATTGAGTAATTTTGCTCAAGATGTATGCATCTGAGACAGGTTTAAAACCCGTCTCTACACAAAATAAAATCATTTGGCGGCTTTAGGCCGTCGGTCCCGTGTGTGATTGCGATTAAATTCGCAGATTTAGAGACGTCCGAGCGGATATTGAAACGATTCGGATTACGTAACAAGCAGTTCTCAAAATTGTCACATTTCGGGGAAGGGCTGAAATAAGGCCCGCGTCGAGTTTGAAAACATCAAGCCGGCCTCTGAGACAGAAATGTCCCGGAGCGCCGGCTTTTTGCTTTTTGGGGCAAGAGTTTAACCACGAAATACACGAAAGGCACAAAAGTTTTAAAAGATGAACGTCGAACATCGAACATTGAACGCTGAACCTCGAATGAAATACCAGGTAAACTGGGAAAGGGTTGATCCCAAATTTTGTGAAGTAAATTGTAATGGCTGGATGCCTAAGACCCGGAAATGCGGGACGATTTATACGACGGTGGAGAGAAAAGGGATGTGTATGTGGGAGAATCCAACCCCCCTTCGCAAAGGCTTCGGCGGGCAGGGGCTGAAAGGTTAAAGATGGAAAATCCGTTCAATAAAAAACCGGCAGAAGTTATCAGGTGCTCGGTTGAGTGGAATAAGATCGAGAACTTTAAACCTGAAGAGTTTGACGATCCGACAGAACCGGGCTCCTGGAAACACATGGACCCGATGACAGTGCTTGAGCTTAACAGCTTAAGAAAACGCGCGGGCATTAAAATCGTAACACATAACAAATTCGGGCTTCGCGGTTGTGTATGCGTGAAGCCTGACGGCCATTCCGATGGCTCCAGACATTATGCGGAAAACGCCTGTGATGCGGTTGATTTCCACTTTGAGACTGACGCAGATCCGCGGGATCAGTTTTTTTTTATTTTACATAAAACAGGCTTCACTGGCGTTGGTATTTATTATGACTGGAGTTGGAAGGGAGAGCCTTTGTCGGTCGGGTTTCATGTGGACCGCCGGAAGCAGAAACAGATTTGGCGCAGGGAAAACGGGGAGTACGTGTATTTACTTAAATAAGAAAGAAGGCGTAGGGGCACGGTGCGCCGTGCCCGTACAGGCTGTAGGCTTTTAGTAATTTTGAATTTTGAATTTTTAATTTTGAATTAACAGGGAGGAAGCATCGTGGCAAAGGGCACAGTCAAATGGTTCAACGATTCAAAGGGTTTTGGTTTTATCGAGCAGAAAGACGGTGGGCCGGATTGTTTTGTTCATTATTCGGACATCGAGGGGACCGGGCGTAAAACACTGGTTGAAGGTGAGGCAGTGGAGTTTGAGGCGCAGGCAAGTTCTCGCGGGGCGAAAGCGATAAAAGTAAGAAAGATTTAACCACGAAACACACGAAATACACGAAAGGTTTAATCATGGATTTAACAGGACTTGGATCAGCGTTTGATTTTGCTAAGGGCATCATGGACCGGTTTTGGCCTAAGCAGGCCAGCGAACAGGAAAAGATGGCTGCTGTGGCAAGCCTGGTTCCTCTCCTTGAAGAAAGAGAAGACAAGATCATTGACGCACAGAAATCCATCATAGTGGCCGAGATGAGCCAGGGTGATAATTATACAAAGAGAGCGAGGCCGACTGTGGTCTATGCCGGGCTCGCATTCATGTTTCTGGTTCATGTGTTACTCCCGTTTGTACTTAAAATTGCTGTGGTTTTTACGATTGGTAACCTCACGACGGATCAGATTAACAGCCTTAAAAGCTTGATGGATATTTCTCTCCCGGGAGAATTCTGGATGGCCTGGGGATCTGTCGTGTCAATCTGGTCTCTTGGCAGATCTGCCGAACGCAGGGGCATGTCAAATAAACTGATAACCATGATCACCGGAGGGAAATAATGGAAACTATGAGCATCTCTGCAATCTTGGAAATCCTCAAAAACTTTGGCCCGATCGGGTTGATCGCTTTCATGTGGTGGATGGACACCAAATCAATCCGGAAGATCATGGATGAAAACAAGCAGTATGTCCAGGAGATCCTCGGCTCTTACAAGCGCGACATGGCCGAAATCCGCCGCATGTACGAGGATAACGTGAGGCTCGTCGAGTCGCATGATGCCCTTAACCGCAATTATGCGGCGCTGGCCTCTGACCTGAAGGACGCATATATCATGACAGCACAAATTAATCAGAGATTAGCCGACAGCATTGAATCAAACCAATATTGCCCGATGGTTCGGCTGGAAAAGAAAGCAGCGGGGGTGCAGAGATGAGTGAGAGATTGAAATACGAGGGGCATCTGGCATTGGCCAAACAGGATGTAATGCAGCTTAAAACCGCTCTTAACGGCCTTTTAAAGGCTATGCGGGATAACCTAGACCCGCTTGAAAAGATAGAGAAGATCGACGCCTCTCTTGTTGCTCAGCAGGCTTTGGAATTTGCGGGTAAGCAGATCGTCCTCAAAGAAAAGCTGGAGGAGATCGTTAAGGCGGAGGAAATTTTGGGCAGATCGGGCACAGGCGCTGTGCTCCTACATGGAGATAAACCGACGTGGCCATAGACCTGGACGTCAGACAACGGGCTGAAGAGCTCTTTATCATTGACGGCCTTACTCTCCAGGAGGTGGCCGGTCAGATGGCTATCTCCGAGAGGACGCTGGCGAATTGGTCATCTGAGGGCGAATGGGTTCAGCGGCGGCGGGAATATCAGAACGCAGCCAGGGATATAAAGTATTACGGCAAAATGACCAGGCTAAAACTGATTAAAGACGCCATGACCTCCCTAGATCCACAAAAGATTTACGCGTTTGCGACTCTGGAGAGGACGCTGGCGGAGCCAAAAGCAGAGCTCGGAAACCCAAAGTCAGAAGCCGGAGATCAGAAATTGGAAAATATTGCGATTTCTACTCCGCAGGAAGCGATAACCGCGCTTCAGGAGGCGATCGACGCAAAACTCAGGGGTATGCTCGCCCGGCCTGAAGCTCTTAACCTGAGCGCGATTAAAGAGCTTAAGCAGGCGATGGAGATGATTGACGGGATGCGGATTAAATATGTGGGTAAAGAAGACAAGTCGGACCGACTTTTGAGCCAGGATGAAATAAAGGCGATAAGGGAACAAGTTTTATAAAGAAGGCTGAAGCGGTTTAGGCTGTAGGCTTTTAGGGAAAAGACAAAATGAAACAAAGAGGCAGGGCAAAAAATATTCCTAAAAATCCCGATCGGGTATTTCTGGATTACCAGAGCGCCTGGATTGACGATTTTAGCCTGCTTAAACTTATGGAAAAATCAAGGCAGATAGGCATCTCATGGGCCACTGCCGACGCATGTGTAGAACGTACCGGGGCAAAGGATAACAGGCATGATCAGTGGGTTTCTTCCCGTGATGATATTCAGGCCAGGCTGTTTTTAGAAGACTGCCAACGGTTTGCTAACACATACAAAATGGCGGCTGAAAACCTCGGCATGATGTTCGTTGATGATGATAAAAAGTTTTCTGCCTATGTGCTGAAGTTCGCCAATGGCCATCGGATACACAGTATGTCCAGCAACCCGGATGCTCAGGCAGGTAAAAAGGGCGGGCGCGTGCTCGATGAGTTCGCGCTCCATAAAGACCCTAGGAAATTATATTCCATTGCCCAGCCCGGTATCACATGGGGCGGGCAGCTTGAAATTATATCGACACATCGTGGCAGCGCAAATTTTTTTAATGAGCTGGTTGAAGATGTGAAACATCGTGGAAATCCAATGGGTTTCTCTCTTCACACAGTCACATTACAGAACGCCCTGGATCAGGGGTTTTTATATAAGTTGCAGCAAACGCTGCCCATAACAGACAAGCGCCAGGCAATGGATGAGGCGGAATATTTTGATTTTATCCGCAGCCAGTGTGCCTCTGAAGAGCAATTTTTACAGGAATATATGTGCGTGCCCGCGGATGATGAGGGCGCGTTTTTATCATACGATTTGATCGCCGGTGTTGAATATCATGGCGGCATAAAGTGGGAAATTACAGACACCGGATTTACGCCTGAAGGCGATAAGACCAGTCCCTTATATGTGGGCGTTGACGTTGGCAGAAAAAACGATTTGACGGTGATCTGGATTATCGAACCGGTTGCGGGCGTGAACCTCACCCGCAAGGTAATTTGCATGCAGAATAAGAAATTTGGGGCACAGGAATCAGAGCTTTATAAGTGGCTGGCCCTTTCGCAGACTAGACGGTGCTGTATAGACGAAACTGGGTTGGGCATGCAGTTTGCCGAACGCGCAATTGAAAAATTCGGAGCATACAGGGTTGAAGCCGTTCGGTTTACAGGCCCGGTAAAAGAGGAACTTGCTTACCCGGTGAGGGCCGCATTTGAAGATAAATCGGTCAAAATCCCCAGGGACGATAAGATTCGGGCGGACCTACGCGGGATTAAAAAGACGACAACCGCAGCTGGTAACATACGCTTTGAGGCGGACAGCGGCCCTGGCGGCCATAGTGATAGGTTTTGGGCCTTAGCTCTGGCCATGCATGCGGCAAAGGGAACTGTTGTAGCAGCAGCTGCAGAGCCCAGGGAACCGGATGAATCGCATTACCATGCGGAAAGGCCGGAGGGGATAACGAGCCGCCTTCGCAGAGGCTTCGGCGGCTCAAGGTCAGAGGTCAGAGGTCAGAGGTCAGAGGGAAAACATGGGAATTAAAAACTTTGTTGAAAAGATGTTTGCACCCACCATTGAAAAGGCTGTTCAGGAGCGGCTTCCGGCTGCGGTGTCTTCTCAGATCAGCATGATCGGATGGCGGAAACTTACTGGCGCGCCTACACGTGAACTGCCCATGATGGATCAGTCGCGGGCCATTGAAGTTGCTTACTGGCTGTGGAAAACAAACCCGATGGGCAAGTGGATTATCGAAGTTATCACCGCCTTTGTGACTGCCAAGGGCACTCCGTATACCTGCAAAAATGAAAAAGTTAAGCAAATACTGGATGATTTCTGGTTTGACCCGGTTAACCGGTTTGACTTGCACTGGGAAAACTTTGTGAGGGAACTTGGCATATACGGAGAACAGCTCTGGCCGTGCTTTGTAAGTGATAACGCAGGCAGGGTAAGGCTTGGATACATTGACCCGGCATACATAAGTGCTGTTTACCCTGACCCGGAAAATGTGAAGGTGAAGATCGGCGTAGAGGTAAGCAGCATTGACAGTTCCGCAAAACTGAGGAGGCTTGCCATAGTTTTGGGTGAGGAAAACACAAGCTTTTTGTCACCTGCAGGCCAGGCGTTACGTGAAACTTTTATTGACGGCGAGTGTTTTTTCTTCACGATAAACGCACTCACAAATGAAATGAGAGGCACGTCAGACCTCTTCACCATAGCTGATCACCTGGATGGATATGAGCAATTTTTATATGACAGCTCCGAGAAGTACGCGAAGTTTAATTCGTTTTTTTATGACGTGACTGTGACTGGGGCGGATGAAGAAAAGCTTGAAAAATACCGCACCAGGTACACACCGCCCAAGAGCGGCGGGGCGTTTATACATAACGAAAATATAAAATCTGAGGCTGTGGCGCCGGAGCTTAAGGCCAATGACGCAAAGGAAGCAGCAAGGCTGCACAGGAACCATATTTTAGGCTCTGTGGGCCTGCCTGAGCATTGGTTTGGAGGCGGCGGGGACGTTAATAGGGCCACTGCAGCGGAGATGGATGCGCCATCAAAAAAGATAATCGAATCTCGCCAGAGGCGGGTTAAAAACATGCTGGAGCTGATGATCGATTACGTTATCGAACAGGCCGATAAGCACGGGATACTCTCAGGTGTGCCGGAAGAGGAGCTTTACGATTACGAGGTGCAGACTCCGGAGGCAAACGATAAGGACGTTGCAAAGCTCAGCACCATGCTCACCCAGGTTGCAACCTCTCTCTCTGTGGCTGAGGTGAATGGCTGGATCGCGAATGAAGAGGCAGCAAAGGCGTTTGCGTTTTTTCTGGCATTTGTGGGGTATGAATATACGCCGGAGGAAGGCGCTGCACCAGGATACGAAGATTATAAGAAGACAGCTGAAAGCTTAAAGCTCAAAGGTGAAAGTAAAAAAGTTGAAGAGGAAGATGTTTTAACCGCGAAAAACGCGAACAGCGCGAACGATAAGAAGGCGTAGGGCACGGTGCCCGTGCCCGATAAAAGGCAAAGATGGTAGATGTAAATTCAAAAATTAATTCGCTCCTTAGAGCTAAGAATAAGGGCATTATATCGGGCCAGAAGGCCATGATTGGGATATTTGAGGAGCTGAGGAAGCAGACGGTTGCTGAGATTAAGGGCGTTGAGTCGGATAGTTACTCAGCTTATCACCTGAAGCAAAACAGGGCCATGCTGGAAAAGGCCATTGCGGATACGGAAAGCAGGGCAAAAAGAGAGGCAAATGAAAATCTCGATAAGATGTGGAACTCCGGCGATGACCTGGTTAAAGAGGCCATGTACGCGGGTGAGGTTAGCCTCCGGGGGCAGGCATATTTTTTGAGTAATTCGCTCCTGGATACCCTTAAGGATTTTACAGCAACCAGGCTGGAAGGTTTATCTGAAGCGGCATGGACAAAGATGAACGGCGAGTTATCACTGGGAGTACTGGGGCAGAAAACTCCGTTTGAAGTGGCAAAGGCCATTGCCGGCACATTAAAAGACCCTGGAATTTTTCGTAATGTTTTAACCAGGGCCGCGACTATAACCGAGGTTGAGATGGGCAGGGTGTTTTCTACAGCCACGGTTGAGAGCCTTAAAAAAGCGGCGACAATCGTGCCTGGTATGCAGAAAGAATGGCTCCATGCAGGGCACCCGAGAATGCCGAGGCTGTCGCATTTACGGCTGCATGGGCAGCATAAAAACATGGATGAGCCATTTATAACCGGGAGCCTGGTAATCGATTACCCGCGGGACACAAAGGCACCGTTAGAAGAGGTGATGCATTGCGGGTGCGAGGTTGTACCGTGGATGGAGAAGTGGGAAAATTTTTAACCACGAACTACACGAAATACACGAACGGTAAGAAAGGGTGGGCTTTTAGGAATCTCAGATTTGAGATTTAAAATTTAAAATAATTTAACACAAGGAGACAAGGGTATGGAAAAAAAATTACTGGAAGGGCTGGAATTTACAGGGGCCAAAGGGAAGAAAGATGAAAAGACAGGGAAGATGGTGTGGACGCCATTTAAGAGGCCATTGACCGAGGATGATATTTTGTCGGTCAGTAAGGACGGTAAGGTTATCGTGACAAAAGATGGGAAAAAGTATGATCTGACGAAGCCTAAGACAAAGAAGGCTGAAGCGGTTTAGGCTTTAGGCTGTTAGGGAAAAAGCTGAAGGCTGAAAGCAAAACCCTTTGAGCTTAAGACTTTGAGCTTTGAGCGTGACTGAAAGGAGCAACACATGGACACATTGTTAATTTACAGCAAACTGCTGGCGGCATCGGATGATAAGACAACCACTGATTATGGCTACAAATGGCGCGTACAGGTGGTTGAGTACGGCATGGGAAAGGATGGCCGTATAAACTGGCCCAAGGCCCCACTTGTTGCAGCCCTCTCCTTGTATGAAAATGCAAAGGTATTTGCCCTCAACGACTCACAGCATGAGGCTAATCCAAAACCTTTTGGCAAATCTGTCCGCGAGATTGTTGGCTGGCTCAAAAACGCCGTTGATACCGGCACCGGTATTGAGGCGGATTTTTACATACTCAAGAGCGCTCAATGGCTCCGTGATGCACTTGTTGATTCTCATGAGCGTGGTAACCCGGATTTGCTCGGCCTGTCGCATGATGTATCCGCAAAGGCTGTGGCAAAGCGTGATGCGTCCGGTAAATCATACAAAGAACCGGTCGAGATTATGGCCGTCCAGGTGGACGTAGTCTATGATCCGACCAATAACGGTAAATTTATAAGAATGGCCGCTGCAGTCGGCCAGGGAGGCGAAAAGGACATGTTCGAAAAACTAATGGCCGGACTGGCAAAGGTGCGCCCTGACTTACACAAAGAGATCACGGACGCGATGAACGCAAAAACTTTAACGGAGGATCAGGCAATTGAGAAAATCACAGCAGCAATGATCAAGGACGCGGGCGGTGATGACAAGAATGAAAAGCTTGTTGCCGCCATTGTTGCCGGAATTAAGAAGATCGTTGTGGTTGATGATAAATCAACAGCAACACTTGACGAAGTCAAACTCCTGGCCGCAGGTATGACACTGGACAGGGAACTTGAAACAAGCAAACTCCCGGCAACCGTACAGGCTAATATTCGCAAGCAGTTTGAGAAAAAAGTCTTCAAAGCCGAGGATCTCCAGGCGGCCATTATTGACTCAAAAAAGATGGTTGATGAGCTGACCGGTTCAGGCAACGTGAATGGCGCGGGCGGTAATGGCCGTGTAGAAGTACTGCGCGGATCTGTTGAAAAGCTCCAGGCCGCTTTCGACAAAATGATGGGCATCAAAGTGGATGATAAAGTGAAAGATGTCCAGCCCATGAAAAGCCTGCGGGCCGCTTATGTTGAAATGACCGGAGATACCGATGTGAGAGGCTATCTTGAGCCTGAACAGGCACACCGCCTCCAGGCAGCATACGGGTCTACAACCTTCAGCTATGTGCTCGGTAATACCCTCTACAGGCGGCTGGTACAGGATTACCGCGAAATGCCCGATTATGGCCTCTCATTAATCGTTGGCAACAATATCCGCAACGCCAGGGATTTCCGGACAATGGAAAGCGTAAGAGTCGGATACATCGGCGATCTGCCGGATGTTGACCCTGAAGCCGAGGATTATGTTGACCTGGATGAGATTGGTGATGAGGAGATCACATATGCCATCAACCAAAAGGGCGGCTTGATTACAATCACCCGTAAAATGATTATTAACGATGATTTAAGGACTGTTCAAAAGATTGTTTCCAGGGCTCCCAGGGCAGCACGCAGAACCCTTGCAAAACGATGCTGGGCACATTTTATCAGCAACGCCACATACAAGGGTGACGCCAAGGCGATTTTTCATACAGACCATGCCAATCTTGGGGCCACTGCATACGGGATTACAACTGCCCTTGCAGCTAAGACTGCTATGGCCCAGCAGACCGAGCCTGACAGCGGCGAACGTTTGATGCTGAGACCGGTTTCGGTTGTGTTTCCGTCTGAGCTTTACGGGATAGTTAAAAACGTAAATGACTTTAATCCCCAGGCCGTGGCCATTGCAGACGGTAATGCCATGTACGGATATTTTGCTAAAGAAAAGATGTTTGAAAATCCGTTTATGACAGATAGCTCTGACTGGATGATGTTTGCGGACCCACTTGAGGTTGAGATCCTGGAACTGGCTTTCCTGAACGGCCAGCAGGAACCGGAGATGTTTGTGGCGGATCAGAACGCCGTCGGCCAGATGTTTATAGCCGATAAAATCCAGTACAAAATCCGCCATGAGTATGAGAGCGAAGTGCCGGATTACAGGGGATCGTATAAGGCGGTGGTAGGATAAGGATAAAGCAGACTGAAGCTTTTTAAGCTGAAGGCTGTTAGGGAAGATGGCGGGCGGACACACAGGTCCGCCCCTACAAATAACAAAATTTAAAGGAGGTTGGAATGTACAGAAACATTAAAAAAATCGGGTTAGCGGCAATGGTTATGCTGCTGATGTTCGTTTTTATGGCTCCGGTCGCGTCTGCGTACAGTGTGCGGCATGTATTCGCCCGTGTATCAGGCACAGCGGGTGAAACGGTTACTACAGGGCAGCTTGTGGCCCTTTTGGACGCTGATGGCGAATGGTATAAGGCCGATGGCAATGAAGCAACTCTCCGCCCTGCTGTGGGCATTGTGGGCAGCAAAACGGGTGGTAATGGGGACACCATCGAAATTATCCTCCAGGGTATTTTAACCGGGTGGACGTCTCTGGCCGAAGGTGATCCTGCGTTTATGAGTGAGAATGCCGGGGCGGTTACACAGAGCGCGCCTTCTTACGCTCAGCAGGTGGGTATCGCCCTTTCTACAACGGATTATTATTTTGATTTCCAAAATTATTTTGATGTTTCGTCAATTGCGGCTCTACCTGTACTCACAGGCGCTACTCCGCTTGTACTGGAAGGCGCATCAGTAGATGCATATGAGACCACTATTACACCTACTAACCCTACTGCGGACAGAACTATTACACTGCCTGATGATGACGGTGCCATAGCTTATGCGCCTGCAGGCGGCACAACCTCTATAGCGGATTCTCTCGCAATACCAGTTACCCACAGTTACGTTGCTAAAACAACCGGAGCAGATGCGGAGGCTCTTACACTCGCAAACGGTGAAGACGGGCAGATACTCACGATCACACTGATAGTTGATGGTGGGGGTGACGGCACACTCACGCCAACTACATGCTCAGGGTTTTTAACGATCGTGTTTGCCGATGCAGGGGATACCGCAACCCTGTTTTATGTTAACGATACAGTGGGTTGGATTATTCTTGGTCTGACCGGCGTGGCAGCTCCTCCGGTGATTACGATAACTTAAGAAGGCGCAGGGTACAAGGCTCAAGGCGCAAGGGAAAACAGCGGGCAGGCACAGGGCCTGCCCCTACAAAAAGAGGAAAAGATGGCATTAATTGATCTGGTAATAGGCAAGGTAAAAGACGACAGCGGAAAGCTGGTTTATAACGGCCCGGTTGAAGAGACCCTTGTTGCCCAGCAAAACGCCACAAGCCTTACACTGGCAGCAAATGCTGTTAAGGGATCGACCGCGGTGGAACGCCTCGCTAACGTGCGCAGGATACTTGTTGAGCTTAGCACGGGCGTATGGACAGCGGTTGTTTATACTGCTGTATCCGGAGCGACACCGGCTGTTATAACAATTACCGCTCCAGCCGTAACAGCGGGGTCTGTAAGTTATAAAGTCCAGTACATGGCATATGTGGCAAATGAGCTGGATGATTACGCCAATGCCATTGATGCGGCTCTTACTCTTTACAGCAAACACCTGCCAAAAAAGGTTGTTGATGACCTGGACGGTGACGGCACCCATGACCTGGATTTACCAACTGACTGGGTTGATGAGTTTTCCGTGATCAGCAGGGTTGAGTACCCGATCGGGAACGTGCCTGCAACCCTGATCCCCAGGGCCGACTGGCTTATTTACCAGACACCGACTGCAAAGGTCTTAAGGCTGCTTAATGACACCCCTGAAACCGGGGAATCTGTAAGAGTCGGGTATACAGTTTTAAGGGTGGAAGCGGATGTGCGGGCCTCTGATATCGATGCGGTTGCCTCTCTGGCCGCGGCAAACTGTTGTGACGTTTTAGCAAACATTTTTACCCAAACAACAGACGCCTCCACGAGCGCGGACAGCGTTGATTACCACAGCAAGGGTGATGAGTTTGCAAGAAGGGCAAAGGGATTGAGGCAGCGGTATTATGACCATATGGGCATAAAGGCGGATGCGCCACAGCCGGGATTTTCGGTTGTTACGGATGCACCGGCGGATGGGCGGATTCGTTTAACTCATTAAGAAAAAATGGTAACCACGAAATACACGAAAAACACGAAAGTTTTAATTTTTTTTTGGTGTGTTTGGTGTGGTTAGTGGTGAAAAGATTTTTAAATGTTTTTTGAACTTACATACGATCTGGATTCTGTAAACAAGCTTTTTGATGCCTTCCCGGGGGCGGTTAAAGACGCGACTGTTGCCAAGGTTACAGAGGCAGTTAAATACCTGGAGAGAGTTATAAAAAAGAATCCGGATTTCCCGTATGGCGCTGGGCCATTGCATTTGCTACAAACGGTTGAGACTGAGGTTAGCCACAAGGGCGAAGAGGTATTGGGTATTGTGGGTACCCCGGCAAAATATGCAGAGGCGGTTGAGTACGGCACAAAGCCGCATTTCCCTCCTCTGGAGCCATTGCAGTACTGGGTTGAAAAGAAGCTGGGCTTGCCTGAAGGCGAGGCAAAAAGTGTAGCATACCTGATCGCCAGAAAGATATCAGTTGATGGCACAGAGGGCGCTCACATGTTTGAAAACACGTATAACGAACACAAGGCCGATGTGGAAAAGATTTTGAATGAAATAGCAGATGAAGTATTGAGGAAGATAGGCTGAGGGCTAAAAAAGGGATGAGGGCTGAGACCTGAAACCTGAAAAGAGGGATTAAGTGAGTTTAACAACCATAAGAAACGAAATTGCACAGATTATTGAGCTTGTGACCGGGATAGGGATTGTACATCAATACCTTCGTTGGTCAAACACTTATGACGGGTTTTTAAATCTGTTTAAAGACACTGACAACAAGATAAATGGCTGCATGATCACCAGGGTAAAAACACCTGAAGATGCGATTGCCGGTGGCCGTACATGCGAGCGCGAACACACCATGAAGATTATATGCATATACGGGCTAAAGGATGCTGATGCATCCGAGCTACATTTCCAGGATGTAATAGTTGACGGCATATGTGCAGCACTCAGGCACGAGAAGACATTAAGTAACAGGGCAGCACATCTGGGCGTTCCCCAGGTTGAAATAGTAGAGCCAAGAAAGTTTGGAAATGTGTTGTGTCATTATGCGGAGATTACCGTTTCTGTTATGGAGATGGCGGAGAGATAGAAAAACAGGCTGTAGGTATTTAGGCTGTAGGCTGTTAGCAAAACCTAAAAACCTAAAACCTAAAAACCTTTAAGAATTGGAGGAGAAAATGGGATTAGCATCAAACGCGAACAATATCAGGTATAACGGCACAGGCAGATCATACGCGGGCGCAGTGGGTGGGGCATCATTTGATGACCTGGGAGAGCTGGAGACATTCGCCTTCAGCTTGACTCAATCAACCGAAAAAATGAAGAGCACCCGGAATGCCTCAAGAGCAACCATACTTGAGGTTGTGAATGAGGCGGAGGCATCCCTGACCTTTGGCCTTAGAGAAATGACAAACGAAAATCTAAAAATGTCGCTCATGGCATCTGCCATTAACACGGCCAACCAGGCCGCGGGCACGGTGGACGCGGATGAAATAGGGGCTGCTGCTGATGTTGCTCTGGTGGATGACCTGTATGTTGACCTGGGGCACTTTAATGTGTTTTCCACAAAGCTCACCGGAGCTATCACAGGCACAATAGCTGTTGGTGATACTATTACGGGCGTAACATCCTCAGCTCATGGCGATATAGCATACAAGAGCGCAACCACTGTTGAGCTTATCAATGTAGTTGGCACATTCCAGGTTGGCGAAACCGTTCAGCTCTCATCCGGAAATAACATTGTGCCCTCTTCAATCGAGATCCTCGAGGATGTCATAATTACAAATGCGGCGGGGACGGCGAGGAGAGTACAGGGAACGGATTACACCATTGACCCTGATTACGGCTATGTCCGTAAACTCAGCTCACCCGGAGCGATTATAGACACAGATCTGATCTCATATGATTATGAAGCCGTTAACACCAAATACGTCCACGGTATGAGCGCAGGCAGTGTACAGAAAAAGCTCATCTTTGTGTCTGATAAGGATGATGTTGGCATCCGGACACGGTGGACGTTCTGGAAATGCAATATCCTGATGAACGGTGATTTCCCGCTTATCGGCGATGGCGCTGCGATCCTGAGTGTGACGGCCAGTGTGCTTAAGGATGCGACACAGGCTAGCGGACAGGAGTTTTATAAGGTGGAGACGATCGGATAGGCTGATAAGTAAGAAATTTAACCACGAAATACACGAAATACACGAAAGTTGTAGGGGCGAATAATTATTCGCCCGGAGAAAGGACACAAGATGAAAAAAGATAAAACGATTAAAATTGGTGACAGGGAAATAGCAGTCAGAGAAATCACAGCTCTGGAATCACAAAACTACATTGAAAATTTGGGTAGTGATGAGTCTACCTTTATTGATAAGCTATTTCCCGATCGCCTGCCGTCATCACTCATACGGCTTTGTACCGGGCTCACGGATGATGAGCTGATGGCGATGTTTCCATCGGAGATCGAGTCAATCATCAATACGGTGGAAGCGGTAAACCCTACTACTGCCAGCAAAATAATGAAGCTGGCAGAGATAGGGAGAAAGGCCCTGGAAATGGACCCCGATTTAATGCAAAAACTGCAAGAGCGCAGTTCGAAAGAAACTGCTGCAGACTGATTATGCTTGGGCATAAAGAGCCCTGGAATTATGGGTTGAGTTTTTATTTTAAGGCAATTGAAGAGGCGAATGAGTGGATCAAACCACCGGAAGAAAAGTAGGACACAGATTTACACAGATTTACACGGATGTTTTTTAACTTTAAATCCTTAAAATTCGTGTTTATCCGTGTCCCATTTAAAAGGTTTTAATGGAAAAAAAAGTCAAAATAACGGTTGAAGCGAAAGACAAAACCTCTACTGAGCTTGGTAAATCACGCACAGAGATTGAGAAGACTACTGCAACCGTTAAAAAGAACAGCCAAATCCTGGCGGCTCATAAGCTCCTTGATACCAAGCCATACAAGGACATCCAGCGCGAGATGCAGCAGCTTCAGGCGGCATATAACAGGCTGGCACGATCCGGGAAACTCTCAACCTCTGAGCTCTATAATGCAAAACAAAAGCTCAAAGAAAAGACCGCTGAGCTTAAAAAGGAAACCGGGGACTGGGTTGGCGTAATGGGCAAGGCAAAGGCCGGGATAGCGGGCCTTGCCGGGGCCGGGTACCTGTTTGTTAAATCGTTTCAGCAGTACTCTGAATTCTCACAGCGCATGGGAGAAGTTAATACCCTCATTGATGTAAGCCAGGAGCGTTTTGCATCTTTAGGCAAAGAGATTCGCGGACTCACAAAGGATATCCCTCAGGCTGCCTCCGAGCTTGCCGCAGCAGAATATGACATCATATCTGCCGGTGTTGCCCTGGAGAAATCTGTAGGCGTTTTAGAGTTATCTGCCAAGGCCGCTGTTGCAGGCGTAACAGATACCAAAACCGCAGCCAATGCCGGTATTGCTGTTATAAATGCCTATGGAAAATCAATTGATGAGCTGGGTGATGTTTATGATGTGCTTTTCCAGACGGTAAAAATTGGGGTTACCACATTCCCTGAATTATCCCAAAATATAGGTGAGGTGCTGCCCACAGCAAAGGCCGCGAATGTTGGAATAAAAGAGGTAGGCGCAAGCATAGCAGCACTTACTAAGGCAGGTATTCGCACACCTCAGGCCATGACAGCCTTAAAAGGCGCAATCAATGCCCTGGCCGCTCCCGCTCCTGAAGCCAAGAAGCAGTTTGACGCATTGGGCATTACATGGGAGGGGCTGATACCCACCCTTGATAAAATCCGTGAAAAAGGCATGGACATTGCTCAGATGAGGCTTTTAATCCCGGATGTGGAAGCTCGTACCGGTGTTCTCGCTTTGACCCAGAATTTTGATTCGTTAATCGACATCCTGGGTGAGATGGAGACTGCCGGAGGTGCCACACAGGCCGCTTATGAAAAGATGGCCGATACGCCTGAAAACCAGATGAAGCTTTTTAAAAATACCATAAATGATATTACCATGTCCGCCGGGCAGCTTGTTGCAACCGGCCTTCTGCCTATAGCAAAGGCTGTGCGGTTGGGTATAGAAAGTCTAAGCGATGCAGACCCGGTTACTAAAGGCATTGTGCTTACCCTGGGATCTGCTGCAGCCGGTTTTTTGATCTGGAAGCTTGGGCTGGGTAACATGGTTACCGGGCTGATTGGGTTTGTTCTGCAGGCGAGGGCCGCTAATGTGGCAATGGGCACCCTGACGCAGCAGATCACCTCATCCGGGATTGCCATGAAGGCTGCGCTGGCTGGCTCTATTATTTATACTGTTACCCAACTGGTATTATTAACTAAGGCAATTTATGAATGGCGTCAGGCGGCTAAAGTTGCTGAAGAGGCACAGAATAATCTTTTTGCAAACACCGATCGCATGATTGAGAAGTTTAAAGAGTTTAAAGATATAAAACTCCCGGATGACATTACCAAGCTGGCCCAGGAGGATCTTGAAAAATTCAGCAAGGATCTGGCAAAGGCCCGTGCATACTACACTGCCCTTAAAATGAAGATGGAAGAAAAGGGCGACACAGCCGGGTTAAAAGAGGTTAACGCCCGTTTAAACGAGATTCAATTGGACTTTAAACGGGTGGGTGAATCCGCCTCCTCTGCAGCAACCGAGATGGAAAAACCGGCTGAGGCTGTGAAGGCTACAGAGGATCAGCTTAAGTCTTTTGAAGAGCAGGCTAAAAAGGCATACGAGGAGGCTACTAAGCAGGCTGCTTCTTACGCTGAAAAAGTTATCGCATTTGAAGAAAAGATTAAATACGCCCGGCTTTCCACAGAAGACAAGATTCGTGAACTGGGCCGTAAAGGGCTAGAGGAGGCGGTTGCCTGGGCAGATAAAAAACGTGAGGCAGAGGAAAAGCTGTATGCCGCAAAACAGGCAATGGCCAAGGGCGATTATGAGCTGGCCGAAAAGCTGGCCAAAGATGCCGAGAGTTTATATGCCGACTTGGCCACTGAGGTTAAGGGTTCTGAAGCAGGAAAGGATGTAGTTGTAAAATCCATCGAGGAAACAAAAGAAGTTGCTATAAATGGCGTTAAGGCCGTGGGCACCTTTATTGATGAACTATACACCGCCCAGAAGGATGCTGCACAAACTGCAAAGGATGAATGGACCGCCACGGCAGATGGAATTAAGGCACAGCTCGATGAGATTGCAAAGCAGCGCGAGGCCAATGTTGTTATCCAGTTAAAACAGCTAGAAGCGGCCCAGGCTGCGATCAACGCCCTGATTAAGCCCGAGTACAAGGATATATATGTCCGTGTGCACCAACAGCAGGCTAAGGCACAGGGCGGGCCTATAACGCCATCTGCTCAACTATATGCCGCTGTGGGCAGGCGTTTACCGGGTTATGGCGGCGGAGATAAGATTGATGTTAAAGCCGAAGGCGGTGAGTGGATAATCCGGAAAGAGGCGGTAAAATGGGCAGAAAAGAAATTCGGTTCAGGATTTTTCCATGCGATAAATACAATGAGACTCGATGCTGCGGACGTTTTAAAACGGCGCATCGGCGGGATGATATCAAATATTTCTATACCCTCAATTTCGGTACCAAGATATGCATATCAGACCGGCGGGGCTGTGAGTGGCCCTGGTGAAACATTTACAATTCGCTTGCAGGCGGGGAATGTTGAGGCAGTGATCCCTTCATACGGGGATAAAACCTCCATGCGCGGTCAGGTAAAGGCCTTGGAAAAGGAATTGATCAGGTTAGGCATGGTAACACGATAGAGGTCAGAGATCAGAGGACAGAGATCGGCAAAAGCTTTTTCTGACTTCTGACATCCGACTTCTGATATCTGGATTTTAAATGGTAACTCAAAAGAACTTTGCATTTTACTCAACAGAGATTCAGCCGACAGTGAGCCCGGCAACGGCATCCCCTGCGCCTGTTACCCTGGTTGTATTGGATCAGCCGCCTATATTCGGCACATATGACTTTGATGCCGGTGAAATGGGCAGGGGCAGTGTGATCCAGACCCTGGGAGGTGTTGTGATTCAGGATTTTGGCGTTACCCCCGGCGATGGCCGTATCTCCTTTTCTGAGAATGATGCGCTTACTAAACCTGTAAAAGAAGCGCTGGATGTGATTCATAAGGTAGTTGATGGCGAGTATTTCTTTACTGATGGTTTTAAAATCTGGAGGGTGCGTTTTGCCAGGCCAAATGGGTTTAAGGCTCGGAAAAACCTGCTGATGGCTCAATATGCGGATGAGCCGGGTTATCCTGGGGACAGATATAGTTATGAGATTAATTTGATTGTAGTCGCAGAATTGGTTGAAACGATGCAGGATTTTAAGATGATTTTGGAAGTAAAAGCAGCGTAAAAAAAAATAATGGGACACAGATAAACACAGATGAACACAGATTTAATAGTTTGTTTTTAAAAGAAATAAAAAATCTGTGTTAATCCGTGTAATCCGTGTCCGACAGGGGTTTTATGAGTTACGACTGGAAAATAGAATTAGATGGCGTCGACATATCTGACAAGGTATCCAAAGTATCTGTTCTCTATGCCCTGTCCAATTTTTGCGGAGAGATGTCCATCGATATTAATGACCCGGATTATTATACCGGCCTGGACTTCTCGCAGATCTCCGAATCTCCGGAGATTGAAATCTTTACAAAGAACGGCTCAACCTTCATCAGCCACGGCCTTTTCTTTATTGAGCGGCCTGCCATAACCTCGACAACCCAGGGTGATCTAATGCAGGGTGTATGGGGCCGCTCTATAACCGCTCTTTTAACCGAGCCCTTTGCGATCAAAGTCACAAAGTCGTGGGAAACACAAACCACATTTTTTGCCATCTGTGAAGAGATGTGCGCCCTGGCCGGGCTTGATTTTGACTCGGCATACAGCGAGATATCTGATTTTGTTATTTATCCGTACACCTACGAAGCAGACGGCCTTTACCCTGCCGATGTTATATCTGAGCTGGCAGGGCTTGCAGGTGCCATAGCCACAACTGACCGGGCCGGGCATGTTTGTATTAAACAAATCGTTTACTCTCCATCCGTAGCGGATGAAACCCTAACCGACGCGGATATTTCGGAGATTTCTGAATCTCCCGAATGGCCTGTTTTTGCAAACCGGGTGCGCATTACGCCCACCGGCAGCATTGCCAGTTATGGTATGGATATGATTATCCCTGAGCAATGCATGCAGGCGGACGCCGTTGCAAAGCACAAGATATTTGTACGTGTAACAGACTCGGATGGCGAGCCGGTTGATGGCATTGTTGTCAACTGGACGCATGATGCAACCAGCGCCACTCTGCAAAACGCAACATCAAATACCCAGGATATTATAATCAAAAATGAAAAGCAGCAGGCCACTGGCTATTATGACCTGAAAGTCGATATGCCGCCCTCTTCCATTTTAGGGGTCTATGCAGCCGCTGATACTGCTAAAAATAATAATTTTGCAACAGCCGGGTATACCCTCGATGGAGAAACTATCACACTTATCAGCAAGCTTAAATTTTGTGATCAAACTTTGATTGTTGATTATGTAGTGGGAGGCATTGCGGTTAATTACATGCAGGCGGGCTACATCGCAGAGGATGTAACTGTCACGGCGGATGTTGAAGGCCAAAGGGCCAGTAAAACCATATATATCAATAATCCGTGCCAGTGTGCGCCGGTTGTAAAACTAAGCGCTGCACCCACATCCGTGCAGATTGCAGGGCAATCCCAGATGCTGGTTTATGTAGAGGAAGGCGGTCCGGTAACAACTGGCCGCATGGTGTATATGTCAGAACAGACATCCATCCATCGGGGAGCACTGCGCTGGACTACAGCAAGGCTTGGGTCCGTGTTAGTGTCCGGAGAAAAGACAGTATCCATCAATGAGATAAACGGTATTACCCAATGCGAAATTTCGATGTACCCTGCAAGCATTACGAGTGTGTACCGGGTTAATTCTGAGGGGATCTCATTTGGGCCGAACTTATATGATTCGCATGATGGTAAAATCATCACGCTCACAACAGTTATTGCGTCCGAGCTCGATCTTAAGGTTTGGTACTATGCTATAGGCGTGGCCCGCAATTTATTTACCGGCAAAAAGGTTGGCAAGGCCCTGATTAAAGCCAGCATAGAATCAAGCCGGGAAGCAGGGGCGTCGGATTCTATTGAAATTGATGTAGTAAATAAAGAAGACCCTACAGGTACGCCCCCTGGGGATTATGATCCGGATGAGGACGATGGGGATTATGGCGGGCCGGGCGGAACGGATGATGAGGAAGATGATGAATATGACCCGAACGCTGAAGACCCTGCTGAAACGGGCGGGGACTTTAACTTTTGTGTTCCTGACGCCGGGGCAACGGCAGATAGATTTACTGAGGGCCTGGCTCATGACTGCTCATGCGAGGAGATGTGTAATACCGAGTTCGATATCTATGGAACAACGCAGGGTTATGATGGGGCCAGTGGCAAAACCATAGCTGCGCTTGCACTGGCACAGTGCGGCGAAGGCTGTGAAGAGGGAAGCCCGGCTTACTGGGAGAAGTATGCAGAGCTTAAAGCCGCAGCCATTGCAAATTGTGTGGCACAATGTGATGTATGCACAGGGACAGATCCTCTAGTCTGGGATACAGTAAATAACCCGGAAACCATTGTCGCAGGCTCATCTGTATCTATAGCTGTTACAGGTGGCCTGGGGCCGTATACCTGGAGCACGAGCAGTAATGGTTATACGCTGCTTGCTAGTGAGACAGAAACAGGAGAAAACCAGGTAACATGTGCAGAGGGAGTTTGTGGCACTAATTATGATGTAAATGGCGAAATCTCCATAACTGATGCCTGCGGAAACACAGTAACAGGTGTATTAAGAAATACAGGAGGTCAATGGGCATACCAAGGCAGGGGCGCCCCTATGGGTGTATTGGATGCATGGTATTGTGATAGCTCAGAATGCGGCATCACAGCGGGAGGCACGCTAATTGCTGGCAAAGGTAAATGGGTTTTTAATGCTCCCCTTGTGCGCAGATGGTGCTTTAAGTCTACTGGAGGATGGGCGCTACTGTTCGGTACTTTTTGGGTAGACCCCCCATGTGGCACACCGCTGGCATGCATTGCAGCACATACTACGTCTGATTTTAGCGGATGTGGGGAACCCTATGGATGTTCCGAGGGGGCAACATGTATTCCCTGGTGTTCTCTGACGACTTATTATGAATGGTCATGTTAAGGAGTTAGGATGAGTAAATCTCTTGAGGCATGGGATGGCATTTTTCGGAAAGGACAGATTAATGATTTAATTAATCTGGTCAAATTTGCAAAGATTCAAGGTTTTGATTTGGAGACAGAGCTGATCAAAAATCCTCCAGCACCAAAATATCAAATTCCAGATGCTAAAACCGTGGCAGATGGCGGCATGATAAAAAACGTATCAGGCTATCAACTTAGTAAAGCTTGTGAGAACGCAGGATGCAATGGAGAAATGGAATTGTATACAGTTTGTTGCTCTGATGCAGCGATGAAGAAACAGGGGTTCCTTACGAAGTGGGAATGTAAAAAATGCGGCAAGGTAGACTATGATAAACGGAGTTTAACTGAAGTAAAAGAATATTATTCAAAAATCGAGGAGGTGGGATATGGCATTGCCCAATAGGTATTGGCTTTACAACAATTCGGCAAACGATGGCGTAAACTCTGGTAATGCATCAGGCGGGGCAGGTGGCTCCAGCTCTAACTGGGTTGTGATAGACCTGGTTAATGATGCCCTGCTGTTCCTGGATAATCAGCAGATGGACGGTGATTCCAGCGCTGGCACAAAATACGCGGTTATCAGACCTGAGTCGGGCTCCCTCGAAGCACCTAAGACATTTGTAAAGGATAATTCAGCCGCTATTTATGACCAGGTGCCCCTGGCTGGCACAACTGCCGGAGAGCAAAGCGGTGGAAACACCAGGTATGTGTTTGCAATCTACTTTGATGGGTCAACCGCGGGCATCCCTTATTTAGAGGCCTGGGATGATTCTGCCCATAATGCAATTTTGAGTGATTATTTGGGTGCAGGCACCCCTGCGAGCTCAACTATTAAAGCAGTTTCCACCACTGACGCGGTACCGGGATCTGCTACATGGGCAGGGACTCCTTTGGCGGGTACTAGCAGCAGGGTTGAACTGGATAATGCTCCATTAGCTGGCGCACAGAATGTGTATTTTAACATCAAACAGGTGATACCGTATACTTTTCCGGTCCCAGTAGATCTGGACCATAGTGGAGATGAAGTCCTGGCGTTGAGGTTTTTGTATTCATAACCGTAGGGGCACAGCGCCTGTGCCCTCCAGGGCGCGAGCATCGCGCCCCTACATTAATAGGAAATCTGGAAAAACTATGCTTCATCTTCTTAATAAAAACAAACTGGCCTGGCGAATCCGGGCAACGTTCGCAGGCAAGCTGCCTCCGAAGGAATACATTACTCCAGACATTAGATCAAATAATCCCGGCTGGGGAGATGAGATATTTAACCGAGTAATTGAAAAGCTGGAATTCTTTATCCCAACGGGCCACAGGCTGGTTATGTCGGGAATGGAAAAATATAATTTTTTTGTAGAAGCTGTGCAAACGATGGGAAAGAAGCAAGTAGACATAGCAGCTTTTTATTTTTGCGGAAAATTACCTCATGAAAATATGGTTGAGATGTGGCGTGTAGGAGACTGTAAAATAGTGAAAGTGCGGAAGCCTTGGGGCCAAGAGTGGGGCGGAGGCCCAACCAGTGGGTGGAAACAAGGAATTTGTGGTAGAGTAATAGCAACTATAGAGGTTTATAAATAGAAATGTCAGGTAACGATTCCTATACAAAATTATTAATCCACTCAGATGATTCAGATGGGTCTGTTGCTTTTAATGATACCTCTGTAGGAGGAGGATATGCAGTAACAAGTTATGGAAATACCCATCATGAGGTTGATCAGCATAAATTCGGGGCAACTGCTATTCAGTTTGATGGCACAGGAGATTACTTAACTGTACCAGCAAGCGATGATTGGAATCTGGGGTCTGGTGACTTTACAATTGATTTTTGGATACTCACTACTTCCTCCGTATCTTATGAATGTGCACTTAATAGGCCCTCTTCAAGTAGCTTTACCTCTGGAAATTATGCTCTACTATATAACCAAGGAACGGCGAATGGTTTAATGGCCTTTTGGTGTGCGGATTATAGTTCTTCATCTGCCATGCTGGTTGCTACTACATCCATCAGAGACGGAGGATGGCATCATATTGCCGTAGTCAGAAATGGAACCTCATGGAAACTTTATATAGATGGTACTGCTGAGGCGAGCAGAACTTCTTCTTTGTCGATAGGTACATCAGCGCAAGCTCTCTATATTGGAAATGATAGAAACTTTGCACCAAGAGATATGGCTGGATACATAGACGAATTAAGGGTCTCGAAGGGAATAGCAAGATGGACATCCGACTTTACGCCACCCACTGAGCCATACACAGCAACTGAATCGCTAAGCGATTTTTCGTTAGATTTGGCAGTGCAGGGTTATCAGGTAGATTTGTTCAAGATGATCCTTGAAATTAAAGACGTGTGGCTAATTACTGATTTTAAGCTAAATCTTGATGCGGTTGCCCAGATAATCGACTTTTTCAAGATGCTGCTGGAGGTAGTACTCAATAAGCTGGATGATTTTAAGATGCTGCTGGAGGTCACGGACGGCACTGTTTTTGACAATTTTGCGATGCTGCTGGCTGTAGTGAACGGCACTGTATTTGATAATTTTAGAATGGATTTAAGCGTTGTTTCAGCAACACCGGCATTCAGATCTGTGACAGCTCATAGGTTGAGTTCAGTGCTTAGTGAGGTGGTGTGAGGAAGGCTGTAGCGGTTCAGGCTGTAGGCTGGTAGGGGCTGGCCCCCGTGCCTGTTTAATTTTAAATCTTGAATCTTGAATTTTGAATGCCCGGAGGGCACATGGCATTATCAGTTGTAAATTGGAACATAGATGAAAACAGGGTCTGGTTTGTACGGCTCTCTGATACCGGCAGTGCGGTGTTGGTTGAGCTGTATCTGACACAGGCCAGTGCCCAGGCACGGACTAATATGCAGGCGAGCGGGGAATCAACCGGGTACGGTACAGCCCTGGAAGTTATTCTTACAAATGAGGTTGGTGCGACTGTGCCAGTGACTTTATTCCGCGATGAATATGCTTGGCATTTGATGGTGGCAGGGTTGCACAGCGACACAACCAAAATATTCAAGAAAAAGGAAGATATTGAGATGGATGAGATATCTCATGCCATATATCGTAACAGCAGCCTGATAACAGCACGGGCAACCGCTGAAATTAATGCACATACTCATGCGGCCATTGTAAGAGATATCAGCCTGGGCACACATTTGCCGGAGATAGAGCCCGGCCAGATCATAGGCGTTGATAGCGACAGGCGCGGGATAGATGACCTGAGCCAGATCACGGAGATTACAATAACCGGCACGCAAAACAGCCTGGTAAATACTATCGAAACCCGGAAATATATAGGGCTTAAACGATGATTGAAAAGCTTTTAAAGAAGGTTAAATGGAGCTTTTTATACGGCGAGGTTGTGGCTATTGATACCGCTGGCCAGCGGGTACAGATAACTGCCGGTGATACAACCACCTGGGTTAATACGACACTGAGCCTGGAGGTTGGAGCTACTGTGATTTGTGGACGTGATGAAACTAAACAGATATTTATAATCCAGGCCGCGGCCAATGCCCGGCCTGCGGTTAATACTTTATTATTAGTTTAATCCGGATCATTTTGCCGACGTCGGGAAGATGGTCAAATGCAAGGAGGGAAAAGCTGCTGATCTATAATTTTTAGCAGTGTGCAGAAAAATATAACATAAAAACCTAGAAGATATAAAACTCGCCGAAGAGGGTATCCAAATCGGACGGGTTTTGTGTTGCCAAAATTTGGAGTTGATGTTCAGTCTCAGAATGTGTTTAGTTCAGTCGCATGATTTGTTTCGTTCGTCACTGACTTCCCGCGTTTTATTAAAAGCAGGATCTTGTCACCGGGCTTGTATGTTTTACTTTAGACTCAAAATCATTCTCTGTTTTCATCATTACACGATCAACCTCCAGTATGATATCT
>Ga0172381_10000756_pt1 | contig 39733 bp, 79 predicted proteins | sample Leawel6488metaG_FD_119754 | JGI IMG/M metagenome (GOLD analysis project Ga0172381, IMG submission 119754) | Leachate microbial communities from a municipal landfill in Southern Ontario, Canada - Leachate well 64-88 metaG | ecosystem: Engineered > Solid waste > Landfill > Unclassified | place... | reverse complement strand
TTTTTTTGATAATTTCACTGATTTTCCCTTCAAAATGTCCGGTATTGTCAGAAAATTTACGATCAAAAACCCAATCGCTTGGTAAACATAATTCTATTTTACGAATGTTATTCTTGATTTCACGTTCTATTTTTTTATTCGGGTCTTCTTCAACTTTTACCATTTTACACCATTCCGTCAATTATATAATCCATCCGATCTTTCGTAATATCAAGAGGGTTAACTGATGACCCCAAAGACATCATAAAAATGGATTTGGTAACTTCGATATCATTATCCCACTCTAACCAAACTTTGTATACGGTGTCATAATTATAAGGAACGTGTGCTGCAATGTCAGCGACATCTTTTAAGAATGGGTACGCATGCGCCGTGAATGGCATGGGACTCTTAAAAAACTCTTTAAGTTCCTCAGTTTTAGCCTCTAACAGCTTAATCCAACCTGGATAAGCTGGTCTTTCGCGGTCTTCTCGGCGACTCATTTTAACACATACCGTCTACATTCTGAAAACCAATTTTTCCCACACTTAGTACATGTTATTTTCGTGAGCGATGTTTCGGCATTTCCCGTTTTCGTAGTTTCTAATTTTTCAGAAGTTATATCTCCTCCACATTCGGAACAACATAATACGGGTCCAGATATGTGAATTTCAATACATTTATCTTCATTAATATTCAAATTTTATCACCTTTGTTTTTCTCTGTTGTTGTGCTCATCCACTTATCAATAATTTTGTTAACTTGCCTTGTAGCCCATTTAATCGGGGGAGCAAGTACTTTATCGATTATAGTAAGTTTCTGTTTCTTAGAAGCTGCCTGGGTTTCTGGGCTGAAATCTGCCTTTTTTAGCATGGCTTGATACTTTTCAAGTTCTTTTAAATGCTGGTCGTGGTCTCCTTCTGGGATACTCTCAAGTATTTTAAGTTGGGCTGCAAGAGCCTCGGTTTGTTCTTTAATTTCATCGGCCATTATTTTGTCCTCGAAAATCGTTCTTTTCCAGGATACCAACAAAAAAACGTACCTTTAGCGTCACATTCTGAACATGGAGACTGTTCACATTCTTTTAGAGTTGAGGGGAATTTAATCATGGTTTTGAATCCTCTTTTAACCCATCTTCAAATTTTGAATTATTAGAATTTATCAAAATACCTGGACCATAAGTATCGACTCTTGGATATTCGATATAGTCTATCTTTTTCATATTTTACACAATCTCCTTTTTATCCCATACCTTAATATTACAAGCTTCACATTCCCACCCATTCGCTTTATATTGCTTTTTCCCTGTCTTCTGATTTAGACTATGCTCATAAGATCGTTTCATATCTTTCCCGCATTTCGGACAGGCTGGACGTGTATTTGCAGCTTGACGTTTTTGAATTGTTCTGTCTGTCATTTTAACCCGTCTTCAACTGAGATTCATACCGCTTAATATCCTCTTCAAATTCCGTAATTTTGTGAAGACAATAAAACATTGTTTCATTTGTTGCTTTAATGGTTCCCTCAATTTCCCTTGTATCATACCCCCCCTTATTGATTATATTATATTCTTTTTTTGCAGCCTTCCATCCGATTAGTGCCTTCTGGTAAGTATCTTTTGCATCGTTAAGGTAGTCTTTAGATTGCTGTAACTTTTTTTGAATTTTAGATCTTTGCATATTTTAACCTCTTAGCCGCTTAGTCACTGCACAATATACTATATACATACAACGTATATAACATTTGCGCTTATGTTATATCATTTGTTAATTGAATAGATCTATGTAATAATTCCTCAAAAAGTACATACATTCCCTCGCTTTAAAATCATCATCAGTTGCCTTCATAAAAAGTGCCTATGTGTTTCTCATATTAATTTTGCATTTTAGTGTCCACTTTTCGGTCATAACAAGTGTATTCCTATAGTACCTGTAATAGTCGATAAAACAAACACATAGCTAAAAGTTGCAGATTTTCAAAGTGCGTAACACGATTTTAGAACTTGAAATATAAGTTCATATTAATAATTAATTAATTTCAGTTAAAGTGTTACTTTTCTTGTAATTTTCCCATCGACGAGACTGAACATAGCACTGCCATTTAAAAGTGTCTCTATCAGGTCTCCGTTTTTCCGAGCATCTAGTATACTTTTAACGCCTGCGTTTCTATCATAAATCATAACATTACCTCACAAATAACCTATACGGCTGTATATTCCATACCGCTTCTCTTCTCTCGACTCTTCCTTCTTCTATCAATTTCGAAATAACCAAACATGGAATATCACATAGGAACTGTGAAAAATTACAAGCCACGTCAACCATATCAGCCTTCCCATTGTTTTCTTTTATAAAGTTGTATACGTCTTCTTTTATTGATTCAATGTTTTTCAGACGTTCTTTTTCGATTATTGCTTTTACCTCTGCTTCTAAGTCCATTTGCCTCGTCTCCTTTAGGCAGTTTTTCGCCTATCCTCATTCAACCACTGGCTAAACTCCCCATTCGAAACAAATCTCTCAACGATCCTTCCACACTGCGCACACTGCCAGGTCTCTTCAACGCCCTTAGAAGTCCGAACAACTTTTATAAAATGGATATTTTCGGTTTTGCAGACTGAACATTTACATGTTTTTTGAGACACGCAATTGATATAACTATTTATATAGTTATCAAATGCTTCTTTTTTTGCCTGTCTAATCCGCTCAAGTCTATCATATTTTGCGTGTAGTGGATATTGTATGCATCCTGAAAGACCGTTTGACATTTTAGTTTCGCCTCGATTTTACTTACTGTAATATATACTACACGTCAAACGTATATAAACATTTCGTCAAACAATTATTAGTTTATGCTTTTTGCGCTCCCCCTTTTACTATAATTATTTCTATACTGTCTTCGTCGTCTACAAAGTCTTTAAGCGTCCCACATCCAACATTTAACCTCCCGTCCCTGCGTTCGGTTTCTTTCAGGGCGCGGGTAAGTGTGAGACGTGATTTAATTTCACGTTCTTGAAATGATATTTTTGGCATTTTAAATAATCTCCATTTCGAGTATATAAGCGTCAATTGCATATATATCTTTTGACGAAAGTTTTATATAGAATATGTGCGTAGTATGTATTGCAATTAGGGACAAAGGCCCTGAGAAAAAACAATCAAATAATAAGCCATTAAAACTGTGTTACACCTCAGATAAACCCCCGGTTTACCTCCTACCGGGGCAAAGTACTCCTATAGTTTAGCGGGCAAGAATACAAGTTTTTGGATCTTGTGACTCCGGTTCGAATCCGGATAGGAGTTTTCGGGACCACCCGAGCGAACTAAAAAAATAAACTCTAGTAAAGCATGGAATTGCAGAAATAATCAAACGTACCTTTAATTTTTAGGGAAAATAAAAAGTGTCATATCTGTAAAACCTCACGGGGTTGAGTGAAGCGAACCGCTTGACCCCATTAACACACAGTGCTCATGCATTGATAATACATGGCTGAAATGCCACATGGGCTTGAATTTAGCGGGTATCCCACATAACCATATACCCATCACGTTTTTAATTTTTTTAGAAAATAGACGAGGCCAAAATATGAGTGATAAAATATATTGTCCTAAATTTGTAGCTGCTGTCATGCCAAGAATGGTAAGTATGATGGGGACGCTGAGCCAATCCGACAAAGCTAGCATCGACGATGCAATGTTATGCGATAAAGAGATATGCGGATATTTTTCAAAAAAACACGGTGTTTGCGCCCTGGTTGCAATTGCCGACAAAGCGCCGTTGACCGTAGCTCTTGATATCCCTGCCGATATCCCTGGTGAAGAGAAAGATGTCGAAGGGTGGGGTAACAAATGACCGGGAAATACAAGGTGATTGTTCCTGAATCTGGTTTTGATACCAGTCTGGTTGACAAGTTGGCAGCCGCCGAAGAGGAAGAGAAGGGCGGTGATGAGCAATGAGCAACATACTAAAAGATATGTCAGGCTTGTACTCAAACCTCAAAGTCAACCCCTCCCGCAAATCTGGAACTATCGCGCTTGATAATCGTTATGGTCTCAGAGTCGATGAGGATCAGAAGCCTGATGAATGGGTAATATTTGACTCTCAGTCTGGGGATTTCGCCGAACAGAACGATGTACCTCAGCACGCGGTACTTATAAAGAGTTTTGTGGATGACTGGGAAAAATTAAGCGGTTATCCTGCAAAAGATCCACTTGATAATTTAAAAGCTGGGGGGTTTGAACTCTCGGCTACTCCTGATAAAATTGATGAAGCCGAGCTTAAAACATCCGATGAAGAAGAGAAGAAGATAATCGAGATGGAACGCATGGTGAAGGAAGCAGAAGCAGAATTTGCCCAGGGAATCAAGCCGAAGGAAACCGATGAGGAAGAGGAAAACGCCAGGAAACGAGAAGAGAATGAAAGAATACTGGCTGAAATGGAGAAGTTTGAGCAAGAAAAACCTCAACCCGAAGAGCCATCAAAAAAACCTGAGCCGTCTAATACAATATATTCACCGCCAGAAGACGTATTTGAAACTGCTCCAACCCCAAAAAAAGGAGTTGTAAAACTCCTTGATATTATATATGACCTTGTAGAAGATGACTTGGTGCAGTTTTTCGGAAAAACCGGGACATGCAAGACAAGCATATCAATACAGGCGGCATTAGAAGCTAGGGAATCGGGAAAATCTGTATATTACCTTGACACTGAGAAAAACATTTCCAGGAAGAAAAGGACAGCAATGAAAGACGCAGGCGTTATTTACATGCCTTACACTCCTTCGAATATGACGGGGGAGTTCAAGACGGTAAACGACCTTATAGCTCTCCACGAGTTTATAAAAAAGATTCAGAAAGTTGATGTTTTGATAATTGATTCCCTTGGGCTTCCTGTACTCAGCGTATTTTGTGAAGGAAATCAAAGGGACCAGGGGCTTTCAATTCAAAAAATGATCAACATATCAAAATATCTCAAGAGTTATGCAAATAAGAACAGGTCCCTCGTAATCGTTATTAATCAACCTGAATCGGATATGAATAAGGACCCGAAAACCGAAAGACGGTCTTTTGGGGAAAAGGCTGAATTTTATTATAAAGAGCTGTTGAAAACCTTTTTTGTTGAAAAAAAGGACACTAAAACAACGGTTGTTGTAAAAACATACAGATCGCGCGATTACGGGCAGGGGTATAAACTTTTTACTATCGAAATCACGAACAATGGGGTTAAGGTGATTCAATGACATCGCCTCTTTTTTCTATAGAAATTAACATAGACAGGGGGACGCAGGAGACCCTTAAAAATATCGCATCGGCCCTTGAAACAATTGCACAAAAAATGTCGTTGCCATCAAACACCGCCCCATACATACCTAACATCCCAACAGACGAACCAGCCGAACTGAGCGTGTGTATCCAGGACGATCTAATTAAACGCCCACCCGAGCCCTTCACAGTCATTCGTACCACGTCGATGAAGGGCGTGATCTGGAACAGGATAACCGGACATCAGAAGTTAATGTGGAGAAATGAAGGGGATGTCATATCCCTGATGTATAACGACTCGGCAGTTAAAACCACATGGGAAGAAATAAAAAGACTTTCCAGAGTCTCTAAGAATCGCAGACGGATGGAAATTCAGAAGACGCTTACTACCAAGGACATAGACCGTATCACGGCGGTTAGTGTATTCGTCTCAAGTTATTTGGAAGGGCTTGTCATGGCTCCGGATGAGCAAAAAGAAACCGTCGAAGATCCGGACGCGGAATTTAAACCAATGGTGACACCGTATATAACCACACGACCGGCTGAAGACTGCGGAAGCATAGAAAGTTTACAGGGGGCCTACTAATGGTATGTCCTTTCAGAAAAAAATGCGAGAAGTTTGACGAGGAATCACCAACATGCAAAAGCTCAGTTGACTCCGTGGGATATTGCGGGATTGCTAAGGGGTGGATTCGCAAATGATGCCTGGTATGGTCGAAGTCGTTGACGGTCTGCTGGCTTCCGAAGATAACGTGATTATGAAAGCCAGGGGGCCTGAATTATTCCCTGAAAATGTAAGGGGGTATTTCCAGGACAAAACAAAGGTGCTGTATCGCAGGATTGAGAAGGGACTTGACACGGTAACTGTAAAAGTTAATGATAAACGGGCAGTCTTCAACGTTGATTTATTTAATTATGCTGATAATATCGCTGGAAGGGTAGACTATTATCTGTCTAATATTCCATTGCCGGGAGAAGACGGGGAGTATTATCCATTATTCGCAAAATATAGACATGGTTGGGTTGTAATTAGTCCAATGGGGGCTTAAAAATGACTCTCCGAAAGATAATAAATGGGGAGTTTGCAAAGGACATAACTTCATGCGATCCACGTCTACGGGGTATGGCGATCTGCCATTTAAAGAGGCAGTGTGAGTCATGCCCACACGCTATTAAATTCAGAGACGAGCACCCTGAAGAGTTCGAAGAGGCGGTTTAAATGCCCCTCACAGAAGCCGAAGAATCCAGGCTGCAAAAATACATTGAAGAACTTAATATCCCACCTGAACAGCAAGGCCGGATTAGAACGATAGCTGAAATGTCAAAAGATGGAGAAACGTTTGAGGATATCAAAGCGGCGGTAGGGGGAAGGCGAGAAATTGTATATCGTAGGAGATCTCAGCTAAGAAGACGGCAGGTGTATTGATGGCTCGCATTGATTACGGGCAGGTTCCTGCATGTTCGCCTCCTGGAAACGAGGCGACATACGAAACCACTTACTACAGAATCGAGCTTTATTATCTAGAAAAAAAATGGATCGAAGACAAGTACCTGAATCATCACGGGACCCGAAAGAAACGTGTAGGTACTAAAGCGTTGGTTGGGGTTAATCCCAAAACGGGGCAATGGAATATAATTAGATTATGCGAGGTTGTATAATGGCTCCAAAACAAGCATCTGATTACATCCAGATAATCAAATCCCGGCATGACTCCGCAAAGAAGGACCCATCAAAAGCTAAGAAGAAACTCCTGAGAGACACTGTGAAACGGTGGGCTGCAAAACTAGACGCTGAAGTCCTGGCAGCAAGTAACGAAGGGCAGGGCTACCAGAGGACACCGGACGAACTAGGATATATGGTAAGACCAATGCCGAGGTATGACCCAAAAAAGTTCCCATATCATCAATCATGTGATTATCTGGCATGTATCGCTGGAATTGGGTGGTACAAGGTAGGCATTGAGCGCAAGACCCTTAACGACCTATACGGCACGCTGATAGATGACGATCACAGGGACAACCTGTATGACGAAATCAAGAGGTTCAATACAGATCAACGGTTCAAAGATCATGGGATATTCCGGATTGATGCAGAATGCACTGAAGAGGAATTTTTTGATTATTTCCCACCATGCCCGAAGACATGTAAATTTTGTATTCATGACCGGGTACAAACCGGAAATGGAGATATGTTTTGCCCGGTTGGTTTGATACTGTTTGACAAAGAGGATAAAGATTTCAAGTGCCATAATGGATTCCAGGAACGGCCACGAACAGAAGACCAGATACGAGCAATCAACAAGAAAAAAGAGACCGTGTTAAGGACGCTCCGTGGAATGGGTGTTCAATTATGTTGGAGAGGGTGCAGGGAGAGTGCTAACGAGGCTTATAAGCCGGAATTGCAGGCTTGGTGTGTTGCTAATTATGAGCGGCTGCTTAAGTTGGATGGTCCGGAAGATTTGGAACTGAAGAAGTCCCGACTAGAGGCTGAATTAAGTTATGTTAATGATTTATTGAGGGTTGAATCATGATTGGAAACTGTATACAACCGTGTGTAATATTCTTGGTAGCCTTTGTAATAGGCTATACTTTAGGTATGAGGGGAGGAAGAACACGATGGCCAAAGTAAACAGGTGTTATATATGCCCGAAAGGCCAGCGTCTCTATGTTGAAGTTGAAGACGGTCAGGGAGTCCCGGCATGGATCGAGCAACCCAGAATTCCAGGGAGATATGAGATATTCCCGAGATGCGCCAAATGTGGATATGAAAAAACGGAGAATGTAATATCCCCAGGTGTTGAGGGAAAGTATCCTACTATTCAAAAAATGAGTTATTGTTTGATGGTTTATAATCCATCTGAATAATTATTTTTAATAATGGAGTTGAAAATAATGATACCAATTGAAAAATTAATTCCGATTGAACAAAAAGCCCGTGAATATGGTTACGAAACCAGAATACGTGACGGGGGAAGAAGTGTACATTTTACCCAATATAAAAACGGAGGACATTTTATGGTTCTCTGTGACGAGGGCGGGATTAAACTATGGAATCCATCAAACAGTGAGGTTACGATTGAAACGTATAACATGGTTCTCGATGACCAAAATAAGTTGTTAGAGCTTGCTATGTTGTTACAGGAAAACATCATTGACGACAAAATTGAAGACGATGTTTAAGAGGTAATAATATGGAAGAAACTATCATAAAAGACGAATGCGGGTATGATAAATTCAACATCAGCAAATTTGAAACTAAAGATGGTTGTTTTCTGGCAGTTACAAGTACAGACTGCCACCTAACAGATGTTAATGTATCGTTTGATGATACCGTACAAACTCTATACGAAAAATTAACAGACGATGATAAAGATACAAGTTGTTTTTCGAGTGGTGTCACGATATCCGCGGGGGAGTCCGAAGAGAAAATATATACATTGACAAAAACAGAATCAGACGAATGCGCATGGTTAGTTGTCTCAATCGGTGAAAATTATTGCGTATGTCGTTTTGCTGGTAGCATACGTGAATTATGGAAGCATATAGCTAAGATATCATAACCATTAATTACTTTTTTATTTTTCATAATTATATATTTATAACGTTTATCAGATTTTATACACGTGGATAAGTATATATCCAATAAACTCATAGAGTATTATAGACTAGCCAGCTACTCCTCTGTGCCGGTCTAGACTCATGTGAAACCTCTCTGTGGAACCTCCTCTATTTTCATCCAAAAAACACCCAATTAGAACAGGCCGTCACGAAGTGAAAACCGAGGCCAATCGAAAATCCTTCGTGACTACCTATTTTTTGCTTTTGACTCTAGTAGGCTCCCACAGCCTACAAACACCCTTCTGTTTTCTAAGTATTTATAGTTATGTGGTCGGTCTTGTTTTTTTTATATTGTTAACAGTGTTAACAGCCATTGGTTTCTATTGATAATCGAAGTTTGATTATATATTAATACTGTTTGATTTTTTATTTTGGTAGGTTGTTGAGCGATTTAGCAAGCTTTATATACACACATGCCGTACATACATACGGTGATTGTAATACCGCAAGCCGACCCTCCAAAGCCATACCCACGCTGCAAGTGTTTGAGATGTGGGAAAATATGGGACCCGCGTATAGTTGAGAGACCGAGGACATGCCCGCAGTGCAGGAGCATATACTGGGACAGACCGCGAAGAGAAGCACGGGGGAAAAACAAGTGAGTTATCAACCAAAATTGAACATGAATTTATTTAAAAACAAACGATATCAGAAAGCTGCTCAGATGCTAGAAACTATATGGTTCTACGGGGATATAACCCCATTTACCCATACGTTTGAAGAAGTTATGAAGGAAACTGGATTAAGTTACGAAGATGTTTATTCAATCCAGATGTATATGTTAACATTCAACTCATAAGTCGTTTTCCCACAAAGCGATTAAATCGAGGCCAAAATATGACAAATAACGAAACTGCTATTTTATAGAGGGGTTAAAAATGGATTCGATCCAATTAACCCTGAAGCAAAGCCCAAGAGAAAACCAAGATAAACGGATGCAGACCGCATTCAATATCTATGAGGCGTTTTCAGAGGGCAACTTCGAGATTTTTAAGACGACTAGGGCGGGATGCACTACCGCGTTAGTGGCTGAATCTCTGAATCGAAATGAAACTTTTTTATGCGTGGTCCCTACGAACTGGATCGCAGACAAAACAGTTGTTGCAGATGCTAAAAAATATTCAGACCTGGATTCCGCAGAAATCATCCATATCCCGGCAAACCACGAATGTCTTTTAAATAAACTACTATGCGAAGATTGCCCTGACCTTAAACAGTTGCCTATTCTCCCATTGGCCGGGTCATGCTCGCAGTGTGCACAGTTTGACCAATGCGCTGTAACTGCTATACTACGCAAGCAAGACGCTAAAGGGTATGTAGTGACATATAAAAAGATTGCTGCCCTCATGATGGCGTCCATATCCAGACCGAATACACAGGCTGAACAAGTTTTAGATGTTTTAACTGGTGTTCGGAATCTAATTTTAGATGAAATTCATGATATCCAATTTACAGAAAGTACATCGTTTACGGTCTATGATGACCACATTTTCAACAGGGTAAATCTTGAAAAATACATTCCGATAATGTCAGATTTCACCTATATGTGCCGGGTAGTAACTCAGTTTTCGCTAGTGATGAAAGAAACTGCTATTCGAAACGCAATTCATGAGGTACTCGGCGGTGCACAGGATGAAGACTACTGGAAGCACCACCTGAACATATCACTCAAGAACCCAAGCCCAGGTATAGTAGACGGTGAAAACGAAACTAAGGTGATGGTAGGGGCATATAACGAGATAATCGAACTCACGAAGGAAAGGAAAAAGTATAATCTTGAAATGAGGGACATTCTGGATTTATACGATATGATGTCAATTGTCATGAGTGACGTAGTGGCGGTCACGGCCATAAGAGACAACGGCATTATAAAAATTAAACTTTCGGCCGTAGACCAGACAACAAATAAAATGATACAGTCGTATACTATGAGTATGCAGTCTGGGGAGCGGCGCATCCTATTAACATCGGCTACTATATGCTCTTACGATTACGGAAAAATGTTTATGGGCGGAGTCGCCCCTAGGAAAATATCTTTCGGGGTAGGCGGCGACCCGATGAGCACAAATTCAAAAATGTTGATACTGGCAGATTCTAAAAAGTATCACCTTATAGGCCGCAACTCAATTTACAATAAGCAAGATGAAATTATAGGAAAAATAATTCAAATTTTAGATGGGTGGGGAGATTCAAACTGTATAATCATAACCCTGAATACACGCGAAGCACTGAAGTTAGAAACCGCTCTTGAAGAGGCAGGGCATCCGCATGAAGTCACTTATTACAAGGCTCCTGAAATGATGGGGGTTTCATCGGACGCGCGGGTAATGATAGCGATAGGGATTGCAAATAAACCATCTAACTCTTTTGATGTAGTGACGACTAACGCCGCTGAATCTAAAAAAATGCTTTATGAGTCTGTGCACTGTGACACTTGGCAGGCATGGAGCCGGGTAAAGGATCCTCAGGGGAAAACACCGAGCCTTATTTTTGCATTGGGGTGCACAGTGGAGGAGTGCAAAGCTCTTACAACGTGGGGATACAACCGAACCGTTGAAGTCCTTCCGTACACCGAACGGAAGAAGAAAATTATAAACGTAAAGTGCGAAAACGGGCTTATATCGAGGCCGCTGGTAAAGAAATGTAAAAATTTCGATGAAATGACTAAAGAAGGTTCTTTACACAAACTGTCTAAAGACTTGCCCGAAAAATCAGAAAATCTCCTATTTTATTATATAATTAGGAGATTTTGCGAAAAAAAGGGAGTTTGTTTAAGAAGTTCCGAAGATCTTGTTAAACTGGTCCTGAACAGAACAGATGTTTTTGCTCAACAGAATCCAAAGGGAGGTTATCTTAAAACTAAACTTCCGGTGAATGATTTTTTAATTAAACAACACCTTGAAGGAAAAACAACAATTGGAGCTTATCAATTCAATCCTGATAACCTTGTGAAATGGGTTTGTTTTGACATTGATTCTCATGCTCCGAAAAACGTAACTGAAACAGAAGACGATATTAAAACAAGAGATGAGAAAGCCGAAAATGACATGAATAGAATGTGTAACTTTTTAAAATCGTCTGATGTTCCTTTCATTCTTGAGAAATCTGGTTCTCCTCATTCATATCACATATGGGTCTTTGTAAACCCCGTTGATGGGTCTAAGGCTAAACAGTTCGGAATTGATGTTAAAAAGGAAACTGGTATTGATTGTGAAGTATTCCCGAAGCAAGAGAAGATAGGCAAAGATGGATATGGAAACCTGGTAAAAGTTCCGCTTGCTACGCACCAGATACACAAAACTCATTCTGAAATCCTGGTCAATGGAGAATTTGTAAGAGATTTCAACGATCTTAAAATAGAAATTCTTGATTTAAGTAAATATCCAATTCCAGATAAGACCGAGAAGAAAGCAAGAGTAAATATCAAACGTAACGTAGTTTTAAAGCCCGCTGTTGTAACATCTCCTTTAATTGATACAGATGCCCGCCCTTGCCTAAAAGGCGCTCTTACAATGCAGCTTACTGACGGACAGGGTCACTTCATGAGACTGGCTATAGCTAGAGAGTTTTTTGAATGTGGTTCAACTCCTGAAGAAATAGCTATGATGTTCAAAGGGCAAACTGACTATAATTATGAATATTCGCTTTATCAGGTTAACTCTCTAGTTTCTAAGCCAGGTAAACGTTTTAGATGCGATAGGTTAAGACTTGACGGGTCTAAATTTGTTAACTGCGAAGGATGCGAATATTTAGGAATTTGGGATGAATAAATTTCAAGGAGGCGGTTACATTTCATTTCAGGATCTTATAACTGAGATTATTTCATGTTCTAAATCTCAAACCTGGAATATAGCCGTGATGGAATGGGATTGGATTGATTCTTATCTCATTCCATTTGACCAGGCCCTTGACTTTTGTTTATGCGGTCATTTGATAAGAGAATGTTGTATTATCAGAAACCGGTATACTGGAAACGAAAGAATTGTTGGAAATTGCTGTGTTAACAAATTTATGAAAACCGAATCTGATTTAGTTTTTCAGTGTGTGCATAGGCTCCGCGCTGACATTACAAACTCATTGAATCCCGCTACAATTGAATATGCTTATCGTAAATGTGCTATTTCTCCTTGGGAATATAAGTTTTATTATGATATAATGAGAAAAAGGAAATTAAGTTATAAACAGTCTCAAATTAAAATTAGGATCAATGACACGGTTTTAAAGATGTTTAACAGGGCATCCTTAAAATGCAAAATCGAGGCCAAAATATGAACAAAAAACAAGAAACTCAACAGTATAAAAACTTAGAGTTTGTGCAGAAATCAAGAGAACGATTGGATGTTTTGATAATGGCGGTTAATGCTGAGGGACCTATAGGAGATGATATTAAAATATAAATGGCAACGAACATTTATATATGATGATTGCTTATTATATGTTATGCCAGGCGAACATCACTATTTAGATAAAGACATATGGAAAGAATTGCCTGATAGAACTATTAATAAATCCGGTAATGTGTTTGCAGGAAAAGCTTACTATGAAAAGTATGAAGTTCTGGTATTTGTAAGGAAAATTGAGGATGAGTAAATGGGAATCATAAGTACGATTTTGTATTTGATAGCGGCTGGTGTTGGGTTTTATATCTTTGCTGCGATGTGTATATTTTTCATATGTGTGTTCATATTCTGGAAAGTTTGGAAAACGATGAAAAAAAGTATAGATGAAATTAATAGGTGATATAGTGGATTTCGGAAAAGCTTTAGAAGCTCTGAAAGACGATAAGAAAATAAGACGGCCCACGTGGGATAAAACCGCATATTTATTTTATGATCCTGATAAGAAAATAATCTTTGACCAATGGACTAATGGAACTCAGTTATTTAATCCTACTCAAACTGAAGTGTTGGCTGATGATTGGGAAATAGTCCCAGATACTCCTGAACGTAGTCCAGAAGAGGTACTTTCAGAATTCAGATCATGGCTCGATAAATCCATCCATTGCACTTGTGGAACCCCCGGAAATGGGCATCCATATTTAATTCAATGCTTGGATAAATTAGATGAGTTATCATCATCTAAACCAGTAAAGATAAAACTTCCTGTAAAAGGTGAAGTTGTGTACATCAGTGGTAATGAAGGAGTTGTACGAACCGAATATCATAAACTTGTAATTATACAGCTACCAGGTGTTAATTTATGAAAAAAATATACATAGTTTTCGGAGTAATCCTTCTGGCATTACTCGCTCTAGGATGTTCAGGAACCAACAACACAGCAACAGATACTTCTCAGCCTGCCCCGGTAAAACAAGTGATTGAAGAGAAACCATTAACCATACTCGATAGCAAACTTGTTAAAGAAGAGTATGGAGGATACTCTATAACCGGAACTGCAAAAGCCAATAAGGATCTAGGATATGCTGAAGTAGATGCACAGTTCAAAGATGCGGATGGTGTGATCTTACAGAGTTCCCTGGCTAATGTACAGAACTTGAAATCTGGTGATGTATGGAGTTTTAAAGTTATTGGACCTTTCGAAGGGAACGTTGAAAATTACAGTATAGCGGTTTCTAATGGGTGCTTCTAATTTCAATTAATTTTCTTTTTTTTTATGATTTTTTGTTAACAGCGTGAACATTTTAATATAATAACTTACATAGAGGTATACATGACTGGAGAACTAACAGATAAAGCTAAAGTTATTTCAAAACATGAAGGCATGGCTACAATCTCTCTTATGAGTGACGGATCAATTGGCTATTCTATCCAGATGAAAGACAAAGACGGTAAGGATGTCGTTTTTAATAAGACTGGATGCCGTCAGGGTGGGATGTCTGGGAAAGTAAAGAAAGCTTTGGGTTTTGATAAATTTAAGATTAATTAATTTCTTCATTTTCTTTTTTCTTTTTTTGTTCACGGTGTTAACTGTTTTATATTATGAAATCTATCGTTATATAACGAATATATAACGTCATATTATGCCTCCACAAACGAAAATCATAAAATACGGTCTCGAATCGAGAACTAGGGAATTATACAACGCCGATGTCTCCCTCTCCTCGATAGCTGACACGTTATCTAACGAATCTGGACAAACTATAACGAAAGCTATGGTATTTCATTACCTGGGATCTGAGGCCAGGTGTAACGCTGAGGTTATTGAGAAAACCGCACAGCTTAAGGTTGCTGTCGCCGAGGCTGAGATTTCCACAATTGAAGATCGCAAGACGATTATTAAAAGTCTTATGGTACTTGCAGGCGAGGCGAAGTATGACCGTGACAAGATTGCGGCGTACAAAGTAGCCACGGAGTCACTGGACGCTCTTGATAAGCGGATCGGCAAGCTCTCTAATAATTCCAGCGTTACAATAAATAACGTCAATGCAATGAAGCTTGAGGATATTCCTACTGAACAGCTATTGAGGATGATCAATGCTTCAACTTGATAGCACGTTCTCAAAAAAGGAAATCCTTCAAGAGTTGTTGAGACGGAAACGAGCTACTGAATCATTAATTAATTTTACAACGTTCACAAAACCTGATTATGAAACGAACTGGCACCACGAGTTAATATGCAATGAAATTGATAACCTTCTCAATTGTGAATACGAATTATTAATCGTTTCAACTCCTCCAAGATTTGGGAAGAGCGAGATAGTTTCAAGGAGATTACCAGCTTATAAACTTGGTAAAGATCCAGATTCAAGTATTATAGCCTGCTCCTATAGTGCTGATCTTTCCAGCCGAATGAACAGAGATGTACAGCGCGTGGTTGATGAGCCGGCGTATTCTCTGATTTTTCCAGAAACTAAATTAAACTCTTCTAATGTCCGGACAACTGCACAGGGAACTTATTTACGAAATTCTGATATTTTTGAGATTGTTAATCATAAAGGTGTTTATCGCTCGTGTGGTGTAGGTGGAGGAATTACCGGCATGGGATTTTCAGGGATAGGTATTATAGACGACCCGACGAAAAATCGTGAAGATGCTGAAAGTATAACAATACGTGACAAAACTTATGAGTGGTATACCGATGTATTTTTAACCAGGCGCGAAAATAACGCTCCCATTCTACTCACGGCAACTCGGTGGAATGAAGATGATCTAATTGGACGAATAATAGACAAATCTGAGAATGTTATCGGCACGGATAAATGTAAAATAATAACCCTTCCTGCAATATCCGAGGAAGATATCCCTGAATATGACAGGAGAAATGCCCCAGGTGAATCACTGTGGGTAAAAAAATTCCCTGAATACATACTTAATAAAATAAAAGCTACAGTACCCGTTTATACCTGGCTCTCCCTCTACCAACAACGCCCGAGCGCAATAGCAGGAAACCTAGTTAAAAAAGAACAGTTTAAATACTGCTCACTTGAAGGACCAATACTGGATCTTGGAGGAGATAAACGGTATTTGCTTTCGGAATGTAGGGTCTTTCAAACGTGTGATCCCGCCGCCAGTACTAAAACATCCGCAGATTATTTCGTCTTGGGTACATGGGTACAAACTCCAAAAAACGACTTGGCACTAGTGGATCTGATTAGAACAAGATTAGAAACACCGGATCAAGTGCCTCTGTTTAGACAGCAATATCTAAAATGGAAACCTTTCAATGTCGGATTAAAACAGTATGTTGAATCTGCAGGCATAGGCAAATCTCTATATCAGTTATTAGTTCGCGAAGGACTCCCGGTTGAAGAATTAAAAGCTGATACGGATAAAGTTTCAAGGTTTATTCCTGCAGCAACGAGGATAGCTGCAGGTTGTGTATATTTCCTAAATACTCTTAATGGGCTTCACGACGTTGAAGCTGAGTTACTTGGCTTCCCCAATGGCGCGCACGATGATATATGCGACGTGGTATCATACGGTTGCGGTGTTGTAATTGATAATCCATTCTGGGATGAGAAAATTGACTTGACTAAGATGTTTGGAACAAGAGCAAGATAATTCTACGGTAAGCTTTAAATACCTTACTGTATATGTTACTTATAGGTGATTAATATTAAAGCTACTATTGAAAATATAGAATGTGATATCGAAAATGATTCTGAAATAATGCCATTCATAAACGGAACCTTGTATAAAACCGGGGATCATTATTATCTATACTGCAAAAGTGAGTGCTTGGGTGGATGTGTATATGTAGACAAATTCGGAGTATATAAAGGAGACCTCCCCACAATCAGAAACATATCCAATGACATGGTTGAAAACTTCAATGAGTATGTTCGTAAAATGATCCCGTCGCTAGGCGATGAGCCATTAATCCCCAGAATAATTACAGAATCAATTACACTATTGCCACTTGAGAACCTTCCTGATCTTTTCATAGATGAAATTGAAAAGTCAAAAATTGACATCGGAAATTCGATTGTCATAAGGGATGAAAACGAAGGATGGAACTTCGAAGGGAATACATACAGTCTAAATCTACATAATAATACTTTCTACTCGAAATCCAGCGATCTTATAAAAATAAGTGATGATGAATACTGGATTAAGGTGAATCCTGGTGATCAGGTCATAAAAACACACACTGATAATAGGGGTTATCCTGCGTCATGTGGGACCGACAATAGGAATAAAGATGTAATTATGATTGTAAAATGGACTCCGGTAGAAAAACCTCCAATTGGAAAAATAAGAGATTTGAGTAAAGGGGAATAATACCAACCGGAGCATTTAAATATTACAACGCAGTTTTAGTAATGGACATTATTTTTCACGATATGGGGGCCCCTGCTATATGCGGGTGGGACCGTATGTAGGGATCTCCGTTATCGCATTCGTGGTGTAATCGTTTTTTTATTCTATTCAAGATAATATTAAATAGTTTAACTGTATTTTATTTAATGCTTCTGTCTTTGCTCCCGATCTAAGACGGGGGTAATCGGGTTATGTTGTTTTCATTCGCTTGGGTCTTGCGATAAAGGCCCTCTCTTTCGAGGAGTTTTGTTTTTAATGGTATCTGTTAAACCGAGTGATGATTTCCCACAACACCATTTAAACGCTGCTTCGATGCTAGTTGGAGCAATCGAGCTTGAATTTTATCCCGTGTCTTATGCTGTATGGTCGCAGCCTGAAATAGACGAGATCAACGAATGGAAACTAACAATAGCATTTGATGAAAATCTTAAATCACCTGGAGCAAGTCCGATTAGGCATATAATGAATATCATCGAACATCTGGACAATATGCCAGAACATTTTATAGATGATATCATTCTGAAAGTTGGCAGTTATTGGGATACTGACCCTAACTGTGCAGCTGGGATCGTGGTAAAACTCCCCGCCGGAGTAACAATTAAGGAAATTATTAAATAGTTTCAAAGTATCTTATAATATGCCCTTTAGCGCGGGGCAGAAACAACGCTGCTCGTTTGGGTAGTACGTTAACTATCCACTTTCATAATGCATGGGTAGGGAAGTGGTCAAACCCGCCCGATTCAAGATCGGGTCTCGAAGGAGTTCGCAGGTTCGAATCCTGCCCTGAGCATATTAACTTTTTTCCTTAAAAATCTCTTTTTTCTTTCAATTTTCCCCATAAAATACACATTTTTTAAATAAAAGCATAATTTTATATCAGTTAACGCCGTTAACAATATTAAATAAAATTAACTGGTGATTATTATAACTGGAGAAATTGTACTAAATTCTGATACTCTAATTCAGGGGGCTTTAGCTGCCCTGGGTCTTGCAGGTCTGGGGTATGGTGGGACTAAAGGTAAAGCTAAACTTGTGGAACTTATAGCGGGACTCAAGCTCCTTATAGGCCGGATCAACTCAACTGCTGATACTGTAAGTGTAGTCGGTGACATATTCGGTAACGTCACACCTGCCGAGTTTAACGCCCTGGTGACCGAAACTAAACTCAGGAAAGCAGACGGGGAACTCTCGGATGATGATTACGCTGTCATTGGAAGAAAGTTTTCAGACGCTATAAAAGACTGAGTGGTTAAATGGTCGAACTTAACGCAGCCACGCCCGAAAACTCAAACCCATTCCGGATAACTGCGTCTGTCGGAAACGTCACTAAAAAGGACATCTCCACCACTATAGGTGGATTGCAAGATTTTGATACCGCCAACCGATTCACATACTATCAACAGTTGGACGGGGCAACTCCACACGCTTCAGTGTCCCTGGATAAACTGAGTCTGTCTCTTATTAAGGGAATGCATTTTGACAGCAAAAAAAAGAGCGACCTGAAGGACGTTGAACTGTGGGCTAAAAAGACTCATTTCTCTTCTCAACTCGCTACACATTCAAGATTATTTTGTAGAGACACTACTCTTGTATCAAAGACCATGGGCCGATCCGGAGATACGATAAAGTTTTTCCCATTATTGATGCCAAATGTTACGATCCTCCCGGAAGGCGAGACGCCGGGGAACACGGACGCCAGAAACGATTACAATATTCTACAGCCTGAAGTTACGCAGTTTGTCATCAACGAGGGCAGCCAGCAATACAGGCACGTTTACACTCCCGATGAAGTAATTTATGGTTCGTATAAAGAGTGGTCCGGTGTCCAGATGGATGTCAAGAACCGGAAAACGTATGGTATCTATGGCATGTCTCCTATGGAAACCGTTGAGTTGCCAATCAGGAACTTGTTAAATATAAATGATGGATATGTCTCATTTGTCCACAAATACGGAAACGGCCGGTATCATTACGATTTCAAATATCTGGAAGACCTAGTAAAACGTGACATGATAACATACGAAAAAGCAGACAAGGCTATAAAAGATTTCATGGCAGAATCTCAAAACTTTTCTGAAAATGAGGATTTCTGCGCTTACGGCATTGGTGTTGTACCAATCGACGCTAAAGGTTCTTTAGACGTTTTAAACTTTAAAAAATCTTTAGAAACTGATATTGAAATTGGCCTGATGCAGTCTCCTCTATCAATGGGAGATAGTAAGGGGTCCACTTATGCAGCTGGCTATGTATCAGAAGCGGATAGGATGGTTGTTCTGGAAGGATTGCAGACTGTTTTTTGTGAAAGCATAGCTTCAGAAATGCTGGCACGTAGACAAGAAGCGGCTGGTAAGAATCCCGAATCAGTTGAAATATATTTCGAAGAGTTGAGCCTGCCTGAACTATCCCCTGATGTACTCATTGAAATGAGGAATATTGGAGTAATTGACGACAATGAATTGAGGGAGAGGACTGGATTCTCTCCACGCGAAAAGACAAATTAATAAAAAAGCTTGGAGAGTATAGAAAATGGAAATTATAATCCCGTCTACATGTTATCAATTGGATGCAGCCGCAAAAACGATAACGCTATTGACTCCGTACCACGGCACTACAATCGAGCAAATCAAGTATATCCGGAATATTACACAACAGCAGGATATTTATATAAGCAGTGCTGCAAAAGATCCACTTTATTCTGTCGCTCCCCCTGTAATCACTTTTACATACTCCGGGACAATGACAAACGACGACGATCTTATGATCGTTATTGATGATGTTTCGACTCCTCTGAATGTCAACGTCGTGGATACATCAGGTTTATCCCCTACAGATCCCCCGCTTATAACTTCTTCTCTTATTTTTGCAGCAGGTGACACACTAACAATAGAAAAAATGACAGATCCACTCACATTACCATCAAGACCGGCATCTGGAACTTGTATGGTTTCAGTCACTAAACCGGCAGAAGATACCGCAGGCGATCTTACATTAAACTTTTACAATCAAGTTAAAACCGACGGAACTAACGACACTGACCAACTCTTGATAACTCTCACTGTTCCAAAAATCACAGGGGCTGCAACAAATCGTCAGTATGAAGTATCAGGACTCGGAATTGGAAACGGTACTATAAAAGTGGGTGGATTCTTTGCAGCAGATAGTGGTGCAATAACAGTTAATTTCATGATACATGCGGTGTGATTATGAAAATATTTGCAGAAATCGAAGAGATTGTAGACACTGGTGAAATTGGGCAATCTATCCGAATTGAAATTTCAGAGTATTCTGCTGAGGTGGGTAATGCTGCACTATCGCCATTATTGCCTTTTTTTGCAGGAAAAACATATAAAAAATATATACATAATTGTGGAAATAGTTCAGACCCATCTCAAAATACATCATGTACAAGGGAAGAAATATGATCATTAATCATGTTTACCGGCCAGTTGATCCGTCGCTTGTACTCCATATTGATGGGCAAGGGTCCAGAAGACTTGATAATAAAGTTTCCGATTTGTCAGGTAATAAAAACCACGGAACTATATTCGGTGCGGTGTACAAGAACTCGCCTAACGGAAAGTCTGTACTGAGTTTCGACGGAGTAGATGATTATGTGAACTGTGAGAATAGAAGCAGCTTAAATATCACGAAGGGAATTACGCTAGGTGCGTGGATAAAAATTCCGACCACCGATGGTACCTCTAATCGTGGAATCATCAGCAAATTTGAAGGTACGAATCCTGCTAATAATCGGTCGTATGCTTTATATATTGACTGTCAAACCCAGAATAATGTTCCCAAGGCAGCGTTGGTTGTATCGAGTTTGGGTACGAATGCTTCTGCGGTTTCCGTAGTAGGTACTACGACATTAAATGCAAACCGATGGTATCATATAGTAGGAGTTTTTGCTCCAAACACGGCAATTAATATATATTTAGACGGTATACTTGATAATACGAACACAACAAATATTCCTTCCTCGCTGTTTGTAAGTAGTGTTCCTGTGAAAGTGGGTAATCAATATGCGAACTCATCAATATATTATTTAAGCGGTTCCATCGCTGACATTCGTATATACAATCGCGACTGGCTTTCATCGGAAATTTCTAAATGGTATAACGAGACTAGGATGGTGTATGGGAAATAATTAAATTATAAAAAAAGAATGCGAGTATTGTTGTCTCGTACTGGCACATATAGTTCCACCACGTCAAACGATTATCTCACAACTGTAAATGTATTTGACAATCAATGGCATCTATACGGCTTTGATTGGAATGCTGGATCTCTCCGATTAGATGTAGATGGTATACCACAGTCGGTTACAAAAACTCATGATGCTTCGTTCACTTCGATATTCAAATCATCCTCTGATATTATCATTGGAGCAAGAATAACGTCGAATATTCCATCTGGATATTATACTGGAGAAGTTGGGGAATATTACGTATTTGGGCGGTCTACTTCCCCGGCTGAAAGTTCGATTTTGTATAATAAAACTAGAAAATTTTATGGGAGGTAAGTTAACATGGATCATCCTACAAAATTTAAAAATCAATTTGGAAATAATTCAGAACCAGATAGGTTGCTGAATCTTGTGCAGGAATGGGACGCAGGGACATCTAGTATCCCAGATCATGCGGCCACGCATAAAAGCACAGGGGAAGATGCTATTAAGATAGACGAACTGGCAGAAGGAACCGACGTAACGACCCTAGACACTAACACCCTAGTACATGGACTGTGCCCTAAACTTCCCGGGGTTGAAACTGAGTTTCTTAATGGTTCCGGGTTATTCTCAGTTCCTACAGTTTCAAGTGTTATAGGCGTTGCTTATGGGTCTGCCTCGGTACTTGCTACCACTACATCTATAGAAGTTACTCACGGGTTGGTAGGCACGCCTTCCAGCGTTCTATTGACCCCGTCTTCAAATCCAAAAGGTAAATATTACTGGGTTGACACGATCGGAGATATTACATTCAAAATTAATATAGACTCTGCTGACGCTACCGACCCAATATCATTTTCCTGGTGTGCGAAGGTGTGACAGTGGCCATCACGTTAAGTACTGGAGTATCAAGGACAAATATTTTAGACAAATTATTTAAATTTGACAGTATCGTAACTGTTGCAAAAACTGGTCATGGTGATTTTGTATGCAATGATTACACGTCCGAGCAAGAATGTGTAAGTGCGGCAATAAACGCGGCTGCCGACAAGCAGACTATATTATTTTTAGACGGGACATATGATATTGATTCTCCAATCAGAACTTACGGGAAATCTTTTAATCTTATTGGTGACAAAAATGTCACATTTAATTTATCAGGAGGGAGTTCCGATGCTGCTGTATTAATTTTCGGTGGTGATGATGTACTGGCTACTACCCTTTCTATGGATGCTCCTATATACTCTCTTTCAGTCATTCTAAGCAGTGTAACAGGAATACAAGCAGGCGACTTAATAAAAATATATAATACCGATAAATGGTCGCCAATTGAATATCCAGACCAAACCACTGGAGAAATGTACGAAGTAGTGAGTGTTGATACTGGAACTTCAACGGTTACGATATCCCAGCCACTATACCGGGCATATCTCACTTCTAATACTACTGTGAAAGTTTATCGTCCTGCTCAATTTAATATAAAAAATATTAAATTTGTTGGGACCGGGCGGGAAAATGCGGTAAACGCTCTTTTATTGATCTATGGATCTCATAGCACCGTTGAGAACTGTAAATTTTTAAATAGTGGGAAACGCTCACTTGAGTTATCTAGTTGCTATGATGTATTAGTGTCCAAAAATAATATACGTGGTAGTGCATTACTGGCGTTTGGTTACGGTGTAAATGTCAATAATGCATCGGCATATATATACATCGACAAAAATGAAATTGCAGACTGTAGGCATACTATAGCTGCCGGCACCGGGGCGGCACTGTATAAAGGGGGGTGGGTCGGAAGGTACGAGGGCCTAAATCGCTGTGTCTATATAACAAATAATTTATTAATTGGTGCTAATATGGCACCAACCGCGCCCGTGATAGACTCGCATCCAATGACAATTGATTATACGATCACAGGGAATAAAATATACCCAGGCCTCCATCTCGATTCTCCATATGATGGTACATATGCATTCGATGACGCTACGACGGATTCTATATTTTCAAATAATATAGTCTTCGGTGGTGGAGGCGTCCTACGTCGGCCAGGTGCGCCATACTCGCGGACATTGATCGAAAATAACATCATTGAAAATACGCGAGGCAATGCGCTGTATGATGGATGTCAACTCAACAACCACGCCGGATGTATAGTAGACTTGAAAATTCACAATAACGAGATTAACAATGTCAAGAGTATTCCAGGTATGGTGGGAGATTGTTTACCAGCAATATATATGGGACGTGAGGATTATAGAAACGTTTCAATTGAAGGAAATACAATCAACGGATGTACAGCAGAAGCAATTAAGATACACCTGGACATCTCAGAAAGTGTGAGTACTGTACCCGTAAAACTAGTAATCAATGGAAATATTATAAATGACATCGGGCAAGGCGGTATTTATTTGAGACGGGGTGCCGCGTCTAATCGTATGGACGCGATGGTAAAAAATAATATAATATCAGATGTGAATCAAATAGCGAATGCATATAGTGGTATATTGTTAGTTGATATGTGGGGAGCAAATATCGAAGGTAATAATATCATTAATCGTACCGGCACAGCGAATTCTGCCGTAAAAGAAGTTAGTATACTGGGATCATCCGTAGATTACAATTCACTTAATAATAATACTCACTATGGAACTACAAATGGAATTGTAAAAGTGGGAGCAAATTCAGAGGCAACCGGAAATAAATTAATAGCACTATCGTGAGGATAACATGCCAACTGTTAAAATACCAACGTCCTGCAATTCAATCGACGAACTTCAGGACATTATAGATGACAATGGATCAAAAGCTACAACTTATCAGTTTCCGGATTTGTTGACAATATCCGTTGAAAAACCACTCACGATTTATTCCGGAACTGATTTTCTCGGGAATGTTTCGGAGAAAAAACGCCCGGTTTTCTCGCTCAGTTCTGAGATTACAGACAAGCTTTTTCCCTTAAGTGGAAAATTTGGAATGTCAACTCCGGTAATAGGGCAGAAGGAAAGCACAATCAAAAACGTTTACATTTCCGGGATTGAATTTTTTGGAAATGACACGAAACTCCACGGCATTCCTGGATATGCGGGAACTGATCCCGTGAGCACTGCTCAAACAGGTAAGGGATATACTAATTTTATCGGGCTGTCAAATGCTACCGGGATCTCGATATACAACCTAACGGCCAAGCACACTCTTGGAGATATAGCCAGACTGAAAAACGCTACGAACGTTGTTTTTGCAAAAACAAACGTGGCCGAATGCGGGCATGATATAGTCTTTGTTGACACGGGATCCAACGTTATGATAAAAGATAATTATGGTGAGATCCGGACCAATTGCGCGGTTAGGCTGCGGAATGTCAAGAATGGTATAATCAAGAATAATAATTATGTTAACAAACTTAAAGGTACTTCGACCGGCCCTATACTGCAGATCCAGGTTGAAACTGCAGCAAATGGTATCACAGTAGAAAATAATTATCTGAAAGGATCTTGGGGCCCTGGGATCTGGATAGTTGGGCTTGTAAATACTGCAGTAAGCGCAGGGCAAAAGCTCACAGTCCAGAACAACGTTTTTGAAAACTGCGGAGTAACTTCGAAAATATCAACTGTTGCGGGCAGTGGAGGCATATGCTGTGATGGTTGGGATGCCGTTAACGTCCTAAAAAACATCTTTGTAAATTGCAAGTGCTCCGGGATTACATATGGCCCCTGGTCTAATGCTGCATCAAAAGGAAAGGGGTACTCTTCAACTGTGAAAAATAACATATTCTGTACTATAGCGAGGGGTAACATAACGGGCGCTGAAAACGGATCAGCTATCAGTAGTCCTGCCGGTAAATACTCGGTTTTAATCGCGGATAATGCGTTTTATGAAAACGTAAGAGACCTATATAATGGATTGACAGCTACCGGAAGTAAAACGGCTAATCCACTGTTATTGCAAGATTCAGACGGTAAATACTACGTTAGCAAAGATTCCCCGTACTATTCATGGGGCGCGGGGCTTACCGAGACAACCACCGCAGAACCCGTTGAGGAAGAAGAGCCTGTAACTGCAGATCCCGTTGTCTCAACTCCGGTATACGTGGTAATCACGGGCTCGGATGTAAGCGGTTTAGTCGATGAACTGAAAACGGTTACAACAGAAAACTTTAAAAATTCCGAATTTAAAGTTTACAGGGAGGAGTAACTATGAGCGTTTACCGATTCCCAGACGATGTAACATGGTCCACGAAAGAAACAGATTATAATCTGGAATCGAATATAGAGGTACTAAAGACTGTTACAATTCCTGGTAAGGAAGGATACGTAATCAAACTTAATGACGTTTCCTTGTATCTCTGGAATGAATCAGCCGGGCACGTTGCTTCTGTTTGTTTCACGGCAGGTTCAAAAAAGCTGGTTGAAATTCACACTGCTTCAGCAAAGCCCGGAAAGGCTTATGGGAATCTCAATCATACCGGTGACGTCGGGATAGATATTGACCTCGGCTTCCATATGAAAACTTCGTATGAAGGCTCTCAGGCAATGCTCAAGAGCGTTGTATTCGCGTATGAATATGTCGAAAGTGAAGAGGAAGAAGAGCCTGGAATTGAAGAGCCAGCGCCCGAAGAAACGGTTAAAGAAACAATTGTTAAGATCTCTTGTACATCGGAGACTGAAGCTGAATCTTTAGTAAAAAAGTTAAATGAGAAAATCCCGAGCGAGTCTGATATTTTTATTTCTTATGTTAGTTAAGAACATTTATTCCGTTCTCGTTATATTTTTATCATTCCCGCGCGTCATCACGAAAACAAAGAATAATAAACAACCTGTGAAATACACAAAATTGAATAGTACCAGACTACTCGCAACAGTAGCTAATATAAACGAGACGGCTCCCCAAAAAACTATAAACACTTCGTATGCTAGTTCAATATTTTTTATTGTAATTTTTACACGTCCTTAAAATTATCATCATTCGTCTATTATATCTTCAATTGGTACAGAAAACCGCCGGAGGTAGTTATCTGTCGGGGATTGTATCATTATATCAATTCTGTTTTCGTGGACTTCCGCGATTATTCCCCGGTATACCAAACCTTTAATTTTTACTTTTACCCATCGTCTTGGATGTAAATACACTGGTTACACTTCCTCATTAAGTTCAGGTTTGTTTTTCTAAGTCATAGAATCCAATCGAATTAGAACCATCAGTATAATGATCTGCGATCATCGCCAGTTTTTCTCCGGTTATTAGTTGAACTAAATATACGGTTTGATCCAATTTGTAATTATATTCCAAATCGGATATCGTACTTCCTACAAGTTGAACATCGTCGAGTAATCTAGGATATTTATGTTTAAAGTTTATTTTTACCATTTATTTACACTTCCTTAAATCTCATTCCTCATCCAGCCATAAGCCACTTACCAGGTGTGGTTTCGAGTTTCTTTAGTGGTTCCATCAGGCATAGCCCAGTAAGCTATAATATCTGTACTGCACTCTTCTCTCGGATCGTTGCACGGTACTGTACCTTGAGATATCAGTTGTTTTTCTCCTGTACGTCTTGCATTTTCAATTAGATACTCAACTTTCTCATTATATTCTTGTTCCTGCTCCACTTCTTTATCATGAGTATCTTTTAGTATTTTGCTTATTTTTTCCCTCATAATATTATTTGGGATTGTTCCGTATCCGGCGGCTTTCTTTTTCTCCACGTTTTCTCTATATATTCTCTTTGTTTCTTCGCTCCAGTTTTCATTCTCTAGATACGGGGTGTACGTTTCTATTGCAATTGCTTTAAGTTCAGGATCGTTGTTGAGGATGTATTTTAGATCATCTGCAAACAAAAACACATCTATATTTAGTTTGGTTTTTATATCTCTTACAAGTTCTTTGATATGAAATTCACTTATGCCGTTGTATATCCCGTATGTGTCGGTATCATACAATGTATATTCAAAATCTTGACTGATTTTATCTTTTTTTATCTGTTCGTTGGCTTCTTCGTCTTTTTCGATGATGTAATTAATTACTTCATCGGGTACTGCAATACAAATTTCAGTACCATATTTTTTATTAAATGCTTCGACGATTTCTTTGCTGTATGTGTTGAGTCCCACTGCCCTTTTCGTATTCCGATCCCACCGAATATCGCTCCTTTCAAAAATCCCCGCCGCGTTTACCGGTTTTGTAAGAGTGAGTATAAACGTTGCTCTTCGCCCCATTCCAGGTTCTATGATTCCATCAAATTCGATTGTTCCTTCTTTTGTATTATATTTAAACTGCATGACATTTTCCTCCTTATTACCTTACTACAATATAGTAATGGGTTTTAAACTATATATAGTTTACCATTGTATTTAATTGACATCGTGTATTATAATAACAATTGTCTTATTTGCATTATCAATCCCTATAGACGAGATATGCCCAACGCGATTGAACCCACATGAAAATACTTTATCATTCTCAACTAATGAAATTGTGTTGTCTCTCTCGCAATTCGTAACGAGTTCTAAGCATCCGATTATTACAGTACATTTCTTTCCAGCGTACGCTTTTAATATGTATTTGGGATATCCCCTACAATCCGTTACAGATTCTATGATTTTATCATGATTTGTTATATTGATATCAACCTCTTCCGTATGAGGCCATTTTAGAGATTTTGAAGGTCTTGCCATTTTATATCATCCTTTTTTACTCAGTATATATTAATGAATTTTAAACAGTTTATAGTTTACGGTTACACCCGTGTAGTTTTTCTAATAAATATCTTTTAATATGTTAACACCGTTACTATAAACACCAAATTAATTTTCTGGGAATTACAATGCCCTACCCCAGTAACAACCCCTGAAACCGTCCAGACCGGATCAGTAACCTTGACCGCTCTTTATGCAGACGGTGTTACTGTTATCCCTTCTGGCGTTGCACAGATCATTGAAAACGTAAGCGGGAGTGTAGTAGAAGAAGTCGCATTTGCGAACGGAGTGTGTACAATTGAAAAACCCGCTGGTGATTATACGGATAATACAAAAGTTGATGGTACTCTCGTAGGAACTTTAAGTTTTCATATTAACGCAGGGGATGTTTTGACTCTGAGCATTGTAACCAATTGAGGGTTAGTTTGGAGATGTTGAAAATGTGTGAAATATTTGTAACATTGGGACAAATCGAAAGACAACGGCTTGATATTGCACGTTACGAAGCTCAAAAAGCCAAAGAAAATGACCAGAAAATCACAACGAGGTAAAAACATGCTGCACATTTCAGTAATTGAAAATTATATAAACGGCTGGAGAACAGACATTGAAAACGATTACGGGGTAATGATGGTATTTGCAAACACTTCTACTGTAAAGGAAGGAGTAATCGAAGTCGTTGATAAATTAATTTCCAAGTGCCCCGAACTAAGGAAAGATGCACTTGAGGCTATGTATGATTGCATTTCACAGGACGACGATATTTAAAATGTGACAAGAGGTTAAAATTGTTACCATACCTAGTATTTGGAGAACATGCCTGCGTTCTGTTCATCCAACCACGACTTAAACTGATGTATTTTTCTTATGAAAACATGTACGAGAGAATAAGAGTGCATAAATATACAAACTGGTGGTTAACGAATGTCGGAAATCTGCGGGACCTGCCGGAACTACACAATAGATGATGATTACCCGCCTAAGCTTATGGGCGAGTGTGCTGACACGAAAAGGCCAGTAGCTTATAATACAATTTCTGAATGTGGGAAATGGGAGCCTAGAAATGATTGAAATTATATTCTTCTTAATATTCCTTCATTGTCTCGGAGACTTTCCACTGCAGGGCGCATACTTAGCCGAAAACAAAGGAAAGAATGGCTATCTCCTATTTGCACATTCCTTTATTTGGGCGGGCACTGTATCCGCAGGACTTTTATATTTTGGAATGTTCGCAGTATGGAAAGTGCTCTTTTTGGTAGCCGGTCATTTCGTTATTGATCGATGGAAAGCGAGGAAACAAGTTTCCGGAAATGCTGAACTTCTTATAGATCAGTTCTTACATGGAATTCAACTGGTTATAGTGGCGTTTTTATGAAAAATATGCTCTTAGACACTCCTAAAATTTATCAAATCGAATCTAATTTCATTTCTCTTTTTGACCGCACTTTCAGAAAGGGTATTCAAGGAGTTTCAGGATCCGGCCTTAAATCAGCAATTAAAAAACAGTTTTCTTCAAAAACATTTCAAATTCAGGTTGACAATATCCTTAATGATATCTGCCTGTATACAGTTGGGTATACTGACAAAGAGCTACACGGGCAAACGTCGGCTTCTATACCGCCTCTAAAATACCAAGTTAAGGTATTTGCATCTACTGAAGTTCTACCACTGACTGAAGAGGCTGTAAGACAGTCTACCGAATTAAGCAGTCTGGTTTCAGAATCTATTATCCGAACTCTAAAGGATGAGGGCATTTATCAAGAGGCTCCTGCAACACTCGCTAAACGTATGGTTGATTTGTGGGGCGGGGAGAAATACCGGGCTGAACGGTTTGCTAGGACATTTAGCGCGGATGTTGCGAACAGTACGGCCCTCCACAGATACCAACAAAACGGTATTGAAGAATTCCAGATATATGCAAAAATAGATGAACGGACAAGTCCAATATGTAGAATGCTTCATGGAACTATTTTCCGGGCGGATTCTAAAGAAGGTAAACAGTATACTCCTGGCTTCCATATGCGGTGCAGGACGACTATTATTCCAGTTACTCTGACGATGAAAGTTGACAATTCTTTAAGATATGAAAATCGTGATTTTGGAAAACCCATAGGGCAGGATTTCACGCCGCTTAAGGATGGCCTGGACAAAAAAGTAATTAAAAATGTATTCAACGACATTGAAAAATTTAAAGATAGGTATGCCATTGATAAGTTTATTTTGCAGGAAGATATTGAAAAAAGGTTATTAAAGTTGGGGGTTGGAATATCTACTTAATGATTTATTCCTCAACTCCATTAATCAAAGCCAAATATAAACTCTCTCCCAACGTTCAGTTTTTCTTATGTTTCCATTATTATATATTAACATCTCATTCGATGTAGATGGTCTTTCAACCTCGTCTACATGTAGAATTTCTTTAGTATTCGTTTTTAGATTCTCAATTGTTATTTTTATTTTTTCTGGCATTTACTCAACTCCATTCCTAACTTCTTTAAAATTATATTTACAATCCCCATGCGAAAACTCTAACTCGTCAACTGTTCCAACAATTTCATTATTAATTGAAACTACCATTTCTGGGCACGTTACTGTTCTTGATTGAGTTGTCAGATCCATTTTTCACCATCCCATTTCATATTATAACATGTCTCCTGCACCCATAATAACGTAATAGCTTCAGCACTTTGGCATTTTAAACAAAACCCGTGGTCATTGGTTACTTTGTCTTCGATCCAGTTGGCAAGCCACAATAACGCAAGGGATTCGAACTGAAGTCCGTGTTTGGTTTTATATATCTGTAAAAGCAGTTCTTGACTTGGAACTGGTCTTATTTCGTGGTCATCCGGAATGAATTCACATTCCCATCCATCAATATAACCTATTTTTCCGTCTTCGAGTAAATAATCACCTATATGATACTCATTCCATCCAGTCATTTCTTTTAAGAGGATCGCATCTCCATTTTTATATTCCCAGCCTGCAACGAATTTAGCCGGTAACGCTAAAATCATTTTTTTATATTCATCGTCCATATTTTTCATTCTCCTTCAATATATACAACATTACTTTCCTCAACCACTCCATCTATATTAAACGATCCGGATTCAGATGAAATTATAAGCACTTGATTTTCAAGGTTGCATTTATATAGTTCACGGATAAGTTGTTTAACTTTCATTGTTTAACTCCTTTAATTCTCAATATCTCCCTAAAGCAAGTCGCATATTAATCCTATCATCTTCAAACCTCGGAATTTCAGCAGGTTTTTTATTTTCATTTTTTACAATAATATCCTCGGGAATTGCAACCCAATTATATGGGATGTCAAGTACTAATTCTAAACCATCATTGTCATGTTTATTATTAGGGAATATACTAATTTGATCCGCCTGTCTACATTTACCAGACCGATCTTTGTAAAAATTCGTGAATTTTTCGGGCACAGTTAGTTTAAAATCGGCTTCAATCGTACATACTTCGACGCCAGACGCAGCGAATATTCGAAATTTAGTCAAAAACGTCACACTCCTGCCATATCAAAACGTTCCATCAATTCTACTATTTTCATATTGTCCTTCACACCTTTTAGTTCTCCAAACTCGTCTCTGATTTTCAATGCTTCTTTGTATGAGAGCTTGATGTGGAGTTTTTCTTTCTTTTTAACTATCATTATATCAAATCCCAAAAACAGGTTACAGACATTTTAATTAATCTCCCTTTTCAATCTCCTCAACGATCTCAGACAGTCTTTCGATGGTATCCAGGATACCACTTTTCAACATTTTCCTACTGTCAAATGCCACGCTGGCTGTATAAGTTGATTTTTCGATTAATGAGGCGCATATATCAATGGTTTTTAAGCTTGCTTCTAGTTTATCCATTTATTCATCTCCCTCAGGAAATCCATGCAACACTCGCGCACGACTATAAACATTCACGTTTTTACTCGCCTGCATCTTCTCCTCTTCAACTTTTATCTGATGTTCCATATACAGATTCGCTGAATTCCATCCAGCCAGAAATATAATTACTGTTATAACACATAGCACTATTCCAGACATTTTTGACCTCGATTTTCTTTTTTGGGGATTTACTTTTTAAATTCCATACTGTGTGAGATAAACACGATAACAATCTTTGCAATGATCTTTATCTGCACAACTTCTTAATTCAAACCTTGAAACCCTCTTCCCACACACATCGCATATTCCATAACCCCGCTCATTTGGTAGCATCTTATCTATAGTGCTACACACACTCATTAGAAAATCCGCACTAAGTTGTATACCCGTTGAACATGTCTCGATTTCAGACGGTGTTAAATTGCCATTTATCGAACACATTTCAATATCCTTCATGTTTGATTTGATATGTTCTAATTGTTGTTTGATATGCTCTAACATCCGAATCTCCTTTTCTCTTATTGCCTACTTACAATTTAGTATACTCCTTTACGCTGTTATATTATAAATAAGTTATCATTTTCATAAGATAACGATAACTTAATATACTTTAAGTTGCATAATAGAGTAATAGTTAAGGCTACAAGGCCACGAGGATCTAAATATGGAAACTAAAACCGTAATAATACCATCATGTGTAGAACACGATGGAATCCAGAAAATATGTGTAACACTTTCATGGGCGTGCCCGGTTTGTGGGATGCCGAGAGGAGAAACAAAAAAAGTGAGGTCATACGATGGATCAAGATGGATGTTAGTGGACGGGTGGACTAATCCATGCGGGCACGTGGACAAATATTCCGCAGTACGTGAAGAATTTAGGAGATGGAATCCGTGACTAGCGGAACGCCAGGAAAAGAAGGTTTTCAGCGGATAATCCAACAAGAGGACATTAAAAATGTCCTCAAAAAAGCTGAAACCCCTTTAAAAAACAGCCAGGTTAGAGACGAATTAGCTAAACTCAAACCAAAGAAATATAAGAACATTTCAACTGATGGAGTTAAGAGAGTACTTATAAAGATGTGGAAAAATGGGGAGATAAGCGGGGGTATGAATGTGGGGTTTGGGTGCTATTTGTGGAAAACGACGGATGAAAAGAAGGAGGAGTGACCAATTAAAAAATTTAGAGTGTATGCAATGATCTATGTTTGCAAAGAAATTGCCACGATTGAAGCTGAATCTAAAGAAGAAGCAATTAAGAAAGGATGGGAACATGAGAACTGTGAGGTTGGATCTTTGTGCTGGCAGTGTTCGAATGAATACGAACTTGAAGATATCGACGAAGTAAACGCTGAAGAAATCACAGAGGAGGAATAAATATACCATTAAGAGGTCCAGAATGTACATACTGTCATACCTGCCTAATCAACGTACAACCTGAAGAAATTGACGATGGAAATACTCTTACATGTCCGGAATGTGGGAATGTGGATTTCCTCGATAGTAGCTGCGTTTGTGTTGGAGGGCTACGATGAATGAAAACTATGAAAAAATAACATGCCCTGTATGCGGCGGTCAGTCATGGACCCTATATAAATGGACGTTTAAAGACGGATCTACTGCTTTACGAGTGATATGTGGGGCTCCGGGATGTCGGGTCGATAACGCATCTAGTGAGGATAGTAAGGTGAGTACAATATGGGAAATGATAGAGGCTGATAAAGAGATGGTTAAACTATGAAAGTAAAAGAACTGCGAGAAAAACTATCAAAATGCTCTCCGGAATCTGACGTTTATATAGTAGATTATGGAACTTTGAATAAGTTAGGCTATGTAGATATAAATAGTGACTCCGGAAATGTTGAATTAACCAGGGATTAAGGGAGATTAAACTATGAAACTTGATATCCAACTAACTCTACAAATTCCAAAAAACTGGCTTCCCGATGTCATGGAAGCACTTAACAAAGGCAAGCGGGGGCCTGAAATCCCATACAAAATACAAATAAATCCATGTACTCTAGTTCCTCGTATATTTAATATCCTGGATGGATACGACGTTATACTCAATACTAAAGATCCGGTGTTAGTTCAAAGAGTTGTCGATGTGGTAAATTCGTTTGAGGAGGTTGAGAATTAATGTCAGATGAATACCCAAAACGAAACTGTGAATATTTTTATAGTTATCTTGGCATCTGCGGTCGTCCAGAAAGCCATTGTATGGTGTGTAGAGAGGAAATTTGCCCGTTGATTAAGGAGGCTGAATAATGCCAGCTTTCGTTCTGGATACCGAACTCTTTGATTTCTTCAGACATACCGCGCAGAATTTAAACTGTAATCCCTGCATGGATAGCCACATCACGGATATTGAACTCATGAATTATCATGGCGAGCCTGGAAAACCTGCCTGTTTGTGTAAGGTTGGTACATCATGCCCGTGTGTTGATGTTTGCACGGACTTAGAAGCAAATGGAGTCTGTTATTGTGGAATTTTCGAGAGGGTAATATAATGACTACAGTAAAAGATATTCAAGAGGGTAAATATTGCCCAGATTGCTCATGGAATTGCATACATTTCAATCGCGATGCTGATTGCTGTGCTTGTGATACAATTATAGGCAGGATGTATTCACAATGCGTTCATAATAATTATGTGAATCAGGAAATGAAATATGAGAAGAGGGCGTGAAATGTCCACTGACACAATCGAATATGTAAACAACATATTCAAAGATAAAAACCGAGTTTCCATAACTGCTGAACTTCCAGAAGACGTTCAAAAAGTAGCTCTTGAGATGTTTGATATGGGTATAATATCGGGATTCATAACTTTATCTTTAGAAGAATTTTATGGAGCCATCTTTACATCCGGAATAAGTGCTTGTTTTCCGGAAGAATTGAGGAAACAAATTGAAAACAGAGGTTAAATATGAAAGTCTTGATAGCATGTGAATTTTCAGGCATTGTCAGAGATGCTTTTCTAGAAAAGGGGCACGATGCTATAAGCTGCGATCTTGAACCAAGCGAGCGGTCTGGCCCACATTACCAAGGGGATGTTAGAGATATATTATACAGTGAAAAATGGGACATGTTAATAGGGCATCCTCCATGCACATATCTTACAACGGCCGCCAATAGGTTTTATAATTCACCGGGCCGGAAGGAAAAAAGAGAAGAAGCTGTTAAGTTTTTCATGGAATTGGTTAATGCTCCAGTTCCGCGCATCGCGATAGAGAATCCAGTTGGGTATATAAACTCGATATATCGAGGACCTGACCAGATCGTCCAGCCTTATTACTTTGGGCATCCGGTTAAAAAAACCACATGCATGTGGTTAAAAAACCTCCCATTACTGCATCCTACCAACATGCTTCGTGAACCTGACCCGATTCGAATTAGTTCAACGGGCAAAAACGTCCATTGGTGTGAGTCACAAGGCGGAACAAAAGAACAGAAATCAAAGATCCGGAGCCGAACTTTCAAAGGATTGGCAGAAGCCATGGCTGATCAGTGGGGAAACTGCACATCTTACCCTTGTCAAGCTCCACTTTCGGGATGGGTAGATGTAACGCAACAAGACTTAATTTAAAGCTCGCTATTGATCCACACACTAACCAGATACAAACGCCTTAGACGTGTTGCAAACGTGTAATACATGGGCTTAGATTAAGTAGACATTTTATAAATTCTAAACGAGTAGGTGATAAAATGGATTTGGAGAACGCCGTCAGGAAGTTACTAGGATTGCCTACAAAAGAAGATAAACTTCGTAAAAAAGGAATTGAACTCGTTGAACGTATGCATCGTAAAACTTACATGATGTCTAGAATTCCACAACTAACCGCTATAATGGAAAATGAAGTTACTCCGAGACTATCGGTTGATATTCGTGATTTAGAAGCGGTTGGAATGCTAGACGAAATTATTGACGAATTTGAGATAATGATGGAGACTGAACCAAATGTAAGCAATATACTGTCTCCCCTGTATGACATTCGAAGTTATGCATATGAGAAAAATGGAATTAAATAAATCAATCAATTGCCTTCAAATGTTTAATTTTCCGGAGGTGATAACAATGTCAAACGTTATTGGGTGTCAAATAGGAAACGGAACAAAAATCAATAAGTGCAATGACTGTGAGCGCGCTCCCTACTCAAGTGAAAAATGTAAGGAATTGATATGCATCAAAGTTGGTGAAAACTGTTATGTTTCTAAACCGTTCCTTGCATTGATGTTAGATGGTCCAATAGTAAATTAATAATTAATTTTTACTGGTGATTAAATGGATTTTGGAACGTATACCTCTTGCAACCCTGATTATAAGCCATATTCATTTGATACTATAATGAATACACTGGTGGAGGTTCCAGAACTTCCACCAAAAAAGAAACTCCCTGTTTATTTAGATGGTGAATTAAAAGGATACTTGAAAGTTCGCATCGATTGTCTCCTTAATCCCGACGGCGACCATGAGGTTTTAGAATGCCCTCGTGGATTTAGTGCATGGATGGGAAATGCAACTTTCGGAGAAATCATAGATGATTTAGATTAATTAATTTCTTTTTTTTATTTTATCTTTTTCAATATCCAACAGATATATTTTAATATGTTAACGCCGTTACTATATAATTAATGACTATTTTTATTGAGGGAGATGTGTTCCCCATTGGTGAAAAAAACGTCAACGGTTGGGGAATCAAAGAATCAGAAGTAGATAACGCTATAAACTCGCTTAAATCCTCAGTCTCCCGTATATGTTCCCGTGATGGCCCTCACGACTGTGACATCAACGAAGATCCTAAAGCCGAAATAGGAAACGTAGTTGATTCATGGAGAAATGGAAAATGGGTAAGGGCCAGAGTTGCCGTAACTGACTCTGTAGCCGAACAGAAAATCAAAGACGGGACATGGAAAAACACATGGTCAATTTATGGGAAAGCTGCAAGCGTTGACGATGGTTGGGCTAACGGGTTTAACGCTCGATCCTTAACACTTGTGCAAAATCCAGCATGGCCGGACGCATCATGGGAGATTGCAGCCGCCGAAGGTGGAGAAGTCGGGCTGAGAACTGTTACAGAATTTACACTAATCGCATCATCACAAAATATAGAAGGTGGTCAATTGACTCCTGAAGAAGAAGAAGTTGAGAATCTCAAGAAAGAAATCGAAGGCAAGGATGGCGAAATTGCCAAACTTGGCGAGCAGGCCGGGAAAGTCGGAGGGCTTGAAAAGCAGATCGGGGAACTTGGGGCATCTGTCAAGGATCTTGAAAAGAAACTCCAGGATAAAGAAACTCTAATAGCCTCTCTTGAAAAGAAAGAGGCTGGAAGCGTGCCTATGGAAAAAGTTAAAGAACTTATTGCCTCCGCGATAACCGAGCATGACGCTGAACAGGTCATATTAAAAGCCAATGCTGATGCTAGGGAAGCTTTTGTTGAAGCCAGGAAAGCACTTGGTATGGAGACTAAGGCCGATCAGTTCACAGCGTTAACAGCCTCGGATTTTAGCGAAATGACTGAAACTCTGAAAGTTAAACTGTCTGCAAGTAACGCGCCTGTATATCCAGCAAACGAAGGATCAGGAACCTTGAAAAGTCCGATATTTGATCCGATGACAAAAACATACTCCACGGGGGTCTGAACATGGCAGTACAACCAGGATTCAGGCCAGTCGACAACTCGACCAGGCAGGGCCCAGGAATGTCGGAGGAATTTTTCCAGGTCGGGCCAAACGCAACCGCCGCTAAAATGTTACCAGGCATCGCCGTGATAATGGATACGACGGACAACTACGTAAAAGAGTACGGGTCTTCCGGTGGGAAAGTCATTGGGTTCCTGTCCTATGAAAAGTCACCAGACAAGCCTGCAACTATCGACACTGCCTTTGCCCGTGGTGATTGGGTAGCCGTTGAAAGAGGAGCTGGAAAGCGTATAAGGGCAAGACTGACTACAAACCAGACCATAACACCAGGACAAGAACTGTCTGTGACAACAGATGGATATCTCACCGCCGCAACCATAAACGGGGTTGTCTCCGTCGTGGAAAGTGGATCTGACACCAAAAGCACCGGGAACACTGATGTAATAGCCGATTCTGAAAAATCAGTCACAACCGTGTCTTCTACCGCTGCGATTTGGGTTTTAACGAGGAAGTGATATCATGACCGGAGGAAATGCATTACTTACAAGACTCAAAAATGAGTTTGATCCTACCATTACTAAGGTACTAACTGCTCAGTCGGTTGGAAGGCAGCTTATGCCGGTTAACCCTGAACTCTCAAACAAAGGGCTTGGAGTTCTCACAATTGACACCCTTAGATATGTTGCCAGGTCTGGAGCTATCACAAACTATGACATCCAGAAGGATATTGAAGACACCATCGACGTCGAAAACACCCAGATCCGCGTACCTGTCCAGCAGGACATGGTGAGAATCAAATACAGAGATTGGCTGGCATATCTTAACAAAAGAATTGCTATTGAGAAAGATATCTCAACCGATATGACTGCCAAAATTGCAACCGAGCAGGATAATATTATTGTCGATGGCTGGAAACCTCAGGGGACAAACTACCTCATAAAGGGGATGTATCAGGCTGCCGGAAATACCGTTTCAGCTTCAGATTCTGGCACATATGGAAACCTCAAATCTGCGGTAACTACTGGCCTTTCTGAACTGAAAACCGATGGAGTATATTCAAGAGGTTATAATCTTTCCCTGGCATCGTTCAACTTTGCAGAACTCATGGATTCAGAGAACTCCACCGGAAAAGAAGAAGCTCCAGCGATCTTGAAAATCCTCAACGGAGCCGCTCCAAATGGAGCTATGCCTGGTCAGATTCTTGAAGTTCCTGCCCTAGCAGCCGGAACTGGGATGATCAGCCCTGTAGCTTCTCAGGAAAATATCAGGTTCTTCGATATCATCGAGCTTCAGGTTCCTGAAAATGACCTGTGGTACGAAGGCGGAAGGCCAAAGGGTGATATCCTCATGGAACAGGTTGGTTCTCTGGTTCCACGGTTCAAGCACCTGAACACATCCACACTTACGGACCCGTGTGTATGCTCGATTACCGGACTTGGAAGCAGCTAAACGGTGATTGCATGGTAAAAGTACAAGTAAAAATCAGCCACGTAGCTATCAACAGGGCGGTCTACAAAACCGGAGATATATTTGAAACTACTCCAGAAAAAGCAGCAGAACTTGTTAACGCTGTTAACATTATAAAAGAAGAATCCGGAGCCGAACAGCTAGGCGTAAAAAAAGCTAAAAGTCCATGAATATCTCAGGTAACTCAGTAGTACCAGTAACTCTATTTTATGTTGATCTCCCTAGGGGAAAGGTAATAGGAAATATACGTTACTTTGGTTACTGAGTTACCATCTAAAAAATG
>Ga0172381_10000755_pt1 | contig 39760 bp, 57 predicted proteins | sample Leawel6488metaG_FD_119754 | JGI IMG/M metagenome (GOLD analysis project Ga0172381, IMG submission 119754) | Leachate microbial communities from a municipal landfill in Southern Ontario, Canada - Leachate well 64-88 metaG | ecosystem: Engineered > Solid waste > Landfill > Unclassified | place... | reverse complement strand
GCCGGAATCCGCGGCGAGCAGGCAGGCACTTCACTCCGAGCTGGAATGCTGCGTCTGGTCGACCCCACCGCCGAAGTCCTTGAGGGCTTCAAGCAACTCGGCATAACCCAGGCTGACCTCGACCCCTCCACCCATAAACTCTCCGAGATAGTCTCCATCCTGGCCGATAAAACCAGCGGTCTGACGGACTCCCAGAAGAACCAGGCGCTTGCCAACATCTTCGGCACCGAGGCCCTGTCGGGTTTGCTGGCCATCATCAACAAGGGGCCGGCTGCCTTGAACGACCTTTCCAGTTCCCTGCTCAATTCCGGCAATGCAGCTAAGACGAGCGCGGAACAGATGCGCGAGTCGACCGGGAAGCAGCTGGAAATCCTGAAGAACAAGCTGATGGACGTCGGCTACACGGTCATCGAAGAAGCGATGCCATCAATCGAAAAGCTCATCGCCAAGATCCAGGAACTGGCCGACTCCGGCAAGCTCGAGGAATGGGGCGAAATGTTCGGCGACATCCTGTCCAACGCGGTCGACCTTGCGGGAGATCTGATAACTGTCGTCGACTGGGTTATCGACAAGTTCGGCGGCCTGCAGAACGTCCTTTACGGCGTAGCCGCGGCCTACGCCACCATGAAGCTGGCCAGCTGGGCCGGTGGGCTTAGTTCCGCCGGGGCTGCCGCCGGACAGGTTGCCGGCAGCATGAGCGGAACGGGCGCCGGCGCCGGGGTGGGGGTCCTGGGCAGCGTCAAGAACGATGTCGTCCAGGCCGGAAAGAACTACCTCTATGCTGAAGGCGGTATAGGATCGGGGCTTAAAGCCGCTGGAGCAACCGCTATGTCTACTGCGACTTCCATCGCTGCCATCGGCACCGCCGCGGTGGCCGCCGGTATCGCTATCAAGGGCATGGCCGACAGCCTCAAGGCCGCCAAGGACGCCGCCATCGCCGCCGAGGCCAACGCCAACAACGTCATCGGGGCAAACCAGGCCCAGTCCATAGAAGAGGCCACCCTGGCTTATCAATCCTTGAAAGGCACCCTGGATGAGTCTTCCGACACCTACAATGTCATTAAGCAGCGCCTGCTGGACCTGGGCGTAGCAGAGACCACCGCCGGGCAAGCTGCCGCCCTGGCCGCCAGCGGGAGGAAAGAGGCCAACTATGCCATCAACGCCGAGATTCAACGGCTCAAAGGCAGCCTCAATTCCATGGAGGAGGGTTCCGAGGTCTACCAGCGGACAGAACGAAACATAAAAGACCTCTCCAACCTCATGAACGAGCTGGACAAAAAGACCGTCTACACCGCCGCCCAGATACAAGCGTCCGTTAAGGATGCCGTGGCCAACATGGGGGCGCTGCCTGCCATGGTTACCAACGCCCTGGCATCCTCAGATGAAACCTTCTATGCGGCTGGCGTCGAGGGTATGGGGCAGTACACCGAGGGCATCCTGGCCAACATCGGAGCGCCGCCGGAAGTGGCTGCCGAGATGGCCCAGACGGTAAGGGACGCCCTGGCATCGGAGGACCCCGCCGTCAGGGAGAACGCCGCCAACACCATCAAGGCCATGCTGAACGAGATGGCATCAAAAGAGCAGATTTCCTATACCACGGCCCAGCAGATCTCCGACGCTATCTCAAAGGGCCTGACCATCACCACGAATCCGTCAATAGGGGTCGGGACGGTCATAGACCAGATCATCGCCACCTTGAGAAACCGCAAGGCTTCTTTGGATGAGATCATCACCGCGGTCAACGCTTCGCTGAACTCCCTCGGGGGCGGCGGGGGCGGCACTCCCCCAAGCACCCAGCCTTATACCACCTGGGGCGACGGCGGATTCGTTACCGGCCCGACCTTCGGCCTGGCCGGAGAAGACGGGATAGAGGTGGTCCTGCCCCTGACCAACCCGGCCCGGACGCTTTCCTTGATGGCTCAGTCCCTTCAGATCATGGGCCTGGGCGGCAGCGGGCGATCCTCCGGAACGTCCGTCCCGGCCGGCGCGATCAGCGGAGGCGGAGGCGGAGGCGGGACGTCCTGGGTCGTAAACGTCAACGTGGGGACCCTGATGGGCGACGATCGCAGCCTGGAAAAGTTCGCCCGGAAGATGAAATACGAAATCGAACCCGTCGTCGAACGCGCCATGGGGGGCCGATAAATGCAAACCCTTATGACCCTGGACGGTTCCAAACTGTCCGAAGTCGAACGTCATATTCACCCCCGGCAGTTCCGGACCGAACATTCCGACCGGACCGGCAACGGCACCCTGAAATATGACCTGGTGTCGGTAAAGCATGTCTTCAAGATCAGCTGGGAAATGCTGCCCGAAGACGACGCCGACGTTCCGGACGGCGGGCTGGGCATGCGGTCCCTGGAAACCATATCCGAGGACGGCACGACCCATACCCTGCGCGTCTACAAGGAATCCGGTAGCCCGAACTATGACGACTACACCGTCATCATGACTGGCTTCGACCCTTCCGACATCGTCGAACGTGACGCCGCCGCCTGGTGGTGGAAGGTGTCCATCGTCCTGGAGGAACAGTAATGCAGACCATCAGCGCCGGCCTGACGTCGCTTCTGGCCGGAAGCGCCCGGGCCGGCCTGGCCCAGAAGGTAACGATGGACCTGTCCAGGAACACCACCTGCGCGGCGCCTGGTATTGTTATCGGCGACGACGTCGGCAGCCCGACCTTTGGCTACAACACTTACCTTTATAGCGGATGGGAACAGGGGTTCCAATATTGCCAGGCAGATGGCCAGGCAAGCGCCGACGGCACATTTTACCCCTGCGAAGGGTCGGTCAACCGGGACCACGAATATAATCATGGCTGGTGGTCCGCCCAGAAGTCCGAATCCGATGGTGTCTTCCGGGGCGTGGCGTATGATCCTTATGCTGTTCTTGATTACGTCTATTCCGGCGCCCGCAAGGGCAACGTCCTTTATTTCGAATCATCGGCCCACCTGCCATACATTTCCAAGATCAAGGTCTACCTCGATGAAGGCAGCGGCTACGACGCCGGGACGGAATACGACCTGACCACCTGGTATCTGGAGATCGACCTGGGCGAAGTCAAAACACTGGACAAGGTCAAGGTCGTGGCCATGGAAACGTCGGAAGGCGAACAGCCTGCCCGCTTCTACCAGATCGACCTGATCTGGCGTGTCACGTTCGACGACGACGACATCCAGGACATGATCGTCAACAAGCGGATAGAACATCTGGTTACGACCCGCCTTCCTTATGGCGCCTTCGCCGCGTCCCAGCTGGACCTGACCATCCTGGACGACGACGACAACTTCAAAGGATCGGGCCAGTATGCCGCCTTCATGGTCCCGAACGTCAAGATCGTGGCCTGGTTCGGCGCGCTGGTGGGCGCTTCTTATCAGTGGGTCCAGCAGGGCGTCTTCTACACGGAAGACACCTGGTCGTTTACGCCTGGCCTGGATGTCCGGGTGACCGCGCGAGACCGGATGAAGCACCTGCAGGAGATCGCCATGGACGACTGTGATCTGTTCAGGATGAAAGGCGCCGAACTGTTTAAGAACCTGATCCATCGCGCGCATATTCGGCCTGGCCTGATCAGCAGCGAAGCCTTCGTGACCAGCTATGAGTACGCCGGCATCTATGGCGGAACGATCTTCGATGCTATGACCGAACTGGCAAAGAGCATCCAGGCCATCTTCTTCTTCGACGAACTGGGGACCCTGCATATCCACAACAGCAGTCACGCTTATGGATCTTCGATTGCGACCCTGACCGACTCCGACTGGCTCGAGGACCCGAAGGTGACCGAACCGGAGAGGGCTAACCAGGTCACCGTCAATTATCAAAGGTATAAGCTGGCCTACAAACAAACAGTCCACGAACTGTCCGAGTTCGACACGTCGGTGGCCAACGGCGCCAGCAAAACCATTGTGGGCGAGTTCAATAAAAGCCCGGTCCGGAAGGTAACAGGGGTCAGCGCCACCGGTTCGGCCAGCCTGACCGACGACACGGAAAACGAAGTCGACTTCACCGTTTCGCGCATTACGCACGACGGCTTCAAGTTCAAGCTGGTGGTAACGAACAACTCCGGCGCAGCGGCCTACCTGACCGACGTCCTGATCTACGGATACCCCATCTCGGCCATCGACGGCCTGAAGGTCGTCGTCGAAGACGCGGACCTAAAGCGCCGCTGGTTCCTAAAGGATTATCAGCTGGACCTGTCGGTTCCCATGACGGATGCTGCGGCCAACACCCTGGCGACCAACGTCCTGGCCAAGCTCAAGGGCGCGAAGCGGGTCCTGAAATGGAAGATGAAGGCGCGCTACAACTGGCAAACAGACGACAAGGTCACCGTCAACTCGACCAGGATGGGCATTTCGTCGGTGGCCTACTACGTCAATCAGATCGAGATGGACAAATACGACATGGAACTGGAACTGGTGGAAGTATGACCGGTAACGGCGTTCCCGAAGAAAAAATCATCTGGAAAGACGGCGGCCACGAACAACGCCTGGAAGCCCTGGAAAGCCGGACATCTGCCATTGCCGGGACCGCCGGCGTCGGCGGAACTGGTGGCGGTGGTGGCGGTGGCGGCGTGAACTTTCCATCTACGCCATGGAACATCAGCCTGAGCGAAGAAATCCTGGTCGAGGACGAAAACGGGGAAAAGCATGTCGAGATCAGGCTTTCCTGGGAAGGGGCCGGGGATATGTTCGAAGTCGCCTTTAGGAGGAAATAATGCTGTACGGCGATTTTCTGGTAACAGCCAACGCCTACCTGGGTTCCAAGCCGCTCCGGTCATTGTGCTATTCCTATGCGGCGCTGTATATCGCCCACGCTTCAGCGACGGCTGGAAACATCGTCATCAAGCGGACTACGGATGGCGCTACATGGAATGCTGTTAAAACTATTTCCGACGGAAGTGAAGCCTGGGACAACGTGGCCATGTGCGCCGATGGGTCCGCCAAGAAGCTGCACCTGGTAGCGACGAGAGCGTCCGGCCAGCAATACTGGGTATATAATTTCGCCACTGACACCCTGGCGGAAGTTGCCGGCCTGCCAGCCGGTTCCAATTACCATGTCTGCCACGATGGATCGGGCCTTCAGGTTGCGTATAAATCGGGTTATGACATCTTATACAGTTACTACAATGAAGGGCTTGCAAGCTGGGATGCTGCCGTCAAGATTGCCCAAAGAGAAAATTCTTACGGCTGCGACCTGTTCGACTTCCGGGGGTCCGGCAGCGCGAGCTTTTCAAAGGTGGCTCTGACCCAGATAAATTCCAGCATAAATCCGAGGGTCGAATATCGCGAAGAATCTTCCGGAACATGGCCTGTCGTATGGGAAACCTATATCGACGGCACCGGCCTCGGGGTGGTTCCGTATCTGACCAGGCATATGTCGTTCGTGAACGATTCGTTCTATTCCGATAACGACTATATCAAGTATTACGATAAGGAAGATGGAACATGGGCCTGGTATCAGAAGAAGATTTCAGAACGAAACGACGTCCCGGGATATGCTGAAGTCAGGGGAGTAGCCCTGGGCCTGGCGGGGCCTGGTGTTCCTATCATGTATTGCATACACAAGATAAACGCTGGTGACTACTATGGCCTGGGATACTTCGCCAGCTGGAACAACAGCGATGACGATTACGATCTGTCGGGGCCAACGGATTATTACGTCCTGGCGTCAAGCCCTTCATCTGGGGGTATTAGCAACATAAAAATGATGGCCATGCCGGAGACCGACAACGCCTTCGCCGTCGTCTACTACAACCCCGACGATGGTCTGCATGTCCACTTCTGGGGGTTCGTCCTGGCCGACAATAAATGGACCTGGGCATCCTTTATGACGTCGGGTGAATCCTAATGAAATCAGCAATACTAAATCTAGTACCAGATACGGAATATGAAATCAGGATCCGCGCGATTTCTGGTCCCCTGAAAAGCAACTGGAGTACCAGCATAAGTTATACGACTGTAGGATCTGGGGATCCGCCGGCCCCGACCGGGCTGACGGTCGCCGCGCAAGGGACAGGGCTGGCAATTTCGTGGACTAGAAGTTCCGACAAGGATGTCGCCGGGTATAACGTCTATCTGTCCACCTCGGCCATATCTGTCGACGCCGCCGGCAAGGTGACGGGGATTTCCCCGACCTACATCGTGGACGGTTCCTATCTGCTGGTCCAGAACCTGACGAAAAGCATTACCTACCATGTCCGCGTCGAAGCCCTGGGCAAGAACGCGACGCGGTCGATAGCGACGGCCGAGGTCGATCAAGCCATGGCTGCTTATCTTCTTGTTGACCGTGATCTCCAGGTAGAAGGAAACGTGGACATGGACACCTTTTCCATGGCCACCGGCGCCGGGGACGGATATGTCCTGAAGAGCGATGGAAGCGGAGTGGGAACCTGGACCGATTGTGGCGGCTGGGTTGTTGTAACAGATGCAACGGCCGCTGCTGCGCCGAACTATGGTTACCTGATAAACCGCGCCACAAAGGTGACGATTACCCTGCCGGTCACCGCCGCGGTCGGAGACACCCTTGAAATCGTCGGCGGCGTTGCGGCTGGCGGATGGCACCTGGCCCAGAACGCGAACCAGGTCGTCCACTTCGGCACCATCTCCACTACCACGGGGACGGGCGGATACCTGGAAGCGACCGACCACCGGGACTGTATCAAGCTGGTCTGTGTTGTCGCGAATACCGAGTGGGAAGTGTTCAGTTCCATCGGCAATATAGCCTACATATAAGGAAGGGCCATGGCTTTTACATATTATCGGCAAGTAACAGTAACAAAATCGACGGCGGGGGATTTAACTGATTATCCGGAGTTGATCACGCTGGACACCGCTACGCTGATAGCGGCAGGGAAGATGCAGGCTGATTGCGACGATCTGCAGTTTCGCCTGAATGACGGTGTAACCGTTTTAAAGCATTGGATAATGCCCGAAACGAAGAACACCGCAACCACCCGATGCTTTGTTAAGGTCCCTTCCGTAGCTGGGAGCGGCGACACCGTTATCCTGGCCTACTATGGGGATGCCCTGGCGACAAATACGGAAGATGGATTCAACGTCTTTCCTTTGTTTGACGACTTCGCACATGAAGACCTGCATGACCCGATAAACTCAACCCGCTGGCCCACGACAACGAGTACATGGACAGAGGAAAGCGAAGCCGGGGCAGGGGACGGCAGGGTGGCGGAAGACGCCGTGAGCGGCGGAGGTGCAGGTTTGTTTCGTAGTGCATCCATGCTGGCGGCTCCATGGCAATTCTGGATTCGGCATAAGGGCAGTTCCTTTTCAACAGCAAACGACAACCTGGGATTCGGGAAGTCTATTTCTTCCAACTTCTGTTATTGCTTGATGATAAACCTTCTGGGGACACGGAAAGTCCAGATAAGAAGAACTACCGGGGCGGCAATCGCAACTGCTAATTGGAACTTCGCTAACAATACGTATTACACGCAATGCTTTAAATACGTAGATGGCAGCACCGCACAGTATTACTATGATTTTATCAACGCCCCTACAACATATATTTCTGGTTCGTATAGTCACGCCGGGGAGGGACTTTTCTGGGAGCAGTTACAGGGGGCTTCCCTAACTGTAGATGTAGACTACATAGCGGTATCTTCCTACGATGCCGGGGTGTCTAACGCTGTCGGGGCAGAACAAGAAATAGCTTCCGAATATACCATTACGGCATCCGCCGGGGCCAACGGGTCGATAGCTCCTTCAGGCGCAGTCGAAGTAGAAACGGATATTGACCAAAGTTTCACCATCACCCCAGATTACGGATACAGGGTTGATGACGTATTGGTAGACGGCGATTCCGTGGGAGCCGTTGAATCCTATACGTTCGAAAAGGTTCAGGAAGATCACACCATTTCGGCGACGTTTGTTTTGATGCCGACACAAAACGCCGTCAATAACAGGATCGGACATCTGGCAATAGCGGCCATCAAAACGGACGACTACGGCCTGACCGCCGCTGACTTCGCGGTGGTCTTTGACGCTACCATTTCCGCCACTGCCACCCTGCCCGCGGCGTCGGGAACGGGCAGGCTTTACGCTATCAAGAATATCAACGCGGCTGAAGTAACAATATCTGCAACTGGTTCCACCATCGACGGCGAAGACACCATCCAGCTTGCCCAATGGGGGGCCGTCCAGCTGCTTGATTATGATGCCGGCTGCTGGGCAAAGTTTTAAGGAGGAACCACCATGGCATACGCCCCTGTAGACTGGACTACTACGACGCCCATGTCTGATACAAACCTACAGACTCTGACCGACGCGCTGGACTATCACCATCAGCATATCGCTTTTACTTTCGACGAGAACGGGACCTTGATCACCGACGCCAACGGCGTGGGCGTGCTGGACTACAAGCTGACCGTCGATCCGGCCACCTATGCCGCCTACATCAACGGCGATTACTATGGGCAGTTCGATGTAACCTTCCCGGCTGGTCTCTTCGCAACCCTGGAAGGCCTGCAGGTGACGTTCGCCAGCGGATCCAACGGGGCGGTAGCTTACACGGTGAAATCGGAGACGGCGGCAGGCTTCACCTGTTTCGTGCAAGACGTCGGGGGGACCACCCTTTCCGCCTTCGCGCTCTGGATCACTGCGAAAGGGAAATTGAACAGCGGCAAGATTCCGTAAAGACAAGGAGGCAAGATGGACATAACCAACCTGATCCTTCAGGGCGGAGCGCTGGCGGTTCTTTGCCTGATCTCTGTCTACCTGGTCTATAGAACCACGAAGAGGGACGACGAAATTACAGAAGAACGGAAGGAATATATCCAGGCCGTTGCTAGCTTCACCCTCGTCATGACGAACCACCTGCAGCATGAAGAAGCCGAACACAAGGCCGAAAAGGAAGCCTTGCGGGATGTCTGCAAGGCGCTGAACAGACTATGCGGCATGTGGGGCAACGGCGGAATATCGGATGAATATTAGGGAGGAAAGCTAATGAGTGCGTCCATGCTGATCCCGCGGACAGCCTGGGGGGCAGCTGCCCCGAAGTATCCGGTGACGATGACCGATCACAAGGACCTTTTCATCGCCCACCATGCAGCCGCGTCCGGCAGCTGGCCCACGCCGGCGGAAGAGATCGCGGCCATGCGATTCTGGCAGGCCTACCACCAGGGGCCGGCGATGAAGGGCGCGGACATCTATTACGGCGCAGTCATCTTCCCCAGCGGCCAGGCCTACGAAGGACGCACCGGCGGCTGGCTGGCCAACAATGGCGGGGCCTATGGCTGCAACACCAGGGGCTTCGGCGTCTGCATGGCCGGCAACTTCAACGACCACGCGCCGACGGTGGCCGCCCTGGACACCCTGATCCGCCTGGCCCTGGAAGCGAAGGACGTCCTGGGGCTTCCGGCGGATCGTTACTGGGGCCACCGTGACTGTGCCGCCTACGATCCCCGCAACCGGGGGAACGACTGCCCCGGCCAGGTGTTATATGACTGGCTGCCCGCGCTCCGGAACATCGCCGCGGGAGGACAAAAGGAGGATGAAGAAATGCTTAGATCAGCCGATTCGGTCGGCCAGGAATTCCACTTTACGGATCTGTGGCTGGAGAAGTTCGATTACTGGCTGCATGTCCAGCTTCGCGGCAAGGGCGAAACCAACGTCCTGGTCTACGCCACCACGCCGAAAACGAAGGACGACCCCGGGAAGTTCTATCCGGTCGACGTCGCCGAATTCCGGTCCATCAAGCCGGAAGGGGACGGCAACCCGAACCCGTATTACAAGATCGACATCGGAACCATGCTTCGGAAGCTGGGCCTGGACGAATGCACCTTGTCCGTCCATGCGCCCAAGCAGCCCATCGTTTGCGCCTTGCGGGAATTCTGAAAGGAGGTAGCAAAGTGAACGTAGCCAAGCTGATCGTCGGAGCCGTCATCCTGCTGGCCATGCTGGCCGGCCTGCTGATCCTGGCCGCCTTGGATCACGACATGATCAAGGTAGTCTATGGATTTCTGATCGGGCTGATCCCGACCACCCTGGCCGTCATCACCAATTTCTATAAACAGGCGGACGCGGCCACCAGCGACACCGACACCACGGCCGCCGCTGTTCCTGACAACTTCGAAGGATAAGATATTTTCAAAACCGGATGTCCTTCAGCATGACGGCTGAAATGTTTCCGCCGCCCGGAGCCGTCACCGGGCATTCCCTCCCGGGTCCCCTGCTCTTCGGAGTGGGGGACCTTTTTTATTTCAGCCGTTATTCCCTTTTTCGACATCATCAACATGATACGCTAAGTGTGTAAAAAGTGTGCGACAGGTGGGTATATCTTTATGTCGCCGCCTATAAGCACAATGTAAGCGTGAGGACGGGCTGATTGAAGCTCTACCCGTCCCCACTGGCTCCCCGGGACGTTCACGGGTCAGGCTTATGTCTGGCCCGTGAACCATTTATCCGGTCAATTTCATCCTAGCAGATGCCGCCGCCATAAGCCATGACCGCCTTCGTTTTGTCGGAGGGGGATGTCATGCTTAATCTGCATCCCGGGTAGCGCCCGGGCGGTGGGTCCGTTATCCCCAACGCAATGGCCCCTTCCGCCGGGAGGGGCCGATTTTTGTCGTTGTTCTGCTTTCGTGATACAGATTTGATACAACCTCCACGCGCCGACCTGCTACACCATGCAACTTATGAGGATAATGAAATGCAGGTCAGGGGCGTTTCGGCCTTCTGACCTGCAAGCCTAAAACCGTATGTAAAGGATTAGGAATCCAATGCTCTATCCACTGAGCTACAGGGGCGTCTTACTGCGGAAACTCTATGATATTTCCTTCTTGCTTGCTTCCTTCGTGATACAGATTTGATACAGCCTGAAATGAATCTGTGATTTCTTCGGCCCTGGAATCGAACAAATGACCGTATTCCCGGAGCGTGAAAGAATGGTCCGTATGACCCAGCGTTTTTGACAACCACTTCAAGTTTATATTCTCCGTTTCGCTGATATACCAGGCGACGAAAGTATGCCGGAGCGAGTGCGGGGTGATCCCCTTGTCCAGCAGGTTCGCCGCCGCTAATGCCTGCCTGAATCTCCATCGAAGATTATAGCCGGTCCAGGGGCGACCGTCGACCGTGAACAGGTGGCCCTTGTCCTTCCTGGCGGCCAGCGTGGCGGCCAGCTGCGTCGGGATGATCACGGTCCTTCTGCCGGCGGCCGTCTTCGCCTGGCGGATCCTGATCTTTCTTCCTTCGACATCTTCCCAGCGAAGCGCGCGGATCTCGCCGGGCCTCATGCCTGTCGACAGGCCGATCAGGACATATAATTCCATGTCCCCTTCGGCGGCCCGCAGCAGGGCGGCGCCTTGTTCGTGGGTCAAGTAGGTCATTTCTTCCTTCTTGTGTCCGGGCGCGCGGAGGTGGTCGGCCGGCGACGAATCCAGCAAGCCCCACCGAACGGCGGCGGAAAACATGGAATGCAGGACGACGCCGGTTTTCTGGGCAGATCGGTATTGCTTCGACGCCTTATTGATGATTTCTTGCAGTTGCGGCGGCCGGACTTCCCCGATCTTCAAGTGCCTGGTCGCCGGCAGGATCCGAAGGCCCAGCTGCAGGCGATAATCGACAATGGTCAGCGGAGCCAGGCCGCGATGAATGCAGTCTTCCAGCCACAACCAGGCCAGTTCTTCCACGGTCAGCCGGGAGTAAAGGCCGTCCCGCATGTCCATCATGGTCCGCTGCCAGTTGATGGCGGCTTCCTTGGTTCGCAGGCCGCGCTTCAGATACTGGATACCCTTGATAGAAACCTTGACGTCGTAGACCTTGCGGCCGGACTTCAGCATTCTTTCATAGATCGGACTCATGCTTCACCTCCGGGAAGGGAACGATTTTGGCATCCTGACCTTCCGCCGCCAGGGCCAGGAGCATCGCGATCAGTTCTTCCAGGGTTTCCGGTTCCGGCGCGTCCGGGTCCAGGCCGAACCTCCCCAGTTCCATCAGTACGAATGACCGTTCGGACAGACGGCATGGGGATAAGTTATGTCCGCAGTCCTTTGGATGGTATAACGCCCACCATCAGGACAGGAATATACGTTATCCATATATTCAGGCACCATGTCTTCTACAGTAGCGGGATAGTCGTTATGATCGACGCGGTACTGCATGATGTTTGAGTCGATTATGCGAAGATAGTCATGGCAGGTCTGTTCGTTCATGGCCGCCGTTTCTGCATTCAACTGCTTTACTGTTTCCTTTGCGACGTCTTCCGAATTGTCTCCACAACCCGCAGCCGTTATGATGGCGGCAACCGCGGCGCAGATAAATATTCCGATGATTATCCCGATGACGATATTGCGGATCTTCTTGTCTTTCGTATTGCTTGCTTCCCTGATTTCGCTCATGCTAATCCCCTTTCCTTGTTCTTGATATTTTATTTCCCCTTGATGCCCTTGCTGCCGACAAGCAATTTAAGCTCTGGTTTTCGGGCGCGGGCCGCCGCTTCAACCCCTAAGTTGCGGCCCGCTTGGTTCGTCCCGATGGACGCTTCACCTTTTCATAAGCCTTCTCTTTGGACGCCATCCCTTCTTGGGCAATGACTTCGGCCATGGTTTCTTCCAGCTTCTTCCGCGACAGGAACTGATACCCGGAGTTGTAGGCGACATGAAGGAAGGCCAGGAGAAAGTCTATCCTGGCGGGGTCAAGCATTCGCAAGGTTTCCAACCATGCCAGTTCCTGTTCTGTAAGCTCGGATGTCCCCATCGGGACATCGAAGACAGCATGGGCGGCTTCGTGCGGATCTATTTCGAGCGCCTTGGTCAACTGCAGCATGGTGTATTCGGAAGTCAGTTCGCCGTTTTCTATTGACATATGTCATGTGAGGAATATCATGGAGATATGAAAGCTGATTCTTGTTGATTATCTGAACGGGAGAATTACGACATGATAGAGACCATTCCTATAACATCGCGGGAACTGGTACGCCGCCTGAAGAAGCTGGTTGATTTCGTTTCCGATTCCGATAACCGGATCATCGACCCCCAGAAATACGCCTTGAATTATGCGCGCCTGGTTCACCTCGGAGCAGAATACCGGGACCGGTTGGATACTCCTTATGTCAAGCACAACCTGACAGATCGCCGTTACAGCTACATCTTGAGGACGCTGGGAGAGTTCGAAGCCAAATAAAGGAGGGATCATGACGGCAAACAACCACGCTGAACTGAACGAACTTCGCCGCGTGGAAGAAAGCATGGAAGACGCCATCGGCAGGTTGAAGAAGATCATGGACCGGGCCGACGAAGTCGACGATCTACGCGCCGCGGCGGCAGACATCAACCAGAAGCAGGCGGACCTTCGCGAAAAGCGGCGGAAGATCCGGGAGGCCTTCAATCGGCGATGCCAGGAATTCGCCCTGGTTGACGCCCGCTGCGATGACCTGGAATCCGAGTTCGACCAGATCGAAGACGGCATCCAGGACAGGTCCTTCCGGCTGCTGGAACTGGACATGAAGGACGTCGGCAAGGCCGCCGATCACGCCGTTACTTCGCGGTCCGGCCTTACCAGCTGGCGCGAAAAGTGGAGGACGGGCCGCCGCGAGAAGGTGACCGCATGATCTTTTATACGGTCGAAGAAGCCGCCAAGCTGCTGCAAGTATCCGATGACACCATCTACCGGTTGATCAGATCGCGCCAGCTGGTCGCTACGAAGATCAGCGCGCGCAGCACCCGCATAACCCATGAAGACCTGGAGAAATTTCTGAAGTTAAGGAAGACGGCATGAACATCCTGGAACCGAACTTCTGGAAAGTACGCGGACGTTACTGCGAATACGGCATGAGAAAGAGGGAGGCGATGTATGCAGGCAGCATTTCAGGAATGCCCGCTGCCGCCGGGGCCGGTCCCGCACCTGACCTTTCAGGAGCTGCAGGACCTGGCGACCATGGCGCGGGCGATCAAGCGGAAGGGGAAGTCCATGTCTAAGAAGACCTGGACCAGCAAGCCCGCGCCGGCAAAGACGGCGCTGCGAACTCTGAAAGGGGGAGAAGAAGCCATGACTGAAGGCAAACCGATCAAGCCGAACGAGACATTCTGTTCGGCCTGCGACAATGTCGAATCCATCTTCGACATGGAATCGCCGCTCATCGACGGCCGGTTCCGCTACCTGTGCAAACAATGCCGGCGCCGCCTCTGGAACTTCTATCCGGAAAGCGGCAACTGGCCGGCCGACAAGGTCTTAGAAAAGCTGGCCCAGGTCGAAGCGATCCTGGACGGCGGCCAACTGTTCGACGAGGCCGAAACGGAACGCGCAGTATCGGCCGCTTACGACAGGGGGATCGGCGCGGGCAAGTTATTCATGCTTATGGAGATCAGCGAGCATGGCCCGATCGTGGCGGCAGACGCAGCAATACACGCGGAGGTGATATAGATGGCTATTAAGGGAGTATCAGACATCCGCCGATTTCCCCGCGCCGGGAAGATCCACCTGGGGATCAAGGCCACGAACGACAAGGGCAAAGAATACCCGCGCGCCGTTGACTACTTCGTCCTGCCGGATGACCGGCCGGACCTGGTGGAGATCTTCGGCGACAAGCCCCGCGAGTTGACCATCATGTTTCCGACCGACGACCTGGAGACGGTGGCCCCGCAATATTTCAAGCGCTACGGCAGCGGGACCGGCCTGGTCTGCAAGGGCGACGGCATCACGGCCAGCATGGTCAACACCGAAACCGGGGAGTTCGAAGAGATCGAATGCCCCGGCCTGGAATGCGACTGGTTCGAACCGAAGAAGCAATGCCGCCACATAATGAATCTGCAGTTCCTGATCCCCGACTTCATCAGCGACGGCGTCTGGCAGCTGGACACCTCCAGCTTTTTCAGCATCGTCAACTTCAACGGCAGCTGGGACTTCATCCGGACCTTGACCGGCGGCCAGATCGCCATGATCCCCCTGCTGCTCCGGGTGGTCCCGAAGGAATGCAGCCCCGGCGGCAAGAAAAAGATCGTCCACGTCCTGGAGCTGAAGCTGGCCGAACGCTACAGCCTGTCCCAGCTGCAGGCCATCACCACCAGCACCCCGACCCCGGTGGCCGCGCTGCCCGAACCGGACCTGACCACCGAACCGGAACACTTCTATCCGTCGGAGGTCCGGCCGGAACCGGAACACGACAGCCTGCCGGAGACCAACGACCCCATCGTCGACGACCTGGGCGCCCAGATGGAACCGGACGAAATGGACCTGGAGATCGAAGCGCTGATGAAAAAGCTGGGGCTGACCCAGGCGCAACAGATGATATACCGCAAAAAGGCCGGCAGCCGTGAAGCGCTGCTTGATCGCCTGATTGCCGAGCGCGACGGAAAATCAAACGTGAGGGAATTGCGGCCGGAGGCTTCAACCGCCGCCTCCGCGGACCCGGAGGCACCGCCGGAAACCAACCTCCCCGGCACCAACGGAGCAACAGGAACAGCCGCCACAACTGCCCCGGCCGCACCTTCCCGCCCGAAGAAGAGCTACATCTAAGGAGGTCGTCATGGGTAAAGAGATACCGGTTGGTTATTGCCAATGTGGCTGTGGGGGAACGACAAAAGTATCCCTCCAGGATCGCAAAAAGGACGGCCACGTCAAAGGCGTGCCCGTTCGGTTTATCAAGGGCCACAATGGCCGGGGAGCCGGTAACGGCATGTATAAGGGCGGCATCTGCTTCAGCAACTCCCAGGGAAGATACCTAACCGATCGCGGAGATGGCGTATTTATCACCCGGGCCAGGAAGATCATGCAGGACCATCTTGGGCGTCCCCTGTCTTTAAGCGAGGTGGTCCACCATATCAACGGCGACCCCAAGGATGACCGGATCGAGAACCTTCAGTTGATGACGAGATCAGAGCATATGAAGCACCACGGTATCCAACGTCCCGAATGTAAAAGGAGGTAAGCATAACGATGAAACATTATAGCCACAGCAAGCTAGATAAGTATAACCACTGTCCGCGCCTGTTCAAGATCGAGGCCGTGGACAAGCGGAAGGCCCCGGACACGCCGCCCCTGCTGATAGGGTCCGCCGTCCATGCGGCCATCGCTGCCTACGATCAACACCTCACTGGCTGCCGCCTCCAGACGGACATCACCTACCGGAACCTGGCCATGAGCGCCGCTCGGGACAAGATGACCCAGGAGGGTAAACAGCTGGACGCCGAACAGTGGTCCCAGGTTGCTGAAGTCTTCGACCGGTTTGTCGAGTCTCACATCCTGGACCCGGAAGCGGTAGTGTCCATCGAGAAGATGGAGCGGATGAACTATTGCGGAATGACCTGGTGGGGCGTTATGGACCTTCTGCAGGCGAAGGGCGACGTGGCCATCATCACCGACTATAAGAGCAACTGGAAGGTGTGGACCCAGGCGGAGGCGGAGAAGCAGATGCAGACGCGCATCTACGCCTGGATGGTCAACCTGCTTTACGGCTACACCGAGTTTGTGGCCCGCCTAGACTTCGTGCGGAACGGCGTCATCCGCGAGGTGGAGTTAACCATGGACGACGTGAGAGACGCTGAGAAGTACGTCATGGACATGATCGCCACCATCGAGGCTGACACCGAATGGAAGGCCACTCCCGGTAATCATTGTTCATGGTGCGCCTGGTCATCCGAGTGTCCGGCGGTATCCGACTTGCCGACCCTGGTGTCCAGCCCCGAGGACGCCGAACGCCTGGCCTCCGAAATCCTGGTCCTGGAACAACAGGTCAAGGAACGTAAGTCCTCCTTATCCGACTGGTGCATCGAAAACGGCAATGTCCGCGTAGGCGGGGAGGTCTTCGGCCACCTGCCGCCCAAGGATCCGGAATCCGGCTGGACGATCAACGACATCCCGGTCTTCATCGAACGCCTGACGATCCATGGCCTCGACCCCTGGGACTTCCTTTCGGTCAACGGAACGAAGCTGAAGTCCATCCGGACCGCCAAGAAGAACGCCGCGGTCAAGGCCGACCTGGAAGACATCATGGAACGCAACGTCAATACGAAATTCGAACACCGGAAGGATGATGCCGCATGAAAATAGAATCTATCAAGCTGGTCCAGTTCCGGAACCACCAGTCGACCTTCCTCGAGCTGGACCGCCTGAACGTCATCACCGGCAATAACGCCGCCGGCAAGTCATCGGTCGTCTACGCCCTGGAAGTCGCCCTGACCGGCCGCTGCGCCGCCACCGACCGGGGCGGCCGGGGCCTGGATGACCTGATCAGCCTGGGCCAGAAGACCGGCATCGTCGAAGCCGAGATCGCCGGCCTGGGCGACATCAGCCGGACCATCAGCCAGAAGGGCGCGGTACTAAACGTAACCGGCTGGGAAGGCGGCAGCAAGGCCCAGCAGGAACACCTCTATGAATACCTGGGCGCCGGGGCCGATCTCATTTCGAACCTGATGAACGTGTCCAGTTTCGTCGCCCTGCCGGCCAAGGAACAGCAGGCCATGTTGTTCAGCCTGGCCGGCGCGGCGGTTACTTTTGAAGAGGTTGTCCAGTTCCTGGGGGCGGACCTGTCGGAAGCCTTCTGCCGGTTCGTCGGAACGTCCGGCGACTTAGACGAAGTCGTCGACTTAGACGACGCATATCAGAAGCTGTTCGCCGCGCGCGCCATCGCCAAGAAGCAGGCCGCGACGTCGGCCGGCGCGCTGGAAGCCTTGTCGGGCATGGATGACTTGCCGGCCGACCTGCCGAAGCCGGAAGAACTGGCCGACATCAAGTCCGAACTGGCCGAAAAGGAAGCCCACCGCGGCGCCCTGGCGAAGCGGATCATCGACGGCAAGCACGGCGCCCAGCGGATCCAGGAGATCGTCGACCGCCGGCGGAACCTGGAACGCCGCCTGGACGACCTGGTCGAAGCGTCCCCGGCCGAAGACATCGCCGACATGGAAGCCGAACTGCAGGGTTTCCGGGGCCAGGAGAAGAACGCCACCGCCAAGGCCGCCGAACTGTCCGGCAAGATCCGCGGCCTGGACAGCGCCGTCAAGGCCATCGGAAAGGCTACGGCGAAATGTCCGACCGCGCCCGATCATGTGAAATGCCCCTTGTCCAAGGACGACCGGAAGGATCTGGCCGACAAGCTGGAAATCGAAAAGGCCAAGCTGGTCGCCGAACATGGGAAGACCCTGGATGAGGTAACCGCGGCCACGCGCAACGCTTCCGAGATCGACGCGAAGATCCGCAAGATCGGCATCAGCAACGCCGTCGGCGAAGAACGCGCCCGGGTCCAGGCTGAACTGGATGAACTGACTACCGAGGCCAAGGAACTGGTAACGATTGACACTTCCGCCCTGGAAGCCGAAGAAGCCGTACTGTCCGAACGGATCGGCCGCGGCCATGCCCTGATCAAGCAGGTAGAAATGTCCGCCGGCCGCGCTGGAAAGATCACCGAGGCGCGCGAACGCGCTGCCGCTGACGATGGCCTTGTGGCTGCCCTTGAAGCGCTTGTAGGCCGTTTCGGACAGGGACCGGATGGTATCAAGGCCCAGCTGCTGGACAAGGTCATAACGGATCTGTCCCTTCGCATAAGCGACAACCTGCAGGGCCTGACCGGCGGCGCCTACCGGGTTGCCATTACGACCGACCCCGAATTCGAAATCCTGGTCGACAACGGCCATACCTGCGTCAATCCGAAGCACCTTTCGACGTCCGAGCGGTTCCGGGTGGGGATCGCGTTCGCGGTCGAGCTGGCCCGGCTGTCAGGCCTGGGACTCCTGGTCGTCGACGATGGGGAAGTTCTGGACTTTGATAACCGGGTCATGCTCTCCGCCTACCTGGGCGGCCTGGACGACTTCGAAACCATCATCCTTCTGGCCACCAAGGACGAACGGCCGGAAAACATCGATTACGAAGAAGGCATGACCTACTGGTGGATCGAGGCCGGCGAAGCCGAACGCCTGGACCTGGTAGGCGCGGAACTTTAAGGGAGGTGAATCATGGCAAAGAAGATGACGCGATCTGAAGCCGGCCGCCGCGGCGGACTAACGACGGCGAAGCGGCACGGTTCCGAATTCTACCAGAAGATCGGACAGAAAGGCGGCGTCAAGGGCGGCAATACCACGAAGGCGCGCTACGGCACCGAATTTTATCAGACCATCGGCCGGAAGGGAGGACTGAAGTGAACTGTCCGATCATCATCGCCGCGGCTATCATCGCGGCCAGGAACGTCAGATCCGCGATTGACTGCAGGGGCGAAAGCTGCGCCTGGTTCCGTAACGGCGAATGCGCCGTCGCCACCATCGCCAGGACCATGTCCGGCATTGACGGCCAGCTGGTCACCCTTGAAGGTGAAGACGCAGAAGGGGAAGGGGAATAAATCCTTGTCATTCTGCAAGCCGTCCGAGGAACAACTGATTAACATCCTTCGCTATTCTGGCGAATCCTTGAGCGGCCCCGAATTAGGATCGCGTCTGGGCCTGTCTGATCGGCAGGTCCGGGCGTTGATCGCCCACTTTAGAAAAGACCACTGCATCCCCATCTGTTCGACGCCCCGGGACGGCTTCTACTGGCCCAGGACGCCCAGATCGGCGGATGAAACCATAGCTTCGATACATAGTCGGATCAACGAAATGAAGGCCGTCATCGACGGCATCGAAACCGGCATGTCCCACATGTTTACCCAGATGAATCTATTCGGGGAGGCGGTATAAGTGAACCAGCTCACCATCGACAATATAGCTACCCTTCAAGCCCTGTCGTGGCCAGACCTGTGGACGATAGAACTCCACTACCACGGCGACAACGACGGCATCCACGATCACGACCGGCAATGGGATGTGGAGGTGTGGTTCAAGCAGGACAAGTACAACATCAACAAAACCGTGGAGGCCGTCGGGCCTGATCTGGCAGCCTGCGTTAAGGCTGTTACGGCAGAGATCGAGGGCGGCTTTAAACACGTCAACCATTACGGTGATTGGATGGTCCGGGTGGACGCTGACGGCAAGGAAAAGCTGCTGATAGGGGAGGCGGTTTAAGTGAAGTTGGAAGACCTGCAAGTAGGCATGAAGGTGGTCTATGAGCCCGCCAATTGGCCTAGAGCCAAACAGTTTGAAGAGGGCGTAGTTACCTCGAAGAACGCCTGGTTCGTATTTGTACGGTATGGGGCCGACTATGGCAGCATGGCCACGCGCCCGGAAGACCTGCAACCTCTGATCGAGGAGGCATCATGACCGAACACACCTTTAAATGCCAGGCCCCCTACTGGGGCTATGTCGCCAGCAGAAAAAAGAAGTTCGAGGTACGCACGCCCGACCCGGCCCGCCCGGTTAAAGAGGGCGACTATATCATGCTCCACGAGATCTACGATGACCTCCCCACCGGCAGGATGTTGCGGGCCAGGGTGACCTACATTCTCAAGATCGGGGAGGTGGCCCAGATGTATGACTTCCCATGCCGCTGGCAGGACTGCGACCTGGAAGTCTGGTCCCTGGATGAAGTGGAGGTCCTATGAAACACAACCAGGGCCGCTACTGGTGCCGCAAGAAGAAGGAAGCCGTCCAGCGGGCCAAGGTCTATGAAGTATGTCTGGTTCGGGGATGTCCCCACCTGACCCACCAGGCCAGGCCGATCAGAAACCGCAGGAGGACCAGAAGATAGAAAGGAGGGATGGATGGCAAACCGTCGGATGATCGCCAAGAATATATCGTTTTCTGAAAAGTTCGCGGATCTGGCGAATGAGGCGTCGCGGACGCTCTATTTGATGCTTATTCCCCATACTGATGACTATGGTCGTTTTGATGCCGGACCGAGAACTTTTAGGGCGACGATCTGTCCCTTGCTGGATTACAGCATCAAGGAAATCGGCGACTTTATTGAAGACCTGGAAGAAGTCGGCTTAATAGAAACATACGAAGTAAACGGTCAGAAGTATGGTGAAGTCGTCGGCTTCGACCGCTTCCAGACTTTCCGCAGCGACAAGGACCGCATATCTCTTTATCCTGCGCCGGACGGGGAAGAACCTGACTTTACTTGCGAAAAGCAGATGGAAAACTGGCTTGAAGACAACCTTGAGAACTTTGAATCTGGTCTGGTTTTAACCAAGCGCCAGTATTGTATGGAAAAACCCGGCAGGACGGGAACGAAGCGCTTTGCAAGGGTGGACATCCTGGCCAGGGACACGAACAGCGCCGACGTCTTGATAGAAGTCAAATGGAGCCAAGTCAGGGACTTCACCATTACCCAACAGGTGGCCGAATACCGCAAACTATACGGCAAGCCTTGTCGTTGTGTTGTCGTCGGCAGAACCTTCTCGAAATCAGCTATTTCCGCAGCTAAAGACAACAATGTTGAACTGTGGAACATATATGACGGACTCAAGACAGACTTAGGACAGTCACAAGACCGCTATAACTTAACTAAAGAGAAGTTAAGAGAAGATAAGTCAAGAGAATCTAAGGAAACTGAAGCAGGTAAAGAAGAAGCGCGCGCGGGCGAAGAACGGCCGGTTGCGCCTGAAGGGGCGCTCCGGCCTTCTGCATGTAGTAAACCGGACGAACGCAGCGAGAAGGTCCAGGACCTGTTTTTAAAGCGGGCGCAGGGAACAATCAGCGACGAAGACTTCCAGCGCGAACTGGCCGAACTGGAAGCGACGGCATAGACGGTAATGTCCCACCAGAAAAGGAGGAAGAGGATGGAAGCGACGGCAGTACAAGACAGAATCGACCCGGAAACTGGCGAAATTCTGGAAGACCAGAACAAGGTGGTCGACATGATCACCAGCCCGCAGCAGCTGAAGATGTTCGACGGCTACGAAGTCATGGTCAACGTCTTCAAGGTCAAGGCGTCGGAGCCGCGCCTGGACATCCACGGTCCGGTCAAGATCAGGAAGTCCTTCGTGGCCCTGGCCGTCGTCGACGTCGTGGGCGTCAAGGTGGCCGACAAGGAAAACGGCATGAACCGGATACACGACATGGAAATCCGGGAACTGTCCGCCCTGACCGACAACGCCCTGATCCTGAACGGATTCCAGGCCGACATGGTCAAGTCCAGGCAGAAGCTGGACGCCTTCATGGAATATGTCAAGGAACACGACATGGGCCTTTACATGGACGCCCTGGAGGCGACCGACGAAACCATGAAGGAAATGGTGGAGGCATAGCTTGAACCTGGCCACCTACCGCCGCGAGATCGCCCAGGCCATGACCGAGGCCGAGCTGCAGGATGCCATCATCAACCCTGGCGACAAGAACGGCAGGAACCAGGGCCTGGCCGTCGCTCATGGCTGGAAGATCTACCATACGCACGACAGCCGGCGCAGTCATCCCGGCTGGCCCGATCTGGCCCTGGCCCGGAACGGCCGGCTGCTGCTGATCGAATTGAAGAAGCAGGACGGCAAGGTTACGCCGGATCAACAGGCCTGGCTGGACGAACTGGCTGCCGTCATGACGCTATCCGGCCATGTCGTCCAGACCGGCGTCTGGCGGCCGACGGACCTGCTGGATGGAACGATTGAAGAGGCGTTGCAATGAACGGCAAGGTCGTCTGCGACCGCTGTCAGCTGTCCGCCGCGGAAGCCAAGGCTGTCAACGAAATGCGGCTGATGGAAAAGATCGGAAAGGGAGGTGGAATGCTGAAGATGTTCTGGGACGGCAAGGCCTGGAAGGTGACGGCTATCCGCAAGTAATTTAACCAGGTCCAAGCGATAACGTGGGACCCCATGACCGGCCAAGCGCCGGCGGGGTCCCTTTTGTTTAAGGAGGGAATTGATGGCAAGACAAAAGGTTCCGCAAGCACCGAAGACGCATCCGGCATTCCAGATCCTGGCGGACCATAGCGCCCAGGAGATCGCCGACGCCCTGGGCCTGAAGGTGGCCTACATCTACAGCTTAAAGAAGAACCTGAAGATGACCATGGCGGACCGGATCGTCGCGGCCTTCACCGGCGCCCCAGCTGCCCCGGTCCCGGCCCCGAAGAAGGAAACGAAGGGGAAACCCTGCGCCCAGCCCGCGGACGCCTTCCTGCGCCAAGTGGAAGAACAGGAAAAGGTCCGCGACGCCGAAGCCCTGGCCCGGAACGCCGTCGCCAACATCGCCCAGACCGAACTGCTGCCGGCGCTGGAAGAACTGATCGGCCGCCTGGGCCACAACAACCAGGCCGCCGCCTACCTGGTTATGCCGCTGACCCCGGCGGATCTGAAGAAGCTGAAAGGAGCCTGAAGATGAACCCAGACACCGGCGAACTGATTACGAACGAAGAACGCTTGAAGCTGCTGGAAGAACAGCGGGCGAAATTCGTTCCGGTTCCTGGCCACCTGGAAAACCGCGCCAAGCGCCGCCTGGCTGGCAAGGAAAGGACAACCATCGACATGAACAGCAAGGACCCGCTGGCGAAGTGGGCGCGGCGGGAAAAGAACCGCCAGGCCAACAAGGCCGCCAGGACATCCAGGAAAAAGAACAGGGGGCGGTAACCATGGGGAAGCTGCGCCTATACCGCAACTGGACATATGGCGGTTCGCTGGAAGTCCACGAAAAAGGGGAGAAGGTTCCGGACTACTGCATCCCGGAAGATGAAGACGACTTCCCGAAGCTGGCCTGGCTGGTGGCCGCTGTCCTGGTGGCTGCCCTGGTCGTCATCCTGATAACCGTGGTCTTCGCGCCCAGGGCGGACGCGCCGGCATCCGACACCGCCGCCGAGACGGTGGACATGGAAGGCCAGGTCAAGGCCGACGAAGGAACGGTCATCGAACTGCCAGCCGAGCCAGTCCCGGACACCGAAGATCCGGCCTACAAGGTCGCCGGGATCAGCCAGACCTTTCATATCATCGTCCCGCCTGGCCTGTCCTTTGAACTGGAAAACTATCTGAACTGGCGGACAACCATGCCCGAATGCTGGGTCGTCCTGGTCCGCTACGGCCACGGCGAAGAACCGCCCCTGCCGATAGATCCGGCCATGGCCCTGGCTTCCGAACTGGCAGCCTGCGCCCAGGACATCGACAACTACCTGTCCTGCCGGCGGGGATCGCCGCTGCAGGGCTACGGCCTGGACTTCGCCCGCGCTGGCTACAAGTACGGCATCAACCCTTACCTGCTGGTCGCCCTGGCCGGCAAGGAATCGTCATTCGCCACCGACGGCAGCTATTACCGGACGAACCATAACGCCTGGGGGATGCTGGGCAGCTGCCCCGGAATCGAACGCAGGGGCGGCGCCTGCTGGTGGCCGGACTGGCCGATTGCCATCGACGGGGCGGCCATGTTTATCGCCCACTACTGGCCCGGCGCCCAGGATGCCGGGGACCTTCACGGCTACTGCGAGGGCAACCCGCATAGCTGGACGGCGACCGTCTCCGCGATCCTGGGACAACTGGGGGGCGCGCCATGGTGAACTTCCGCGCCACCGTCAACCAGGAAATCGAATCGGACGGAATCCGGATCATCATCCGCGGCAAGGACTACGTCAGCGTCGAGGATGTCGGCCGCTTTCGGGACTGGCTGATCGACCAGTGGAAGAAGCATCCGGAGGTGGTCGAATGAAAACCCTTTTCATCCACGACCACGACGTCACAGAGATCCCCGACGGCGGCGCCCAGCAGACCACGGCCGAACTGATCCGCCGCTGCCCCTACGACATCGACCTGGCCCTGCCGGCCACCATCGACGGCTTCGACCTGGAGGCCTTCGATCTTCTGATCGTCAGTAATTGCAAGTTCTTCAGCCGGCCGCAGCTCGAGCGGATCCTGGCCCACCGTTGCTTCATCAAGCATGAACGCGACTACTACAACCTGGTCCACGACGATCATGTCGACATCCGGAAAGCCATGTTCGAAAAGGCCAGGGCCGCGGTCTTCCTGTCGCCCGGCCACGCCATGCAATTCCAGGCCGAACACCCGGACATCGACTGGTCCGGCGTCAACCTGGCCGTCAGCCCGCCGCCGGTCGATCCTGCGAAGTTCAATCCGTGGGGATCGCGGCGCCGTCCTGTCTACGCCTTCACCGCCGCCCTGCATCAGCATAAGGGCGTGGACAACTTCGTCAACATGGCCCGCCTGAACCCGGGCATGAAGTTCGAAGCCTACGGGCGCGGGCCGCTGCGGCCGCAACTGGAAGAAGTGGACAACATCGAATACAAGGGGACCATCCCTTTCGAAGACATGCCCGACCTCTTCAACGAGGTCGCCGGCTTCGTCCATCTGCCGAACTGGCTGGAACCCTACGGCCGGGCAGCTGCCGAAGCGCGCCTATGCGGCTGCGAAGTCGTCGTCAATGACCGGGTCGGCGCGGCCACCTTCCCCTGGTTCTGGGACTATCCGGTCCTGATGGTCAAGATGCTGAAGGCGGCCGGCGACTTCTGGAAGAACGCGGGAGGCCTGGTATGAACTGGATGAACCTGACCGACGCAACCGCGGCCGCCCAGGAACTGATCAAGAAGATCCCGAACGAATACGACGCCATCGTCGGCATCCCGCGGTCCGGCATGTGGCTGGCGTCCATGATCGCCTGCAAGTTCGGCAGGCCCCTGGCGGTCCCGGACGGGGGCTGGTGGGTCAGTAGCGGAATGACGAGGCGCTTTATCAACAATGCCCTGCTGGTCGACGACACCGTCAGCCTGGGCGGGGCCATGGCCAAAGCGAAGATGCACCTGGACTTTCCGGCCAAGACGGCCGCCCTGATCGTCCAGCCCGGGTCCGAACACCTGGTCGACTACTACCAGGTCGTCATGGAACATCCGCGCCTGTACGAATGGAACCTGGCCCACGCTAAGAAGGGCCGGGTCGCCTATGACATCGACGGGGTCCTTTGCCCGAACCCGCCGGCCTACACGCCCGAATTCCTGGCCTCGGATGAATACGCCGACTTCATCCGGTTCGCCCCGCCGCGGCTGCTGCCGGCCTATGGCATCGACCTGGTGGTCACCGGCAGGACCGAACGGCACCGGGAAGCGACCGAGGAATGGCTTGCCCGGCACGGCGTCCACTACGGCGCGCTGTCCATGGTGCCGGAGGTCCACGAACGGACAGCGGCCTATCATGCCGGCTGGAAGGCGCGCGCCTGCGTCGATCACGCCATCGACTACATGGTCGAATCCGACATCCACCAGGCAGTCCTGATCGGCGAATACCTGGAAATCCCCGTTGTCTGTACCGACAACATGAGACTTTATGGAGGTAGGAAATGACAACATGGGCCGAACGCATATCGAAACAGATCGCGCCCAAACCCTGGGTCGATTTTTCCAAGCCCGGCATCTACCAGGACCCTTATGAATTCGCCACGCTATGCAGCATCATCATGGACCACGACGTCCAGGATTACTTCGAGGTCGGCGTAGCGTCCGGCGGGCTGATGAAATTCTTGTGGGATTATATGAACATCTTTGGCCACGGCGTCGACATCATCAAGCCCACCCAGATCGACCCGGCCCCGGTCTTCCGGGGAACGTCGAACGCCCCCCACGCCATCGCCTGGGCCAGAGAACATGGCCCCTACGACATGGTCTTCATCGACTGCGTTCATACCTACGACGCGGTCAAGGAGGACTTCGCCAACTACGCCCCCATGGCCACTAAGATGGTCGTCTTCCACGACCTTTGCCATGGCGGTATTCGGAAATTCTGGGACGAACTGGACGGGAACAAGCTGGAAATCTATCGGACTATCGGAATAGGAGTGATGTTCAAATGATGGAAAAAGCGAAACTGAAGGAACTGCTGCTGGACAGGGTCGCCGGGGCCAGGCCATGGGTCGACATTGCGCCGTTTGCGATCTACCAGGACGTCGAAGAACTGTCCGCCTTCCTGGCCTACGTCGGCGACCTGGACGGCTATCTGGAAATCGGTTCGGCCAGCGGGGCCATGCTGGACTTCATGCTGAACACCCTGAAGGTCAAGGCCTACGGCATCGACATAAACCCGCCGGCCAGGGCCGCCCTGAAGAAAAGGATGTTCCTGGGAGATTCGTCGTCGAAGGAAGCGCTGGCCTGGGCGCGGAAGCGCGGGCCCTTCGACCTGATCTTCATCGACGGCGGCCACGACTACGAACAGGTCAAGCAGGATTACGAGCTTTACGCCCCGCTGGCCCGGAAGTTCATCGGCTTCCATGACATCGTTCACGACACCTGGACCGGCGTCCGCCGCTTCTGGGAAGAAGCCCTGACCACCCTGCCCGGCGGCAAGCAGACCTTCGTGAATCCCAGCATCATCGGCCTGGGAATCGGCCTGATTGTAAAGGAGGCCTGATATGCCCGACCTGACCACGGACCTAATAGCTGCCGGAAACGCGATGTATGAGTATTTCCGAAGAATCCCGGTAGACGATGAACAATTCGACGAAGTCATGCAAGGGTGGGAAGAGGCAAGGGAGGCGGCAATATGCGGATAGCAATCGACGGACCGCTGAAAAGTACCGACGGATATTCGGTCGCCACCCGGGGCGTTATTGCCGCTCTGTCCCGCCTGGGCGCCGACGTCGTTTCGGATGTGAACTGGAAGGACCGGGCGCTATGGCTGGAACCGGAAGTCGAAGAAGCGATCAAGCGCGGCCATAGCGGGGCCGACTTCGGTATCCGCTTCAGCCAGCCCGATTCGGCGGAATGCACGCCAGGCCGGATCAAGGTCTGCTTTTCCATGTGGGAATTCACTTCCGTTCCCCGCGGAACCCACAAGAAGGTCAACGGCGAATTGAAGCGCGTCAAGAGCTGGCCGGAAGGGATGGAACAGGCCGACGCCCACTTCGTCCCCTGCGAGTTCAGCCGGCGGCTATGGCTGGATGCAGGATGCACCAAGCCGATCTTCGTGGTGCCGCTGGGCTACGACGAACGGGACTACTTCATCCGCCAGCGGTCCGACGACCGGCCCTTCACCTTCATCAGCGCCGGGACCCTGTCGTCCAGGAAGAACCCGAACCTGCTGCTGAAATGCTTCCGCGAAGTCTTCGGTGATGACCCGGCCTATCGACTGATCTTCAAGACCTGCGAAGGCCTGCCCCTTCACTGGAAGGACCTTCCCGCGAACGTGACGGTTATCAGCGAAAGCTGGTCGCATTCCAGAATCGCGGGCCTCTACGCAAGCGCCGACGTCTTCGTCAACCCGACCCAGGGCGAAGGATTCGGTCTGCCCCTGGTGGAATCCATGGCAACCGGCCTTCCGGTCATCGTCACCGGCTGGTCGGCCCCGGTGGACTTCGTCAACTCTGAAGTCGGGTGGTTCCTCGATTACGAAATGCGCGAAGTCGGGACCGAATGGCATTTTGAAGACGGCAGCTATCAGAAGATCGGCTACGCGCAGCCGACCGAAGAAAGCCTGAAGAACGCCCTGGACTACGCCGCCGACCACCGCGACGAATGCTGGCGGAAGGGCATGAAGGCCGCGGCCATGGTCCGCAACCGTTACACCTGGGGACATACAGCGCGCCGGATCGTGGAGATCTGCGAAGGATGGGAGGTAACGGATGAATAAACTGGCGCGCCTGATTCAAAGGATGGCAGACAGGGCTTATACGCGGTGGGGGAGCGTGGCCGCCGAAGCGCCGAACTTCCTGGAACCCGGAGCGAAGGAGAGACCCGGCGACAAGATTCGGGTCCTCTGGTATTCGGACACGCCGGACTGCATAACCGGCTTCGGCAACGTGGCCCGGAACATGCTCGCGCGCCTTTACGCCACCGGCCGCTATGAATTCTTCATCCTGGGGATCAACCACGGCGGCTGTTACAACCGCGACAAGTTCCCCTACTGGATCGAACCGGCTGGCTTTAACCCGCAGCATGACCAACTGGGCCGGCAGAAGCTGCTCCAGCTGATTCAGCAGGGCGGCTACGACATCTTCTTTTCCCTGCAGGATCTTCAGCTGATGGCCGCCTTCACCCCGGCGATCAAGGAAGCCCGCGGAAATTGTTCCTTCAAGTGGATCGCCTATAGCCCGCAGGACGTACCCTGGACCAACCGCGGCCTTCTGGCTTCCTTCTACGAAGCCGACTATCCGGTCTGCTATACGAAGTTTTCTTACGATTCCATGACCGAAGTCGATCCCTACCTGGCCGGCAAGCTGCGGGTCATCTACCACGGCACCGATCCGGTGACCTTCCACCCCTTGCCGCCAGACAAGATCGCGGAAATCCGCCAGGAGTATTTCGAGATCGACGACGACACCTTCCTGGTCGTCAACGTCAATAGCAACCAGTGGCGCAAGGACTTGGCCCGAACCATGTGGGCCTTCAAATTGTGGAAGGACCGTTACGGCCACAAGTCCAAGCTCTACCTGCATTGCAAGGTTGAAAGCAGCGGCGGGAACATCCGCTGGCAGGCGGCCAACGCCGGCCTGGACCCGAAGCGCGACATCATCTTCTGCCCGGACGGCTTTTCGACTTTCAACGGCGTTCCCGAATCGGCCATGAACGGCATCTACAACGCCGCCGACGTCGTGGTCTCGACCGCCCTGGGCGAAGGCTGGGGCCTGTCATGCACGGAAGCCTTTTGCACGAAGACCCCGGTCCTGATGCCCCGGAATTCGTCGCTGGTGGAAATGGTGGGGGAGGACCAGGAACGGGGCTGGCTGGCCGCGTCCGGATCGAAGCCGTCGCTGTGGATAACGCCGGCGGGCAACGACAACCTCCGCCGCCCCCTGGTCGACATCGAGGACTTCGCTGAAAAGCTGGAAGAGATCTATCAGGGCCGCCGAGTCCCGGAAAAGACGACGGCCGCTTACCGGTGGGCGCAGGAGCATACCTGGGACATCGTCTGCCGGGAGTGGATCAGAATCTTCGAGGAGGCGAGTTTATGAAGCTGGACCATGTCGTCATCGACAAGATGGGCGTAGCCTTTAACCTCCGTGACGATGGCGGAATAACGGATACCGTCAAGATGTCCTTCGATGAATGGCCTGAAGGCATAGAAGTTCGGATACCGGTTTCGACGGTGACGTTTTCAGATGCAGGGGAGGCGAGTTCATGAGGATCAAGAAGAAGAAGGGCCGCACCGGGGAGGTCGTCAGCCCTGAGCTTGCCGAAAAGGTGTTTGAAATGGCGGACGGGGTGAAGGAAGACGGGGGCGGGAAGGTCGTCCTGTGGGTCCACCCGAACGGCGGCATAATCATCATCCCTTACGTCTACGCCGGGGAACCGTGGGAGTTCGCCGAACTGTGGAAGCTGGCGGAAGGGGAGGCCAGCACATGAAAAGGTTAATAATCGACGAATCCGACCTGAACCTGATCATCCGTGCCGTCTATTATGCCTGGTGTAAAGCATGGGGACATAATGCCCGCTTCGTCATGGAAGCGACCAACGAAGGCAAGTCCAACCTGAAGAACAAGCTGTTCAAGGGCTTGTGCAAAGACGAAGGCGCCCTGGATGATCTATGTCTTTTGAAAACCTTCCTTGGAAAGCTGGGCGGCCGCGTTCTGGCCGACGACGTCTGGCGCGAGGATGTCGAAGAGATCATGAAGAACTGGAAAGGTGTTGAATAACTTGTATTTATCATGATTGACACATAAGTTTTCGCCATGGTAGATTTTCTGTAGGGTCGTGCATCGTCCCGAAAACCAGATAGGCCGCCTTGCGGGGCGGCCTTTTGCATCCGCTTAAAAGGCACCGGCGAGCGTAACCAACCGGGACATAGCAGCGAAAGCTGCCAGGGCCAGCGCGGCGCTGAATCTGCGCCCTCCGCTTTGACCCACAACCCATAAACTTAACTGGCCGCGTGCCTTCAATTTTTAGGTGAAAACATGGCAAGACCACCCAAGTACAATGAAACCTACGTCCTGCTGGCTTACTGGATGGCCCATGCCGGCCTGACCGACGAAGAGATGGCCAAGCAGTTCGGCGTCGACCGCCGCACCCTGACCCGCTGGAAGAAGGCCCATCCCGACTTCAGGGAAGCCCTGGAGAGAGGGAAGGAAACCCCGGACGATCTGGTCGAGGCATCCCTTTATAAGCGCGCTATCGGATACCAGTTCACCGAAACGAAGGTGAAGCATGGCCTGAAGGGCGACGAAACGGAACTGGCCGTCAAGGAACTGCCGCCTGACGTCACCGCCTGCATCTTCTGGTTGAAGAACCGCCGGCCCGATCTGTGGCGCGACGTCCATAAGGTCGAGGCCACCGCCACCGTTACCATCGAAATCAAGGAAGCGGCGAAGAAGATCAATGAAAACCCTGAAGCCCGCGAACATGCCCGCGCAGCCTTCCGCGCAACTCGAGGAAACGGAAGCCGCAACCCTTCAGGAATGCTGGCGGGAGGATGCCCGAACTGACCTAAGTTTTTTCGCTGAATACACCAGCCGCGGACGCTGGAAGCCGGCGCCCCACCTGGTCCTGATCGCCAAGATCATCCAGGACCGCCTGGAACAAGGCGGCGCCAGGATGATCCTGACCGTTCCGCCCCGGCATGGCAAGTCGAACCTGGTTTCCGAACGGGTCCCGCCGTTCATCATCGGCGATCATCCGGACTGGCGGGTTATGCTGGCGTCCTACGAAGCGTCCTTCGCGGCGTCCTGGGGCGGCAAGGCCCGCGACATCATGGAGGAATACGGCGACGAACTGTTCGGCCTGAAGGTCAAGGACGATTCGTCAGCCAAGGCTTCCTGGGGCATCGAAGGCCACGAAGGCGGCATGACCACCGCCGGCGTCGGCGGACCCCTGACCGGCAAGGGCGCGAACGTCCTGATCATTGACGACCCGGTCAAAAACGACAAGGAAGCCAACAGCCAGGTCTACCGGGACGCGGTCTGGGAATGGTTCAGGGCCACCGCCTATACCCGGATAGAACCCGGCGGATCCTGCATCGTCATCATGACCCGCTGGCATGAAGACGACCTGGTCGGCCGGCTGATCAAGGACGCCGAAGAAGGCGGCGAAAAGTGGGAGGTCATCAACCTTCCGGCCATCGCCGGCGAAGACGACCTGATGGGCCGGGCCGAAGGGGAAGCCCTGTGGCCGGAACGGTTTCCAGTCAAGGAACTGGCCAGGATCAAACGGATGCTGGGGTCCTACTGGTGGGCCGCCCTGTATCAGCAGACACCGCAGGCTGAAGACGGCGAAATCTTCAAGCGGTCCCAGTTCCGATACTTCTACGATGACGGAATGTATTTCGTGCTGCATAAGCCGGAAGGCGAAAAGCGCTTCCAGGTCGCCGACTGCGAGATCTTCCAGACCTGCGATGCCGCGGCCACCGAAAAGGAATCGTCCGACTACTTCGTCCTGGGGACCTGGGCGGTTACGCCCGATTCCGATCTGCTGCTGCTGGACCTGTTCCGGGAGAAGGCAGAAACGACCAAGCACGAAGAGATCATGAAGAACGGCCTTCTTCGCTGGAAGCCGTTTTCCCAGTTCGTTGAAAATGCGACCTACGGCCTGGCGCTGCTGCAGGCCCTGGTCAAGAAAGGTTACCCGGTCCAGCCGCTGAAGGCGGACAAGGACAAGGTCAGCCGCGCCCGCACCATGGCGGCCCGCTACGAAGTCGGCACCGTTTACCACCGGCTGGGCGCGCCCTGGTTGACTGACTACGAAGACGAGATGATCGCCTTTCCGCGCGGCGCCCACGACGACCAGGTCGACGTCGCGTCCTATGCGGCCATCGTCCTGATCGACCAGATCGGCGACGCCTACGAAGACGATTTCGAAGACGCCTTAGACCTCGGAGGATTTTAATGTTCATTGCCAAAAAGAAGGTCCTGAGTCTGCTTGAAAACGTCAAGGAACTGCAGGAGGAGGTCACCCTTCAGTCGTTGCGGACAGAAGACCAGGACTGGATTTCCCTTTCCGATCCCCAGGGCGGCGTCAAGGACGCGAACTTCACCGACTATCTGACCAACCATCAGACCTGTTACGAAGCCTTCATGACCAACCCGCTATGCCGGCGGTTCGTCAAGTACGTCACCTATTTCTGCGTCGGCAAGGGCATGGCCCCCGTGGCCGAAGAGCCGGACGTCCAGGAGGTCTTAGACGGCTTCTGGAAACACGACGACAACAACCTGGGGACGATGGCCAAGCAGGTCAGCGATGAACTTTCCGCTTACGGTGAGCTATTCATCCGCTATTTTTACGACGAATACCTGGGCTTCACCAGGATCGGCACCATCGACCCGTCCGAGATCGTCTATGTCGAAACCGATCCGGAAAACATCAAGAAGAAAATCCGTTACCATCGGCGTTACCGGGTCCCGCGAATCATCAGCTACGATCCCGACGGTTACCCTTCCATCGAATACGACATCGAAAACGAGGTCATCGAAGCGGTCCGCGAAGACGGGCTGCTGAATGTCCAGCATGTCCCGATCAACAACGTATCCAACGCTGTCCGTGGCGTTTCGGATCTGCTGCCCGTGGTCAAGTGGGCGGCGCGCTATTCGGACTGGCTGCAGGACCGCTACGTTCTGAACAAGATCCGTGGTCTGTTCCATTACGATGTCACTATTACCGGCGGGAACAAGAAGTCGGTCGCCGCCTATCTTGAAAACCTGAAGAACAAGAAGGTCGGTTCGTCCACCGAAGACACCGATTCCAGCATCGCCGAAGCGTCGACGTCCTGGCGGATCAAGCCCGGTTCCATCCGGGTCCATAGCGACAAGGTCAAATGGGACTGCATCCAGCCGTCCATCGGGGCCGACGACGCCAAGGAAGACGGCGAATCCCTCCTGGGTATGTTCTGTGCCGGCTCCGGCATCCCCAAGCACTGGCTGGGGAATACCGGTGACGCCAACCTGGCCACCGCCAAGGCCATGGACCTGCCGACCCTGCAGCAGTTCATCGACCGCCAGGAATACCTGGGCGACGCCCTTGGAATCATGCTGAAGCAGGTTATCCTTTGCGCGCGCACCTACGGCGACCTGCCGAATCCTGCCGAGGGCAAGGACGATTTCAACGACGGGTTCGAAGTGATCTTTCCGTCCATCGAACCGAAGCAGCTGGAAGCGATAGCCACCGCCTTTAAGATTATGGTTGAAGCGCTGGAACTGGCGGTCAGGAGCGGCAGGATTTCCGAGGACACCGCCAACAAGATCCTGCAGCAGTACGACGAGAACATCCAGGACTGGGAAGGCGAAGGCGGCGAAAAGGAAAAGATTGCCAACGAAAAGGCCGAAAACCCTGAAGTCCAAATGAGGCTTCCCGTCGGTGCCTGATCATGGGCCTGTCCAATTACCAACTGGCCCGCAAGATCAAGGCCGATATGTCGGCCCGCGAAATAGCCGTCGCCGAAGACGCTGCCCGGGTCTGGACCGGCGCGCTGGAAGAACTTGAACACGAATACGCCTATTATCTTTCCAAGCTGGTCGGCGAAGACGGCACCGTCAACCTGGGCGTCTACGCCAAGATGAAGCGGATCGAAGGGCTGGAACGCGACGCCGAAAAGATCCTGGAACACTTTGTCGGCCAGGTCGACGGCATAACCAAGAAGGGCATCCGCGACATCGCCACGCGCCACCTTGAAAAATATAACGACTCCATGACCTACATTCTGCCGAACGAACTGGGTCGTGCCTTTACCGGGGCCTGGCCGCAGGTCGTGACGTCGATCCTGAACCGCAAGGTCGAAGGGGTCCACTTTTCTAACCGCCTGGGGGAAATCCCCGAAGACGTCGCCGGCAAGATCATGGACCAGCTGGCCATCGGGGCCGCCAAGGGCGAATCCATCCCGGGCATGATGAAGCGCCTGCGGGATGCTTCCGGCATGGGGAAATACCGGGCGGAACTGATTGCGCGGACCGAAGTCATCCGGGCTTCCAACGACGCGGCCACCTGGACCTACGCCCAGTATTCCAACGTCATCACGGCCAAGCGCCGCATGGCCACCTTCGACAAGCGGACCTGCCCGGCCTGCCTGGCCTTAGACGGCAAGGAATATAGGCTGGACGAGCCGATGGACGATCACCCCGTGGGCCGCTGCAGCTTCGTCGCCGTCACGCCCAGCTGGAAAGAACTCGGCTACGACGTCGAAGACCCGCTGCGAATGCGCCGGGCGCGCGATCCCTATTCCGGCCAGAACGAACTGGTCAAGCACGCCACCGCCCGCGACTGGTTCGGCAGCCTGGACGAATCCATGCAGAAGTCGATCCTGGGGCCGGACCGCTGGCGGATGCTGAAGGACGGCAGGATTTCCTGGGAAGACATCGCCGGCAAGGGGTCGACGGTCACCCCGCTTTACAAGCTGAAGGGCGGGGCCGGGCCGGTCCGGAAGACCACCACGCCAGCGCCGAAGCGGACGGCAACCCCGAAGGCGGCACCGGCCGCAAAGACCGGGGGTTTCGTGGCAGCGGCGACGCAGGACGAAGTGAATCAGCGGTTTGGAAAGTATGTCAAGAACTACGGCCTGGCGGACCAGCCGCTGGACATCCAGAACCGAATCCTGCAGCAGATGGAAGAAGTATTCGGAAAATACAATGTCCAGCTGGAAATGCTGACCTATCAGAAGTCTGGCCAGAAGTCTTATGGACGCTGCGTCCACTATCCCATAACCGGCAGGCAGGACGTCCAATTCCAGAAGGGCTATCTGAAAAACGCCAAGGCCAAGGTGGCCGAAGGGATAAAGGAATTCGCCAGCCAGAAGAAAAGCAAGATCGAATACTTCGAAAGGTGCGTCAAGGATCCGGCGCGGTCAAGCATCCTGGATTATAACAAGAACAAGCTGGACCACTGGGAAAGGACGCCTTTCTGGGCCGTCTTCCATGAAGCTGATGATCCTATCGCCGCAGTGGCGCGACATGAATTCTACCATGCGGTTGATAACCGTTATGGACTGCGTGACATGCTGAAGGACGAACTGACCAAGGCTGGATATGCGGATTATCTGATCAGCGAATACGGCTCGACGAAGCGGCCAGAATTCTTCGCTGAACTTGCCAGCGGCATCGACCTGATTCCTGATAAAATACCAGCTGGTGTCAGGAAGGTATTCGAAGAGGTGATGACACATGCAGTGTGACCAATGCCTGGCCTGCGTTCACTATCTGGGTCAAGGAACCTGCGAAGCATTCGTCGGTGGAATACCCGATGAAATCTTCGACGGTGACGTCGACCACCGCGAACCATATCCCGGCGACAACGGCATCACCTTTAAGCAGATCTGACCACTCCGGCCCCGAGCCTGAACAGAACCCGCCACCCGGCGGGTTTTTTAGTTGCGCGAAAAGCAACCTGAAAGGAGACCCCATGAAGATAACCAACTTCGTCGCCCTGCGCGAAGCGAAGATCCTGGAGGAAAGCGAAAGCCGTTCCCGGATCGCCATCGACATCATCAGCCCTGGCGAATCCGCTAACGGCCGGATCTACGAAGCCAAGATGCTGTCCGAGGCCTACCACCTTTACGAAGGGGCGAAGGTCTACCTGAACCACCCCACCAAGCAGGAATCCATCCAGCGGCCCGAACGCGACATCCGCGAACTGGTCGGCTACCTGGAATCGGTCAAGCCGGACATGGCGGCGGAACTGGTCATCCTCAAGCACCAGGACGTAATCATGCCCCTGATCAAAGAGTCCATCGCAACTGGCCGGGACCTGATCGGCCTTTCGCACAACGTCCTGGCCGACGTGTCCACCGCCAAGGGCAAGGGCGGCCGCCGGAAGGAACGTGTCGAGGCAATCCGGGCTGTGAAGTCCGTAGATATAGTCACCGAAGCCGCCGCGGGCGGCAAGTTCAAAACGATCCTAGAAGGAGGTTCGAGCATGGATTATGAGAACGTCAAGGAGCTGCAGGAAGCCTACCCGGAGCTGATGGATACGTTCAAGAAGGACGTCGTCGAAGAGGTCCGGGAAAGCCTGCGGGAAGAGCTGAAGGGCCAGGCATACGGCGGCAAGGACAAGATCGTCGAGGCCCAGCGGAAGATGGAAACCCAGTTCAAAAGCCTGGAGGAAGCCATCACCAAGCTGACCGACGAGAACGTCAAGCTGACCGACGCCCTGGAGTCCAAGGAACGCGACGGCATCATCACCGGCCTGTTGACCGAGTCCAACCTGCCGGAGATCGCCCAGGCGCGCGTGCGTGAAATGGTCGAGGCCAAGGACCATGAGTCCCACGAAGATCTCATCGCAGCAACTGAAGCGGCTATCAAGTCGGAAAAGGAATACCTGTCCACCATCACGGAATCGGGACGGGTCAAGGGCCTCGGCGGCAGCAAGCAGACCAGCACCGAACCGGCGGCGCTCACCGAGGCGCGCAAGGAACTCGACGCGGCCTTCGGCGTGCTGGAAGACGAAAAGGACGGTGATAAGTAAATGGCAACGAACATGATTTACGACAAGGGTGACCAGATCGAGGTCACCGCGGTCGGCGGGACCTCTGGCGCGCCCTTCGTGGTCGGCCAGATGCCCGGCGTTCTTCTGAACGATTCGGACGCCACCACCAACAAGAACATCCTCAAGCGGAACGGCGTGTTCGACCTGTCGGTTGCGGCCATCGACGCCAACGGCGCCAGCGCCGTGGTCGCCGGGGACATCCTCTACTACACCTCCGGCGACACCCCGAAGCTGAACAAGAAGACCACCGGGGTCCGGTTCGGCTACGCCGACGAGGCCATCGCCTCGGGGACCAGCACCATCAACGTCGCGATAGGTTACTAAGGAGGTGGCCAGAGAATGATGAACAACACCAAGTCCCTGCGCGAGATCAGGGAATCCGTGGGAAGCGATGACTTCTCGACCCTCCTGGGCGCCACGCTGAACAAGCGGCTGCAGAAAGCCTACAACTTCAGGCAGGGCGCATGGGAACGCTACTGCGACGTCGTCGAAGTCAACGACTTCAAGGACCAGACCATCATCGAGCTGACCGAACTGGACGACCTGGAGAAGATCCTGGAGTCCGGGGAGTACAAGCAGTGGACCTTCAGCGAGTCGTCCCAGACCTATCGGGTCTACAAGTACGGCAAGCGGCTGGACGTCCCCTGGGAGTGGATCCGCAACGACGACCTCCGCAGCATCAACAAGGTCACGACTTCCATGGGCCGCGCCGCCCGCCGGACCGTCGACAAGTTCGCGGTAACCCTGCTGGAAGGCACCACCGCGTCGACCACCGTTACCGGCGTTCTGAACGAGGCCAACCTGGAACTGGCCATCAACGAGCTGGAAAGCCGCACCGATGCCACCACCGGCGAACTCCTGGGCCTGATCGCCGCCAAGCTGGTCATCCCGACCAAGCTGCAGTTCACCGCGGACCGGATCCTGCATTCCGGCCTGATCATCGTGGGCGGCAATACCGACGTTTCCAAGGGCGACAAGAACGCCCTGCAGAATCGCCTGGAGCCGGTCGTCGACCCCTTCCTGACCAGCCAGACGAACTGGTATGTCACCTGCGATCCGGCCGACGTCGCCGGGATCGAAGTGGCCTTCCTCAAGGGCTACCGTTCCGGTCCCTACTTCGGCAAGAAGAAGACCGACAGCCAGGAAGAACTGGACTTCGACACCGACGGTTATGCCTACAAGATGCGCCACGTTTTCGGCGGGGCGCGCGTGGACAGCAACGCCATCGTCCGGGTCGTAGTCTCGACCTGATAGGCGCTACCTGAACCGACCGGGAGGCTCCTTCGGGGGCCTCCCACTTTTTCCATGGGAGGGAACATGCCAAGGCCCGCACCTGTAACCGGGACCGACGAATACCTTTTCGAGATCTGCGAACGGCTGGAAAGGATTGAAGAACTTCTGGCCCCGCAAGTCATCTACAAGGAAGCCGATCCTGAACCGTTGCCCGAACTGGCCGAAAAGGTGGCCGAAAAGCTGGCCAAGGATGCCAAGCGAAGGCCGACTGCCCAGAAGCCCGCGGCGAAGAAGGGATAACCATGGGATACGCCACCTATGCCAACGTCGAAGGATATACCGGCCTGACCTTTACGGCCGCCGAACAGACGATAGTCAACGACCTATGCAACGACGCTTCCGCCTGGATGGACCTGCTGACCGGCGGATCCCTGTCGGGCCAGTCGACCTATCTGCTACGGATGATCTGTTGCAAGCTGGTCGCCGAGGTCTGGAAGCGTCGGCCGCAGTATGCCGAATACGCCGGCGCGAAAAGCCTGAAGATCGGCAGCTTTTCCGTCAGCTTCGACGACATCGCCAAGGAAGACCCGTCCATCAAGTCGACCCTGGAAAAGATCGCCCTGGATGAAGAATGCGCCGAGGGATTCGAGGTGGTTCAGCTTGACCTCAGCGATCTTTAAGAACCTGCTGAACGCGACAGCCGCGATCTATACGCCAACAGCTGCAAAGAATTCTGTCGGGGCGACAACGCGGACCTGGACCCTTTCGGCCACCGTCGACGCCCGCCTGGACAAAAGCGGCTATTCGGGATCGACCGGGGCCTATGCCGAGCAGGGCATCGTCGATCTGCCGACTCACCAGTTATTCGTAGAAGCGGCCGTAGCGCTGGCCCAGGGCGACCGGGTCATCGTCGACGGCCAGGCCTACGAAGTCGTCGAAGTTTTCACCCCGGGCGGCATCGTCCACCACAAGGAGGCCTATCTGAAATGGCTGAAGCTGGCATCATCGGACTGGACAAATTCTTAACCAGCAACCGCGCAGCCCTTCAGGCGTTCAAGAAGGAAAACGAAGCCATCTTGAACAAGGCGGCGGTCAACACCATGGACGTCGCCAAGGGCCTATGCCCGCGCGATACCAGCCGCCTGGCCAATTCCATCAAGGTAACCCGGCCATCAACCTGGACCCGGGACGTTTCGACCGATGTCGAATACGGACCCGACGTCGAATTCGGGACGTCGCCCCATGTGATCACTCCGAAGAACGGAAAGTTCCTGGTCTTCCAGGCCGGCCCGGTCGCCCAGCAATGGAATCCTGACACCGGCGGAGGCCGGATGCTCTACAAGTCGGCGAAGACCGGCCGGCTGGTCAAGTCGAAGAAGCGCGGCGCCATGATCTTCGCAAAGAAGGTCAACCAT
>Ga0172381_10000753_pt1 | contig 39792 bp, 71 predicted proteins | sample Leawel6488metaG_FD_119754 | JGI IMG/M metagenome (GOLD analysis project Ga0172381, IMG submission 119754) | Leachate microbial communities from a municipal landfill in Southern Ontario, Canada - Leachate well 64-88 metaG | ecosystem: Engineered > Solid waste > Landfill > Unclassified | place... | reverse complement strand
GACACCGACGCGGCGCGATTACAAGGGAGCAAGGAAACCGGAAACGCTTGCGGCAGCAGGACGTACAGCAACAAACAGTTTACCGGATGCAGTGATGGCGCTCAATGGTGGTCAGTTGAACCCGACGTGGGTAGAGTGGCTGATGGGGTTCCCTCTCGGGTGGACAGACTTAAATGCTTAGGTAATGCTGTAGTGCCTCAACAGGCATATCCAATATTCAAGGCAATTGCAGAGGCTATTTAGAGGAGGCTCACATGAAAACACTATTCGAAGCCATAAGCAGCGATAAGGACGTTTTAACCCCGTCGGACGTTGCACCTATAATCGGCGTTGACCCGCAAGACCTGCGCGATACCGCCCGCACCCATCCCGAGCGTTTAGGTTTTCCGGTAATGATTATCGGCAGCCGGGTTAAGATACCGAGAGCGGGGTTTATAAGGTTTATGGAGGGGAAATAATGCGGTTTATCGACATGTTCTGCGGCATGGGAACCGTCCGCATGGGCTTCGAACAAGCAGGGCATGAATGCGTTTATTCCATCGAATGGGACAAGCATAAAAGAAGAATATACGAGGTGATTTTTGGAAATGAGCCGGAAGCAAGCGACATTTGTACAGTGCGAGGAACAGACTTGCCTATTTCAGACTGTTGGTGTTTCGGAGCACCCTGCCAGGACTTTAGCATTGCCGGGAAGCGAGCCGGAATGCAAGGAGACAGAAGTTCTCTTATCAGAGAAGTATTCAGGCTCATTGACGAAACCCCTGAAGAATACAGACCCGAATGGCTGCTCTATGAAAATGTTAAGGGAATGCTGTCAAGCGGCCCTGAAAGACGAAGAAGACAGGGAGACAAAAAATCAACTTGGAATGGATTCGACTTTCTCGAAATTCTCTATCAAATGGCCTCACGCGGGTACGATATCGAATATGAACTTCTCAACTCTAAAGGTTTCGGAGTGCCGCAGAATCGGGAGCGCGTGTATACTCTCGGACATAAACGAACTTGTAAACCAACTAATATTTTCCCTTTAGGAAGGACTACATATGACGGATGTGAAATTGAAAAAGTGTACTGGCTGTCAGAAGGAGTTTCCGGCAACATCGGAATACTTTTCACTTCACTATCAGAAACAACGAGGCAAGAGTTACCTCGAAAGCAAATGCAAGTCTTGCTCAAAGATATACAACAAGATGTTGAAACAGGAAAATCCAGAGAAGTGGAGAGCGAACGACCACAAATACTCAATATCTCCAAAGGGAGCATACAAGAAGTTGAAGACATCAACTCGTGGGCATCTTGTAACGATAACGCAGGAGGAGTTTGTGGAGTGGTACAAATCCCAACCGAGGGTTTGCTGTTACTGTGGAATGGAGGAATCGGAACTTCAAGCGATAACGGATTCATTCAACAACAAGACTTTCAGACTTTCGATAGACAGACTGGATTCATCAAAAGGATACGAAATGGGGAATTTAGCACTCTGTTGTTTGCGGTGCAACAGTATCAAGGGAAACTTTTTTACTCAATCGGAGATGGTAGAAATTGGGCAAAAGTATATAGCAAAGAGGTGGGAAAATGCCAGACAACATTAAGCTCTATTTTAGAACCAGAGGTGAGCGAAAAATATTTCCTATCTCCGGACAAAGTAACGAATATTCTACAATCGGCCAGTCAGCAGAAACCGCAATTGCTCGATGTTTAACTGGCGGCGGTCATAGCGGAGGAAACCATAGCGGCATGACCATTTTGCGCTGGCAAAACAAAGAATCGGGTATTGTTGAAAGTGATTTTGCGCCGGCATTACGAGCGTCAGGCGGAACAGATGTCCGCAAGCGAGCCCTAGTTAAAACTCTCAATACGAAAGATGAAAACGGGAAGGAACCACCGCAGCAAGATAGAGTTTATTCATCAGATGGAATTATGACGGCTTTATCAGCACAGCTAAGTGGAAGATTCAATACAGTGGAACCGCAAGTCAAGCAACTTGGCAACGTAATGCCAACCGCAACCCGTGACAATAACAAGATGGAGGGCGGCGGCAGGGAACCAATGATTCAATGCGTTGGGAACTTAAATAAGGGAAACAGCCAACGAGGCCGCATTTATGATTCAAACGGATTGTCCCCGTCTTTATGCTCTCACAGTGATACGGGTGCAGGGCTTGAACCAAAAATTATCGAACCAGTTGCAGTTGAGGGCGTAAACCGAGGGCATAAAGATCAAAATGGCAGACGATTTAAAGAACCCGGAGAACCAATGTTTACGCTGACAAAGCAGGATATTCACGGCGTAGCTTACGGAATCTATCCAAACGCATCACCAGAATATCAACGACCGCCGCTAGAGGGATTGAGCCGTTGCCTAAAAGCAGATAGCCACCCAGCGGGAGTAATAATTACAGAGGCAACAAAACAAGGGTATGCCATTGCACATGAGGGCGACAGTATAAATTTAGCAGTACCAAACAGCAAAACCCGCCGTGGCAGAGTTGGCAAAGGCATCGCAAATACCCTTGACACCTCATGCAATCAAGCGACATTATCCGGAACCCGTATCCGCCGCCTAACTCCACGAGAATGTATGCGTTTACAAGGCGTACCAGACTACATAACCGACAAGCTGATTTCCGCAGGAATATCCGATACGCAAATGTATAGAGCAGCGGGTGATGCTGTCAGCGTTCCAGTCGTCTATAAAATTGCAAAGAAGATGGAATAAATGTCAAAAAGAAAACTGCCAAATGACGAAACGCTAAAAAGGCTTTACTCTGATGAAAAACTTTCGACGGTTGACATTTCAAAAATTTATGGGACAGCTCCGATTACAGTAAACAGAGCACTAAAAAAAATTGGAGTTCCATTGAGAAATATCAACCGAGGAAAAGACCACCCAAGTTGGAAAGGCGGCAGAATTGAAAAAGGTGGTTACATAGTTTTATGGATACCACAACATCATAGGGCTGATGCGAAAGGATATGTAAAAGAGCATATAGTCGTTGCTGAACGAAAATTAGGGCATGAACTACGCGGCAACGAAGTTGTACACCATATTAACCGGAACAAAAAGGATAACAGACCAGAGAACCTTGCTGTTATGACTAGAAGCCAACACTCAAAATTACACAATCCGAAAGGATTCTGTAGAGTTTGTGGCGCGCCAGAACAATCACACGGACTGTGTCAAAAGCACTTAGCACGATTCAAAAAGTACGGTAACCCACTTTTAAGCAAGCATGACAGATATTCCAACCCGACGGCGACGCCATGAAAACAGTCAATGTAATTTATGAGATAGCGAGGTTGTTAAGATAATCCCCTTTTAGAGGTGATTATGGATGTATGGGACAAGGCGAATAAACGGGAAGGAGGTAAACAAAACATGCCGCTTAATTTAAAACCAATTGGAGAGCACTCGTATAGTTGGGCAGAAGGGTTTGCTCTTGCCGGTCTTAAGCGCAAAGACGGGTCAAGGCAGCTTGACTGGGACACAATTCGTATTTTAGTTGATAGCGGAGAATATTCTGACGTTGAAGTTGGGTTAGCTGAGGATTATTACCAAACCCACGCGGTTATTGTTGAAGATGGGGAGAAAGTGATTATTGAAAATGACGGGTCGGGGTTTTATGGCGCATCTCGATGGGCAACACCGGCGGTCAAACTTACAAAAAATGGAGAGACGGGGCTATTTGAATGCTGGGTAGCAGGAGATAACCATAAGTTTCCTGACTGGATAAAAGAAACTCACCGCAGGATAGATTAATTGGACGCGGGTTCGAACCCCGCCGGTTCCACCAGAAAAATAATATAAGGAGGCACACATATGGAAAAACCAGAGGTAATCGGCATTGTCCGGCGCATCGACGACTTAGGCAGAATCGTAATCCCGAAGGAGTTGAGAATGTCGCTCGGCATAAAAGAAGGCGACCCGCTTGAAATCGTCGCATACAATGACGGGAGCTTTACGTTTAAGACGATTTCACCCTAAAGAAGGGGGGTGATTCTATGGGCTTGGATTAAATTAGCGGATTTGCATTGCTAAGAGAGCCCCGCCGTCAGGTCAAGGCGGCGGGGGAAATTAAAAGGAGGCTTAAAATGGACAAGCACACACGGGAGCAGCTTGAAGTAATGAGCAAGGCGCAGTTAAAAGACATCTGTTGCGGGATTGGCGTTTGCGGGAAGAAAGAGGCTTGCCCCTTGCTGCCCATGACAGGATCATGTGACCGGCTTGTTAACCTGGTCGATAAAGAGGTGCTTATTAAGCATATTTTGACTGAGGAGGCCGAATAAAATGGATTACGTTATCGGCGTTATAATCGCAGTTTTTTTACTTGTAGTGTTCACCTACGCGCTCGTTTGCTTGGGCGCTAAGTTTTACAACTATATGCAGGAGCGCGACAGGAAGGCTGCACAGGGCGCATGTGAAACGCTGCTGAGATTGCAACGCAAAGTATCTACTATGTTTGCGGCAGAGGGCGAGACAAGCCCCACGTGGTTTGAGCTTCAGGACGCGTTTGAAAACATGGAGCACGTTGACTTTGCCGACGACGACCTGCCGGAGGATATTTGTTGCTACATATCGTCGGTAAGACTGGACAAGTTGAGGCGGCAGGAGGATGCCGTACAAATGAAACGGATTGCCGAAATGAGGGCATACAGAAATAAGGAGGAAAATTGACGTGAAAAAAGAGGACTTAAAAGTTGGTATGAAGGTTGTGCCGAAGGATAAGACGGTGAATGTAAAAGGGCTTGAAAGCGCGGGATGCTGGAGAGACGCCACAAGAAAGGGACAAAATTATTTATTTATAACGAAACTTAATCAGTGCGGCGCTGAGGCTATATGTAGCAATTGTTGTAATGATGCGGGCGGCAATCTTTTTAACGCTTCTGACCTTGAACCATATACAGAAAGCCCCGCACTTCCCCGCATCTGCTATGTGCTCGGCGGCGAAGATACGCCTTTAGAGGTTGGGGAAGATTTTGAGTACAAACACGATTCCTGCAATTCTATGTTTCTTTTTATCAATAACGATGGAGAGATTATGGAGCGTGTCGGTTATTATTTTGCAGTCCAAATTGTCTTTGAAATTATAAACCACCCCGAAAAAATCATTCGTCTACCGAAGAAGCCGGAGTTTTCCGACGTTGACAAGGGGCTTATGAGGGCATATGCGAAGGCTGGGTATTCATGGTTCGCGAGGGACGATAATGAGGACAAATCACTTTTTGCGTATTCAGATAAGCCCGAAAAAGGCCATCGCAGTTTTGGTATGCCTAAATCCAGCAGCAGGCTATACGAAGCTCCATGCGACATGCTTCCAACGCTGACGTGGGAAAACAGCCCCGTTTGTTGGGACGATTATAAGGAGGAAAAGGAAAATGACGCAGAATGAAGTGATCGCTTATCAAGCAACGAAAATATGTGAGCTCGAAACGGCGCTTAAAAATGAATGCGGCTCGTCCGGCATGTGGTACGACAAGTGTAAAAAGCTTGAGGCTGAGATTTCAGCGCGCGATAAAGCACTTGAACCGGTTGCTTTTAAACGTTTTTCATTGGACGCAGACGGGAAAGGCACAGAGGCTGAAAATGCAGAGCACGATTAACGGCTTTATTGAGGCTCAAGTACGGCACAAAACCAAATAATTATTTTCAGAATATATCTATTAAAAAACGAAAGTAAGAGGAAACAAAATGACACTTTATGAAATAACCGATACATATAAAAACTTTTTGGAAATGGTGGAAACCGGAGAAATACCAGAGGAGGCTATTGCTGACACTTTAGAGGGTTTACAGGGAGATTTTAACGATAAAGCAGATAACATTGCATGCATGTTTAAAAATTTATCTGCTGATGTAACAGCTATGAAAGTGGAACGCGACGCTTTAAATGATCGCATTAAATCAAAACAGTCAAAGGCCGACAGTCTTAAGCACTATCTTTCCGAATCAATGAAAGCTCTTGAGCTTTTTAAAATTGAAACCGCGCGAAACGCCATTTCTTTTCGCAAGTCAACATCTTGTTTTATCGCGAATGAAGAAGATTTTAAACAAAAGCACTCTGAATTGTGCAACAAGGAAATTGTTGTTTCAATTCCAAAGGCCGATATTGCAAAACTGCTAAAAGACGGTCAAGAGATCAGCGGCGCAGAATTAAAAGTAAGCCAAAATTTACAGATTAAGTGAGGCAGAAATGAACATCTACGAAAAGATTTTAGCAATTATGCAAGATGTCCAGTATCTTGCAAAGGACGACCGTGTGAAATTTGGCACTACGGATTATAAGGCGCTTTCGGAAGAAAAAGTGACTTCGATAATGCGCGAAGAACTTATTAAAAACAAATTGGTTGTTTTCCCGATTGCGCAGGAATCAAACCGTGCAGGGAATATCACTCATGTTGACACAAAATATCGCATGGTAAACGTCGAAAACCCGGATGAATTCATTGAAATAGTATCATGCGGTGACGGCGCGGATTCTCAAGACAAGGGTTCTGGCAAGGCTATGACGTATGCTTTCAAATATATGTGGCTCCGCGTGTTTGCGCTTCCTACAGGTGAAGACCCTGACAAAATTTCAAGCGCAGAGCTTGACGCAAAAAAAGAGACCGAAAAATTAAAGGAAAAGGCAAAACAATACATAAGCATCAGTGATAAGGCTCTATTGCGGGACGAGTTATCCCGCGTTGGATGGGACGTTGACGGCCTGATAAAATATCTTGACAGCAAATTCCCACGCGATAAAACCGAATCGATTGAGCACGTTACAGAGGCGCAGTATAAGGTTGTTATGCCTATGCTATACGCCAGAAAAAGCAAGGAGGCCGCACAATGAACGTATCAATTATCATGGGCAGGCTAACCACCGATCCTGAATTAAGGCACACGTCATCTGATTTGGCCGTAACGTCTTTTACGGTTGCGGTTGACCGATACACAAAACCCGGCGAGGACAAAAAAGCTGATTTTATTGAGATCATCGCGTGGCGAGCTAAGGCGGAATTTGTTTGCAAATACTTTAAAAAAGGCCAGTCGATTGCCATTAAGGGCTCTATCCAAACCGGCTCTTATACCGACAAAGAGGGCGTTAAGCGCAAGACGTTTTCCATCGTTGCAGATGAGGCATATTTCTGCGGGGATAAGCCTAAGAACGATGACGCAGCTCCGCGGAGAGGAGTAAGCCCTAATCCTACTTATTCAAGCAGCGACAATTCGGGATTTGAAGAAATATCCGCAGACGACGATTTGCCATTTTGATGGATATTTTATTTGACAAAGCCAAATGGCTGAAAGACAGTGACGGGACATGGCTACTTATTAAGCCCTCTGCCCCGTCACAGGCGCTTGAATTTTGTCAAGAGATGAAAGACATAAAGTACGTCGCAGAACTTAAAGAATACCGCGTGAAGCGCTCACTGAGCGCAAATGATTATCTGTGGGTTTTGTGCCAAAAAATTGCTGAAATAATAAAGTCAACAAAGAATGAAGTATACATAGAATCAATTAGGGCTAAAGGCCAGTTTACAACACTTACAATAGGCCGAGAAGCCGCAGAAACTTTCATTAAAAAATGGGCTATGCGCGGGCTTGGGTGGTATGCGGAGTTGGTAGACGGGCAGGACGAAGAAAACATACAGGTCATAGCGTACTACGGCTCGTCGGTTTATGATTCGCGCGAAATGGCCGTTTTATTGGATTATATCATACAAGAGGCGCAATACTTAGGCATAGAAACAGCAGCACCGAATGAACTGCTAAGGATGAAACAGCAATGGAATGTATGACATGCTTTTTATGCGGAAGGAACGGCTTAAGTGACCCGTTGGACAAGCATCATATTTTTGGAGGCGCGAATCGCAAAAAGTCAGAGAGTGACGGACTATACGCTTATTTATGCCATAACCGATGCCATATTTTTGGAGCCGACGCGGCGCATAATAATGCTAATACGATGCAAAAATTACATGAGTTTGGCGAGAAAAAATGGTTAAATGATAACCCCGACAAATCAATACAGGATTTTATAAATAGGTACGGCAAGAATTATCTTTAAGGAGGCTTAAATGATACATAAATCCATATTAGATTATATTCCATTTGGGAAAGAAAACGCCATAGCAAGGGCTGATTTATGTAAGTTATCCGGTCTGCGAGATAGAGACATGCGAAGGGCAATAGAGGCCGCAAGAAAGCATAGCGCGGTTTTAAATTCTCAAGACGGTAATGGCTATTATCAGCCTCTGCCAGAGGAAGCAAATTGCGTTAAGGGATGGATAAATTAAGAGTACCGGCGCGGGAAAAGAACGTTTTTATCAACCACTGGCGCGGCAAAATGGCTAAAACAGCAGGAACCGGATCAGCAGCAATCATTATTTTAACGCGCGTTAAAACGTGGAAGCAAAGGTGATTAAATGGCAAGGCCTAAAAAAGAGGGAGTTGATTATTTCTCCCATGATGTAAGTGCATCAGGCAGTCGCACATTATTTACTCTCGAAAGCAAATTTGGAAATGATGGCTACGCGTTTTGGTTTAAATTGCTTGAAACACTTGGCTCACAAAGCGAACTTTACTATGATTGCAGAAACCCAGCAAATTGGTTGTTTCTGACGGCGAAAACCCGTGTAAGCGAAGTTATGGCGACGGAAATACTTGATACTTTATCACAGGTCGATGCAATTGACGCTGATTTATGGAGGCAAAAGATAATTTGGGTACAAAAGTTTTCAGATCGTTTAAGCGACGTTTTCCACAAACGCGGAGCAGAAACTCCGAATAAACCGAATTTCTGCAACGAAAACCCCACAAAAACGGCTCAATCTGTTGCAGAAAGTACACAAAGTAAAGTAAAGGAAAGTAAAGTAAATAAAAGTAAAGAAGAGAGTACGCCGGATGAACCGGCTACCGAACCACGCCAAAAAGATATTGGCGATTTATACGAACAGGTACGAGTAAAATTTATAGCCTATTGTCCCTCCTTGCCAAAGCCCAATAGCACTAAAGAGTGGAGTTTAGGACGTAAAAAAGCGATCCGCGACAAAAATATAACGGTTGAGCAGATGCAGTTAGTGTTTGAGCGCATAGAAAAAAGCGACTTTTTGACCGGTAGAACAGGGAAGTGGAATGGGTGCTGTCTTGATTGGATTTTAAAGCCCTCTAATTGGCAAAAAATCAATGAGGGAAATTACGACAACAGGGAAAATGAAAAGCAAAAAAAGGAAACTACTTACGACCTTGATGCTTTTGAAAACTTTGACGGTGAGGAAATATGAGCGTATATATACCAAATTTTGTTCTGGGTAAAGTCGTGAAGCCGAAAAAATACTCAATTTCTGCATCCGAATCAGACCACCAAAAATCCGTTATTGAATGGGCGCAAAGAAAAGACATATTGCGCAAATATCCAGACCTCGAATTGCTATTCCACATCCCAAATGGCGGGAGTAGAAATAAGGCTGAGGCCGCAAACCTTAAATTGCAAGGTGTGAAATCAGGTGTACCAGACTTAACGCTGCCGGTTGCAAAAGGTCAATACCACGGGCTATTTGTCGAGATGAAGAAGCTGGGCGGAACAGAGACGAAAAATCAAGCATGGTGGCGTGAAAGGCTGTTGAACCAGGGCTATTTATCAGTTGTGTGCCATAGCTGCACGGCGGCAATAATGACGATTGAGGCATATTTAAATCTTGAAAAACTTAGCAAATAATGGGGTGATGTAATTAAAAAAATCGAAGCGCTTATTTTAATCATGGCCGCCGCCGCAATTACCGGCGCAGCGCTGCTATCACTAAAGCCTGCCGAAATCAAAGCTGAAAAGCCCGTAATTATTATAATTCCATACATAGAACTGCCAGAGCCGATAATAGAGCAGGAGGTCACTTACAGCCCAAACAGCGCCGAGGTTGAGATTATAGCCAAAATGCTTTGGGGTGAGGCGCGCGGAATCGGCTCTGACATGCAGATAGCGGCCTGTGCATGGGTAGCGGTTAACAGGGTTGAGGCCGGAGGGTATTCTCAAACGATAGAAGACGTAATAACGGCAGAAGATCAGTTTGTGGGATACTCTGCTGATAATCCGATAACGGGGTATCTTAAATGGCTTGCTGCCGATGTGCTGACACGCTGGCATAACGAGATTAACGGACAGGCTGACGTAGGGCGCGTTATACCGAGTGATTATCTGTGGTTTTCGGCGGTTGGCGGGGTGAATAAGTTCAGAAGTGGATATGAGAGCACAGATTATTGGGATTGGACCATGAAAAATCCGTATGAAAGTTGAGGGCTGAATGGTGAATGTAGCTTATAACATAGACTGCATGGAATACATGAAAACCGTGCCAGATAAAGCGTTTGAACTGGCAATTGTTGACCCGCCGTATGGGATAAATGTAAATATGAATATGGGCTTGCGAAAAGGACAAAAGAAAAAGCGAGAGCAAAAGAATTGGGATAATTCCATTCCGTCCGCAGAATACTTCAAAGAGCTATTTAGAGTTTCACAAAACCAGATCATCTGGGGGGGGGGGTAATTACTTCGGTCTTCCGCCGACAAGATGCATTTTAGTCTGGGATAAGGGCGAAAGTATGTACGGAAGAAGCTTTTCGGAAATCGAAATGGCGTGGACATCATTTTCGGATAGTGCAAGAATCTTTAAATATTCTCCAAATGATTCATTGCGGATTCATCCAACGCAAAAACCGGTCATCCTTTACGAATGGCAACTTACCCTTCCGTTTGTCATGCGCGAGTGGAAAATTCTTGACACACACCTTGGCTCTGGTTCATCCCGCATAGCCGCCTACAACCTCGGCTTTGATTTTGTCGGATGCGAGATTGACGGGGACTATTTTAAAGCGCAGGAAGAACGTTTTAAGGCTCACACAGCACAGACAAGTTTGTTTATATAGGAGGTTGAAAGATGAAGCTTGTAGTATCAAAACAAGAAGACCGCGAAACCGTGGCGCTTATTCTCGTCAAAAATGGCTATGCGGTCAAGTTTGGAACGGCAAAGACCACGACGGGCAAAACGGTTAAGGTCGTGGAGTACGAGGAAGGAGAGTAGACATGCCACTGCCAATAGAACTACAGCACCAGCAGGCCGTCGTTAAATGGTCGCAGCAGCCCGAAATTCGCACGAAATATCCGGAGCTGGCAATGCTGTATCACGTCCCAAACGAGCGCTTATGCAGCGCAGCATACGGCGCACAGCTTAAACGGGCTGGTGTTAAACGCGGCGTGCCTGATTTGGATTTGCCGGTTGCACGGGGGCATTATCATGGCTTAAGGATTGAAATGAAAGCACCAGGAGAAAGCGAAACGCCGGAGCAAGTATGGTGGAGAGAGCATTTGACCGAGCAAGGGTGCATGTGCGAGGTTTGCCACGGGTATAAGATGGCGGTTGCGGTGATTGAGTGGTATATGAATTTAGGGAAATACAAGGAGGGAAAATAACATGGACGATTATGGCAAGCTAATTAAAAAATTGCGAGAAACGAAATACAATTCAACGACACTTTATCATGTGATGGTTAATTATTGCCGTGATGCCGCCAACGCTCTCGAAACTGCAACAACAAAGTTTGCCGAGAAGGACAGGGAAATTGAAGCCCTGACAGCAGAGAACGCGAAACTGCGGGAGGCACAGAGGTGGATAACGGTAAATGAGAGATTGCCAGAGGATGAAGATACTGTAGAGGCATATACCGAATCTTTCGGCGCGTTTGATGCATGGTACGAATCGGAAGGGCATCAATGGTATACTCGCGGGCATGAAATAAAAAAAGTGACACACTGGCGCATTCCACAGCCGCCACAGAAAGACAGATGAGAAGATGAAAATACCAGAGAAAGTTAAAATAGGCGGCTATATTGTATCGGTTTATTGGAAAAACATGGAAGGCCGCAACAATTTGGGAGAATATCATAATTTCACCCAAGAGATATGGATAGACGAAGGCTTGACCGAGCAATGCGGTGAAGAGATATTTATTCACGAGTTGCTTGAAGCAATAAAAGATATTTACAGCCTCCGCTATTCGCACAAAATTCTTAATTTTTACGGTGTGGTACTTCATGCAATCATTAAAGACAATCCAGAAATGTTTTTGCCCGACCCGCCGCCGAAAGGAGAATGAAGCGTGAACGATAAGCAAAAGCGTGTTTTAGGACAGATCGAAGAATACGCAAAAATCATCAGCAATCTTCACAAAAGCCCTAACAGTAAGGTTGAAATACGATATGCGGGGGATCTGGCAAAAGGAATTATTGAGCGCGTTGATTATATTAGAAAGGAAGAGTCCACTGGCCTCACCCCGTCCGACATAGCCGACATGGAAGCGGAGGTTAAGGGACTTAAAAATGAGCTGCAAGAATCAAGTGCAAAAGTTTATTCTTTGGAAACGAAATGCAAAGTAATGCAAAACGCCGAGGTTGACCGTAATGAAGCTTTTTGGGAAGAAAAAAAGCACTTATATGAAGATTTGGACGATTTTACAGTACGGTGCTTTAAGGCCGAAGCTCAACTTGCCAATATCAAAAATAACTCAGAGAAACCAGAATCGCAGTCATACCGAACCGAAGATGGTTGCCCCACAGAAAAAGCTGTATTACAGCGCGAATGGCAAACGCTTAAAGTACGCGCCGAAAAAGCAGAGAAAGATAACACCGACCTTCGCAACTTCGCCTGTCAGCTCTGCGGGAAGTGGGAGTATGAAGGGGCATGTGACGGGTGCAGGTGGAGGAAGGGAGAATGAAACAGTGAAAACGGGAACGCCATGCCCTAAAGGAAAAGATTTAATTCAGGCCGAACCTTGGGAAAAAGTTGCCAAAAATGCGGGCACTGGCATGGAAATCAAGATACTGGGCGGTGCATATGTGATTTACAAGACGTCGAAAACATCAGCTTGTTAAACGGTATACCCACCGACGTACATAGCACGGGAAAGGAATAAGGGAACATGAAATACTGTGAAGAAAAATATAAAAAGCTTTTGGGCGTTGAGAGCGTATTTATCCGCAACGATGAAATCATAATCACTGGCAGCCTTGAAGATAGCGACGATCAAGAACACAGTTGCGACAAAATGGGATGCGGTTCAACGGAGCATATTCTTCTCAGAGGGCAAATTAGATTTTTGCAAAGAGGTTATTGCCCAGATACACAGGAGGCCAACGACGATGAAGGGTAAGCTGATAAGCAAAGACGAAGCGTTAGGAGGCGCAAGATGAAAACGATTGACATTACAGAGGCTCTTGCGCAAAAAGTAATAGATATAATTTACGGGGAGTGGCATCATGAAGGGCATATTGAGGTAGAGCACTCAGATGATTTTTGGTTTACTCTTGACGGGAGGCTGTACAAGGTAAAAATACAGGACGTTGATTGTGAACGCCCGCTGACAGAAAAGGAGGCCGACGAATGAAATATAAAAACGTGTGGATTCCTGCAAGTTGCCCGAATGGATGCTTTGAAAGATTGATAGATCAAGGATTATCTGGAAATAAGATAGACGGCGTTGAACCGAGAATGTACTCATACAACATAGGACGCACAACTTTTGAAATAAAACGATGGTCAAAGAGGTTAAAACGCTATTCCCACAGAGCGCAGGGACATTATATCGCATTAAACTGGACACATTGCCCGTTTTGCGGGAAAGAACTAATTAAGGAGGCCGCCGACGATGAATGATTTAATTAAACAGGCACGGGAACTGTGCAAGGGAGCGACACCGGGGCCGTGGTACTGGGATGCGATTGACGCGCATAAATGCATTTGTCTTGAAAGCGCAAGATGGAAGGTTATGGATTTTGCACGATATGGAATGAACGGTGCGGCACCGCGATTTTTGGTTGACGGAATTATGGAACGCGCCGACACGCTCCTGCAATCTATTCCGGGAAAAGAGCATCATAGAGGGTTTAACAACTACATAGACCATCCGGACGCTGCCTTTATCGCCGCCTCCCGTACTCTCGTCCCCGCTCTTGCCGACGCGCTGGAAAAGGCGCAGGGTGAGATTGAAAGGCTGACCGCCTGCGCCGAAGCTGCGGAGACCGAGAGGGACGCGGTGATAGAGGATTTAGAGTGGTTAGCCATAACAGCCGTTGACAGTCTAAAGTGCAATATCTGTAAATACAATCCTGACGATACGGGATGCGAACTGGACGGATCACAGTTTGACGATGACGGAGAGTGCCATTTTACATATTGGCGGCGCGGCGTTCAGCAGGAGCAGGAGGAGGAAATGAAATGACAATCCATTACCAAAACAAACATGGCGAAGAAATGATGATAAGCGGAATTGTACATTTGCAAAACGTTGATAATGAAAATTGGGTTGCCCTGACCTCTAACGACAAAGAACTTTGTCTTAAGGCTGACCGAATCGAGGGCATATATCACGAGGACACAAAGACTGTTAATATTACAAAAAAGGAGGGAACTGGCAATGGAAAATAATAAAGCTTTAATTGACAAATTAGAATATTTAAAATCTAAGTTTGTCAATAAAGAAATGCAGCTTATCAGTATGGATATATCTTATTCATTTTTGAGAGCAACATTAAATGAAGCTATAGCCATTATAAAAACAAAGAATTAAAAATAGCGGCTGAATTAGAGGCCGCAAGAAAGGAGTTGCATCCACGTGGATAGTATTTTATCCCGTATCTCCTCCGCCTACGCCGAGAACCCTGCAAAGGCGCTGGCACTGATACCGGAACTGATTGAGGCTTGGGAGACTGGGGAAATTATTGAGTTGCCGTGCAAGGTTGGAGATACGGTGAGAGCAATGGTTAACCGTCCATACAATGGACATGATGTAACTATTTTTGGAACCGTAACAGATGCGCAAGCCGTAATTAGAGTTACGCATAGCGGATGCAGGCATATTGATTTTATTGCGCCAGATTTCGGCAAAACCGTTTTCCTTACGCCGGAAGCGGCACAAAAAGCGTTGGAGGGAATGAAAAATGGGAAATAAATGTGTGCTAATGAGTATTCGCCCGCAATGGTGCGAGAAGATATGCCGCCAAATAGGGACTGAAAGCAGAAAACCAGTTTATGAGAAAACGCTTGAGATTCGTAAGACCCGTCCAAAGCTGGAAACGCCGTTTAAGTGCTATATCTACTGCACGTTGAGCGGATCACCCGAAGCGTTTGTGGCGTGGGGCAAAGATGCTGCAAAATGGAACCGTGAAAACTGGTGGGAGCGAAAAGGCAAGGTCATAGGCGAGTTTGTGTGCGACGAGATTTATCAGTATAGCACGGGCAATGTGGAAGGGCAGACAATATCCAGCGAAGAAATCCAGAAACAGTCATGTTTGACATACAATGAGCTTTGCACCTATGAAAACAGCGCGGAACCGAGAGACTTTTGTATATATCTGATTGGGCTTTACGGCTGGCACATTTCCGCCCTGCAAATCTACGGCAAGCCGAGGGAATTAAGCGAATATTCACTTATACGCCCACCGCAGTCATGGCGCTATGTGGAAGAATTGGAGGCAAAAAGATGAACGACATAGAAAAGGCGATAGAATGGTTTGAATTAAGGAAAAACATGGAGTTGGGCGATAAATGCGAACGGATGGAAAGCGTTGCCCTTGCTGCCCTTCGTGAAAAGCAGGAGCGCGAAAAAGGATGTGAACTCTGTAATCCTGATAATGCCGAGTATTATTTTGGCGGGAAATTACCTAATTATTGCCCTATGTGTGGCCGAAAGTTGGTGCGGCCATGACCAACGAAGAGGCAACAATCATCCTCTTAAATTTTGTCGAGCACATTTACGGGCATGTCGTCGGCGTTGATGTTAAGTTAGAGGAAGCTATCGAAATGGCGAGGGATGCGCTGACAAAGCGGGACAACTCGCCACTGACATTGGAGCAGTTAAAGCAAATGGACGGGGAGCCGGTATATCTTACATGGGATAACAAGGGCTGGGGCGTGGTTGCTGTCCTTGATGGTGAGATGGTCGTTATGATACCGGAAAACGACGGTCACCATTACATTTGTACCGCATATAGTCCGTCGGATGCTGATGGAATATCTTACGTCTACGCCCACAAGCCGGAAACGGAGGCCATGCCATGAACCCATATTGGATTTTATTCATAGTTTTTATCTACGTCGGCATTATGAGCATCGGCCTGTACATAGTCGGAGACGGTTGGCAGTCATGCACCACCAAGGAAAATATTGTTTATATCTGTGCCTGCGTGTTGTGGCCAATTACGCTACTCATTGTGGTTGCCTGCGTGGTAACGGGTGCAAAATTTGCGGAAGGGGATAAACATAATGATTAAGCGTTATTTATTTTCGTTTATTTATAAAACAAGCGATAACGCGCCGGGATTTGGAAGAATCATTGTCAATATAAAAGGAAAAATAACAGACGAAACAATTGAAGACACGGAATTATTAGCACGAAAGGAATGCAACGCTGAATCTCTTGCTATAATATCGTTTCAGCGGATAGGGCGGCTCAAAAAAGTACAGGCCGAGGACAAGCCGTTATGAACTCCCTGAAAGCTTACGAAGCCGGTAACAAGCGCCGTGATATATTAATAATAGACAGCGAGCACATCGAAGGGCTAACTTATCACGTTGGCGGCGGCGTAATCGGTATTGACGGCGGGGCTAAAAATGGGCAGTTTGCGGAAGACGCAAAAAGAATGATGGAGGTCTGCCACGAGATAATGGACATATATAATATTTTGGAGGGTAATAAAATGCCAATTATAACGGAAGAATCAATTCATGCCGCTTTTTGCAACATGCCAAAAGACAAAAAGAGGGAAGTGGCAATACTGGCAGCCACAAAGGGACTTAGCATAAACGACATTGAACTTTATTATTTTATAGCGCTAAACACGCCGCCTATATCGCTTGCACTTGAAAATTATCGGTATCTATGCCCTGACAAGGACGGTGACGCAGATGTACATTAACCCGTTTTGGTGCGGCGTAATTGCCACAGTGGTGGCTGAACTTGCGGCGATCATTATATATGCCATTATAACGAAGAGGAAGTGACACTGTGAGCGAAATAATTTACATAGCGGGTCCGATAACCGGAATAAAAGGCTATCAGCAAAAGTTTGCAAGGGCCGAAAGAAAACTTAAAAAATGCAAATACATCGTTTTTAACCCGGCGTTTATGCCTGAAGGGCTAGAGCATAGTGCGTATATGCCGATCTGTTACGCGATGATTGACGCTTGCGATACAGTATTTTTTCTTGAGGGTTGGAAATACAGTGCAGGATGCAAAATGGAATACAAGCACGCGAAATCAAAAAGGCAAAGGCATAATGTTTGAATCAATAAGCGATTACTTTGCCGAAATAATGTGAGGGATTATGAATAAAACAAACGAACTACCCGCAACCGTCCGGGCACGGTGTATATCTGCAGTCAGGGACTATGACCGCATGAGGCAAGAGCTGTGCAATATATTGTATTCTTCCCCGCAGCACGACGGGCAGCCGAAAGGAAACAGCGTAACCGATCAGACGGGCTCTAAGGCTATCCGCATGGCAGAACTGGGAGAGCAATGCAAGGCGATAGAACAGGCCATTATAACGATACCTGATTTTTATAGGCAGGGCATACTTAACCAGATTAATTATCCAGAGATACGGTACGATACGTCCTATGCGTCGGCGCAGACGTGGTCGCATTGGAAACACGAGTTTTTATTCCAAATTGCAATTAACATGAAATACATAACTATTTTAAAGTAATATCTTTCAGTTTTGCATGTCAAGTCATGATAAAATAATAGTGTGGATATTTGTAAAAAGACCACAATAGCGGTATATCCCTTCGGAGATATAGAGGATGAAGACCCCTTAACCATGTTGCCCCGTGTGGACTTATATAACGGGGCATATAAGATATTTATCATCTGTAGTGGCGGAATAGGTAAACGCTATAGTGAACTGTAGGACTTAGCCTATTATGTCACATGATGTAAGCTTAACAAGCTATCTATGTGACCAGTTATTAAAACTGATGGAAATAGTCTATGCAAGGTGCAAATCCTTGCCCACAAGATGATTTATATACCAGATTGCAGGGGTCGCGCCCTTGCCGCCCGCGAATAGTGGTATTGCGGGATGTAATTAGTGCATTAAAGACGGAAATATCCGTCATACCCAGCGCAACCACCTTTAATTTACTTACGACGGTTCATTCAACCTCCTTTTTCTTATTTGCATAACGCCTGCCTTAACCGGTGGGCGTTATGCGTTATAGAGGTAATTATGTGCTCAAAAAAATGCATTTACAACGATCAGAGGCTAAACGGCAGCTATTTTTGTATGCTGCCGGAATGCCCATATAAGGAGGAACCCGAAAATGAGCAAGACAAAGAAGCCAGAGAACCAATTAAGACGCAAAATATGCAAAGAACTGAAATGAGGCGGTGATCCAGTGTGGCTAAGGGAAAATATGAACAATGGCTTACAAGGGATGGCCTTTTACTTTTAACAGCTTGGGCAAGAGATGGCTTATCAGATGAACAATTAGCTAATAACATGGGAATTTGTCCTGCTACATTGTACAACTATAAAAATAGGCACGTAGAGATAATGGAGGCATTATCGCGCGGTAAGGCTGTAGTTGATATCGAAGTCGAAAATGCTTTATTGAAAAAGGCCAAAGGATACAACGCTGAGGTTCAAAAAACGTTTAAGATAAAAGAAGTCTACTATGACGAGCAAGACCGGCGGTGCGAAAAAGAACATTTGGAATCTGCAATTGATGAAGTGCATATCCCTGCGGATACTCCGGCACAAGTATTTTGGCTGAAGAATAGAAAGCCTGAGGCGTGGAAAGACAAGATGCAGGAAGATGATAAAGACGCAATCGCTCATCTCGATTCTATTCTCAAATCGCTTGGTGGTGCTATGAAGGATGATAATTGATTTTAGCAAAAAGCAAAAAACAATCTGGCGTGAATCGGTTGAAGCGCCTCACCGCTGGAACATAAGCTACGGTGCCACTCGATCAGGCAAAACTTATCTTGATTACTTTAAACTTCCATACCGTATCCGAAATGCTTCAGACGATGGGTTAATATTAATTCTTGGCAACACTAAAGGAACATTGGAGCGAAATATACTTGACCCACTAAGAAAAATATGGACACCGGCGCTTGTAAGCAACATTAGCAGTAACAACAAAGTTAGATTGTTTGGCCGTGAATGCTATGCGCTGGGTGCGGATAAAATCAATCAAGTGTCGAAGCTGCAAGGCTCCGGCCTTTCTTATTGTTATGGCGACGAAATAGCAACGTGGCATGAAGATGTATTCACGATGCTTAAAAGCCGTTTAGATAAGCCTACAAGCTGCTTTGATGGAACGAGTAACCCGGACAATCCTAACCATTGGCTAAAAAAGTTTCTGGAATCTGATGCTGATATTTACCAGATGAAGTTTATTTTGGACGATAATCCGTTCAACGATCCTGACTTTGTACGGAATCTAAAGAACGAGTACCGCGGTACAGTTTACTATGACCGGTTCATCTTGGGCGACTGGAAAGCGGCAGAAGGAACGATATACCGGTTGTTCGCGGATAATCCGGAATTGTTTATTATAGACAAAGAACCGGAGAACATGTGGTTTTCGACAATAGGCGTTGACTGGGGCGGAAATGCTTCGGGCGACGCTTTTATTCATACTGGGTTTACAAAAGGGCTGCAAGAAGTCATTATTTTGGACGAGCATTATAAAACTGGTGTTAAAAGTCCCGATGAAATCTATAAAGATTATGTTGACTTCGTGCGAAAATGCACGGAAGGACATAGGATTGTAGAATGCCGCGCTGATAGTGCAGAGCAGACACTTATTCAAGGGCTTAAAGTGGCAAGCATGAAAGAACGGATACCGATTGAAATAAAAAATGCAATAAAAAGCGAGATAAACGATAGAATACGTTTTATTTGTTCCCTTATGGCACAGGGACGGTTTAAAATCATGCGACGGTGCAGCAACACTGTTAATGCGCTGCAATCCGCTGTGTGGGATTCTAAGAGCGTTGAAGATAAACGGTTGGATAACCTTAGCTATAATATGGATGTACTTGATGCAATGGAATATTCAACCGAGAAGTACATGAAAGATATTCAAAATGCACGGCTAATTAAATAGGTGGTGAGTGCTTGGACACAATTAGAAGTTATCTAACAAATGTAAAAGGCTTTAATACAGTCAGTTCAGATTATTATACCTATATCACCGAATGGGACAATTGGTATAAGGGTGATGTCAAAGGATTTCACACATATTCTGTATTCAATGGTCTGCAAAATGTCGCTTGCCATCGTTATTCGCTTGGCATGGCCTCGAAGGTCTGCCAAGATCATGCTAATTTGCTGATGAACGAAAAGGTGCAGATTTCAACCGGCAGCGATGCCTTTGATAAAACGCTAGCAGGCGCTATGACATTTAATAATTTCCGTGTTCGTGCTAATCAATTAGTGGAAATATCATTTGCTTTAGGCACTGGCGCCTTTGTTGAGTATCAAGACGCGGCAGACCGAACAATCATAGATTATGTACGCGCACAAATGATATATCCGCTTGCTTGGGATAATGGCGATATAACCGAGTGCGCATTTGCTTCATTACGTATAATCAACGGCGAAAAGTATTATTATATCAACACTCACCGACTGAATAATATTGGCAATTATGTCATTGAGAATATACTTGTCAAAGACGGCGATATGTCCGTGAGTGTGCCTGACGGCATAGCGCCTATGATTGATACAAAATCCCCATTACCGCGTTTTCAAATCATCATGCCAAATATCGTTAACAACATTGATTATGATTGCCCGATGGGAATGTCCATATATGGAGATGCTACAGACGAATTGAAAGCGGTTGATGTTGCCTATGATAGCTATGTCAATGAATTTGTGCTTGGCAAAAAGCGCATATTTGTTAAAAACACTATGCTTGGCACAAAAATAACAGCAGCAGGAGAAACGGTAGCAACCTTTGATCCTAACGATGTAATGTTTTATTCTATGCCCGATGAAGACAACGCCGATTCTATCAAAGAAATCAATATGGAATTGCGCACAGAGGCACATGAACAGGGCTTACAGCGGTTTCTTTCTTTATTGGGTGATAAGTGCGGGCTTGGCGCAGGACATTATAAGTTTGAGCAAGGGCAACCACAGACAGCAACACAGGTCATATCCGAAAAGTCAGATATGTACCAAAATTTAAAAAAGAATGAATTGGTGCTCGAAGCGGCAATGATAGGCATGACAAAGGTTATAGCCGAAATGAATAAAGTCAATTCTGATGGTTTGGAAATTAAAGTGGATTTTGATGATTCTATAATCACTGACAAAGACAGCGAGCGCACCCGCATGTTGGCACTTGTTACGCAAGACCGTTACCCGCTTGACAAATATTTAGTAAACTATGAAAACTACACCGAAGCCGAAGCAGCCGACATTTTAGCGAGTAGTACCGGAGCACCAACCATTGAAGACGGGTTCGGAAACAATTCGGAATCTACATCGGCAGAAGGCACAGCAACCGATACAAAAGTATCAGACGTTCAGCAAACCGCGCGGCAGACCGTTGGCGTAACTTTAAACGGCGCACAGGTACAAAGTCTTATAGGTGTAGTTAAGTCGGTAAAGGCCGGAGAAATATCAAAGAGCGCAGCCATAGCAATTATCATGTCGTCGTTTGGCATGACTGAGGAACAGGCGAACTCATTACTTGCCGAGGACGCTATAACTAAGGCGGTATAAAAATACTTTAAGCAAACACAGAAAGGTAGTGTAAAAAAATGGTTGATTTTGGTAAGTTTACTAAAAAGGAATTGCTTGAAATATACAACAACTTAAATTCGTTCGAATGGGACAACAGAATTGGCATGAAGCCACACGGGTTTGACGTTTTACCAAATTACTCAAAAAATAAATGGCAAACGACCAAATCAATAATTATTAAACCATATTTTGAAGCGATAACCTCTTTGCTATCTAAAAAGCAAGTTTTAAAATATCACCACTTGCACAATCTTCACAGGAACATATTCCAGTTTTATTTTTGGTGGTTTACTCGTAGAAAGCTAACCAACATTTAGGCGGTGATCTAACGTGGCGCTCTCCCCCGAATATTTAGACGGCATAGCGGAGCCACTTCAAACCATTTATAGCGAGTTAGAAACATCCGTTATGTCTGACATAGCGCGGCGCATATCTAAAGCCAATTACCTTACACCGTCCGCTGAGTGGCAAACTTATAAGCTTGAGCAGATGGGTCTGTCTCAGCAGTACATAGCCGAGCAGATAGCCAAAACGACAAGAATGTCAAAAAAACAAGTCCTTAGCATGTTTAAAGAAGCCGGTATAAAATCATCAGTGCAGGATACGACCCTGCAAAAAGAAATGATTAAGCTCAATATGCTGCCGGCCGATTCCATGCCGCTGACTGCCCTGCCAATGTTTACGCAGATACTTAACGCCAACCTTTTACGCACAAATAACACCCTAAAGAAGCTTACCGGCACTATCGCAACAGACGCATCCGGCAAGCTTAATAAATATATGGACGACTGCCAGTTAATGGTGCAAAGCGGCGCGTTCACGCAGGATCAGGCCATTAACAAAACAGTTGACATGTTCTCACGTGACGGCGTGACGGCGTTTGACTATGCAAGCGGTGTGAGAACCCCAATAGAAAGTGCCGTCAGAAGAGCGGCAGTAACCGGTGTTAATCAATGTACCGCTCAAATTTCGTTGAACAATGCCGATGCTTTAAACACACGGCTTGTTGAGGTTACAAGCCACTCGGACAGTAGGCCTGAGCATGCAATATGGCAGGGAAAAGTTTACAGTTTAGATTGAAATTTACACAAAAATATGGTATAATAACAATGTAGGATAGTGAATAGCTACACGACACGGGCGGTTAATCCTACCGCCCTTCCTACAAAAAATAATAGGATACACAAAGGGTGGTGTATTTTTTATGGGTAAATTTATTGATCTGACTGGGCAGAGATTCGGGAGATTGACTGTAATAAAAAGGGTGGAAAATTATGTTTCACCTAATGGTCAACAACATGCACAATTTTTGTGCAAATGTTCGTGCGATAAACAAAAATCGATAATCGTCAGAGCAAATGGGCTAAAGTCTGGGAAAACAACAAGCTGTGGATGCGTAACAACCGATATGTTGGTTGAACGTAATTATAGGCATGGTTTATCGAAAACGAGATTGTATTCTATATGGTGTGGCATGAAAGATCGATGCTTGAATTCTAATGTCGAGCGATATAAAGACTATGGGGGGCGTGGCATTTCTATATGCCAAGATTGGCTCAATGATTTTCAATCATTTTATGATTGGAGTATGGCTAATGGATATTCAGACGAATTAACCATTGACAGAAAAAACAACAGCGGAAATTATTGCCCTATAAATTGCATGTGGACGGACTATAAAACTCAAGCTAAAAATAGGAGAGTACCGTTAAATTGTAAAAGCGGCATTCCAGGCATAAGCTTTCACAAAAGCCAAAATAGATGGCAAGCTTATATTGGAAATAATGGGAAACGAATATATCTTGGCACGTATAATAATTGCGAAGATGCTATATCTGCTCGACGAGATGCAGAATTGAAATATTGGGGCAAGACAAATATCAAATAGAAATCAAGTCAAGAGGTTCAGCTTAAAAGCTGGGCTTCTTTCTTTTAGGGGGTGATTTTATGACAGACACAAAAGGCTATCCCGATTTTTATGAAGCTACAGGTTACGGCACAGGGGAAGGGCTTTGTGGCTGGTAGCCAAGGAACTGTAGACATAGCTTCTACCCGTATGTTGAGGGCGTATCTGAAACATTGCCAAAGACGAAGTATGATGAAACTACTTACAAAAATGAGCAAACACAGCGTTATAATGAGCGCCAGATTCGCTCGTGGAAAAAACGCGCTGCAACGAAAGAGGCCGCCGGAATCGATGCAAGCAAAGAAAATGCAAAGGTCAGAGAGTGGCAAGCCGTCCAACGTAAACACGTTGAAGATAACGACCTTTCAAGGGTGTATCAGCGCGAGAGAGTTGCAAACCAAACAGCAAACCGCGCTGTTGCAAGAGCCAACAAAGAAAAAAGGTTAACCGATGTATTTAATGAAGATGTTTCTAAAAAAGCCGTTTCTACTCAAAACGAGACTGATTACACTGAATACTTTAACCACATAGAAAAACGTTTAAATTCCGGAACACCTGCGGGCAAACAGGCATTTAGCAAGTTTATTACTGCAGATAACGTCGTCGATGCTGCCGTTAAGGGAACGTCATATGAGCAAAAAGGCAAGATATACATGAACTATTTGAGAGATTCAACTAATTCAAAAGGAATAGGGCAAATATTTTTGCATGAGCATGGCCATTTAATAGATTATCTTGCCAAGAGAGCGTCTGCAAACCCTGAATTTAGCGCAGCGTTGAAAAATGACGTCAAAAGTTATATAATGTCAGTAGCCGCTAAAAACGCCGGGCTTGCTCAAAACGAAATAGAGACGCTTATATCAAAAGAGCTTGTACAAACCGATAAGCTACACGGAATATCTGATTTATTTCGCGGGATCACGGATGGTAAGATAACCGGTCAATGGGGGCATATGATTACAGACTATAAAAAACCTCTTATGATAGAGGGAGAAGCATTTGCGCATATGTTTGAAGCCCAATTTGATGCCGAAAAACTTGCATATTTTACAAAATACTTTCCGTCTGCAACGAAGGAGTTTGATAACATACTATGGAAACTGATAAATCAATAAGCCCTCATGACGACGGGTACGACGAAATTGACAAGGCGTATTTTGAAGCTTTTAACGAACACCTTCCGCTTGACATGATACCGCAAGTTGAAACGCTTGAAGGTCTGAAAGAAAAGGTACTGGAATGCGTCAAACAGGGCAAGAACTTGCTGCCGGATTATTACGGGTGGAACGATTTGCCGGAAGATGCAATAATAGCGTAAGCCTGCCAAGCGGCGGGCTTTATTTTATGGAAGTGAAGGATTAAACAATGAAAATACCTGAAAAAATAAAGATCGGCGGCGTTGGCTATTCTGTTGTGTACGAAGAAAGATTGAACACAGGCTCAAAATTAGCCTACGGACACATAGATTATGACAAGGCAATCATCCAAATCGAGCCAAAACTACAAGACTATCAAGGGATGTGTCAAACCCTTTTACATGAAATTTTGCACGGGGTTGCTGATGACCGTCAAATTGATTTTAAAAATGCAGACGAAGAAAGAATTGTCAACCAATTTGCAAATGGCTTGTATCAGGTAATCCAAGATAACCCGGACTTGTTTGGAAGTGATACGGATGGCAAAGAAGAAACCACGTAAACCCTGCTGAATAGATTAAGCGCCTGTATAGGGCGCTATTTTTATGCCGAAATGAGGTGAATTAATTGGACGTAAAAATATTAAACAGTTTGACCGACATGTCGCAAAATAACTATCGGCTCGGAAATTGTCAGCGCATGGTTGCCGATATAAAGGCTGATGCAACTATGGATGATGCATCAAAAACAGAATTGCTTGCATTTGCTGATAAAGTAATGTCGGCAGAATCAAAAATGTGTCAAGACGCACTTACTATGGTTGCAAAGTATAGTGTATCAAGCGGAATTGACGCAACCCAACCTGACGAAGGCGAAGACGATTATTATTAATAGGAGGATAAATCATGACACAAAAAGAGCTATTTATTAATGCATCTCAAGGAGCGACAAACTGTAAAATTATTCTTGGAATTCGTATGCCAGACGGAACAAAAGAAATTATCATCAATGACAATGTGATAAACAAGGTTGATTACGTTTGTAGCAAATACGATGATGATTTGAAAATGTATGGCGTACCAATCCAAATTGAGGATTTCTTATTTATTAAAAAATAAGCAAACGGCCGCTTAGAAATAAGCGGTATTTTTACGCCTAAATGCTGGCGTTAAAGCATTATTTGACCCATAAGTTATGTCGTTAAACTGCCTAAATTCGTCCGCTCACAGGACGTTAAACAAGGGAGTAATAATATGGCATTTACACGTAAAGCGTTAACAGATATCGGCCTCAGCACGGAGCAGCTCGACAAGGTTATGGCTCTTCACGGCACATCACTTTCGGACTATCAGCTGAAATCTGAGTTTGATGCAGCCGTACAGGCAGAAGTCGAAAAGCAGACCGGAGAAATCAAGAAACAGTTTGAGGGCGTCGATCTGAAAACGTTACAGGGCAAAGCCGCAGAAGCCGAAAAGCTACAGTCTGAGCTTGAAAAGACAAAACTCAATTATACCCTTGAGAATCGTTTGATAAAAGAGGGTGCTGTAAACGCAAAGGCAGTCGGCGCATTGCTTGATTCTTCCAAAATCAAAATTGAAGATGGAAAAATCAGCGGCCTTGACGAACAAATCACGGCATTAAAAGAATCTGATCCGTGGGCATTTGGACAACCTGCACCTGCAGCGCAAGGCTTGCGGCAAACGGGAGCGCCGACCACAGCAACCGGGGTGGAGGCGGAGTTCCTTAAGCGGAATCCCGGTTTAAAAATTGATTAACAGGAGTGACTAAATAATGGCACACGCATTACAGGACAGATATTCCGATATGGTTCTTGCAAAACTTCGCAAAGAACTTGTACTCAAAGACGGCATCATATTCAACAACGACTATGAGGGTACACCAAAGGCTGGCGCGGTCAAAATCCCCACGCGCGATACTGAAGTAGCCGCCGGAAACTACGATACCGGTACAGGCGGCACGCTTGGCACCGGCACTACCACGTATACGACCATGACGATCGACAAAGACAAATTTGTCAATGAGATTATCGACGGCTATGAGGCTGCTGCCGTTCCAGACGGCATTGTCGCGGAGCGGCTTGACAGTGCCGCATATTCCCTGCAGGCGGCAATGGATACGGACGGCGCAACAGAGCTTATTGCGCACGGCACAACCTACGGGCTTGGCCTAACTGACAAAACAAATGTTTACGACAACATTGTTGATGTCCGCAAGGCTCATTCGTCCGCTAACGTCCCGAACGACGGCAGACGGTGGCTGCTCGTCACCCCCGATTGCTACGCGCTTATGCTGAAAGACACTGACAACTTTATCCGGCAGGGCGATATTTCTCAGGAGCTCGTCGCAAACGGCGCGATTGGTAAATACGCCGGGTATACACTTTACGAGTGGAACGACACAACTGCAAATTTGCTTTGCATAGCTGGACATCCGAAATATGCGACCCGCGCGAACGAGTGGTCCGTACCTGTTGCGCTGAAAGACTTAACGAATACCTACATCGGCGCATCTGCCGTGCAGGGTCGTATGGTGTATGCGCATAAGGTCCTTCGCGCAACTGCTATTCAGGTAGTCTATGCTCCGACAGCGCTTGTTGTTACCGCTGCGGCCGCGTCCAGTGCGTCCGGAAAGACTGTTCTTACCGTCACGGGTAACGGCGCTCTTGCGCTGAAATACCGCGTTGCGCCTGCTGTTGCATCTGTCTATGGTGGTTCAACTGCAAGCGGATATACTTCCCTGACCTCCGGCACGACCGAGATTACCGCTGCTGACGGCGTGAATATTGAAGTCGTTTCTGTTGCGGCCACAACCGAATTGGTTGTCGGCGTCGGCAATGCGGCGTCCGTTCCCCACGCATAATAATTGAAAGGACGGTAAGCTTATGAGCTACACGGCTTATATCGACGATACATTTTATACCGGCACATATCATGGCATTGCAATAGCATCTACTGATTTTGCCCGTATTGCTTTGAGGGCGTCAGATGAGCTCGATAAGCTTACCGCTAATTTAGTCCAGTTAAATGGCTTAACGAGTTACAGCGCAGACGCGCAAGAGGCTATTAAACTGGCCACTTGCGCACTCGCTGAATCACTCGCACAAATTGACGCGGCTACAGACAGCGCAGGATTGATGGCGTCGTCTGAACATGTGAACGGTTATAGTTATTCCGGTATCGACCAAATAGCCATTACAGCGGCGTTAACGGCTGCATGGCAGCAAGCATGGACGTATCTACAACGCGGCGGGTTTTCGAGAAGCGTATGCATGACATAAAAAAGGGCGGTCATTTCTGATCGTCCATTTTAGTACAATCTTTTTCCCTCACCCTAATTACATTTGTTTCGTCAAGCCCACAATGAATAATGTTTAATACGGGTATTATTTCGCTATGGAGTGTTTGCTTGGCCCCGCACCAATCTGGAGCATCTTGATATCCATTTGATTTTAAAGCCCCGACAACTTTGTATATATGCAGTTCTCTACTTACACCGCATGGATATTTGACGTAATCGCCAAAATCAATTTGGTTCATTCTTCCATACCCCGTAAACTCACTCATTTCTATTTTCCCTTTCAATAATCTTTTTCAAAAACTGATAATTGCTTAAATCGGCTTGAATCTGCTTTAAACGGTCAAATTCATTGGGTGGTAAATCTGCCGACCATGTGCGACGGTGTGACTTACGCCACTTGGCTTTACTTTCGGGTGTTGATTGGCTCATAGATTTCCTTTCTGCCCGTTTGGCCGGTGGCGCAGCCTATAAAAATTATCTTGACTTTTTTATTTGAGCAATGAGTTTCTTTGTGACTGTTTGTAGAACTATCTTTTTTCCTCCGCACTTGAAGCAAGTCGTTCCATACATTTGATTAAAGCTGTAATTACCAGTTCCTCCGCAACGCGGGCATGTTTTTGTATATCCCATTTTATAAAGCCTTTGATTAGCAACTTTGAGAAGATGATTAACTGATAAATTTTGCACATTGCCATTTGAAATGCGCTGCTGTAATTCGGGAATCATCGTTAAAATATACTCTTGAATCAAAGGCTTTTCTGAATTCCATGCTTTAAAAAATAGGTACTTTGCGCATTCATCTGCTCCATCAATAGATGTCATTAATTTTCCATATTGCGTTTTATCATCTGTAGTAGCGCAATAATCGCTTTTGCTGCATCCATTATCACTGATGTAAATGTGGCCGTGCTCATATTCCTCAACATGCAGAACCATCTTTTAACAGCTCCTTTTCTTAATTTCTATATTAAGTATAACATACTACATGTATGATGTCAAGCATTATTTTAGAGTTTATTAAATTTATTTTTAAGGTGGTGAACGCGGTGTGAAAGTAATGTCAAGACGGGCAAGGCCATTTAATGTGACCTTGTATAATTTTGTATCAACTACAAGCAGCGTAATGACGTTTCAGCGCACGTATATTCAGCGGGTATCTCTTGACCTTGCCTATCAAATGAAGCTGGCACAGCGCGGCGTAAGCACCACAAACACAGTATCAATGATGATTGACTTGCGAGATATAACCACAACAAGCAATCGCACATTCTTGACCTATGAAGCATGGGCGGCGCTGACCACCAAAGCAGGCTATTTTACATTCAATACCGCAAATGATTTTTTTGTTGTCGGTGAAGCGGCTGAAACTATGCCGACAACCACAAAAGCGCAGATGTTAGCAAAATACCGATGTTATAGCGTAACTGGCGTTGCGATACCGGCAAGCGATAGCGGGGCACCGATTATCTTAACAGTAACGGCAAAATAAAAAAGCGGCTCCTATTCGGAACCGCCGATAAAAATCATATCTTTGCTAATCGTCGTCAGATTCATCGTCTTCGTCTATGTATGTTTTCCCATCCACAAGACCTTTTGCGATTATCTTAGCACGATCTAACGCTTCGGACAAATGGCCAATTTTATTTTTAAGATCAGCAAGTCTGTTTTCATGGAAAGCAATTTCACTTAAAAGCGTTTTATTGCCTTGTTCTAAGTTGTAACGTGCAAGCCGTGAAAGTAAAACATCATCAAACTCAATCTTCTTAGGAGATTCCTCGACCTCCATATTAATCGTAATCGGCCCAATAAAAGCGGGTGGATCGTAAGCATCGCCACAGAATGTCGGAGGCACACGGCTTGGAAAAATTGTCTCGATGTTTGGATAAACAACCTCATATACATCGGTACTTGTCTTGCTTGCAAAAATAATATAAGTTTTTGTTTTGTTTATAGTTACCATTTCCTATTCTCCTTTTTCACAAATTTCATTTAGGGCATCATTGATATTTCCTCTGTCTGGGCCGTTAATCTCTCCATCTACCAAAGATTGTGAGGCTTCAATGGCTTCTATCAATTCACTTGCAGTTTTCATTGTTTTCCTCTTTTTTCTTCAAGTCGGCAAGTTTTACAGAATTATTTGCAAGCAATACGAGCGCACATCTTTCGTGCCCACCGACAAACCAAGTACAAGAAGGGATACATCCGCTATAACCATGTTGTTTTAACGGGCAATCTCCAAATTGATATTCAGTGCTACTCATTTCTCCTTATCCCTCCTTTCAAAGTATTTAGACAAATCTAAGCCGTTTTCCTTCCTTTCAAAGTATTCCGACAGAACCATTCTTACGAATGCGGCTGACGGGATATTTTTTTTGCTTGCTTCCAAATCAACCTTTTCTTTCAGTTCTTTTGAAATTTTAATGTTCAAAGCAGAATCATTCATGTTGTAGTCCTCCATTTGTTTGATACCATTATACTACAACATCACATACAAATCAACAGCATCCAAAATTATTTTAGGTGGTGATTATATGTCAATTGCAAGATTTGTTAAGCCTGACGGTGAGCGTGTCCCGATATTGTCACCAGGGGATTTCTCCGTAACCGAAACAGGGGCACCGCGTCGGGCATATTTTGGCACAAATAAAGGCAATATGTATTTACCTGATAAAGACGGCACAAAAGACTTGATTTCAGATAGCCTAATTCTTATGGGCGCGGCGATGGCAAACAATAAAGTTTATGTGGATAACGGCCGCACGGACGAGTACACGCCGGATGGCTCTATTTTGTGGCCGTATAAAGGCGCAACCGCCGTGCAAGATGCACTTGATTCCATAGCCGGAAGCTCTGCATCTAACACATTCGCAATTCTGGTAGCCCTTGGGTTGCCTTATACGGGCAATCTGACAATATCGAAGGATTATGTCACAATAGCCGGGGACAGTGTTTCAAAGGGCGCGGGATATACAGGGGCAATAACAATCACGTCTCAGCATTCATGCCTTGAAAAATTGCATTTTAACACCGGTGCGGTCATTAATCTTTCACTCCCTGGGCATTTTTTGTTTGAAATTAAAAATTGCCGGTTGTCACATGCTACGGTGAACGTCACGGCGACCGGAACGGTAGCAGAAAAAGCAGATACATGGTTTCAAGTAACAGGCGCGGAAAGCACTTTATGGCTTGTCAACACAGTCAACGTTACTGGCGTTATGGGAGAAGCGGCTATACTAAGCGGCGCATATGAAAGCAATGCGTTTACGGCAACGGGCAGTGTGTTTACGGGTAACGCCGCAACCTTGCTTACCAATACGATCAACATCGAAACCGGCACAACGGCAAGAATCAAGGCCGTAAGTGCAAAAGGCAATACGCTTAATCTTAAAACGGGTGGTACGCTTTACGCTGACATTACGGCTCTCGCGGACGATGGAAACACGCTTGTAAATACAGGTGGCACGCTTTACAGGGTATCGGATAAGCAAGTGCTTACCGCAATATCGCTTGTATCGTCTTCAATCGTATATGTCGACGGCAGCAGAACAGATACGTATACGGAAAATGGCAGTATTGCATACCCGTATAAAACCATTATGGCAGCAATAACAGCATCCAGCGCGGGGGACACGATTCATGTTTACCCAGGCACGTACACGGAAGACTTGACGTTAAAGCCAAGTGTTAATCTTGTTGCACAATCAAAATACTCGGTATATGTGATTGGAACAGTAACCTTTGATGCGGCAGGAACCGTTTATTGCGAAAAGATTATCTTTAAAACTTCCGGCGCTGGGAATACGCTTAACTTCGCCGGAACCGGTGTTCAAAATCTGCAATGTAATATGTGCAACTTTGAGCATATAACCGGAGCGGGGCATTGTGTTTACTATACCAACACGCAGGCATCAAGCAAAATCTCTGTTACTGATGGAAACCTGACACAAGCCGTATCTGCAACAGGCGGTACAGCCTTTACAAGCACGTCTGGAGCGGCAGGCAGCGTTACTATGCAAATGGCTACAGTGCAGATCAGCGATAGCGCAGATAATGTATGCATTCAGCTTGGCGGCGCTATTGTATGGACGCACACACAAGATGCAATAACCGGTCAAATAGTTACGGCAAATACAGCGCGATTCAATATTACTCTGACAGCCTTAACAACCGGAACCGCTCCTGCTATTGTCCACAATTCCACGAATGCGACCCCGTCATTGCTGACAAGCGCTGTTTTGACAACTGCGTCTGCAACCTACGCTATAGACGGTGTAGGCGCGTTTGTGTTTATGGCGCTGGTTTATGGGAGTACAGGAGTGGGCGGCAACGCAACGCTTAACGGTGGTCTTGGGGCTATTCCTCTAACTATGGCTCCTATTCGCATTCGTAATTCGGCGCTTCTCCCTGCTGGCTCAGTAGCGGCGGGGCTGTTAACAGGAACCTTTGAATTTGACGGCACAAGTCTATATTTTACGGCGGGAGCAACGCGACATGTTATAAGTTGGACGTGATAATATGGCAAGTCTTATAACACCAAAAGTTACATTTAGCCCCGTGGCCACTGCCGCCCGTTTAGGTGTAAGCAGAAAACGCGCTCAGATGTGGCTTGACAACGAAGTTCTTAAGGATTCAACGCCTTATGTGCCGCGGCTATCCGGAGAATTAGAGCATTCCGGCGTTGACGGTACTGTTATAGGCAGCGGAGAAATAATTTATAACAAAGCATATTCAAAAAGGCAATATTATTTAGACTTTGTTCATTCGAAACAGTCTCACCCGTTAGCCTGCCGCGAATGGTTCGAAGTGGCAAAGGCCGTCTGCAAAGCTAAGTGGCTGCGAGGCGCAAAATTGATTGGAGGCGGTGGCTAATGGCAGACGATGTAAAGCCTTTGGACGCGACGGACGTAACACAAATCATTGCGGCACTACAGACATGGATAAACGGCCTTGATATACTCGATTATCATTTGTGGCTTGAATACATTGAAGAATCAACTGGTCTCGGCATGTGCATTAAAGCTAACGGAGGCGAAATCATAGAAGAAGACATAGACGGCGGCTTTAGCGCTGAAATACCGTTTATAGTCTATACCTGCTCAAACGCCGTACCGGATGGAGCAGGTGCAATTTATAAGCCCTTAAACGACCTTGGCGCATGGTTCAAAGCAAACGGACCGCTTGGCCTTAATATCGGGGAACGCCGCACGCCTGATTTGATTACTATGACACGTGCGCCGATGGATCAGTCAGGAAAAGACGAATCAGGCAACGTTGTTTTTTTAGCAACCTACAGCTTGGCATATGATGAAACGCCGCAGTAGGCGTTATTTTTTATTATTGGAGGATAAATAAATGGCAAAGAAAAAAAGTTCCGCAATGGCATATTTTCTTAACACTGGCACATCCGGCAGCCCGACATGGGCGGCGCTTGGCAAGGGCGTTACGTCCCTTCCCTTGGCCTATAATCCGCAGGTTACTACGGAAACATATATCCACGAGGACAACGCAACGACCAGCGTTGACAGCTATCAGGTCAGCGCGGCGATAGATATATCGCTATGGGACGCTACAGACGCGCCCGCGCACGCCTATCTTGAAAATCTGCGCCGTACAAGAGCGACCGGAGCAGACGCAGAAACGCAAATACTTGAAATCGATACTACCACAACAAGCCCATACACCGCGCAGGTCAGCAACGCCGTTGTCGCAACAGATACGTTTACAGTTGAAGGCGGAAAGCCTCAGGCATTGAGCGTAACTGCCTATTGTAACGGCGAGCCCATAGACGGTACTGCTGTCATAACCGACGGTGTCCCGGTGTTTACGGCTGCTGGCGTATCGGCAATAGCTTTGTCATCTATCGTACCGGCTGACGGAGCGTCGAGTGTTGCCCGTTCTGCGTCGATCGTGCTGACGTTTAACAACGCAATCAAAGGCGAGAGCGTTTCAATTATCACTGCGGCCGGAGCAGACGTTGCGTTTAGTAAGTCATGGAGTGCATCGCAAAAAGTCCTTACACTCACACCGACTTCGACAATGGCGGCTACAACCGTACATATTGTTGCAGTCAACGGTGTAACGGATATTTACGGCCAGGTGCTTGCCTCTGCTGCAAAAGACTTTACAACGGCATCGTAATTGCAAACATATTGAGGGGATAGTTAAGGCTATCCCCTCCTTAATTTATCGGAGGAAAATTAATGGAAAATCAGATTAGGGTAAAATCCGCAAATAAATATATCATTGATGTCAATGACGATGGCGATACAATTGAGTTTGACGTGACCGATACCGATCTTGCCAGCAAGGTCTTTAAAATGGCTGACAGAATCGACGAACTTACAAAAAAGGCTGAAGCCGAAGCGAAAGCAATTGAAGAACGCGAAGATAAGCCTATACATGAATATAGATTGTCTGAAGATAAGACCTTAAGCCTTACGCAAAACCAAAAAGACAGCGCGGCGCTGTACGCAAGTTTTTACACCGAAGCGCGCGGAGCAGTAGATATTGTGTTCGGCGCAGGCGCTTGCCAAAAAATCTTTGGTGGCAGCAATTACGAAAACATGTTTAACGATCTGTTTGAACAGATGCAGCCACATTTTAAAAAGATGGGCATAAACGCAGACAAAATCAAAAAATCTGCCGCCGAAAAATACGCTCCGAGCCGTGCCACGAGGCGGGCGCTAAGATGATTTATCCTAATGCTATAGAGATAGACGAAAAAGAGTATGAAATCAACACGGGGTTTGAAACTGCATTGGCTTGCATCAAAGCAATTAACGATGAAAGTATCAGCAAGTCTGAGCGCGCTTATGCGGTTATAGGGCTGCTTTATAAGGGCTGGCCGGAAAACGAGAGCGAGGCCGTTCGGCTGGCGGTAAAGTATTTGCGCTGCGGCAAAGAAGACGATAAGCACGAAGATATTGACGACGTTGACATGGACTTTGAATACGACGAAAGCTATATTCGAGCCTCGTTTTTGTCGGACTATCATATTGACCTTGACGATTCGCCTGATATGCACTGGTGGAAATTTTATAGCGCAATGCAGGGCCTCACAGACAGTTGTATTTTAAACCGCATCAGGGATATTCGCAATTATGATCTTTCAACCGTTAAAGACCCTAAAAGCCGAAGAAAAATTGAAAAAGCAAAGCGCGGCGTCGCCTTACCAATCAAGGTGTCCGAGGAAGACAATGAGGCGCTCGATAGCTTTTATTCGCAGTTGAGGTAATTATGAAAACAATCAGCGTTAACGGGAACGTCTATCAGATGAGCGATAAAATGGCGCAGAACGTCGTTGATTTGGCGCACGAATCCTTAAAAGGCAAAAACGCAATTTACTGCTTGCAAAAGGGCGATGTGATTGAAATGCGGAAAGATATTTTTAAGTCTATAAATGACTTAAAAACAGAATCTGCAAAATATATTAAGGCGGGTTTAAAAGTCGGCTATGAATTTACTCAAAGTAAAGTGCCCGTACTGCGGATATGAAATGCCGGTGCAGTATGACAGCAAGGCCGGTTGTACAGGCGTTTTTGTCCGATGCAAGGGTAAAAACTGTAAAAAAGAATTTGAAATCGTTATAAAAAACGGGATACAGATTAAATAGGTCAAGTAGTGCCTTTGTGCCGATGACCGCCGAGAGGGTGGACGCATGGCAGCATCATATGACGGATCTATAAGGATAAATACAAAAATTGACCAGACCGGAGCAAAAACAGGATTAGCTACCTTGTCCGGAAGCCTGAAAAAGTTTGCAGCTGCGGTAGCGGTTGCGTTCAGCGTTACGGCTATTGTGTCGTTTACAAAGTCCTGCATAGAGTTGGCCTCAAATTTAAATGAAATACAAAATGTTGTTGATGTAACATTCGGCGCAAGCTCATCAAAAATTGAGGAATTTGCCGACATCGCAACGGAACAGTTTGGTCTGTCTGAGCTTGCGGCAAAGCAATATACCGGCACAATGGGCGCGATGCTCAAATCTATGGGGTTCGCTACCGATGAGGCCGCGGATATGTCAATTGAACTGGCCTCTTTGGCCGGTGACATGGCATCATTTTATAACTTAGATACTGATACCGCATTTGAAAAAATCCGTTCGGGCATCAGTGGAGAAACGGAACCGTTAAAACAGCTTGGCGTTAATTTGTCTGAATCCAACCTGTCGGCATACGCCCTATCCGAAGGAATGGCGACGGCTTATAGTTCTATGTCAGAAAACAATAAGGCGCTTGTCAGGTTTAATTATTTACTTTCTGTCACATCAGATGCGCAAGGTGACTTTGCCCGCACGTCTACAAGCTGGGCGAATCAGGTTAGGGTGCTATCTCTCAATTTTGACGCGCTTAAGGCTTCGCTCGGCAAGGGATTTATTATTCTTTTTTCCCCTATTCTGCAAATGATAAACAAAATCCTTGCAGGGCTGAATTCTGCGGCGGTTGTATTTGCTGATTTTATGTCTGCGCTTACCGGGTCGTCCGAATCGGCGACAACCGCAATAACCGACACGGCGGATGCAACGGACGATTTAACCGATTCCACAACTGCGTCCAGTGAGGCTGCCAAGAAAACTAGATCATCATTTGACGATTTAAACATACTTTCAGCAAGCGATTCAACGGGCACAGCTGCGGGCGCGGGAACATCCAGCAAAGAAACCGCAAGCGACGTATCCGATACAACAAGCAAAATTTCAGATTCCGTGCAAGCCGTCGCGGACAAAATCAAAGAGCTCATTCAGCCGTTAAAAGAGATTAGCTTTGACAATTTAAACAAAAGCCTTAAAAACCTTTGGAACAGCATAAAGCCGCTGGGGAAAGATGTTTTTGAGGGCCTCGAATGGGCATACAAAGAAATCTTTGTACCTTTTTCTACGTGGTATATAGAATATTATGCTCCTGCCTTTATAGATGCGATTGCGGCGGCTCTTGACTTTTTGAGCGCAATTATAGACGAAATCAAGCCGTCAATAAATTGGCTTTGGGAAAACCTGCTTAAACCAATTGCGGAATGGGCAGCGGATAAGGCTATTGACGCGCTTGAACTGATTAAAGGCGCTTTTGAGCAATTGTCTGCGGCAGTTGAAAAATCAAAGCTGGGAGAAGTTTTGCAAGAAATCGGAGAAGTTTTAAAATTTCTCTGGAATTATATTGTTAAACCAATTTTAGATATAGCATGGCAACTAATTAAGGATGTTTTTGGAGCAATAATTGATTTTATTTCCAGCAGTATTGTAAATCTGCTTGACATTTTAGACGGCGTTTTGGACTTTTTAATTGGGATATTTACAGGTGATTGGTCGCGCGCGTGGACGGGTGTAAAAGAAATATTTATCGGAATCTGGAACGAAGTAAAAGCGGCACTGAAATTAATCTTTGATGCAATTTGGTCTATTTTAAAATATCCGGCCGGGGCAATTGTATCCGCCTATTCCAGCGTTTCAAGCTTTCTTGCGGGTGTATTTCAGTCCGCGCTTTCGGGCATAAAAAATGTTTGGGGCGGCGTTACAGACTTTTTCTCTGGCATATGGTCTGGAATTAAAGGCGCGTTCGGCAATGTAGCAGATTGGTTTAAAAATATCTTTTCAAACGCATGGGAGGCCGTTAAAAATGTCTTTTCGGCAGGCGGTAAAATCTTTGACGGCATAAAAGATGGCATATCAAGCGTATTTAAAACGGTTGTAAACGCCTTAATAAGCGGAATCAACACGATAATATCAGCACCATTTAACACAATCAACGGGATGCTGAACACAATCAGAAGCATCAATATATTAGGCTTAAAGCCTTTCTACAGTTTATGGGGCAACAACCCGTTAAGCGTACCGCAGATACCGCAACTGGCATCCGGCGCAGTAATCCCACCAAATAGAAAGTTTATCGCGGCTTTGGGCGATCAGAAAAACGGGACTAACCTTGAAACACCGGAAGACCTACTTAGACAGATTGTCCGTGAAGAATCCGGCGGGGACTACACGTCTATGCTTGAAGACTTACTTTCCGCGATAAAGTCAGGGTTTACGCTTAACGGCGACGGCGCGCCTTTGGCAAAGTTTGTATCAAAATATCAGTCAACGTCAAGCGGACAGGGGGCGTAATATGTCATTTTTAGAGGCAAACGGAGTAGAGGCTCCACACAAAATAACTTCGTATCAATGGTCGCTTGAGGACTTGTCTGACGATACAAGCGGAGAGGATTTAACCGGATATACGACAAAAAACATTATTAGGCAAAAAAGGCATTTAGATATTGCAATCGGAAGGGCGCCGGTTACAGAAACCGCGCCCTTTATTACTGCAATCAGTGACCCTGCCGTCCCTGTGTTTGTAGCTAAGTTTTGGGATTTAAAGACCGGAACTCAAATAACTAGAAATGTATATGTCGGTAAACGAAGTGCCGCAATTATAAAGTATGATGACGAAACCGAAACCGCATATACTTCTGGGCTGACGTTTTCTTTCATTGAAACGGAAGGTGACACTCCATGATCCCATGTTCAGCAGAATATAAAACACTAATCACCGGAAACGGCAGAGCCCAAAGTGCCGGGGCTACAATCACATTGTCAAACGGTACTGTTTTAAACTTAAGCAGTGATAACCATGACATTGCCGCCGGGGGAATATCGTACAGTGACATTACGTCAAATTCGTCCGAATTCGACGTCGGCCTGTCCTGTATGCAGATGTGCACCTTAAAGCTTAACAACGTTTCAGGGGCGTTTAACCTGCACGACTTTACGGGTGCAACAATCCTGCCGTGGACAGGCTTAAAGCTATCCGATGGCACGATTGAGAAGATATATCGCGGCGTGTTTACGGTTGACGATCCGGGCGAAAATATCTCAACGATTGTTATAACCTCAAAAGACAATACCATTAAGTTTGAGCAGGCTTACCCGAACACGCTTACATACCCTTGCACCCTTGCGGAGATAGCGCAAGACGCTTGTACACAGTGCGGCATTACACTTGCAAGTACAAGCTTCACAAATTCGGATTTCTCCGTTGCGGCGGCTCCTGCATTGGACAGCAGCCAGACATACAGAAATATCATTTCGTACATAGCGCAGCTGTCCGGCACGTTCGCACGGTGCAATTATACCGGCGCACTAATGTTTGGCTGGTACGACATGGATGCGCTTGTAGAGGGTCAATACATAGATGGTAACACAGGCTATTACGACGGCAACGCTGGGTTCTACGACGGCGGGTTAGTTGTTCCGTCAACCAATACGCCCGCTTACATATCGCGCCTTAAATCGTGCGTGGTGAGCACCAGCAGCGTCCACATCACCGGTGTATCGATTGCCCCCGCAGACGAAACCGCAAGCACTGTTATGGCCGGTACTGCGGGATATGTTGTGACGATAAGCGATAATCCGCTTGCACAAGGTGATTTAAACGATGTTGTTTATAACTTAGGGCTGAAGCTTATTGACTTTATCTTTCGGCCCTATAATTGTACGGCCTTAGACGACCCGACGCTTGAAGCCGGTGATGTTGCGTATCTGACGGACGCAAAAGGCGTGAGGTACAAAACAATCATAAACCAGTTGTCCTATACGATGGGACGGAGCGAAACATTTTCCGCTGAAGCCGAAACAAAATCGCAGAAAAACACAACATCAT
>Ga0172381_10000752_pt1 | contig 39794 bp, 54 predicted proteins | sample Leawel6488metaG_FD_119754 | JGI IMG/M metagenome (GOLD analysis project Ga0172381, IMG submission 119754) | Leachate microbial communities from a municipal landfill in Southern Ontario, Canada - Leachate well 64-88 metaG | ecosystem: Engineered > Solid waste > Landfill > Unclassified | place... | reverse complement strand
GGCGCGCGCGAGATTTTCAGAAATTGGGATAAAAGGAGGTAATAATATTCTATGGTTACAGTGGAAACTAAAAAAATTAAACTTGATAAGATCAAAACAAATGCTGACAATCCGCGCACAATAAGCAAGAAAGCAATGGCAAATCTTATCAAATCATTAACCGACTTCCCCGATATGCTGGAACTTCGGGAAATTGTTGTTGATGAGACAATGACCGTCCTTGGTGGAAACATGCGTCTCCTCGCTATGAAGAAGATGAGCGCGAAAGATTGTCCGGTGAAAATAGTAACAGGTCTTACTCCTGACCAAAAACGAGAATTTATCATCAAAGACAACGGGTCTTTTGGCGAATGGGACATGGACGCTCTTTCATCTTTGGATGATTTACCCCTGACATCCTGGGGAATAGACTTACCTGAATCATGGACAGCACAAACAGAACCAGAACAAACGGGTGCAATAAAAAATAACTTCACGAGCAATTATGGCGGCTCATCAGATGATGATGAAGAGGAAGACAACACAGAGCGCGGCGTTGATGGTAAATACCCTGTGACGTTCATCCTTGATAGGAAAGAGTATGAGAAATGGGAGAGGATAAAAGAAACTCTCAAGGTAAAATCTGATAAAGCAGCAATGCAAAAGATTATCGGAGGTGCAAAATGTTAGAGGTGTTTCTAGGTGGTTATATGTTTCATCCGGCAGCGCTCGACTATTCGGGCGATACATGTCAAAACAACTGCGCTTATTGTTTTGCGAACATAAACAAAGAATTTAGGACAGGGAACCTTCAGGGCGCAATTAATGCTTTTTATAAATCAGAACCGAAGACATACCGCGATATGCTATTGTCAATGGGTTATCCCATTCTTGTCTCAAACCGTTCCGATCCTTTCACGGTGAAGAATCAACGTGACTCTATTGCTCTGTTTACCCATCTTGCCGAGAGGAAGGGCGGCGTATTCATTCAGACAAAAACCGGCCCCGGCATGGATGAATGCCTCGACCTTATGGGCGACAGGCGCGACGTGGTTGTATATATCACGGTCACAACCATTAAAGACGATATAGCTAAGATAGTTGAACCAAACGCCCCACCTCCATCGGCACGGCTGGCAACCGCAAAGAGGTTACACAAAGCCGGGTATCTTGTCTTGATTGCCGTCAATCCGTGCTCGGAGGCATGGATGCCCCGTGATGACCTTGAGACGCTATGCAAAGCATTGAAAAAGGAAGGAATGAACCATGTCTGCATAGAAATGCTCGACATTAAGCGGAAGCGGTTATCCCTACTCGGAGAAAAACGAGTAAAACGAATGGGCGCGGCAATCGGAATGCTCGGAGATAGAAATAGACTGTATGTTCGTGAATGTACGGAATATCTTGTGTATCAGGGTTTCGACGTTGCCAAAAAAGGTATGCCATTTAAAACGGAATTGTTTGTCCACATGAAGGATCGCCTGGGTACGACTATGCCGGTTATGCAGGATTTTGTAAACCATTGCTTTGATAAATACGGAACGTCCGGCGCGGTACTTTCTTACCCGGAATGGGAATCGATCATGGCGCGGGATGGTATCATGCTCAAAACAATCAAGCAAAATAATATCCGTGATTACCTCTTGCGATCTGGTTTTGCATCCTGGAAGGATAACCAAGAGGTACACAGCCACAAAGAGTTTTTACGCATTGTGTGGAACGATCCACGACACAGAATCAGCGTACAGAATCATAGCCTTTTCCGAGTGATCGGCAAAGACAAGAAGCCGACGCTCGACGAGGATGGCAATGTCCAGTTTTATTTCTCTGGTCAGCCGTATTTTGGGAAAAAGAAGGAGGTGATTGAAGTATGAAAAAATGGGGTGGCGATTGGTATTAAAAAAAAGAGGGGGGATACCCCCCCTCCCATTACAGAGCTTTCCCGATGTGGATTGTCCATTCATGCGGGGATTCGGCTACGCGGATCACGGGATAGAGAATACCGTTGATCTTTGCCGTGTCAGGCGTTTTGACCTGGAAATATCGATCCTTTCGGGGATTGCGCTTGGTGGTGATCGTGCGCTTTGTCCCGGTGAGAACGGCTCGGAACACATCGGGGGTGAGGGTGATTGTGAGAGGTCTCATTTTGTGACCCCGACGTACTTGGTAATCAATTCCAAAATCACGCCCTGCATGGATTTACCTTCCTGGGCCGCCTTCGATTTCAGATCGCGCCGGATAGATTCCGGTACATTGCGGATAATGATAGATGATTGTTTGTCTTTTATCATAACTCTCCCTTTCTCCGGGCTTGTCACCGGGGATGCGCATTACAGACCCCGAAGGGTCTGGACTCTGCTAATCAGGGACGATCTGAGATACCGCATCGATTATGGCTTGCCTGTGTGTTTTTTCTTTCTCCACCCACCAGCACGGACGCCCGCCAGACGAGCCGCCACAAAGTTTACCATCCGAAATTGGCAACGACTCCGGTTGTGGATCTGGGTTTGGGATGTCTTGATAATGATACTCGCTGTAGCTGTATGTCCTGTCCAGCATGGCTATTGGGTTGGGTGCCCCACCGATACATCCCGTGGTGGCATTGTGTACGCAGATACCATCAACAAGATAATCAATGTTATAATAAGCATTACCCGATGGTGTTACCGATGTTTGATTGATTCTTGGTTCCACGACGATTTTGTCATTTACCTTGATTTTCATTCCGTTCTCCTTCCCGCGCCCGCCTTCTTGGTCGGGGCTTATCGGTTGGTTGTGTATCATCATGTATATAATATATATCAATACAATCATTATGTCAAGCATTATTTTAATATATTTACAAATACAGATTCATCTATAAAATCAAATACTTACGAGGTGACAGGTGGCGCGTAATCCAAAACCTACAGCACAATTAGCCCTGGAAAAGGGTGTTCTGTATTCTGATCAACGGGATCGGGCAGAGCTTGAGCCACAGTCGCGAAAAGAAATGATACCACGATGTCCGGCAAGGTTTTCAAAAGATGAGAAAAAAGCATGGAAGGATATAGGGGCGGTTTTAAAAAACTATGGTTTGTTCACGGCGGCCAATTCGATTCAGTTAGAATTATTATCGACAACCTGGGCGCAATACCTGGATATGTGTCAAAAAATGATAGAGAAGCCAGGTATTATCGTTAAGGGGCCGGACGGAGGGTTTATGTATAATCCGTTTTTCAATGCTCAACATAAACTTGGGGCGTTGGTTGACAGGTACAGTCAGAATCTTGGACTATCATCTATCGCGCTTGCAAAGATAGGGGGCCTGATGCTCAAAAGCAAAAAGGAGAAAGATGAGTTCTTTGACTAAAGGAATGGAAAAAGCTGAACGAGTAAAGCGGTTCATCGAGCAGAGGTGTACCTATTCAAAAGGTGAGTGGGCCGGGCAAAGATTTATATTGTTGCCCTGGCAATGGGACAAAATCATAAAACCTTTATTTTCCACACTTAACCAGGATGGATACCGACAGTACAGAACGGTATATTGCGAGATACCTAAGAAAAATGGGAAAACAGAATTATGCGCTGCGCTTGGGCTTTATATGCTTACCAGTGATGGCGAAGAAGGCGCGGAAGTATATCTTGCGGCGGCAGACAGAGAACAAGCCGGGCTTACATACCATGCGGCAGCCGCTATGGTGAGAAACGACGAAAAGATGAGTAAGAATTTGAAGTGCCTGGATAGCAGAAAAAGGATAGTCTTTCAAACGACTAATAGCTTTATGCAGGTGCTATCCTCGGAATCTTATACCAAACATGGCTTAAGCCCTTCGGCGGTCATCATCGACGAAATACACGCCCATCCGTCCGATGAACTCTATAATGTCCTCACGGCTGGCACTGACTATGCAAGACGACAACAGGTGGTTCTTGTCATCACCACGGCAGGTATTTATGACAAGAACTCAATCTGGTGGCGATTAAGAACGAGGGCGCAACAAATACAAGCAGGGATTATAGATGATCCCCGATGGCTCCCTGTTCTTTACCTTGCAGACCCCGAAAAAGATGATCCGGCAGACGAGGAACTATGGAAACGAACGAATCCCTCTCTTAACCAGATATTCACCCTGGATAAGATTCGACAGGATTACAACGAAGCAAAGAACAACCCGGCTGATTTTCAGAACTTCTTGCGGTTCCGACTCAATATCCCCATCAAGTCATTAACACGGTTCATCCCTATGGACAAATGGGACGCCTGCAATGCCGCGCCGGACATTGAAGCATTGAAGGGGCGTACCTGTTACGGCGGTCTTGACCTGTCATCAAAAATAGACCTAACGGCTTTTGTGCTGGTATTTGCTCCTGTGGAGGATAATGGCACATGGGATGTCATTGTTAAGTTCTACTGTCCTGAGGAGGGTATCTTGAAGCGTTCCCGCGTTGATAAGGTTCCTTATGACGTGTGGGCGAAGCAGGGATTTATCACGGCTACTCCGGGCAACGTGGTTGATTACGACTGGATAAAGAAAGATGTGTTCCAAGCGGCAAAAGACTACAACTTACCGGAGATTGGTTTTGACTCGTGGAATGCACAAGCCACGGCAACAGACATAATGAACGAGTTAAACGGGTCGAACAGTGAAACTGGTTTCCAGATGGTTGAAATGAGGCAGGGGCCTAAGACATTCAACGAACCAATGAAAGATGTCCTTGTCAATCTCATGTCAAACCAGATGCGGCATGGAGGGCATCCGGTATTAAGATGGTGCGCGGATAACCTTGTCACTCGCAAAGATCAAAACGGTAACATGGCTCCCGATAAAGAGAAGGCCACAGAGAAGATTGACGGGATGGTGGCGCTATTCATGGCATGGGGCAGGGCAATGCTTAAAACAGATACATCCTCGGTCTATGAGGGCCGGGGCATACTAACGCTATAGGAGGTGTAAATGTGCACGAGTAAAAAAACAGGCAAATGGTATTTTTTCCACTGTTGGCACGAAACAGAATTATACAGATACAAAAAAACCTGTGAAGACGATCAACCAAAGAAAAACTACGGTGTGACCGGGATGACTTGTTGCAGATGCGAAAAGCATAAGTGGTTCCAAGCAGGATATTAAAGGAGGCGTAGATGAGAAGTTTTACGATAGCAGGCAGGGAAATCACTCAGGACAGCAAACCTTTTGTAATTGCTGAAATCGGCAATAACCACAACGGCTCAATCAATCTCTGTAAGGAACTCATCAAGCGGGCGAAGCAGAACGGGGCCGATGCTGTTAAGCTACAAAAGCGCAATCCACGGACACTTTATACTCATCAATTATTTGACACCCCCTATACAGGTGACAATTCTTTTGGCCCTACCTATGGATTACACCGGGAGGCGCTTGAATTTGACAAGGATAAATGGTCGGAACTGGTTGAATTTGCCAAAAACCAGGATATTTTGCTGTTTTCTACCGCTTTTGACGTTGAAAGTATAGATTTCCTTGAACAGTTCGATTTTCCGGCCTATAAGGTGGCCTCGGCATGTCTTAAGGACATTCCCCTGATAGAAAGACTTATTCAGACAAGAAAACCTCTTATAATCAGCACAGGCGGGGCAGAGTGGCGGGATATTGACCGGATATACACCACGGTGACGTTTCGCTTGAATATACCGCCTTTTTGTTTCCTGCACTGCACAATGGAATACCCCACGGCTCCTGAAAACGTCAATCTCAAGATCATACCGGCCATGATGGAGCGTTACCCCGATGTGGTTATTGGTTTTTCAGATCATACCGTCGGATCATGGGCTATTGAGTCGGCTTACCGTTATGGAGCTCAAGTATTTGAGAAACACTTTACCAGCAACAGGGCATTGCCGGGGCCGGATCATGCCTTGTCAATCGAACCTCCCGACTTACAGCAACTTATCCATAATCTTGAACGGATACGGGCGGCAGAAGGGACAGAGGAAAAGAAGTGGTTGCCTGTCGAACAGAAAGGATATTACAAAATGGCGAAAGGGATTTACGCGCGCGGTGTGATTGACAAGGGTGAAATAGTTACTACCGATAAGGTCATCATTAAAAGCCCCGCCGATGGACTGGAACCTTATCACTATGAGGAAATTATAGGGAAGAAAACGAGGGTGTGTCTATTACCGGAAACACCGATTATTGCAAATATGCTTGAAAACTATTCAACGTGAGGTAAAACGATGGAAAAGATTGAAATAAAGCTGAGTTGTTTAAGGTCGGTTGCAATTATCGAACATGCTCGTTTGAAAGTATATGGAGCGAGAGACGGTAGGCCAATAGATCAAACTATTCGCACAGCCGACGACTTCTATGAATGGGCTACAGAAATCAAAAAGGGGGAATTATGAGAAAAAATGATTTAATAAAAATGCTACAAGACATCAAGGGCAATCCAATAGTTGTAGAACCGTATTGTAACGGTTATTGGGATTGTGAGTCTATTGTGGATGAATTAACGCTCAAACGAGACCCACATGGAGACAAAGATCAATATGTAGATTGGTACACATACCCTAATCGTCAAGGTCAACTACAGAAAAAGATAAGAGCCATAATCATAAAGGAGGCATCATGAGTTTATTTAACTTACATGGACGCAAAGCAATCGTAACAGGAACGTCGGGTCTACTTGGGCCTATATGGGGTCAAACTCTCAGCGACGCGGGATGCTATGTCTATCAGTATGATTTGCCGATGGATGTTACCGACAAGGAACGTGTGAAGAAGTTTGTCGATGAATGTGATCCGGTAGACATACTCGTAAATAATGCTGGCTTAGATAACCCGCCCGGCTCTGGTTCAACCTTTTTTGGCAATTTCAACAAGATCATGGAAGTCAATATCGGCGGCGCGGTCAATATGTGCGAAGCGGTTATCCCTCATATGATGAAGACTGGCGGCGGGGTCATTGTCAACATCGGAAGCATACAAGGCAATATTGGTGCCGATTGGCGAAACTATGAAGGCGACTTTGCTAAGCCTGTCGGTTATAACTGCTCAAAGTCTGCATTAATCCAGTTATCTCGGTCAATCACGGTTCAGTACGGGCGATACAATATCCGGTCAGTCACAATCGCATTTGGCCCTTATGACGGCGGTAAACTTGATCCGGTATTCCTGTCAAAGTTTCTGAAAAATGTACCACTTGGTAGGGCGGTTAAAAAGGAAAGCCTGCAGACAGCCCTATTATTTGCCTGTTGCTGTCCGGAGCTGGCAGGGCAACAGGTACTTATAGATGGAGGGTATACAGCATGGTGAAAATAAAAGAACTGGAAGCCTCAATCTGTACAATGATCGAAACCGCAGGGTCAGGCCATTATGCATCATCCCTTTCTGCCCTTGAAATCATGTACCCGCTTTTCTACGAGCAGGGCGTGAAACCGGATGAATTTATTTTGTCAAAAGGTCACGCCGCCCCCGCCCTCTATGCAATTCTTTATGACCTCGGATATATCAAAGACTTATCAGGATTTAGAAAGTGGGGAGGATTACCGGGACATCCTGAGTTAAACGTGCCGGGCGTACTTTGTTCATCTGGTAGCCTCGGTATGGGAATCAGTAAGGCGCTCGGTCTTGCGTATGCCAATCCTGATAAAACCTATCATGTGCTTGTCGGTGATGGAGAATTACAGGAGGGGCAGAACTGGGAAGCAATATTATATGCCGACGCTCATAAGGTTAAGAATGTCAGAGTACACGTTGATGTGAACCATCGCCAATATTCAGGACTCACTCGCGCCGTTCAGCATCGATGGATATTACCGTATTTTATATCCTTTCACGAAACCACATGGCAACACGATAACTCCTATCTCTGCAAGCCGAAAGACAAAGACATGACATATTCTCTCGCCTTGTTTGCCGCAATGGAAAAGGACAACCGTATTATCACTCTCAATGCCGATCTTGAACACGACTTCGGATTGACTGTGATAAAACAGACCTTCCCTGAAAGGTACATCCAATGCGGCATCTCTGAGGCTCACATGGTCAGCATGGCTAACGGGCTGGCATTGGCGGGGATGATACCGATTTGCCATACATTCGGGGCATTCTACAGAAGGGCGGTTGACCAGATGTATAATAACGCATGTGATGGCCTTCATGTCGGATATGTTGCTGGACTAAATGATTTTGGCAAAGTCAATATAGGGAAAAGTCACAGAGCTAGCATTATTGGTGATGCGTATTCTTTTGCGGGCATAACGTGTACCGATTCCATTCAATATTTCTTCAATAATATTAAAACCGAAGAAGGTATTTACTTGGAGGTGCCTTAATGAAAATACTCGCTCTCATCCCTGCAAGATCGGGAAGCCAGCGCATACCGGGTAAGAACATCAAAAAATTAAACGGTCATCCCTTGTTGGCTTACTCCATCCAAGCCGCGAAGGACTCAGACATATTTGACGAGGTATATGTCTCAACGGACAGCTTAGAGATCGGTAGCATTGCTACATATTATGGCGCGGGGTACGTTGAGCGACCTGAACAATATGCAACATCTTCAAGCGCCGATATTGAGTGGATTACTCATGCTCTCGCTATGCTCAAAAAGATAGGGCGTGAATATGATGCTTTCGCAATTCTCAGGCCAACAAGCCCATTTCGGACAGGGGAAACCATAAAAAGGGCGTTTGCGGAATGGGACAGGAAACATTGCGTGAAAGCAGTGGAGAAGGTTAAGCAGCATCCAGGTAAGATGTGGAAAATAAGGCAGGGCATCATGATGACGTATGGTGATGGTCATAAAAACAATCATCTTTATCCGACTCAGGGGCTGGAAGAGGTCTATGTTCAAAATGCAAGTCTTGAGATACGACCTATGAAGATCATGAACGGCAACGATGTTTTTTATCAGCCCTTCTTTACCACTGGTTATGAGGGATTTGACATCAACACTATCGAAGACTGGATTCTTGCAGAGGAACTTATTAAAAGAAAAATGGCGCACTTGCCGGAGGTAAAATGAACCTACCCTTTTTGATGAAACAAGAAACAGAAATAGAAAAGTATCGCGCTGAAACTTTTCTCACGAAGGAACCTGAAACAATCGAATGGATACGGTCATTTTCAGATGGTGCTACATTCTGGGATATCGGCGCGAACATCGGTATATATTCCCTGTACTTCTGTTCCCTCTATCCTCGCGGTCATTGTTTCGCCTTTGAACCATCACCAGGGAACTGTTCAAGACTTTTTGAGAATGTTAGGCTTAATTGTTTTGGGAATATTACCCCGTTTAATTGGGCTGTGTCTAACTTTATCGGCAAGGTTGTATTCGAAGAAAACAGTACGGCGATAGGATCATCAGGCGGTCAGATTAAATACATGAACGATAAGGGCGTCTTTGTTACGTCCATAGACCTTTTATCACGTTTTCTCAAGATGCCTAATCATATCAAAATTGATATCGACGGTCAAGAAGGCTCAGTCATTGACGGTATGATTTGTACGATAAGCAAGTCAAAAGTGAAATCTATCCTGGTTGAATTTGATACAGCCAACAACGATTATCTTTTGCACCGAGAAAGGATTATTCAGTGCGGGTTTACAACAGATAATGTATTTAACAAAATGCAAAACCACTCGCGGGTACGCCGGGCGCAGGAAGGCATTAAGTGCGAAAACATTATCTTTACAAGGGGGTAAGAATGGAAGATAGCACCTTTGCTGATTTGCCGAATAAAAGACTTGTCACGCCTAAGGAAGCAGCCGAATTTTTAAGATGTAGTCCGAGACAGGTTTATTACCTTGTGGGATTTTCAAAAATAGATGGTATCAAATTGGGGCATTCATCTTTAAGAATCACAAGAGATTCACTCATTAGACTATTGGGAGAATCAACATCATAAAATAGTTTGCAAGCTATACCTCACTGTCAAGAAATTGACACCCACATAGAACATACTCTCGTTAATGGGAGTATTCTCACGACTATTTAGTTTATCTGAAAAGAGAAGCAACGACATATCCGATCCTCGCTTTTGGATAAACGATGCCGTTTCTGCTGCTACAAGTAGCGGGGCGTATGTCAGCGTAGATACAGCAATGAAAACATCAACCGTTTTCGGCTGTGTTCGTATCCTCTCTGAAACTATCGCATCCCTGCCAGTATCAATCTATAAAACCCGCAAAGATGGAGGAGAAGATGTTGCACGCGATCATTACCTCTATCCCATCCTGCATGATGCTCCAAATGATGAGCAAACATCCTATGAGTTTCGAGAAGGGAAACAGGCCCACTTAGCGCTACGCGGCAATGGATATACCTACAAGATTATCAATGAAGCTGGTCAGACGATAAAACTCATCGCCATGTCTCCCGCAAGAATGGAACCAAAAAGGGATTGGATAACAGGCAAACTTATATATTCGTATACCAGATCGAAGGAAGATTCGCCGGACATTCCAGACAAACCTTTCTTCACTCCTAACGAGATATGGCACGTTAAAGGACTCAGCACGAATGGTATTATTGGCTTATCCCCTCTTTCCTGTGCGCGTGAGTCAATTGGAATGGCGATCAAGAGTGAGGAATTCGGAGCGCAGTATTTTGCTAATGCCGCCGTTGTATCTGGTGTCCTCGAACATCCGGCCTCGTTAAAAGATGAAGCATGGAAGCGCCTTAAATCATCTATACAGGACTTTGCATCTTCAAAGAGACATCAAACGATGATCCTTGAAGAAGGCATGAAGTGGCAAGCGATAGGGCTTTCCAATAAGGATAGCCAGTTTCTTGAGTCCCGCGCATTTCAGGTTGAAGATATTGCGCGGTTTTTTAATGTTCCTTTAATCCTACTTCAACATTCAGACAAGGCAAGCACTTACGCAAGCGCTGAACAGTTGGGGCTTAACTTTGTGATGTATACGATTCTCCCGTGGGTTAAACGATGGGAACAGTCAGCTAACTTCTCACTACTCACCCTCTGGGAACGTAAGAAAGGCTTTCATATATCGTTCAATCTTGAAGGATTGCTGAGAGGGGATACGGCGGCACGTTATCAGTCATACGCGGTTGGTCGTCAATGGGGATGGTTAAGCGCCAATGACATTAGAGCACTCGAAAACATGAACCCTATAGATGGCGGTGACGAATATATCACAATGCCACAGAATATCGCTGGTAAACCAAATCCAGAAGGCGAACCAAAAGAACAAATTAAGAAAGAACCAGATGAGGGGGATGAGGGAGGTACAGACGATGAAGAAAGTTGAGAGACGAACCTTTGACATATCGTTGAAGCGTGAAGACGGTGAAGCAAAAAAGATGACAGGCCATGCGGCGATATTTAATGAGGAAACACGCATAGGGAGTTGGTTTAGAGAAAAGATTGCTCCCGGCGCATTCTCCGAGTCAGTCCAGAAGGACGACATACGCGCCTTGTTTAATCATGACGCAAACTTTGTACTCGGTAGAAATCGCGCCGGGACTTTAACGCTCAAGGAAGACGACAAAGGATTAGCCATTGAAATTGATCCACCCGATACATCCTTTGCTCGTGATCTTGCTATTTCAATGGAGCGCGGGGATATATCGCAGATGTCCTTTGCCTTTCAGGTATTAGGTGACGAATGGGAAGGCGGCGAAACAGACAATCTGGATTTACGAACTATAACCAAAGTGAAGCTCTACGATGTCTCTCCTGTGACTTTTCCGGCCTATGACGGTACAGACATCGCCTTACACTCCCGCGACGCATTCAGGGCGAATTTAGATAAGCCGCCCGTAGAACCACCTGATTACTCGGTTCAGAGGGCAAAGATAAGATTACAGGAGATAGCAGCATGAAAAAAACAGCCATAACAGGCTTAACCATACACAGAGCAGTACACATCTATAAGGAGGAATAAATTATGAATAAGAAAGAACAGGAATTGCGGCAGAGGAAGGCCGAAGCCATAACGAATATGAGAAGCATTGTGGACAAGGCCGATGAGGAAAAAAGGGCAATTTCAGCAGAGGAAAAAGTTGAATATGACAAGTTTGATGCATCCGTTGAAGACTTGAACAAGGCTATCGAAGCAGAAATCAGACTTGCTAAACTGGAAGATGAGACAAGGGCAGTTCCAAAAACCCCTCTTATCAAAGTAGACAAGAAAGATAAAAGGGAAGACATTGACCCTGAGAAAGAGTTCAGAAACATCGGGGAAATGTTTCACGCTATCGCCGCATTGAAACGCGATGGCAAACGTGACGACAGGCTAGAAATTCTCAGAGAAAAACGTGAGCAGACAATGGGAACCGGCACAACGGGTGGTTACGCTCTGCCTACTCAGTTTGATAGCAACATCAAACAGATACAGGAACAAAGCGCAATCGTAAGACCTCGCGCGTCCGTTATCGCGGCAGGAAGCCCTCCCGATGCTAAACTTGAATTCCCTGCACTCGATCAGACATCGACACAGAACATCTATGGCGGCGTGGTAATCACACATACCGGCGAAGGTGTTTCTATGACAGAAACGGGGCTTAAACTCCGCGAAGTCAGCATGGAACCGAAAGAAGTAAGTGCCTACATCGTTGTCACCAACAAACTCCTGAATAACTGGGCCGCCTGTAGTTCCTTCATTACCGGTCAGATGAACCGCGCAATGGTAGGCACTGAGGATTATGATTTCCTCCGTGGCGACGGTATCAACAAGCCTTTGGGAGTTATCAATTCGGCAGCCGCAATCAACTATAACAGGGCCGGTGCAGGCGCGATAGCATGGGCCGATATATACGGCATGTACGCCCGTGCAAAAATGGGCGGGTCTTATGCATGGCTCGCATCACAGACAATCATTCCACAGTTGGCCGCTATGGTCGATGTGGGAAGCCACGCTGTATGGATCAGTGGTGCAGGTGTAGGCACAGGAGCATCGCAGGCACTTCCAAGCACTCTTATGGGCCTTCCTCTTTTTTTCGTTGACAGGCTCCCGGCACTCGGCACAAAAGGCGATCTCTGCCTGGTTGATCTTTCCTACTATCTCATCAAGGATGGTTCCGGCCCCTTCGCCGCTTCAAGCGATCAGCTACTTTTCTTGAGCAATAAAACCGTGTTCAAGATCGTGTGGAACGTTGACGGTAGATCATGGCTTACGGAACCAATCGGACTTGAAGGCTCAACGAGCAACACTGTAAGCCCGTTTGTCATCTTGAATTAAGGAGGATTGATATGAGTTATCCATCTGAAAAAATAAGAATTACCCCGTTGCAGGTTCTATTCTCAACGGCAGCCGCAACAAGTCTAAACGAAAAAACGAGATATAACGGGCAGGGTGATTTCTCTGTCCTTGTAGGTGTGAGATCCGCCGCTTCTCTTGCAACAGGTTTCACGGCAACCGCCGCTATGAATTGGGATTTCTCAGTCATTGAAGCAACGGCGGCCACAGCCAACGGCTCGGTAATTACGGGAGCAACAATCACTCTCGGCGCGGCAACGGCGTTTGTCGCAAGAGGCGGAGTAAACAGTCTGTTGAAAATCACCACTGATTGCGCCACTACCGCCGGAATAACGATCAACGGTATTACTTATCATGGCACAGCAGTAGGAGCCACGGCAAGTAATGGCGGTAATCAGGTTGCGCGGGCAATTAACGGCTATGGGACATCGGTAAAACTTCCTCACTATACCGCGCTGTCAAACTACACGGCGAAAGACCTCGTGTTGATTACAGCCGATGATGACATGGGAACCGGCCTTACAGTTGAGGCAACCGCCGCTAGTGGTATACAGAATTTCATGGTCAGCTTGCAGGGATGTATTGACATTCAGGGCTCTAAACTCAGCACAAACAACCCGAAATATATAGGCGTGGTTTCCAGTGCTTTAACCGGCGAGACAACGAGTGTTCGTTATGCACAGTTGATTTCGTATCCATCGGCTATACCTGCAATGCCTGGCGTAAAGGTAAGTTGCACAACGTAAAGGAGGCGGCGATGAAGGAATTTCAGGAAAGTAAGAAAATAGACTTTGCCGTCTTTGATACTACGGGATCAACCGCAGAACAGGTAAGCCCCTATTTCGATATGTTGGGCTATGACCGGATTGATTTTCTTGTTCAGGGTAAATTGGTTCCTACGGCGGCACTCAGCACTTTAGTACAGCAATACTCGATGAGGCTATTACAGGCATCGGGCGCAACGGGCGCAGGATCAACCGCCATATCATCGGCCACGGCGGTTATGGGTCGCTCAGTTAAGAATTGCGTATCTCTCGCAGATAAAGCTAATGAAATTTATATTCAGTTCACTACATTGGCATCCGGCGCTACATTCAGTATTGCCGGGTATCAGTATTCATTCGATTCAATGGCGATCCCTACATCAAGGGTAATGGATTCTACAGGCGCAACCGGTCAGGCATCAGTGGCGGCAGAAGCGTTTATTACAAATTTCAATTCTACTGCCAATAACCCACTGGCAACAGTATGGAAAGCGTCTTCGGTAGCATCGGCACTTGTTAAGGTAGGGCCATACAACGTAGACGCTCAGAGTACCTATCTCACGGCAACAGGTTCAACGCTTGTGAATATGGGTATGGGTAACTGCATAGGTCATCTCGCTATTGATTCGCAGTTTTTATCAGACGGTAAGAGGTATGTAGCCATCGGGATTAAGACAACCGACGCGGCGGCTCCTATCGTAGCGGTTGCAATGCGGCAGCCCATTAACGGGCCTGTAAACAATTTAGCGGTCTCAGTCAGTAAGTCGATGGCTGGTAGTACCGGTAAGTAACTAATAGAGGGGCGGCCTGTAAATGGCCGCTCCATCAAAATCAAATCAAGGAGGTTTCTGTGAGGTTGGAGCCAAAACAAATCGAAATGGCATTCGAGGATGGACACAAAGAGGCGGTGACGGTGAGTGTGCCTGTGAGGACAAAAGACAGAGTTTATATTGTCGGTTGTGCCGGTAGTAAAGACCTTGTACCCTGGGACGACAAGGAAGCTGAGTTTTGGGGTGTCAATAATCTTTATGGCGTACCATTGGAAGGGGCGCATTACGACAGATGGTTTGAAATCCACAACATTTGGCAGAGTAAAGTTTCGGGTGCATTAATCAGGCGCGGGGAAAAGATATTCAGAGGACAACCAGTCAATGAATACTTGCAGGGTCTGTCAATGCTGAAATGTCCGGTATACATGCAAAAATTCTGGCCGCAACTTGTCCCTAATTCGGTACAGTACCCTATTGAAGAAGTCGTAAAGTATTTTGCCAACGACAAGGGTTTCGGCCTCGATGTTGCGCGGTACATGACGAATACCATCACCTATGAAATAGTCCTCGCCATTTACGAAGGGTTCAAGGAAATCTTTGTCTACGGTGTTGATATGGCGGTGGGAACAGAGTACGAGAATCAACGTCCTTCTTGTGAGTTTTGGCTTGGAGTGGCCTCCGGGATGGGAATAAAAACCTTTATCCCTCCCGAAGCAGACCTTTTGAAGTGTCGATTTATGTATGGTTTCGAGGAAGAGCAAGAGAACCTTTTCAGAAAGAATATGACTAAGAGGCGTAAGGATTTGGCCGCCAAACAGTCAGCTATAGCGCAACGCATGGAACAAGACAGGGTTGCGTTCCATCAGCATACCGGGGCTATCTCGGCAATGGCAGAAATAGAAAAGATATGGTCGAACTGTTCAGACGACAGACGTTTTGTTGAAAGGGGAACATTATGAAAGCGCGCGTAACTCAGGAAATATTCTACAAGGGTAAAACCTATGTTCCCGGTGATCTTGTCGAAGTTGATAAAGAAAGCGTATACACCCTGCAAAAAGCCGGAGTAATCGGACAGGTTGAAGTCGAAACGGCAATGCTGGCGCAAAAAGAAAATACAATGAAGCAACCGTCCAGAGGGCGGTAACGGGAGGCACTTATGGCATTTACAACAGCAGGAATAAATTCAATGTTGAATTTTTTAGCGGGGTCAACAGGCCCGGTAATAACCCATGTTGCGCTACACAACAGTACGGCGGTAAGCACATCCGGCACGGCGGCAGAGTTAAGCACTGCTGGCAATGTATATCTTCGTCAGGCGGTGGCGTTTAATGTTGCATCAGGCGGAAAGATCACAGGGACCACTGCTATTGTTTTTACTGTTCCGGTAGGTTCTACCGTTTCGGCGGTATCGTTTTGGAACTCATCCGCTACGGATGGAAATTGTCTTGCTTACACCACTGTGCCGGATGAAGTCTATGCTGGACAGGGAAATTACACGATAACGACATCTACCCTTTCAATAGCATAGGGGAGTGAATGAGCGACAGGATATTAACAGAATCAGGCGATAATCTTATTACCGAAGATGGTAATTATCTTCGTCAAGAAGATTCATCGGTATCCATAGAAATAAACCTTCTGCAAATAGAAGGCGCAACAGTATTACACGCTTCAAAATCAATATCCGTTACTCTTGAAATAGCAAGTACAGGATCAGCACAAATAACAGCTAATAAGTCAATCAGTGAAGAAGTAGGAATAGCTGGAACGGGTGCGGCATCTGCAACAATCCAAAAGATCGGTACTACTACCGTTCAAATCGCTACAACGGGCGATGTTCAGGCTACGGGAAACAAGGCAGGCATATTAACCGTAGAAGTATCAGCAACCGGGGAAATCGGAATCACCTATGAAGCGGATACGGGTACGAATGACATTGGAATAGCCGGAACAGGGGATGTTCAGGCTACGGGAAACAAGGCAGGGGCGAATGTACTCAGCATATCGGGAAACGCAACCAGCGAAGCCACAGGGAAAAAGGGCGGTCAAATTACTGTCAGTGTAGCCAATGATGGAACCGTAAACATCACCGCAAACAAGGCCGTGACATCGACCATAGAAATTACAGGGACTGGGATCGTTGGTATATCAAACGTTCAGGCTGTAACAGTGGAAATTACAGGAACCGTCACTATCTCCATCCACGGCTATGCGGCATCGACAGAAAATCGATATGCAAAACTGAGTAACAGAAACAGTGTATACACGAGCAACAGTATGAGGAGGGTGGCATAATGGCATTGAGACTTTTATCGGAATCAACGGCGGAACCCTTATCGCTTGACGAGATAAAGCACTACTGCCGACTGTCAACCTCTAATACCTCTGAGGATACCATTCTATTGTCTATGGCAAAGGCGGCACGGATTGAAGCAGAGACAAAATGTCACCGCTTGTTTGTAGCGAAGCAATATAAGCTGACTCTTGATGGTTTCCCGTATGGAGGAATAACACTTCCTGAACCTCCATTAAGCACTGTTGTCGGAGCTTTAAAAATCAATTACATAGATTCATCAGGGGTAGAGGCGACAATGGCATCAAGTAGCATAGTCATAGACTACGAATCGGAACCCGGTATGGTGTTCCCATCAACCTCAGAAGATTGGCCGATAACAAACGATATTGTGAACGCGGTCTATATAACGTATGAGACAACGGCAGCGCCCACAGATGATGTCAAAATTTGGATAGGATTTAGAACTGCTTCACTTTACGAGAGCAGACAGAGATTTATAGAAGGCAAGACAATAGGGGAAATCAATATGGACGGCTTGCTCGATTCTCAGAGATTACCAGAGGTGCGGTAATGAACATAGGCAAACTCAGGCATAAGGTGACGATTCGCAATCTGGTTGAAACGCAATCAACCGTTACGGGTGAAATGGTTCAAACATGGTCAACGGGCGCGTCCGTGTGGGCTTCTATCGAACCGCTACAGGGGCGAGAACTATGGCAAATTCAACAGTTACAGGCAAGAGTTGATACTCGTATCACCGTAAGGTATTCAAACGAAACAACGAGCATTACAGCGAAATCAATGCTCGCTCATTCAACGGGGGATCAGGACTATTTTATTGAAGGTATCATCAATCCCGATGAGAGAAACATTGAATTACAAATGATGTGTTTCAGGGTGCAGGCATGATTGAAATAGAAATCAAAATACAGGGTTTAGCTGAACTTGATGAGGAATTGAAAAAGTTCCCTATTGAACTGCAAAAGAAGGCCCTCGGCTCTATGGTGGCGGCTGGCGGAAGAATCGTAAAAGATGCGGCATTACAGAACTTCATGAACGTAGCGAAGACAATGAACCTTGATAAGAATGAGAAGTTCTGGTCATTGAAAAACATTGTGCTCAGAAGGATGAAAAAGAAAGACCAGGGTAAATCAACATTGACATACGGCATCAAAGCACAGTACCCCGCTTTCTATCTGGAAACAGGAACAAGCCCTCATACGCTCAACGCAGGGGCTTACACGAAGTCACACGGCAAAACAGTCAACAGAAAACAGACAGGCAAGCAACATCCAGGATATGCGGCAAGGCCATTTTTACGCCCTGCACTTGATAATAATGTGCAAAGGGTTGTTACCGCTATGGGCTATAAACTTATGGCATGGATGGACAGGCAATATAAAAAGGGGGTCATCCCTCGTGCTTGAGAACAAAATATATAAACATCTTTCTACTGTGAACGGGGTATCTACATATATCGGCACAAGGATATATCCGCTCATACTTCCTCAAAATCCAACTTACCCGGCGATTACCTACCAGAGGATAGACACGAGGCGCTTCTATACTTTGGGCGGTGATAATGGAACGGGAGAGATACCCCGCATGCAGATTGATATATGGTCAACATCATATGAGCAGGGGCGAAACATAGCAACGTCAATTAAGACTGCTATGGATGGGGCAACGGCATTTTTAACCAATGATTACAACCAGACGGATTTGTATGAGCCGGATGTGCAGTTATACAGGATTCAGCAAGATTTTGTAATTGCAAACAACGAATAAAAGGAGGCTATCATGGCGGGCATAAATTCTCAGGGAGTAACCTTTTTCTGGTCAACAAGTACGGTAGTAAGTACGGCGTCTTCATGTCTCATTGGTGAGGTAACAAACATATCTGGGCCTTCTGGCGCTCGTGCGGAAATCGACGTGACAAGCATGAACAGCGCAGCAAAGGAATACCTCATGGCATTGCCCGACTTCGGGGAAGTGACTTTCACAGTCAACTATACCGGAGCCGATGCTGTACAGAACGCTTTCTATGCAGACTTTATCAGCACGGCAATACCCAAAAGAAAAGGTTGCATTAAGCTTACCGATACGGCAGTCCACGCGATCATTTTTGAAGGATATGCAAAACAGTTTTCATGGAATATGTCACCTGATGCGGCAATAACCGCACAGTGCGGCGTAAGGATTTCAGGAGCGGCAACACTAACCACGACTATAGCATAAGGAGGCTTCATGCTTAGCAAGGAACAAATACTCAGCGCAGATGATCTTACAAGGGAACAAGTTAATGTTCCGGAATGGGGCGGGGATGTTTACGTTTATACGATGTCAGGAGAGGAAAGGGATTCATTTGAAGTCTCTATCATGGACAGCAAGGGTAAGGCTACTTTCCTGAACATCAGAGCCAAACTATGCGCTCGAACCATACGCGACGAGGAAGGTAACAGGTATTTTACCGATAAGGAAATTGATGTCCTTGGTAAGAAATCAGGACAGGCGCTTGATAAGATTTTTGATGTTGCCAAAAGGCTAAACGGTATTGGCAAAGAGGAAATTAAGGAACTTGAAAAAAACTCCGAAGGCGAGGGTTAAGGTTCTTCACCTTTTCTCTCGCCCGTGAGCTTAAAATGACTGTCAGGCAATTATTGAGCGGCCTTGACAGTCGGGAGCTAAGTGAGTGGATGGCATATTTTGCGATTGAGAATGATAAAGCAGACGGTAAAGGCGAGGACATTAATACAAAATTGATGAACGCTTTTAACTTTGGCGGGAAGGGTAAGAAATAATGGCAACCATCACAAGTCTTGTTGTAGAAGTAGCGGCAAATGTGGCGAGACTACAGACGGATATAAACAAGGCAACCGGGATATTAAACAAGTTTGCCACAGGTGCTAAAACTATCATGGCTGGCGTGGGCGCGTACATGGGGGGTCAGCAGGTTTGGGATATGGCGAACATGGCCATGCAGTTCGAGGAACAGAAAGAGTCCCTTGATTCTCTTGCGGCACAGTACAACACAACGGCAGACTCCATCATAAGCAGTGTGCAAAAAATGTCAAAGGGCATGGTATCACAGGCCGCAGCCGCAGACATAGCAGGGCAGGCACTTATGAAAGGTCTTAATCCTGAACAGGTTGAAAAACTTGCTCAAGCATCTGAAACGCTCTCAAATGTGTCCGGTAAAAAAGTGGTTGACGTTATGCGATCGCTCGCTGAGGCACTTGAAACTGGCAAAATGAAAGCTCTTAAAATGCAGATTGGTATTATTGATCTTGATACTTCATTGGGTAATGCTGCAGCTGGATTAACGGAAACAGAGAAAGCACAGGCACTTTACAATGAAGTCATCGAACGGACAGATAAACTTCAAAAACAACTTGGCCCCTCAATAGATTCAAACGCCGACAAAATAGAACAATATACAACATCATGGGAAGACCTAAAATTGGCAATGGGGCAAGGTTTTGTCAGGGTTGCAGTAGGCACGGCATCTGTCCTGTCGGGCATAGCCGGCGTGTTTATGCTGGCAAGTGCAGGAGTCTATAAACTGGCAGAAGGCTTTAATTGGCTGGCATCAAAAGTCACTTGGGGCCAATTAAGCAAGAACTTTGCCGACATGAAAGATCAAGCAAAATCCGCAGGAGAGGAAGCCATACGTATGGCCGATAGTTTATTTGGTAAGTCCGGTGAATACTGGTCATCTGCATGGGCTGACAACTCCGGTAAGGCGGCCATCAAAGTTAAGGTAGATGTTGATAAAGGTAATCTCAAGAAGGAACAGGCCGATTTAACGGCAAGTCTTACGGGTCGCGTCAAGGATTACGAGAAGTATTATGCCGACCTCAAGAAATTGCAGGATGATTATAAATCAGCCATTGAAAAGAGTCTCAAAGAGATTGCAGAGATAGACAAGAAGATACTGGAATCACGCCGCGCCACTCAGGAATTAATTTACCAGGTGGGTCAAAAGGGAAATCCCGCCGCCAATGAGATGGAAGAATATTCCCGCAAGCAGATAAAGTTGCAGGAAGACCTTAATTACGCAATGTCTCTTTCCGGTGAGGATAGAATAAACGCCTTACAGGATTATCAACGTGCATGGTCTGATATGGTGAAACAGATTGACTCTTCGGAAACTAAAAGCCAGCTTGGATTTGACGATGTAACAGTCACAAAAACATGGTTGTCACTTGGCGACTCTGCAAAAATTGCAAGTAACAATATTGCACAGGCGGGGTCACTCATTGAACAGACGCAACAGGATATGAGGGCAACAGCAGAGACACAGCTTGCTTTACAGATAGCCGCATTTAATACGTTATCAGATTCGATAAAACTTGCTGATGACTGGATAAAATATCTCAAGACTACCATTGCTGACCTCGATGCTGGCCTTGTTAATCCTCGTACATTGGTAATCGACTGTTCAGGTGCTCTTGCTCAGCTTCAATCGGTACTTGCTATCATGAACCAGATAGGAGCATCAACGGGTGTGGCAAACGCCGTGGAATCCGTTACCACATCTATAAGCACACCTGCCGGTTATGGTACGGGTGGGGGATATAGCATGGGCGGCGGAATAGACTATTACTCAAAAGGTGTCTATGACAAGTCTTATGCGTCTGGCATTGATTATGTCCCGTATGACATGATTGCGAAAATACACAAAGGAGAAAAGATTATCCCGGCCAACGAAAACGGAGGCATGAATATTAACATGGGAGGTATCACAATCAACGGAAATGTAGACCCTGCCACAACAGCGAAACAACTTGTAGCTGAAATGGAAAAAGCAATGAACAGGCGGAGTTCCCTAAGAAAATGAAAACTCTTGATACAATATTTACGCTTGAAAAAAACCGCAAGATAGGCGCGCAACCTGTCTGGATACTAAAATGCCCCTTTGCATCAACGGGTACTCTTTATTTATCTGATAATGTTTTTACAGTCGATACATGGAATAGCGGTGTTACAACAAAATCGTGGGTGTCGTCATGGGGAGCGATAGACGAAAACATATCATTCGGAGCCGGGGTGTCACAGGTAAGCACATTTGCCGTGAATTTTATCATCGATCAAAACACTGTTACCGATATTGGAGATATTCTCTGGACGGTTGCAAACAATATTGAAACCATAGACTGTGAATTATATCTATGGTTCAACGGTTTAAGCGGAGCCAGCGATCCCCCTGAACTTATGTGGACAGGCAACATCGTTGATTTTAGGCAAATAAACGATCAGGAATATGAGGTTGAATTTGCCGATCAATCTGTCAAAAACAACAAGGTGGTTGGCACATTGTTAAATGCCGCGGCCTATGTTGGACTGCCACCTGAGAACGTCGGTAAGGTCGCTCCTATCGTTTATGGATCGGTTACGGGGCATACACCAATATGTGTAGCTTCGGGTGGTTATTCAGAGCTTGCAGAGGACTTAGACACATCAGAAACAGGTATTGATCTGGTAGATGCTTCAACTTTTGGTACATCCGGATACACTATAAATCTTAACGGTGAAATATGCACAGTGACCGGTAAAAGCGGTAATACACTAACTGTCACCCGTTCCGCAGTTCCGAGAGCGCATTACATCGGTAATCCGGTTGTACAGATAACCTCCATCGTGTATCTGGTTGCCGACCATCCAGTCAAGGCATTAAATCATCTTTACGTTGACGGTGTTGAGATTACGGCAGGGTATACATTTTATACCGGGCAAGCAGGTGACGAACATGGTTCATATACTGGCAAGGCCGTCCTCGTCATCGCAAACGCAACGGCGTATGATTCTATTCAATACGTTGGCCCTGATACTGCGTCTGGTGCGGGATGGGGAAATCCCTCATATGCCGTGGACGGAAATGATGGTACGTATGCCATCACGTTATACGATGGACAGGTACTAATTGTTACATTCGACGAACCATCAACTCCCATATTCGGTGTTATAAAACGACAAAGAGTTTATGTAAAGTGGGCGGTAATTCCCGACGTAAATAATGTGGACATAGACGGTTCTATCGGTGGGGTGGGGATTCATTTGTATAACGGTGACACGTATAGCTTTAACGGTTGGACAGACTATGTGACAGGCGGGACGGATGGGCCATTCAATATATGGGCGGTATCAGGAGTTACCGGCGACGGTTCACTTTGGGTTACAGATGCCAGTTGGAAAGAGATTACATACACACCGTACAATTCAAATGGGTCCACTTGCGAAGAGGTCCTAGTAGGGGGAACGGTTACGTGTGACATAGACGGTTATCAAGATGACGCGGTGGGTACATGGACTGGCACGGCATCTGCTCTCATAGAGCGGCCCGATCATATTTACAAGCACTTCCTCTATTTCAATCTTGGAATATCAGCATCCAATTTTATTACGGATGCCGCCCCATACTTTGCGGCAGACTCCTATAAGTTTGGAATAGTCATTAATGAAGCGACAATAATAAAAAAATGGTTGGCAGATATGGCGTGGCAGTGCCGATGCTATTTCAGATGGGCGCTCGGTAAAGCGTACCTGTTGTATAGACCGGATGCAATATCTCCCATTATGGATTTGATGGAATACGACACTGATACAACAGCCATGAACGCCTATGTGACAAACGGGGATAGTGCCGATCAATGCTCCGGTGGAACGGCGCTAGCTGAATCAACATTAGGTGGATACCCCCCGGCTCAGAGTTTTGATAATAACGCAGCCACGGTATGGTCGTCTGCCGCTAAAGGTTCTGCCGTTACAACATGGCTATGTTATCTATTTGGTTCTGCTGTAACGGTTGGTATGGTACGTCTGCAAACCTCCCCTGCCAATCCTCAACTCGCATTTATTGATTTTACCATCAAGGGGAGCAATAACACTACGGATGGTTCAGATGGTGACTGGACAACGTTATCGACTGGACAGAATATGTCCGGTATGTCGATGTGGTCAAACCATGTTTTATCCACACAATCATCGTGGACAGCAATAAAAATTGAAGGTTTGACACAATTATATATCGGTGATGGGAACTATTACGCTCAAGTGGCGGAAATGGAATGCATAAAACAAGACTTATCAGCGCGGTCTGAATCTACAATAAAAATTCAGGGATCATACGCGCTAAAAGGGATAGCAACTATAACTGGCTCGTTGAACAAAACCCTAACCCGCGCGCCCTCTCCAACAATTAATCTATCAGGCATGAATTATATCAATTTTTATATTCGCGTATCAAGGGTTGGGAGTAATATCAAAATAGGTGTCCATGATAGCGGAGGCACAACAACAGAAATCACACCGTATGTCACAACGGCTAATACGTGGCAACTTGTCTGCTGGGACATCTCCGCCGTGTCAGATGCAAATAAAAACGCTATTGACGCAATTATTATTACCATTGTCAACGCAGATGCGGCCAACACATTCTACATTGACAATATGTATTGTAATGATAAAACGATTACATCTTCCATGATTGGCATGAGCGCGACAGGAAGATCAAGCATACAGGTAGAGCGTAGTCCGCTCGATGAAGTGGTAAACAAGGTCAGAGCAAAATATAGCCGTAATTGGGCTTTATCAGGTGATGAATCATACACAGGGCTGTATGAGACATCAGACACATCAAGTATTGTTCGCTACGGGGAAAAGGAAAACACAGACCTCTTTGAGTGGGATTTTATCTCTTCATCTGCAATGGCCGCCGACGTAGGATCATTTTATCTCACGCGCTACAAGGATCGCAAGAAGGTTATCACGATGGATTTATTTCTCGATAACTGTGAGCTTGAGTTTGCCGATGTTGTCACGGTGACGCCTTTGTCCAGTGTTACGTTGGAAATCCAAAAGGTCAATACATATCCAGGATCAGGGCAGGAGATGCGAAATGACAAAATCATACTTGTCGGCAGGGAGTATTAAATGGCAGATATCCTTTTTGATATAATCGAATATGCAACCGGGGCGGCGTGGTCGTATGGCGATCTTGTAAGCCCTGCCTCTCCTAATGGCAAAGTATATATGTGTTCCGCAGGCGGTGTATCGGGAACGGCGGCTCCTGCATTCTCAACCGTTGCTGGGTCTACGGTGGCAGACGGTGGAGTGGAATGGACTGAATATACACCGGCAGGGACTACATATGCTACGTCATTGACTTTTACTCGACAACCAAAGCCGGGGGGATATACACGGCACAAACAATACTTACAGCCAAAGGCATACAGTGAGGGCGGCGATGTATATATTTACGATAAAGGACTGGAAGCAAAAGAAACAAGAAACATTTCAATCAATACACCTTCCACGACTGAACATACAAATATAAATAACTTCATCGGTCTGGTACGTGGATCACGGTTTAAGTTCATTTTTTCAGATGAGAGCGGAGCTACACATCGGGCTATTATCACAAATGCAGATGATATTGTGTCAAGCCCACTTATGATTGGTTACGAATCTGACATTGACATTGAATTACTGTTACTAACATAGGAGGTACATTGAAAAAATACTTAATAATTTTACTACTGCTTGTAGCAATTCCTTGTTGGGGTGCTGATACCAAAATTTCAGAACTTAGCACGGTTAATCCTACAGCGGCTGACCTCTTTACGGGTTTGCAAGGTGGTGCAAACGTCAATTTTGCCTGGGGTGCTAACCTTGTCGCCTTGAAGGGATTAACTTTTGCCGATGCCTCAATTATCCAGCTAACGGGTGCAGGGGCGACGGCTGTCTTGACGAGCGGAGGCAACGACTACTTTCTCAAATCTGCCACGGACAATTCAGCGTTAATGTTTGCGACTCCTGCGGAGGTTCGCACGGCTTTAGGGCTGGTAATAGGCACGAATGTACAAGCCTATGATGCTAACCTTACCGCGATTGCAGACGCCATAACCGCCGATGTTTCGCTTATTCAGTGGACAGGCGCGGGTACTGGTGCAGTACTTACCAGTGGAGGCAACAACTATTTTCTTAAATCATCGTCTGACAATTCGGCTCTTGAATTTGCTACACCGGCAAACGCTTTAACGGCAATAGGAGGGCAGGCGGTAGATTCAGACCTCACCACGATTGCGAGTCTTTCCCCTGTGCAATCCAAGATAATGATAGGTGATGCGGTTCCAGCATGGTCAACAAGTGCATACACATTGGCATCACCCGGCGCGGCTGGTGCAATACTCTATTCGGATGGTACGAACTGGACAAGGGCAACGTCACTGAATTTATCGGCTGTCAACCTTCCATCTTCTGACGCTTCACCGGCAACCACGGCTGGGCAGATCAGGCATGACACGACAGTGGCCGGATTACTCTCTGGTGCTTTGGCATGGTGGGATGGTGACGAAGTGCGGTATCTTGTTGACCTCGATGTATTGCCTTCCGATGATGGGTATGCAGTGACCTACAATGCTACCGATGATAAGTTTGTCATGTCGGCTGTCGCTCCCGTTGCTAACCCTATTTTTACAGGCGTTGTCGATATTCCAGTGGGTGCGACTACCGACGCAGAAGGCGAAATTACCATAGACACGACTTCCGATCAGTTACGGTATTATGGTGCGGCTCAAAAGGTATTGCCTTCCATCCAATATGCATCTTTCGTTATCCCTGCGCCAGCAGCCACAGACGATATTATTGTTATGAAAGCACCTTACGGTATGACGATTATTTCAACGTCTTGTATCGTTCAGGGAACAACGAGCGTCCACGGTCAGCTTCAAGAATGTGACAGTGCGGGCGCCAACTGTGCAGATACAGATGATACAGATGATATTACATGCGATGCAGATGGGGCAGCAGACGACGGGACTCTATCGAACGCTTCTATTGACTCAGGCGATTGGATTATGTGGAAAACAACCAGTATTGCAGATACACCTACATTCCTGACCGTGACATTCAAATATCTTGTGGTGGCTGACTAATGAAACGACTATTCGTAGCACTTGTTGTTTTACTGTTCGCCGTCCCTGCCCTATCAGGTACGATTACGATAGGAAAAAAGAAGGGCGGCGGGGCGTGTACCCCTTCGGCGTCCGGTACAGTAATCGTTGGCAGTAGCACTGAGGCGACTGGCGACGATGTATCTATCGCCAGCAATCAAGAATTATTCTTTGATACCGCCTATTCCGCTACTTGGGCCGGAGATTGCACGACTGAAACAGTTGGTACGATAGAAGTATATATGAAAGGATGGGAGGGGGGGGATTGCAAAGCTATTATAGGCACCTCCACTGGTAACTTGCTTACCAATGGTGTATCAAATTCCGCCTCCGTGGAATATGAAGACAACGCCTCCTGGCACAGTTTTTCTATGGGAACGCCACCTACTATCACAAAATCAACAGCATATAGGATTGGAGTGGTTTGTAGTAAAACACCCGATGGGACTATAGCATTGTTTCCAGCAGCTACAACGGGAACATCCGAGATAGGGTCAGATACTACAGGTACATACACTACACCAACGAGTATGGATACACACGATGCTGTTTGGGACGCAAGTTCTACTATAGGAGGGTTCCGTGGTAAAAAATAAATTACTAATCATAATCCTCTTTGTAATGGCCGTGTTACTATTCGTGAACACGGGGCATTGCGCTGTGCTACTTTCAGATGATTTTGAAACTTCTGCGGCTGATTTCGCCTGTGACAACAATGACGATATACCTAATGCAAACTGGACAGATGGTTATATGAACTGCGGTGTCACTGCTGGATTCGGGCAAGAGTTCAAGATGGGAACCGGTCGGGGCGGAGCCGGCAACGCCATGTATTGCTGGAAAAACAACCTTACGGCATTGGGAGGGTACAGATGCTATCTTGGCAATGCCAATATTGGAGGAAGCAAAAGAAACATTTACACCCGATGGTACATGAAAATACCCACTGCGGCGAATTACGACAAGACAATAGAAGCGTGGAAATGGTGGAGGTTCTTTACTTCGGGCAGTTCTGAATATTACTTTAACTCTGCCCCTGGAACGGGCGGTAAATTATCAACCGGTAATTTTGTCAGTGTGACAAATAGCCTTCTGGACATGGGCGTGGCAATGTCAGAGGTACAGGATGACGCATGGCACTGTTACGAAGTCAGGACACAGCTAAATACCACTGGTGCATCGAACGGTATCATACAGTTCTGGTTAGATGGTGTTTTGAAATACACAAACAATGCTGTGAGCTTCGGGGGCGGTACGTCAGATGTTGTAACAACTGTATTATTCGGTATCGGTAATACTTCGGAAGGTGTGGGGATGGATCAGACTTCATGGCAGGGGGTGGGCTTTGATGATATTGTTATTGCCGATGCCTATGTTGGGCCGATAGATTCTTCTCCAACCTTGAACACTGTCACGATCGGCACAAATGGCACTTCGTGGACATTCGTATACGATCGGGCTATGACCTGCGCAACCACTTCAAATTGTTGTGATGATTACGCCGTAACAACGTCCACGCAAGGGGCAATAACCCTTTCCTATGCAAGCGGGAGCACGACAGGAACGATTGTATGTTCTGGCAGTCCTACAGTGCAATCAGGCGAAACTATCACGGCGGGGCTTGATTACACTACGGTTGCAAACGGCATTGAGGACGATTCAGGTGATGACCTTGCAAGTATCAATGATCACGCCGTGGTGAACAATTCGATTCAGGAAGCAGTGGCCCCCACAATGTCCACGGCAATAATAGCAAGCAACGGCACGACACTGACCTTGAATTATAATGAGATAGTAAGTCAGGGCGCGGCATACAGTGACAGCGATATTGACGTTGACTGTACTACGGCAGGGCAGAACATAGCCATAACATATTCATCCGGTAGCGGTTCAACGGCCCATATCTATACTTTGGCTTCAACGGTTAATGCGGACGATACCTGTAATATTGATTTTAGCGGCACCGCCAATAGCCTTGAAGATCAGGTTGGCAACGACCTTGCGGCAATCGTAAGCGGGGCAGTGACGAATAACTCTACACAGGGACAGGGCGGCGCAGGGACATTACTTGAAGAAGGTTTTGACGATACGTCCTATGAAAGCAGAGGATGGTACGATTACACTGACCCGATAATCGACACGACCACAAAATACAGCGGAGCAGGATCACTACGGCACAACTGGACAAACGGTTCTAATGGCCCGACAGGAATAATCAGACGGCATGCCTTCACACCTTCTGATCATATCTACGTGTCATATTGGGTACGATTTAGTTCTGGATGGACAGACTTTGGGGCCAATAGCCCGCATATATTGTATGTGCAAACAGACGTTGATGATGCCTATGCTTCGCTCGCCTATAACAAGACGACAGCTTACATAGAGTTAAATGGCAGTGCGTCAACGAATGTTCATATTCCTACCGTGAAATTACAGGACAGTGAGAATATAGATGTTGCGAATCAGGGTGAAAATATCTGTGCAACGAGTGAGACAAGGGGCGTGAACGGCTGTAACGGTGACTGTGACGGACAGGGAACGACTTCCTGCTATCAGGAAACTGACTGGTATAACGGGCGGGTATTCGCATCAGCCAATGAGTATGCACCGGATACGGCATGGCACCATGTAGAGGCGTGGATAAAAATGAACACCATTAGCGGAAGCGTTGCACAGGCTGATGGTGAGTATAAGATGTGGTTTGATGATACGGCAGAATTGAGCTATGAAAATATTATAATCAGGACAAACGAATTCCCCAACATGAAATGGGACAAGGTCATCATCGCACCGTGGGGCTCGGCGGCTCCACAGGCTCAAACAATGTGGATTGATGAGTTGACTATTACGACAGAGGAACCGCACGTTACAGATGAAACCGCACCGACATTGAGCAATCTATTACCGTCCGGAAGCATACCCTTTGCCACTCCACAGACGCTTTCAGTCACGACCAATGAAAATGCAACATGCAGGTACAGTAGTAATGTAGCTCACGCATGGGCTGACATGGCGGCAATGGCGGCAACAGGATTAACGACTACGCATACACAGGGAGTTACCGTTGAGGCAAGCACGGCATACACCTACTATGTAATCTGTCAGGATGCGTCAAGTAACGAATCGGACAAGGGAACTATCACATTTTCAATGGCAACAAGCGAGCCGCCCTCGGTCAATGTAAACCCGTCAGGAACGGGGTCAGTCACGTTTGGAACGGGCGGGACGATGTTGTTAGCGCCATAAAATAAAGGGAGGGGCGACAATGGCAGAGGAAAGTAAAATCACATTGAAGATGGGGATAATCGCTTCGGCTGTATCGGCACTGATTATGCTTGTAGGTGGCGCCATATGGAATCAGCAAAGCCGGCTTGTCGTCCTTGAAACCAATTACGGCCATTTATGTACCTCTCTCAATAAGATGGAAACCATGCTTGAACAGATACGGGACACTCAAACGGGTAAGGCAACAAAAAACTATTACGACAACCAGGAGAAAAGATGATGGGGGTAGAGCATAAACCGTGGATCACAATATGCTGTACCTGTCGGAAACGATATTACTATGCTGGTAAATGGCACGAGTATGATGAGGAAACGGCACTACGGCTCAACAGAGAGCCTATAAGCCTCGACAATGTGGAGTGTGACAAATGCGAGAAAAACAAGAACTATTTGCGGGAAATGTAGCAAGGTTAATAGCCTTCATATTTGCACAAGGCTATACCTGTACTCTCAGTGAAGCATACCGGACAAAGGAACAAGCTGAATGGAACGCACAGAAGGGTATAGGTTCGGCTAATTCGCTTCATTGTAAACGCCTTGCCATTGACTTGAACATCTTCAAGGATGGGGTGTACCTTACAAAATCAGATGATTATGAATTTGCGGGAGAGTATTGGTACTCGATCCATGAAGATAACAGATGGGGCGGTGCAGGCGGTGACGGCAACCATTTTAGCATGACTGATACCGGAAAAAACTGGTAAGGAGGCTGTATGAAACACTTACGTTTAGTGACACTTTTAGTTACTTTGTGCATATTACCGGTGCTGTCTCATGCTCAGTGTGTCACCGATAAAGAGTTGGCAATTTACATTAAAACACAAATGCCGTTACCTCGTGGTGGGTTGAATACAATGACGGCAGAATGTGATCCTTGTAAATGTCCTGCATTAATGTCTGATTGTTACGCTTTTATGGCAGGAAGGGAAAGAGAAAAAGAAGAAAACAATAGAGTCATGCGTGACATCTATGAACGCTATATTAAATACGGGGTGTGCAAATGAAAAAAATAGTATTAATCGTGGCGCTGGCATTACTTCTATCCGGTTGCGCTTCTCTGACTTTTGAAAGCAAGGATGGTACGAAAGTGAGATACACTCGGTTCCTTACCACAGCTACAAAAATTGAGGCGAGCGTTGGGGAAGCAGAACTGAAAATGGGAGCACAGAAGATAGATACAACCACGCTGAACGCGTTGCTCAACTTATTGGGTGGCATGAAGTGAGCGATTTTCTATCAAAACTTGTCGATGAGGATATTGACAGTAGGTATTTCAGGTTACACAAGGGACTCCATTACCGGTCAGATATATTAGGGCGAGTTGTCAAGGTTCCGAGGGGTTTTGTCTACGATCATGAAAGTGTACCTATTATCAAGGGTACGAGTAACAGGGGTGGTTGTATCCATGATTACCTATGCCGGAAAGATAGCAAGCCCATTGTGACAAAACAGGAAGCCGCGTCTATCTATTTTGAAGCTATGAAATGCAGGGATGAACAGACAGGCGATTGCTTTAGTAAATGGTGGCGGAGGTGGGTGAAGTCCTTCATCGTCCGTATTGCCTTCGGGTACTTTCATCGGTTCAAGGTGGGCTCCACTTATGAAGAAATTAGGGGTGTATTTAATGAGGCGCATTGAGGGCAGAAGCGGCACTAAGACGTTACCGTGGGGGTGGCTAAACAAAAAGCCCTTGAAAGCCATCACGAAGACTGAGCGACCTGAACGCCTCATCTATTTTAAGGGTGGGAATTATATACTTGATTAACCCAATACGTTGGGTTCGTTAAAAACTATTTTATGTCATAGACAATTATAGACAAGCTAATTACGTAAACACCTGTTTTTAAGCCCTCCTGTAAGACGCTTTTATTCATTGCGTGTATCAGCTTTTCCAATGTTATCAACAGGATGCCTGATGGTCTGTTGGACAAGGTTAATTATTCCGGTTGGTTAGCTTGGACAAAGGTCGATGGGTCGAGAAAACAAATCATCTTCTTTCTTAGCTGTTATTGTTTTCAGATTATTGACTGCCACATTGTAATAGTTGGGTTTCAATTCACATCCTATGAACTTTCTACCCATCTGCAATGCACGGTATCCAGTGCTCCCTATCCCCGCAAATGGGTCAAAAATCGTTTCTCCCTTGTTACTCCATAGTTTGATACATCGTTCAATGGTTCCGAGTTGTAGCGGGCAAATATGGCGCTCGTCTTTGTTTTCTCTTGCGGCCCGGACGTTTAGGGTATCGCTCTCTTTTATCCCGTACCATGTTGACCATGCGCCCCACTCAGCACACCGATCGTCAAAATTGGGCCATGTCGGATTAGCTAAATCAATCCATTCGTCTCCTGTCATATCTCCTGCGACTGGAACTGGATTATCGCCCGGCTTACGGAACTTCAGGATATAATCAGGAATGGCCGGACGTAACCATGAACGATCTTTCTTCATCTGAGACATGGTAAGCCCCTTGCTGTGAGTCCTGATACTCTGTGCTTGCTGGTTTTTGTCGATGGGTATTCTGCTATCGAATACCCATCCACGAGCTTGAAATAGTTTAATAACATCGCCGGAAAGGTCTTTCATACCGATATATCCATCACGGACTAACATAGCGGGAACATCGGCAACATGGACTGCGCATATTCTCCCAGGAATTGTTACCCTGAAAAGATGGTCTATAATAAATGAGAAATGCTTGTTAAATTCCATGACGTTTTTGCTATTGCCGAGATCTCTTTCTGTGGGAGAATAGACATATAAACTTTGAAACGGTGGAGAAAATACAGAAAGATGTATACTTTCGTCTGGAACCTCTGCCATTCTTTCTACGGAATCACCGAGCATTATTTTAAAGTTTTCGGCCTCGGTTTGTGCCGTTCCATAAACAAAATCATGTTTTTTTGCCTGTAGTTCTTCAAGTTCATAATCCCTGACGTGCTGTATCAATTTTTCTCCCATTTCCAATGCCTCCCGTTCTTTATTCTTTACATTGTCAAGTATCTCTCTTTCGTGGTCAGATAAGACAATATAAACATCTACCGGCTCAGTTTGCCCGAAACGATAAGACCGTCTGACACACTGATAATAAGCCTCATAACTATCAGACATACCGACAAATATCTGCTTATGGCAATTCTGCATATTAAGACCATGACCGGCTATCTTTGGTTTGGTAATCAGTACCTTATAGGCTCCGTCTTGAAAGTCCTCTATGTCTTTTGCTTTCTGTTCTGGTTCATCTGCACCCTCTACATTTCGATTGTCCGGTAATATCTTCTTGAGTGCATTTGCTTCATCATTCAAGCCGCACCACACAAGGTACTGGTCTCCGTTCTGAATGAGTGACAATACCGTATCAAGTTTATCTTGAAGCGTTCCCTTTCTGATTTTGGCCCTGTCGGTTATGCCTTTCATGCCGGTAAAAAATAACTGTCCATCAGGAACATAACCGGACTTGATAAAAATAGGATTGATTGTCAAAGGCGGTAAGACATATCCGGTATCGTCATATCCTAAATCAGAAGGTTTTCTCACGGACATTGACCATGATGCCATCCATCGATAGAAAGGTTCTTCTGCGTGTCCTTTCAATCTCCACCCTTCATCGTCATGGACAAAGAAAGAAGCCAGCATATCGGTACGGTTCATTATGCCTAAAAACTCGCTATGATTTGCCATTTCAGCTATGTCATTCGGGGCAGGAGTAGCAGTACAGCAAAGGCGGTATGGAGTTTCGTTATACATCTTTATGAGTTTATCTTTTGTTTTACCGTCGATGGATTTCAAGATTGAACTTTCATCGAGGACAATGGCATCGAATTTATCAGGGTCAAAATGTTCTATCATTTCATAATTTGTGATATTGGCACCATCTTTGACTTGTTCCTGTGATCTGCAGTAATTAACTTCTATGCCGAGCTTTGACCCTTCCCTGATAGATTGCCTTGCCACAGACAAGGGAGCGACAACGAGGCACCTTTTTGAAATAATCCGCGCCCATTCTAACTGCATGAATGTTTTACCAAGTCCGGTATCACAGAACAGGGCGCATCTACCTTTACGTAAGGCCCATTTAACAAGGTCACGTTGAAATGGAAAAAGCATCGAGTTTACTTCTGCGCCATCGGAAGTTATGCCAACTGGTTTAATGATTAACCGTTTAGATTGTAGGAACTCTTGATACTCGATCATTCTCACCTCTCAGGAAGAAACGGGAGCCGTTTATCGTGACGTTGTGAGCGATACGATTGGATGGTGATACACCGTCCCGGCTCCCATAATATTTTGGATTGATTGATTTACAATCATATCGCTCACGAAACAAGCATAATACGGGAATATAATATTGTCAAGGAAGAATTTTTTGATTGATCCAATTCTATGGGAGGTCTATAAGATCAATAACCCTGTCTGATAGTTCTTTGAGGCTCCCGCCAAACACTTGTGAATAATGCTCTGTCATTTGTATTCTTGAATGTCCTAAAAACTTCTGCAATACCCGTATGTCTTGCTGTGCTTCGATAGCGGCGGCCCCCAAACTGTGGCGAAGGGAATGAGGCGATATGTGCTTGTCTATCCCTGCTTTCTTGCAAGCTGACTCAATAGCACGCCTTAGATTAGCAAGGGGCTTTCCACTGACCGGATTGTAGAAGATGTATTCATTATCATGGGGTAATTGTTCAAGTACGCTCATAATGAATACAGGAACAGGAACTCTGCGCTCTCGACCGCCCTTCCCTCTGACTGTAAGTATACTTTCTGAAATGTCCGACCAGGTGATATATCGGGCCTCGTGGGAACGTAAACCGCACAGGAAACAGAAGCCAAAGAGGGCGCGATAGACAGGAGGACACACAGTCAGGAACCTTTGAGCTTCGGTAGGCGTGAGAATGGTAGGTGTCTTATGATTAAGCCTTAGATATTTAATTGTAATAATTGGCACTGGCAAAGACAGGACTTCACGGCAATAGCGCAAGAATCCTGAAAGATGACCTAAATGTTTGTTGATACTGGCCGCCGATATATGTTTCCCCGTTCTAACGCTCGTATATTGCTTACAGCGTTGTTTAAGATATTCGGGTAACTCGTTGTTCACATGGATAACAGAAACGTCACCACAGAAAGGAATAATGAAACGTGCGCTATCTGCACAGGCTACTCTGGTATGCCCGGACTCGTAATTGGTTTCAATATAATCGGCATAGCGGGGCCATAGACTCTTAATGGTCGAATCATGAGGTACGGCAGGTATCCCTTTTTTCCGGTGGACAGAGAGGAACAACTTTTCATATCCCGTTGCCTGCGCTTCTGTCTTAATTCGGTCGGGTAGCCATTCTCTATGTCTGTGACCCTTAGAACCTTGCGGCCAGCAATCAAGATACCATCGACCTTTTAGGAGTTTAACGGACATTACATTTCACTGCCCCCCCCCCTGCCGTTTCATGTGTATCACGTTTAATCTCGGTTGTTTCCTACGTTCCTTGTCGCCATGCTCCACCAACCATAAATCTTGTGCATGATCTATTAATTTGTCGAGTGATTCTGGTGATAATCTAACGGCTAAAATTGCAAAATCGATGATTCTTTGTTTTACCTCCAACGAAGGTTTTGGCAAGTCTTTCAAATATAATCCCCCTACCCATTCTGTTTTTTCGATTTTATTCGTATCACGTTGATACTGGCCTTCTTAAGGTCGTTCGCATAGGCTATTAATTTATCACGATATTTGTCATCAAGAAAATGATATATGTCACTTAATACTTTTTCTTTAACGTCTGTGGCTCCATTCAGGTGAGAAATGGTATCCCGATAGAAAAACTCTATAGGGTCAAGATTTAAGCGGTTACACAGCAATTCAATAGTTTTAAGGCTAACAGTTTCTCGCCCATTCTCCATCGCAGAAACCCTGTTCCTGGTAATTCCAAGAATATCCGCAAGATCAGGCTGCGCAAGGCTATGATTGTTTCTGATCCTTCGTAAGTTATTACCCATTATTTCTTTCATTTTACGATTTTTCTTGACATAGGGTATGATGTTTTAGTACGCTGTAAACGTGGACAGTGTAAATCAAATATCTTCCAAACAAGCAAACAATCTTGAAGGCAGGGGCCGAACCGGTATAACAACCTTCCCGCATACTGTCCACAACATTATGTCGGCGGCTCCTGTCTCTCATATTTCAACATTAGCACCCCTTTTTTTGTCGTCAAGGTTAATAAAAGAAATAAAAATAAACAAAGTAACAGGAGGCAATCATGAAACGCTCTGAACGCATTACTTTTGCTTTCACAGAATACTGCAAAATGGAGTATGACACTCTTCCTGAACCAGCTAAGAAACAGTTACATCTTGAAATAGAGGAGATTGTCGGGCGGTACTGCCACACATGGATTCATTATGACAAAAGCAAATATGTTGGGGGGAAAGAGGAATGAGTAACCAGATAACAGAATCAAAGATGACAGCACAGGAAGCGAGAGAATGTATCGATCAGATCAACGATAACCTCAAGGACACAAGAGACCTCTTGCTTGAACTATATGAACGGAAGGGATGGAGCGTACTTGGTTATGACAGTTGGAGATCATGTGTCACCGGAGAATTTAAGGAAAAGGAACGGTATCTCTATTATCAATTAGCCGCCGCAAAGACAGAACAGAATCTTTGCACTTTAGTGCAAAAAGACGAGGAGATACCTGAAACCCATCTGCGCCCCCTCGCCTCCCTTCCCGCCGATCAACAACGAGAAGTCTACCAGAAGGCCGTCGAGACCGCCCCCGAAGGTAAGGTCACTGCTAAGCACATTGAAGAAACAGTCAGGGAAATGACCGAAGAGAATGAAGTCGTCAAGGAACCTCCCGAACCACCAAAACCATCACCCGTAATGATAGCCGAAGATTTCCTGTCTGCATACGCCGAAATGCGAAAGCAGATCGTCAAGGCTCAGAATGACAAGTGGACAACGACGACAAGAACGGAAGCGGTGAAGTTCATTGGCCGGTTGTTGGAGATGGTGACAAGGGAAGGGGATGAAAAATGACCACTACAGACCTTCAAGAAATTAGAAACCTATTCGACACCTGGCTGGCAGAGGCTAAGTTAACACTGCTCCCGTTCAATCTGGCGGAATATGAACAGGAAGTAAGGCGGAATCCTAAACATTCAGCAATGTATTTTGATACGCACGACTTGCCGGAAAATATAAAGGAGGGACGATGAAAACTATAGTTGTAGAAACACAAAAGGAATTGGACGCGGTAAAAGATGATGACACTCGGATTATTATTGATTCAAGCCCCGAAATTGTAATTGAAGTGATAAGAAAGGTTTATGAGGTCAGGAATAAAAGCGTTGTCAATGCTTACGGCAATGCTGTCATCCAACATGCCTCTGACAATGCTGTCATCCGACATGCTTACGGCAATGCTGTCATCCAGTACGCTTACGGCAATGCTGTCATCCAGTACGCCTCTGACAATGCTGTCATCCAGTACGCTTACGGCAATGCTGTCATCCAACATGCCTCTGACAATGCTGTCATCCGACATGCTTACGACAATGCTGTCATCCAACATGCTTACGGCAATGCTGTCATCCAGTACGCCTCTGGCAATGCTGTCATCCAACATGCTTACGGCAATGCTGTCATCCAACATGCTTACGGCAATGCTGTCATCCAACATGCCATACAAGAAGTGAGCATTGTTAGAATTGAAGGCAATGCAAAAGTTATAAAAGTTGATAAATCAGTACATATTGTTAAAGCTAAACAGGCCATATATGATATTAAATCGCTAAAAATAATCTACGCCGAGAACATAGATGGCAAATCAATAATCCTTTATAAATCCGTCAATCCCGAAACTCTCTGTGATTTTTATACAGATAAAATAAAATATGAGGGTGTCGTAATTTGTCCCGACTGGAATCCTGGTAAAAACATCCAATGCGGTAACGGTTTACATCTCTCTCCTACCCCTGAAATGGCACTCTCATATAATCAAGGTAAGGTCTTGAAATGCAAGGTTGCCATCAAGGATATTGTCGTTCATGGAACCGATATTACGAAGGTCAGATGTAAGAAAATTGAGGTCATCGGCGAAGTATGATGAACAAGTTCATCGAGTTCTTATTAGTATGGGCGGTACTTTATATCGCGGTATTGGTCACAGTACCCTTATTCTTAAAAACCCCTGCCCCGCTTGCATCTGCCACCTGCACCTATATGAATAGAGGTACAACAGCTAACTGTGAAATAACCTTTGATAACCAAAAATATTATTTTGTGGAGGGGAGAAAGAAATGAACATAATCGAATTGGCAGTGGGCCTATTTCTTTTGTTCTGGTTCGGACTGATCATCATCTGTAGGTTTGGAGGCTAAAATGGGAATGTTAACATTCTGCGCCGGATTCTATGCAGGGATGTTCGTAATGGCTGTGCTGGCATTGGCTAAGAGGTCAGAAAATAGAGAAATCAAGAGGGGGAAAATATGAAAGCATTTTTATTTGTGTTGTTTCATCCTAGGTTTTGGCTGATGAACGATAGTTATGAAAAAGCGTTTGATACTTGGCTGCTACATTCATTGGAAACGTCTTCGTTCTCTGATATTACTTCATTTCGCGCCACAATTAACGGAAGGCGGCTATGGATAGCAAATTATCCGTATGCGGCGTTCTCGTACTTAGATTCTATGAGGCCATCGAGATATACGATATATAAGGCCCACAAACAATTTATAAAAGATGTAATGGCGGGCGATTAAATGACCCTATACCCGAAGAATCCAAGCATACAGGCAGTATTAGAACCGCTGTGTTTTCAGTGTGAACACTTTGCATCAAAAACTGGCATCTGCTTTTCATGTGAAGATAAATCTCAATACCGCAAAGGAAGAAACTGTAAGTCAAACTCAATTAAAAAGGAGGAAAAATAATGAAGGGGTGGTTGCTCAAGAAATTAGGGTACACGGATTATGGCGGTATTGTAGCCATGAAAGCCAATTATGCGTTTGAGGATTTGATTGATTATGTTGTCAGTAATGCCGATGCACATGAGTTGAAAGCATCTATCAGAAAACATTTTACAACATATCATCTGTCGAAGAACCCTCCACGAACAGCGATACCCAAGCCCAAGAAGCCCCGCAAGGTCGGCATTACCAGTCGGGCGCAGGATTGTTAATATGGCTGATACCCCAACGATAGAAACCCTTAAAAAAACGAGGAGGAAAGGAATGAAACTAACTAAAGCGGAAGCACAGAAAAGGTATCCAACCGTTACATTTTTAGGAGAATTATTCTGGGTTGAACAGGGTGCCAAAGTTGAACAGGGTGCCAAAGTTGGACAGGGTGCCAAAGTTGGACAGGGTGCCATAGTTGGACAGGGTGCCATAGTTGAACAGGGTGCCATAGTTGGACAGGGTGCCAAAGTTGGACAGGGTGCCATAGTTGGACAGGATGCCATAGTTGGACAGGGTGCCATAGTTGGACAGGATGCCAAAGTTGAACAGGGTGCCAAAGTTGGACAGGGTGCCATAGTTGGACAGGGTGCCATAGT
>Ga0172381_10000751_pt1 | contig 39796 bp, 59 predicted proteins | sample Leawel6488metaG_FD_119754 | JGI IMG/M metagenome (GOLD analysis project Ga0172381, IMG submission 119754) | Leachate microbial communities from a municipal landfill in Southern Ontario, Canada - Leachate well 64-88 metaG | ecosystem: Engineered > Solid waste > Landfill > Unclassified | place... | reverse complement strand
TCATCAAGCTTAGTCCTAACTTCCTCAGCCTCTGTTAATGTAACATCAGTACTGATCATCAACTTTCTCATAACATCAAGAGTATTCCTGTCTACTTTATCAGGGTCTCTGGCCTCATACTCTTTATCAAGGAAGTCCCTGATCTTCTTGACTACATACATATCAGCATTCTTCACACCTGCAAAGAGGTCTACATAGTCCATGAAGATTCTATAGAAGAATAGCTCTGAATCTGCAAATCGAGTAGGGGTTGTAGATATGAACCTATCAGCTGCAGCCTTCCTTTCTTCGGCAGAATTAAGAGGATTAACTGCGAGGATGAAATGGCCTCCAGCTTCAAACATATCCATAGGAATACCGAAGACAAGGCCACCAATCTGGGTTGCCCCAAAGATTGAGAAAGGTTCATAGGAGTTTCTGTCTTCACCTGTAATTATTCCCCAGAGCCAGCCTGCAAAGAATGTCCCTACTATAAGAGAAGATATTTCCTTTAGTTTATTCCTGACTATGGGAGACCACTCAATATCCCCCTCATAAATTCTGCTGGTTTCTTGCTTGAAAGCCTCACTTAAAGCTTCAAGATTAAAAAGCTGGCGTTGGGCATATCCACGAGGGAAGGTTAAAAGATTAAGAAGACTTTTACCCATACCCATTTCACCAAAACTTCGCTGATCTCTGGCATATTTATAGAAGCTTACATCACTGGATCGTTGAGCTATGTAAAGGGCAGCCATATCATAACCTTTAATGTCATGGAGACCTTCTGCACCCATATCAAATGTCTCATTACCACGAGCTAGATAGTTAGACAGTACATAGTTCTGTTCAGTAGTTCTCAGGTCTATTGCTCCTGAATCTTTAAGCCACTGATCTACGTTACTGTTATCAGCATATTCTTTAGTAGCTCTTTGGGCTTTATTTAGAGCTGCTCTAAATTGTGCATATCTGGGAACATTATCAGTAAGACCATACATATTCATATAGTCAGCCTGATAGCCTATCCAATTTATAAATCTACCAACTGGAGTCTTAGCTATAGCTGATTCTCCTCTTGTTGCCTGAAGAAGATAATCACGGCGTAGGCCACCGATCTCACTTACACAAGTATCAAAGTAAGATTTAGATAAAGCTCTGTAATATTCAGGTAAAGAATTAGCTCTAAGCAGTTCAGTCTTATTCGTTGTTGTTACCATTATCTGCATAAAGTTTCTCAGCCACATCTTCGGGTTAAAGAAGATAACTCTTGTGGACTGACGTTGTACTGCTTCTAAGGCTCTCATACCCATACCAGTGTTGAATGGGATATGCTGTACAGTCTGGAAATAATCGGATAGCTCTCTTTCTATATCGTTCATGTTTTCAAACTTTGAACCAACAACATCCCACATTTCTGCAAAGGATGTAACATCAGGAGCAAGTCTCCACTGAATCTCTATCTGATCCATGTAAGTAAATAATCTTCTCACAACATCTTTGTCGCTGGCCTTAAAGCCAACTGACTGTCTACCTACTACACGACCACCACCTCTAAGAGAATCTGGTTGAGACTTACTCGTTTTAAGGTTAGGATAAGATATTAGTTGAGGATCATAACCAGATTTAATCACACCCCAATCAACATCAGGCCTGCTTAGATATTTCCATAGAGGATCAAAGTTCTGTACTGATTCACAAAGATCAACAAGGCCAAGAGCCTCAATAAGCTGATCTTCTTTCCCATCTTTTACAGCATCGGGAAACTCCTTCTTGAAAGATTCAAGGTCTTTCTTAGTACGCATGACTCTGATAAAGCGAACAAAAGGCTCGTAGTATTTATAGATAGCCATGATCTCATCGGCTAGACTACGCTCTTCTATAGTAATAGCAGGATCACTGGTAAGATTAAATTCAGGATTACGAGAGTTGATTTCCAGTTCAACCCTAGTTAAAGCTTCGGGATTGTTGATAATACCCTTATAATTGGGATCAGTTACAATACGTTTGACTACCCGATCCTTGACTGATTCACTTATAGAAGCTGCAGTCTGGAATCGTCTGTAGAAGGCATAAAAAGGTAATCCAGATGATTCTTCATAGAACTGGAAAGCATACTCAGAATCTACAAGGATATTTCTTGTAAAACCAAAGTGGGGTATCTTTATGCTCTTGTCAGGAGCAATAGCATTAGCTATAATTCTCTGGTCATAAAGATTAAGGTCATACCACTTTGTCGTTAGAAGAGTACTCTTTTTAATGTGAGTCTTATCCGCAAGAGCTGAATACTCCTTCTGAATATCCTTAAAGGCTTGGCCAGTAGATGAAGATAGTCTCTGTGTAAGGCCATTATAATACTTCATAGCTATACGGAGTTTCATTGCAGCTGCTACTGGAGTTCTTATCTTAGAGGCAATATTCTTGTTCAAGTTAAGAGCTGCATTAACATGGCTGGCCTCATGGAGACGAGTCTCCGCAAGGGGTATATGAGTAATATTGGGTCTGAACTGGTTATTGTTAGGGACATGCCTAGCGTTATTAGGAGTATAGGAAAAATCTCCTAATATCTCGTTGTCTACAGCCTCATTCACATCTTTCTTTCTGGGGAAATGCTTGACATACACATCATGGATTGCAGGAGACCAATCCTGAAGAATCTTAGGACTCTGGATAAAATGAACCATAAGAACTCCCTGATTCTCAAGGAACTTGTGCATCTCGCCTGCAGTCATTTGACTTGATCCTACATCAGAACCTGTCTTATCTATACCAAGCTGATCAAGAATATAAGTATCAGTATGTTGCAATGCCTGACTAAGGTCTAATGAGAATATAGAACCCTTACCAGTCTGGAGATAGGTTTCAAAGACAATAGAGTGGGCTACTTCATGGATTATAGCATTAGGGTCTCTGGCTGTTTCCATATTCTTAAAGATTATTTCCTGATCAGAGATACTGAATCGGCCTACTGCATCAGGATTGGTCTTGTTATACTCAACAAAGTATTCAGGATTGACTGAAATCTTCCTGATATTAAGGGCTATATCAATGGGGAGCTTGTTAATGGTATCTAATATCTGCCATCTTAATTCACCTTGATCTAAGATGTTCTGGGAGAACTCAATCTCATTAAGGTCTATACCTTCACGAGCATATATAGATGTATAGGGGGGCAGGACAGGTTCGGGAGGTTCAGGTTCGGGTATTGGTTTACCTTCTATACCTTCTACTGCATCAGACATCTGTTGATATGCCCAATCTTCATGAGCCTGTTTCCATGCCCACTTACGTTCAAGGTAGGATTTATACTCATCATAGATTTTCTGGAACTCAGGACTCTTCTTTTCTTCCTCAAGTTTCTGAAGAATGTCGGTAATAGGGAGGAACTTATTATAATCAGGAGATTCTTTAGCTATTATTACTTCCCATAATGGAGCATTCTTTGTTCCTCCAACTCTATGTATAGAAGGGAAATACTCCTTAATAATAGATTCCATATCTTCTACAGATAGACCTAATTTTCTAGGAGACTCAGGATAATTAAAAACAGCCCTAGTTTTTGTAACACTTTTAATTTCCCTAAGTGTGCTTCTAAGGAAAGATAAACTAGGGCTTGTATTTATGACATTACTGGCATATACAGTATCATATTTTTTGTTCAGTGCCTGTGTATCATGAACTCCTTCTAATATATTAGAACCTATATCATACGCAGTAACATTAAAACCACTGTTCCTTAGTCGTAAAGTATGAGCAGCATCCTTCCCAGCTCCATAATCCAGTATAGAATCCGAAAGCTTAGATGTTTGTTCTACATATGCAGGAGTAATAGCTCTTGCCCCTACAGCTCCTGTATTTCTTGATGTTTTATTTACTATAGATATTTCTTCATCAGGATGGCTTTGATACTTTCTTATATTCTCCTGAGCTTCTGTTATAACTGTTCCTCTTTCAGTAAGCCAATCGAGACTAGACTTTATCTGATTAAGTTTAGCTTCTTCCTGAGCTAACTTAGGATCATTCTTCTCTTTGGCCTTCTGAACTATAATGATTTGGGCTGCATACTTATCAGAGAATCTTTTCACATCAGTCTTAATAGATTCATATTCCTGAGTTATTCTCTGGTAAGTTTTACCCATATCTTTATGCTCAGGAACATCTTTGACAATATCATTGTTAGCTTTATTTATAGCTGCCTCACCCTTCTCTGTTTCCATTACACGACTAACAGCTATAGCCTCAGCTTGATTAGATTCCATACCCTCCTTACGAAGCTTCTCAGATATAGTATCTATTTCTTGCTTAATCTCTGTTTTAAGCTTTGACTTCATTCTAGCGTATGTATTTGTAACACTACCTGATGCTGCCATTGGGGAAGAAACTATAGCACCAACAATAAAAGAATCAGGAACATTTTCAAGAAGACTTCTGGATTCATCTATAAGCCTTATACCAGCATTCTGAACTCCCTGTTGCAATGCTTCTTCTGCCCCTTCAACAAAACTTTCCTTAAACACATCTTTGGCTGCTTCACCTAAAAGACCCTTAGCACTGTAAGCTTTGATAACCTCCTTAGATGTAATAGATTTAATAAGTTTACTCAATGTTGGATTAAAGATTAAGGCCGAAGCTCTGGTAAGTAATGCTTCTATACCAAACTGAACTATACCAGTAGAAACAGCTATCTGTTTTGCCTGTTCTTCAGTAGCTCCTGAAGCAATAGCATCTTCATAGTTTCCTTGCACCTGTATTGGAGTAATAAAAGCTGAAGAAGCTACAGAAGCTGCCATTACATTTTTAGTTGCAAGTAATGTACCAATAAAAGTTCCTATACCAAGAACTATCTGGGGGGCATTAGTAGCAAGTTGATAAGTATAGAAGTAAGGATCAGTATACACTTCTGGGTTACTTGATGGACTGTTATATTTCTCATTAGGAGTAAGGTCAAGTTCGGGATGTTTTGCCTTAAAATCATCATATTGAATCTGTCTTTCTTTAGACTTTTCTGTTAGATACTTTATAGCATTATCATAAAATACTTTATTTTCAGGTAAGACTTTCTCTGACATATCAGGAAATATTGATTTTATTAAAGCAATAATAGGTATACCTGATTCTAAAGCTTTTTCTCCTGCTGTCCTAGAAGCAGCCTTTCTTAGTTCTTCAGAAGGAAGGGTATTAAGAAAATATTCTGTAGCAGATTGCCCAATAGAAGGAAGAGTAGACATTAACCATTTACCGAAATAACCGATAAGGTTCTCATTCTCTTTTAAGATTGCATCATCAGTTTCTAATGATATACCTCTAATACTAATAGGGCTAACAGTACCTCTATCTTTATTATAATAACCAACAGGTTCACCATTGACTATTACATAATTATCTTCTCTTAATGTAGCATCAAAAGTCATTCCAGTCTCATCATCAACCATAGTTAGGACTGAACCATTCTTCTTGGCTATCTGTTCATGCTTGACCTGAAGTTCATCAGGATTAAGAGTTGTTTCTTCCTCTTCCTTCTCTTTGGGAGGATATGCTGCCCTTAAAGCATTGTTGATCTCATCTTGATCTTTACTGAAAGCAACTGTTGATAATATTACTGATGGCTGTACTTTCTTACCTTCATTGGCATAATAACTATCAAGAGAACTATTGGTTATCTCTTGATCAGTAAGTCCAGCATCTATTTCTTCTTGAGTTGCCCCCGACAGTATCTTTGCAGAATCTGTAACTATCTGTTGTTCAGTAGCATTAAAGTTCTTAATTTCAGGGAAACGCTTGAGAAGATCATTGACACTGATAGGATTGCCACTTTGAGCAGCCAACATCATATCATTGTTGATAGTCTCCAGCATACCACTGACACGTTCTTTTCTGCGGAGTTCAGCTATTTCACGTTCAAGGTTGATACCAAACTGTTGAGCTTCTTCGGGAGTAGAACCATAATCAAAGCCCCAATCGTCAGGGGTTAAAGCTCGAACAACTCCAGAAGGAACATTATCAGAACCTATGGCCTGCCTTATTCCCTTCTCTGCTTCTGTGGTCTGTTGCCAAGCTTGGGGTGAGAATTTATTCTGGTATATCTTGGCAAACTCTTTTCTTTGAGCTTCAAGTTCTACCTTTCTTTTGGCGTCCTCTGGTGTGAATAAGCTCGGTATTACTGGCAATTTTGGCATTAAATCATCAGGCATATTTTTTTGCCCTCCTATTATATTAGTACACTATAACACCTTTTATTACTGTTGTATAGCTCTTAACGAACCTTTACCAATACTCCTTCTTAATTGCTGCGGGGTGAATCCACCTTCTTCTGGGGGCTGAACATTAGGACTAACTCTGGCTTTTTCAGGGTTAGCTGCTACGTCAGCATTAGCAACAGTAGGCTTACCAGCACCAGCGGGCGAAGCAGATAGCTGTGTTTCTATCATGGATGCAGCCTTTCTAAATAGAGCTGCTTGACGCTTGTCCCCACGAGATAATAGATAGTCTGCATGGGCATTAAAGCTATTGATAAGTTGCACCTGTTGGTAGAAAGGATTATCTAGCATTCGGTCTACAGCCTTACGTCTTTGTATACCCTGCGGGTCTGTCATACCAAATATTTCAGTTACTATAGTAGCTGAGTCCAGATGCTTGGCAAGCATATTGGCAATAGTTCCACGCTCAAGCCAATCTTTCGGTGTAGCTACGTTAGACTGCACATCAATAAAGATGTCCTCTGGAATATCTTCAGGAGTAATCTTTTCAATAAACTTACCCTTAACCTGGAAGACTTTACCTGAAGCCTTCTGCTTACTAAGCTTGAAAGCATCAGCCTCACTGATAACATAGTGCTTGGCATCCATGTAAGGATAAAGTATCTGGTTAGCAGAAGATGAGGCTAATAGGCTTAGGCTGTAACCAGAACTGGTATCAGCCATACCATAGACTGCATCATTGAAAGAACCCTTCTGCATCTCACGTCTGATCTCCATAAGGTTAGCCTGAACTTCAATAGGTATCTGTGGAGGCGGGACTCTTTGGAGACCACCCTCACCTGGAGCATAATGAAATAATGCACCACGTTCTCGGAGCTGTTCTGGTGATGCTTGAGGACTGGAACTAAATTCCTGAGTTATAGGCTGAGCCCCATCACGAAGTATCTGGCTGACCATAGTCTTCCACTTATTAAAGGAAGTAGTTACGGTAGCATTAACTTCAAAGATAGAACGGCCAGCTAATCTTCGCCAATCTATCCCCTTCGGTGTAGCACTACCTTTATCGGGGAAACCTCCTACTGGTGCGACAAGGATTTTCATTTCAGGCCTGTCTATCCATCCAGTACCTGTTACACATTTTCCACCAATAAATATCTTATTCTTAATACCTTCTTTGGTAATCTGGTAATAATCATCAAGGATTACAGAACCATTGGGAGTTGTCACTACTTTATAATCCCACTGCTTATCATCAGCTTTTTGCTTAGCTTCTGCAGTTGTAATAGAGTAAGAGTGAAGACAGCCTGATAACTTACTATTAACATATTCAGGGTAAGTATCATAAGGATTCCAGATCTGGGGATCAAGTAGGCCAGTATCTTCCTTATAGTGGAGACTCAAGCCATACCAACCAAGAACAAGTTCATAGAAACCAAGTTCATCAATGAAAGGCTGGAGGCCACCAGCTCGGCGTTCTCTGTCAATAACATTCCACATATAGGTACAACCACGATCTATGCGAGCTATACGATCAAGTTCTGAACCTGAATCAGTAATGATAGGCGTTGTATGGGTGATAGTACCTTTGGTCAACAGATAATGAGCCATATTGTAGAAGGTCTGGGGTTCATTGCTGACATAAGATTCCATCCTCTTTGCAGCAAGAAGATCAATAAGGACTAAGAACTCATACCATTCTTTGAATCTTTTGTTCCGCTGACTCCAGAAGTTTCTGGTTGTATTTATCTGGGTCATTATATCCTGATCAGTCATGTTTCCTCCTTTTTACCACGACCATCCTGCCACTGAACCTTGATAGCCTTGTGCTACTCCTGATGTTTTCTTCACTGCCATAGCAATCATAAAAGCTATAGCCAGATCATCAAAGGTCTGGGCAGTTGGTCTATATTTAATATAGCGAAAACTTCTTAATTGCCGTACTAAATTCATATCCAGTATGTTTACTTTCTGCAACATTTCCTTTGTAGCACTAAATAAATAGTTTCTGGTTTGGTCATTAGTCCACCAACCTTTATTGCTAGTGATCTTACCTGACAAATAATCCCTTTGATAGTAAATATTAGGATAATCATTCAAGTGACCTAATACTGCATAACCTGTAAAGTTACGTTCTACCGCTAAAGTAGCATTATTGTAGTATCTGCCCATCTGTTTCAGTATTCCAGCAAAGACATGAGGTTCTACACGAGCCTGATAAGTAGCTACTACGTTATAGTTACTGTCTATAACAGCTGCTGCACTGAAAGAACCCCCAGGTGCGCCTGCTGATGTGTCTGCACCTATAATATATCGCATCTTAGGGTCAAGAGGTCTCCAGAATGTCCATCCTACCTGATGTTTCTGGCCTTCATAGCAACTTTGAGCCATAGTATTGAGAAGTTCAGTGTCAAATACAGGATCACCTATGACAATGAAGCAACTTACCTCATCTTCGGGGTATTCTTGCCAGAATAAGCCTTGTTTTTCAGCTATCTTGTATCTACGCCAGCGTATCTGAGCCTCACACAGCTCATATTTACCTACTAATTCCTGTTCTTCAACAGTATAGACAAGTTCTCCCCTATCACATTCAAGAGCAAGCTCACTCCCAATCTCAATTCTATAATCATCAGACCACCACCAAGGGAAGAAGAAAGGTTTGTAGGGGGACTTTCCTTCTCTGGCTCGTACCCACTGCTCATAAAAGTCAGTATCCTCACCATTGGGGGAGCATTCAAGGGTAATTTCCCCTGTTAATGGTACTGCATCCTCTACACCATTGAGAATTACTCTGGCATTTTCATAGAAAGCATATTCGGAAAGGTGGGCTTTCTTGATTGTGTCTCCTCTACCAAAAGCTTTAGAGCCTGCAGTACCTACATAGATGCCTGAGTTCAAATCTTCAAACTTCAGTTCTGATCTTGACTCAATATCAAGCTTTGGTTTGGGATCATCCATACGCTTGTAAAATTGATTTACCCTATCAAGTAGCCTTTGCGTAGCCCGTGTTTCATGTGAAATGACGGCACAATTATCGTTAGGGTAGACTAAACAATCGGTGAACATATCGGCAAGGTAGAATGTACTAAAGCCCCCTTGTCTATGCTTCAAGATGATATTACGATTAGCTTTATTATAGTGGAAGTATCTTTGCATACGATTAGGAATAAGGGGAAGAACTAAGCCTTCCTTATTGTCAATCTTAACTATAGCTTGAATAAGAGCCAGTTTCTGGTCTCTTGTCATTGTTATAGGTGTGTTAATGACCAACCTTTATTCCTCACTGATTTCATTTGTACTGATCTCATCAGTTTGTTCACCTGTTTGTTCACTGTCTTGTACAGGCTCGCACGTCTGATGTTCGAGCGTCTCGCTGCTAACTGCTTCGCTGACTGTACACTCGCCATCTATTGTACCTCCGTTCTGTACTGGGGCTAACTGTGGTTGAGGCTGAGGATTAAATATATTAGTTAGCTGCTGTTGCCAAGTCATATTCTTAACTTCAGTCGGGGCAGGATCAAGACTGCCAATAGTTCTGGAATAGACTTCCCTAGCCATCTGGGTTTTAATCAGGTGGTATTCACCTTCTGCAACTTCTATTCGGAGTTTGTCCAGTATCTCACCTTCAAGTAGGGCTGCAGCTAACTGATTCTCTTTTCTCAGTAGTTGTATTGCCTCACTCTTACAGTAAAGGGATAGTTCATCCCTACGTCTGTGAATAGTAAGAAAGACCTCATCCTGAAGCCAGGAATAATAAGTTGTTTTCTTTACTCGGCACATAGCCAGAGCCTGATCAACAGATATATCAGATACTCTTAATAGCATGAAACGCCTTCTGTTACCTATAATTGGGGATATAATAGCCTTAAGATCAGGCTTTTCTTGAACAGTAGATACACTAATATTATCCATATAATACCTCTAGCTTAAACAGTAACACACGAAAGCAGGTCTGTCAATAGTGGGTAAATATTGCTGCTAAATGGGCATGAGATATTGACATGACTTAAAAAAAGGATTAAAATGTTCATTACATAAGGATGAATAGGAATGAACGTAAAAAATTATTATGTCAAGAACTTAGTATTAAGGGTGAACGGTGAGTTATATAATATAATACTAAGAAAGGGTACGATGTTATGTCAAGTAAGAAAGCATTAGTTTTAGGGTTAAATTTTTGGGTAGGAAGTAGCCATGTTACTTAAAATATACCTCCCCCAATATATTATATAACTATATGTTCAAAGTTTTTTTAAGGAGATCGTAATGAAGTTTCTTTATGCTAAAAATAATGTAGAATGCCAGTACTGTAAAACCATGATTCTCAGGGGGGAACTGGTAGCCAGAACCTTCTATAAGGATCAGGCTTCTGGTAATACTTTCATACATAGCTATCATGCTGATAATGATAATGGAGATGGGAAAGACTGCTTTGAGCTGCATCACAGGGCTGTATATCGTACCAGTCTTGAATACTGGAAGCAGAAGCTTAAGCCTAGAAAAAAGATTGGGAGACCACAGACTGTTGCGCCCGCCACTAGACAAAAGCGCAACCGCTTGGTATCCTTAAAGATATATCATGAGAAGGCTGGTAATTTAGAACGGGCAGCTGAAGTTGAGTTAGAAATAAAAAACTTGGAAGGAGGTCTCTAATGACAAAGAAAGACATGAGTGAGTTCTGCGGAAAATGGGATGGTAAATGTGATGGGGGAACTAAATGCCAGAAGACCAATACTCCTATCTTTGAGGAATGTATTGGCTGTGTGTGCAGACTCTGTGTTCATGGCAAGTGTGACAATTCTCAGGGTGAATAGGTACTGATCTTTAGCAGGGGCTTACCGAGCTGGAATGAGTAAGAAAAGCACAAGTCAAATATTCTTTCCTGAAAAATTAGTCTACTGCATTGTACTGTTAATAACTGGCCTATTTTTGGAAATTTCTGTTAAGATGGCTATATCCCCCGCACGGACGATCAAATTCAGATGCCTACGGGTATAGGGGTACTGGACATAATGTTACCTGAAATAATTGATTGTTGAGTAAAATAGTCAAGAATTATGGCTATAAGATTCGGCATGGGGGGATAAAGAATTATCGGTATGCCGCCGAACATTCCCCAATTTTAGATAATAAAAAAGCCTGCCGCTAGTCTAGTTAGCAACAGGCTCTTTGTTCATAAGCAGGATATTAAGTTGTATAGGCTAAAACGATGTTGTAGTGATGCTATGCTTTGGGAACGGTAAAATCCGCACCAGTGTATGCATCGATGATATAACCCATCGGTTCAAGCACATCACGCTTCGCATTCACGCCTACCTTCTTTGCTTGTTCACCCTTACCGATGAATGTAGCTGCTTCAGCGCCATTACGGAAGTTTCCGATAGTTTCAAGTTTATCGCCATTCCGCTTTAGCATGGTAATGGCACGTTTCGGCTTATCAACTTGATTGCTAGTTGCACTGGCTCCTGAACGGCTTCCGCATGCATGATTCGTGATTACTACCCATTTCATTACCTTTTCCTTGGGTTTTCGCATTTCAGTTGTACCGTCTGCCAGCTTCACTTCTTCAGCGGGTGCATCGGCATCCTGTTCAACTTCCATGTACCTTGCAAAAAAGTTATAGACACCTTGTGGCGGATTAGGCAATTCCGCTACGAGCTCGGTCATTTCATCGTTGAATTGTTCGGCACGCTTTTCAGCTTCGATCTGGGCTTTTTTGCTAGCGATAATCCCGTCCACAAGTTTTGTCAATTCAAGATCATCACTACCAGCTTTGATTGCCTCCAATGATTCCAGTTTCAGATTGTTCATAGATACGTTGACATCCATAGTTTAATTCCTCCTATACCGTATTCAATTTTTAGTGTGCAACTAGACTACACTTATACCGCAATAATATCATACTTAAAATAAGTTGTCAATAGGTTTTATAGGGTTTCCGCAAAGTTTTTTGATGTTTTACTGTTAGATTGCTACAATTCACGTTCGATATTGTTGACTGAAATAATAACCATTCTGGTTTACATAAGTATCAGTCCAGAACATCAGGAAAATGAATAGCTACTCATAGAAAATCTGTATGCAAGAGGAGAAAAATCCAGAGGCTGGAAACCAGCAAGGATAGAAATGGACTGATTAGAACTGACTGGCGAAGATGCACTCACACGGTAAGCAGTCATCGGTCATTCCGTACTATAAAATCACATTCAAATGCTACTATAAAAAGCCTATGCAGATATTGATTAGGGTCAACAGGTATGTTAAGGTGTATCATGGGGTTAAAATATGGTTGAGTAGGTCGTGTGGTATGCATGGCTTACAAGGAGATGGAAACATGGAGAAAGGTATTTATGAGACTGAATATGGTAATGCTGCCTATGTGTCAGGCAAGTCAGCAAGAACTGCCTATGATCTGGATGCTGGTGAGCGAATACCAATCAGTATGGTAACAAGCAAGTTTATCAGGAAGGCTGAAGCTGGTGATTCTGGTAACTAATGCAGAGCAAGGGGCAGTGACGCTCCTTAATGCTACAGTCTGGTTGCAAGTCCAGACAAGGAGAATAAACTATGGAACAGCTTACACCAGAACAAATGGATGATGCTGCAAGGCAGGCACAGCTTGAACTGCAGAACATGAATCCTGAATCGGTCAAGCAGATAGCTGGCTGGTTCAAGAATCATTACCTCAAGGCAGGACATAAGAGATTAGGTCGAGTCCTGGTCGGCATGGCGAAGCAGTTGGGGGTATAACATGGGAATTATGCTGTTACTCAAGGGGGTCAGACCAATGGCAAAGTTACAGAAATTACCAAATAAAAAAGCACTTACTGAATCTGCATATTGTAAGTGTGTGTACTGTGGGCAAGACTTACCCAGAAAGGTAAAGATAAGTTATCAGAAGCAATTACCTGATGGGTCAGTTACCTGGATCGAAGAAGAGAAAGAGACTATCATATGTGGCTGTCCTGAATCAGTCAGAAGAAGCCAGCATATGCTGGGCAGGTAAGAAAATGAAACCTACACCTGAACTATGTAAGAATGCTGGGTGTAAAGATTGCAAGCTTGCTCCAAATGGCAGATGGTTCTGTACGTTAGGGATGGTTGAGGATGATCTTGATCCTACTCCATTGGAACGTGTGGCTGAATGCCTTATTGCGGATGGAAGGAGTTCAGCATTATGAAAGAGAAAGTTCAGTACTATAAGTATGTACGAGTTCTCAAGTCTGGTAGGCGTGTGTCCTCTTGGGCTCATCTAGTAGAACAGAGGTATCTTGTAGGAAAGCAATTAATCTACAGGAAAGGTATGTTTACTCATGAGCCTGAAAAAGGAGCGAATGCTATTGGCATATTCGTTACTGTTAATCCTGTTATTGACTATGGCTGTGTATTCCAAAGTAATCAGTTTAAGACCGCAGAGTTATGGGAAGTAGAGTGCAAAGGTGAGTTACTAAAGTTCTTCCCACAAGAGCCTGATATATTTAACTTCAAGTCAGTCAAGCTGGTAAAAAAGATTAACAGACCAAGAAGGAAGGACTGATGAACACAGAGTTAATTCAAAAAGCTCAAGCTGAACTGAATACTCGTGTTGGGAAGTTACTAACCAACTCCATGACTAAGGGTAATAATGCCCTGATAGAGAATACAGTGCTAAGTCTGGATGCTCTGAAGGCAGTACTTAAGGCTGAAATAAAGTAAGGAGGCCAGTCATGTAGGTTTCTATTTTCATAGTCAGGACAGGAATAAGATCGGGTTTCTGTTCTGACATGAGCATAGAAGTAAAAATAAAGGAGATGAACTATGGCAAGAGAAACAAAAGAACAGCTAAAGAAGAGAATTGAAGAACTGGTAATTAAAGATGGAGATACAACAGATTATATTCTCCATATGGAAGCTAAGATCAGAGACCAGTACACACACATTATTGAACTGGAAGGAGTGATAAGAGCGTTCAAGACTGTTATTGAAATTTTGGTATCAAAGGAGTAAAGGGCAAGATCGGGAGAAGAGTAGAAATGTGTTAGGCCATTTAATCTACTCAACTCTCAGACGCAATTACTGACTCCTTGCGATATAGGGAAGAGACTAATAGCCAGCAGTCACGGCTTCGGCAGTTCAACACTGGCAAGTAATTCTCCCTTCGCTTGCAGAAATAAACAGTGTCGGGACAGTATGATGAGACTTATGAAGCAGAACCGTGCGCAGTGAGAAAAGACTGGAAACAAAAAGGAACTGGATTGTTTCTTGGACAACAGGTACTTCAATACCTGCAAGTCGCTCTCATTTCAGAAAAGAACCCAGACTGAGTGCTGGTAGTATTATTCATACTGATCTATCGAGGCGAGACAGGCATATAAAGCAGGAAAGCCACCAAAAGACTGCTGGGATTTTAGATGGTAGTAAGGTTTCTCCCACAAAAAACCTCCTACTAAGTGAGATTAGACTGTGAGACAGATTGAATTTGAAGGTGAGTTGTCAATGGGGACAGTAAAAAAGACAGGCATACTGAAGATAGTTCTTGAGCCTGATAAACTGACTGTCCTATTTGAGAATAAGATATTGTTACAGTTCAGGTTGGTAAAGCTAACCTGGGGCAAGCGTAAAAGAGGAGAAGTATGAAAGTAAGTGAAGCAATAAAATTACTGACTGATCTCAAGAAGAAGCATGGAGATCATGAGGTAGCTATCAGGATACAGACAGATCATTGGGTAATGCCAGTCCATTCTGATAAGAACATTATGATTATGATGGAAAAACCTGATAAGAAATAAATAGGGTATAAGGAGATTAAGTCTATGGAACAGGAAATTAAGGTGGAAAGCAAGATTCAGTATAACTGTGGCTGTGGCTTCAAGACTGATAAGTTCAGTCAAGCCACACTTCATGCAGCTACTACTGGCCATGCAATCCAGGTTGGTGGGACTATAAAGAGGAAAGCCTAGCTAATAGTATGAAATCAATAATCACTGTCAAAAGGTCGATGAGATATTGATTATGATGTTCAGATAGGATAAAGTACAATTTTACTGTCTTCAGAAATAAAAATAAATTTAGGAGGTCTAAACAGATGGAAGACAATTTTGTAGACGAGAACACGGGTATTCAGGAAGTACCAACACCCCAGAATGGCTGGCCTGCTTACAACCTTATACCTGCAGAACAGGTATATGTTGAGACAGGAAGGAACACACCCCCTGTGCCAGTTCCCGCTGGCGCACCATTCAGTGATTCTGTAAACAGGATTGCTGAACAGGCTAATTATGGTGGATATTTCAGGGTATTCCTGAATGGGTCTGAGATCGTTGACCCGAATCAGGCTCCTCCCACAGTTCAGCCTGGCATGCGGATTGTCCTGACAGCATTCGATAAGGTCGGCTGAAAGTAGGGCAGGACAGAATTTTCTTCAGTACTGAGTAAACTTCAAGTAGGGAATAATGGCCAGAAGGAGCATATCCAACTGGCCAGCCCTATTATTCAAGGAGAGATTAAACTATGGAATTAAATATAGCACTTAAAGTTCTCCAAGAGCAGTACAATATGGAAGTTGCTCTTAATATGGGAGAACATGCGTACTGTTCAGTAGAATCAAACTGCCCTGTTGCAGTAAAGTTAAGAAAAATACTTATTGAAGCAGGAATTGATTTTGATGAGCTGAAAACAAAGATACCAGAACAGGTAAATGACATCAGTATTATAGACAGGGCTGGTGTTAATCTCGATGATGTTACTGATACAGTTACAGCAACTGTATTTGGGACAGAGATAACAATACCTGTACAGAATATTATTAAGCCTGAGTTTGTATCTACTGTACAGAATTATATATACAACCTGAAACAGAAGAGAATAAGGCTTGATTCTTATGCTTATGCTCTGCAGGATACTTTTAATAATGAGTTAGCTAAAGCAAGAAGGAAAGTAGTATTGCCAACACTGGAAATACCTTTCCATGAAGCAGCTGGAGTTACAATACTGGCTAATAATAGGGAAGAAGTATATGAAATATATGTGCCTACTGTCTATGCTCCGAAACTGATCTATGACGATGGAGTTAATTACCAGCTTGATGAAGCTGACAGAGTTAAGATTGAGAGAAAGAACCTGTATATGAGGTACAGGATCAGACCAGATAAAGTTATTGTTGATACAATCCTTGTTACTGATAAGGGGGAAGGGCTGGAACATTATCATGGTAGGTCAGGACATGACTGTTGGGGAACAGTAGAGACAATGTCAAAGTGGGATGGCAGTATAAAGCAATTAAGGCAGAGAACTCTATTGTTGGAAAGGTCACTGGTAACAATAAATTATAACAGTCTATTAAGGAGAGACCCTTCTGGTATGCCTGGTGCTGATAGCGTTATGAGTAGGGCTACGGCTCATAAGCTTGGAGTTGTGGGTGAGATAGAGCAAAGGAAAGAGGCATTAGTGCAGGAAATAAATACAACCAGTCCTGTTACTCATACAGTCCTTCCTACAGAGACAACTGTAGCTACAGGAGCTAGAGGTTGGGGATTGGTAAGGAGATAGACATGAATGAGAAGTGGATAAATATTGGCTTCTGGTTTGCATTACTGAATGGTCTAGCAATTCTCTGGATACTTACATTACGCTATATAGGAGTAATATAAATGATTGATCTATACTCACGGCAAGAGTCCATAGGACTAAATGTTCCTGAAGAAGTTACTGTTGTAGGAGTTGGAGGTATAGGCAGCTGGGCTGCTATCTTCCTAGCTATGTCAGGAGTAAAGACCTTATATCTCTTTGATCCTGATGTAATGGAAGAGTCTAACCGTAACAGACTACCTTTCTGTCAAGGATCACTGAACAGGCCAAAGGTAGAAGTAGTGTCAGAATACATCAGGACTATTCGGCCTGACAGTATCGTTGTTGGAATACAGAGGAAACTTGATGCTGAGTTCCTTGATCTTCAGATGCAAGTAAGCCAGACTTTCCTTGATTGTACCGATAGTCCAGCCAGCCAGATAAGGCTATATAAGACTTGCAAGGAACATAATAAGAGGTTTGTTCGGGCAGGCTATGATGGAACACATATCACAGTTACTGGAGTTATCAGTGGCTGGATAAAGAACTCAGAACAGGAAGCTTACACAGTTAATCCGAGCTGGGTAGTGCCAGCTGCCACAGTAGCAGCGTTAGCTGTAGGTAAGATAATGAAATATTATGATCAGGAAACAAGTCTGGATATTAGTGAGATTGGCATACCAGTTCTGGAAAGAAAGAACAGGCTTACTGCAAGATGCACACTAGAAAGAGCAACACTGAGAAGGAGATAAGAGAATGTTGGATGAAACTGTATATAAAGCTGGATTCTTTTTCTGGGAGAAAGGACATAAACAAATAGCTGGTCTCTTCTTCAGGTTATATCTGAGACTTATAAATGCTCAATTAATATTTGAGTATAAAGGAGAATAAATTTATGGATAAGGAGATATTTTAATGAGTTGGAAAGTAAAAGAAGCAGACAACAAGGTAGCACATTGCTCTCTGCTAGGGGAAAAGGTATCAGTCTTTCTCCATCAGACACCCTTGACAAAGATTAAGGTACTGATGGATAAATACCCTCATCAGGAATGGTGTGGGTACATGACTGGTGAGATTAAAGAAGGAGTATTTGATGTGAAAGACATCAGTATCCCACCTCATGCAGAAGCTTCGGGAGCTAGTGCAGAAGCTGAGCCATTTAACGTGCCTGAGAACTGCATCGGCTTTATTCATTCTCATAATACTATGAGAGCATTTCACTCAGGGACTGATCAGGCTCATGTGGATTATAATTATCCATTGAGCATTACAGTAGCAAAGAGGACTACCAAGTTGGAGTTTGACATTATCAGCAACAGGAAGACTGAATGTGGAAGATGGTTGACCGCACCTGGGATTATCACAGTAGTCCAGCCAAAACCTGACTTTGATGTTGATGAGTGGGTCAAAGGAGCAACAGCGAACATAGACAAAGGCAAGAAAACCTATGTACAGGGGGATTATGTCAGTGAATATGCTGGCTATCCCTTTCTACCAGAAGCATATCCAAGATATAAGCCTAGCAAAAGTTATCAGCCCTATCTTATTAACAAGGACAGAACTCCTATCTTTGTCAATGGAGAACGCTGGATTCCCACTGGTGAAGGCCATGCGTACATACAGGACAAAGCTTATAAGAAGGATACAGATGTTCTGGAACAGATTCCTGATGATAAAGATATATCTGTGGGGATAGATGATGGACAGGGTATGTTGCAGATGTAGTAAGACCTTTCCTGTGAAAGAAATGGAATATACTCATATGGGTTGGGCGTGTTATAATTGTCTCTCTGTGGTCGAGAATCAGGCAGATATTGAACATACAAGCAGTGAGCTTAACTACGATTGAAATATCACTGCTAAACCCCTTGACAAAGCTAAAGAGATAGCATAAAGTGAATATCTACGTTAAAAATTAAAGGAGATTATCTTGTTCAATGATGTTACCGAGATTATCACTCGGAATATACCTCCACAACAATGGTACATACAAGATATTCTTCCTCAACAAGGAACATTATTGTTGTTTGCTGAACCGAAGAAGATGAAATCATTTATGGCGCAGTACTCAGGATATTGTATAGCGTCAGGACAGCCCTGGTTAGGAATAGTAACAACACAGGCAAAGGTAGCAATATTGCAGTATGAAATATCAGAACCAGCATATGTAGACAGGTTAAGACAGATGGCAGGAAGATTTACGTTACAGCCAAACACAATATGGGAGGACAGTCCTGGAAGAAGGAAGTATCTTACAGACCCCGAATATCTTAATCAGGTAAGAGCAGCATTAAGAGCATTAGAAGCAAAAGTAATTATTATAGATTGTTTGTCGGCCTGCTTCGCTGGTGATGAGAATAACAGTGTGGACATAGAAAGATTTATCAATGCAGTTGAACTTCTCAAGGAAGAAAATGGTGCTAGTATTATACTGGTTCATCATTCCAGAAAGCCTAGTATCTTTGGCGGTAATGATCCGATGAATAACTCAAGAGGTCATAGCAAGTTGACAGGCTGGCCTGACACAATCATGTATATGGGGGATCAGCCAGTAGGCCAACAATTACTCATTAAGTCGAGATTGGCGAACCATGATATTCAGCCAATTAATGTTAGATTTGAACAGAATGTTTGGGTTAGGAGGTAGAGTCCAATGGGCACTTGACAGTAAGAAAACAGTATAGATTTATAAGATTAGTATTATGTTAGGTTATGAGTCCTCAGATGAGGCTGGACAAAGAGGCCAAACGAAAAATAATTATAAGGAGTAACAATCAACAATGGAAGTATCAATTTCACAAGATGTTAAGGTACAAGGGGGGCAGAGATTCTTGATAGTCAAGGATTCAAACCCTGAGAAAGCTGTTCAGGCTTTCAAGACTGCTATGAACCTGCTTAATCCTCCAAAGGAGCATCAGGCCAAAGCTTTCAAGAGAGTCAGGAAAGCAAAAGTGCAGGGAATAAGTGAGCAAGGTCAGACAGCAGCTGCTCCTGCCACAGAACCAAAGCCCTATAAAGTGGTGAAGGAGGGATAATATGCCTACTTATGATCGTTCTGCAGCAAAAGAATCAGGGTTTGATCAGATCAGAGCATCCATGCTTGCCTTCGAGGGTGATGTTGTTGAGGCAGTTGATGGTACATGGGGGCATCAGCCCGATGAACCAGCAAAGGAGTTCTTTGAGATCAAATGTATGAATGTCAAAATACTTGAGGTCAAAGAGGACTTAACCTTTGTTCCTACTGAATGGGGATTCAGGATTAATATGTCTGACTTTAAGGGAAGCTTCTGGATCGATGAGTTCCTGAGAAGTGCGGATGAGGCCAAGATTCTTCTTCCTAATGGCTTGATTGGTAAGAGAATTGAGTTCAGGAAAAAGGACATGCCTTATAAGTACAAGGATAAGGAAACCAAAGAAGAGAAAGAAGGAGTTAAGACTGACTGGATTATTGCAAGAGTCATAGGGGATTCAAGCAGTGTACCAGCAGAAGCAGCCTCAACACCAGCTGCAGCTCCTCTTGATCTGACAGCTACGGCCTTAGAAATGGCTGTGGGTAAGACCGAGACTCAGTTCCGATCTGCTATCGGTATTCATCCCTCATTCTTGGGTACACCATTACTGGCCTTGGCAAAGACAGGTGGCTTTACCCAATCAATGATTCAGGAAGGTAAGTTGAAACTGGTAGACGAGAAGGGGCAGAAAGTCTACAGAAAACCATAATGATATTAGCTCCAATTTCGACTAGGAGTTGATATAGCTGGCCAGTTGAGGTAAGGGTAAAAATAGTTAAAGGAGTTTACAATCTGTGGTTAAGAGCTTCCCCAACCAATATACTGGCCAGTCTGAATTAAGGAGTAAGCTATGATACTAATAAGTGAGGCCAACTTTATTATGACTCTTGGAGTGATTGCCTTCTTCGGGGCATGTGCAGGTGCAGCTATCATGTACTTTACTGAGCATTACCTGAATAATAAAGAGATAGATGCCAGGGAGAAGAAATATGGAAAGAGATCTGGAAAAACTAGAAAAACAGTTTAATATTAAGAAGGGCATGTTCAGAGTATGGGAAAGCAGATTGGCGTGGAAATGTCATATGCTCTACCTGTTTAAGCTTCGGGCAGGTCTAAAGAAAACCTAGAGGAAGATTGTAGGACAGCCCTCTAGGTGGTCTCCATAGGCCAAATCTCCGCTGTCCTACACCAATAAGGAGAGAATGATGATTGAATTGATACCACTAACAATGTTAACAGTTATAGGAATAGTACTGTTAATGTTATTAATCCTGCTCTTTATCCTTATCATAGGTGGTATGTTAGGCTAGTAAGGAGAATAAAATGTATAGAATTGGGGTACTGATACTAGCAGTAACAATAGCTATGTTTATAGTAACTATAGCTCAGGTTTACTGCTTGACATACCTTGAGACATCAGACATGGTTGTAATTGAGAAGAATATTCTGGAGGATAATACTATATGGAAGTAAAGGAGATACTATGTTAGAAAGTTTTATTTGTCCTGACAATGAAAAGATTCTAGTTCCTGATTGTCTTGCTAACTGCAGAATGGGGGAACGATGTTTGACTCTACCAACACTGGTTCTTGTCTCTCAGGAACGTAAGTGGGAAGGTAAAGCAGGAACAACACAGTTACTGAATGGTACTATGTTGGAATATCTGAAATTAACTAAGCCCTATGCAGTTGATCCTTCAGGTAGGGCATTCATGTTAGCTGGTACTAAACACCATAAAGCTCTGGAAGAAATAGCAAAAGAACTAGGACTTCCTGCAGAGATCGCTCTGAATGTAGATAGAGACATCTTTGATCTTCTTGAGAAAGAAGGGGATAAATTAGTAATGACTGACTATAAGCTTTGGGGCAGTCTCAAAGTAGCAAAAGCTCTGGGTATAACAAAAATAGGAAACAAGCCTGATCCAAGCGGAGCTGTTTATAAGACAAACAGTAAGTGGGGAAAGATGGGTCAGCCTAAGATGGTAAGTATCTTTGCAGAAGTAGCAGCTAATATTGATAATTGGGAAACTGAACTGCAACTGAATAGATATAGGGTGATGCTGAAGGACTTGGGGGTAGTAGTAAACAAGCTTCAACTTCAGGCTACTGTCCGTGATGGTGGAATATCAATAGCAGAAAGTAGAGGTGTAGTAAGGAACGTATATAAAATTCCTATAAGACTGCTTCCTGATGATGAAGTAAGAGCCTACTTTGAGTTCAAGGATAAGAACCTGCATGAAGCTCTGGAACATGGATGGACTGAACCCTGTACACCAAGGGAGTGTTGGGATGGGATAAGATGCAGTAGGTTCTGTGATGTTAAGCAATACTGCCCAAAGGGTAACTTAATTCAAGAATTAGATAAGGAGATAACCAATGAGTAATTTAACACATTATGACTATGACTGTCCTAATTGCAAGGGAAAGAAAGTTCAGGGACTTATGGATTATCTTGGGGATACTGAGAAGGCAGCTGGTCGATTGAAAGAGGGAACATTTATGCACGTAAGCAGTGAACCCCTATCAGTTAATGTAGAAAGAAAACCAGGGGAAAAGGTATCAGTAGGAATAGTTTATGATGATATTTGTCTGGGCTGTGGGCAACACTATGTAAAGAGGATAGTTATTAAGGAGACTATAGTTCCAGCTCCTGCAGGATCATCAGGAATTATTGTACCGAAACTGTTCCCAGGTATGGAAAAACCAAGAAGTAATTAAAAGGAGAATAATTTAAGGGAGGTGAAACTATGGTAACTGAAACTAAGGCAGACATCAGGGCTGAGTATGAGCATTACAAGTTTGAGGATGGTAGCTGTCTGACAAGGTGTACTATATGGTGCAACAGAAGACCAACAGCAGTAGGCTATGCAGTATGCTCATCAAGGGACAATTTCAACAGGGACAAGGGCAGGACTATTGCTAGAGGTAGGGCTATAAAAGCTATGGCTGAACGGAAGAACATAAGCCCACGCAAACGTAGTGATAATCTTGCTCTAAGGGAACTGGCCAGACTAGGGTTACATGCCAAAGCTTATTATAAAAATTAAGGAGGATAAGATATGGAAGAAAAGACTGACAGTAGATACCCATATACTTATGCCTGTGATTTAATCAGGATAAGAGCTGGATATGGGAACAGTGGAACAAAGCTATCTCGTTCTGATGCAAGTCAGATAAGAGAACTATTCAGTAAGGTTCTTAATATACCTGATATTGAGGTAGCTAATAAGTTAGCTGATTATTTCAAAAAGAATGAGGAACAACTTACTGAAGAAGCTATAAAAGGAATTAAGGAATTTGTACCGTTTGTATAAAAGGAGGATATTACTATGGAATTAAAGACAAGAGATCTGGTTCACAAGAAGATTGTACTGACAATCAAGGCTACAATAGACGTTGATGAGGTATTGCAGGAAGCAAGTGATAATCTACTGGATGATATTGACATCGCTCTGGGGGATGTTGGCTCAATGTCCACACCTGAGATCATATCAGCGGAGATTGTTGATAAGACTCCAGAGGAAATGGAGCATAGACTTAACTATGACCATAACCCTGAGCCAGACGATGATCTCCCTGATAATGCTCAACCATCAAGGCTGTACGTAGAGCCAGCAAGACCCTCATTCAGCCATCCTTACGGAATCAATCCTGCTACTAACAAGCCTATTACTCCGTGGGGTGTGCAGAAGCCAGCACAGGCAAATAACAATGTCCAAGTTCTGGAAGAGGGGGTCTAAGTTGGAGCTTTATGATTTAAGGTTACGATTTTCTGAGAAGGATAGAGATAAAGATGGTAAAGCTATTCCTCTTGTAAGTGGTGATGTAATGGAAATATCCCATGAGGATAATCTTACAATTCTGAATTTTAATACTGGATACCAACTAGAGTTGACTAAAGATGAAGTAAAAACGATCTTAAAAGAGGTAGCTTAATGCGAGAGAAAATTCTACTTGTAGGAGAACAGAATACCTGTAAGAGTATGTCATTGGTAGCATTGGCAAGGCTCTACCCGAACAGTAAGGTTGTTATTCTCGATCCTGATGATGGTACTGAGAAGACTGCTATGGAGATGTATGGGGAACTTCCTGCTAATCTCATGGTTATTCCTGTCAATGATGATTGGAAATCCCTGATGGATGTGTATAAGCAAGTGAAGCAGACACTGACAGCTAAGGATTGGCTTTGTCTTGACATGCTTGGCAGGTTTTGGGACTTAGCCCAACAGTACTATTCTACCTATGTCTTTGGGTGTGATCCCATTGAGCATCTTATAATGTTGAGGAAGGAAGCGGATAAGGGCAAGGAGATGAAGGCTGTACAGTTCAGTGGCTTTGATGGCCTTACTGACTGGACAATAATTAAGAGGCTGCATAATGAGCAACTTATGGATGATGCAGTGATCAGAAGTCCTTTCAATATCATGTGTACGACAAGTACAGGATCATTCTTGCCTGTTGAGAAGATGCCGAAAGTGGGAACAACTGGAATATATGCTAGTGAATTTGGCATTAAGGTTGAAGGTGAGAAGCATAACGTGTACAGGTTTGATACACAAGCAGTACTGTATCGGAAGAAGGAGGGTACATATCATTTCAGGTTGGTCAGAGACCGAGGTCGAGCTATAAACATAGCAACTGAATATGATATTACGAATAAGACTTTCATGGACGTGTATGCCCAGATAAGGGGTATGCACCTGCCAGAAGAAGTAGTAGAGACAAATAATGAACAAGGAGATTAAGATGGAAACAACAAAAATAGTGATATTGGGGAGTCCTAATTCGGGAAAAAGTTTCATAGCAGCTGAGATCGCTGAAGCTATGAAGAACATTGGTATGCTTACTGAAATCATTGATGAACCTGGAGACCGTTCTATTGCAAAGAGGAAGAAACTTCTTTCTCAGGAAGGACAGGTTCTCGGTGATGGGACATGGCCAGTAACTATTGAGGTCTTTGATCTGGATGAGGTTAAGCATATAGCTTCTAAACAGAAGACTTCAGTAAAGAAAATTATCTCAAGGAAAAGGTAAGGAGGAACAGAGTTAATGCTGTACGTAGACAGAAGAGAAGTATTGCAACATAAGGAGTTAGGGGAACTTCTCCGAGTTCCACATACAGTAATGACTCTGGAAACAAGTGATTATGCTTTTCTGGATAGGGACAATAATGCGGTAGGCATAGAGCGTTGTGAGATCAATAACTTTGTACAAAAGCTGGCTAGTGGTGAGTTAGAGGCTCAGATGTATCGGTGTGCTAGTGAGTTTAGTACAACAGTTCTCCTTATAGAAGGCATATATAACCATACATCTGGCTTTCTGACAACTTTCCGTGAAGGAGATCGGGGCTATTTCCGTAACAGGATTAGCCCCCATCTTCGGTATGATGCAGTACTGGCAAGTATGCTTCGACTGTCAGAGTTCGGTATTGAGCTTGTCCATACCCCTAACTTTAATTGTAGCATGATTGCGGTGAGTCTCCTGTATATACAAAGGACAGAAAGTACTGATTTAAGTATGTTGTTTAGGAAGATCAGGACTGTGAAATTACCAGTCAAGTTATCTTCTAATCCTGCAGTGCCGAAGCTTATGGCATTGGGGAGTCGTGTTCCTGAAAAAGTAGCAATAGAATTGATAGGAAAGTATGGTTCTATCTGGAATGTGTTACATACTCCAGATGAGGAATTACTTCAGATCAAAGGTTTTGGCAAAGGGCTACTGGAGTCTATCAAGAAAGGAGTTGGTAAGGAATGTTAGTTAAGTTTATTTGTCTGGTACTTGGGCATCAAATGACTGAATGGTTCTCAAATAATATTGATAGTCATTGTACATATAGATACTGTGAACGATGTGGGAAAGTTGAATGGGAGAGTAAGTAAAGGAGAATTTATGGACTGTCCAAAATGTGATAGGAAAGACTTAAATGAGAAAGAACTGGAGATACACATGAAGGTCTTTCATAAACCAAAACCAATGCAAACAGTACAGAAAATATCCAATGGGGTATGTCCTGATTGTGGTTGTACATTATGGTTAGAGGAAGGATGTGTACACTGCCCTTCATGTGGATTTAGTCGTTGTTAAAAAGGAGAATAAGAGTATGAGTGAAGAACAAGTTATTGAACTACTGGCAAAACAACTAGCAAAAACCAAAGGCATCAAATGGGAAATACTCTGCAATAATGATACTGCCGAGGCTATAAGCATAAAATTGGCTTTCATTGAGCAAGTCAAGTCTCTCCTCTTCCTGTGCTATCCATGCACAAATCCTGAATGTCAGAATGGTCGTGTCTACAGTGATTTTGACGATGTGGATGGTAGATTCTCTTATGTAGAGTGTAATATCTGCCACGGTACAGGTTTATCAGATAAGAAGATATTGGCTGTGCTGGATAAGAAACAGGAATTGCCCGATAATCCGTATACAAATAAAGAGACTAGAATTTGTGGTGAATATGATTATACTGAAGTAAATAAATATGAAGCCCATGAGAGTTGCCAGACAGATATGATCTCACAAGGCTGGAAGAAAACAGTAGAGGATAAATAGAAAATGAACGAGAATTACGAATTAGCATTAGAACATGACCCAGACTTTGATAAACCACATAAGTATACTAAATCCTATGGCGATGGTAGCCCTCGTGGATATTGCCGTTGTCTACGCCTAATAGGTGATGAAATACATGACGTAAAAGAAGACGAGTAGAGGTAGAGAGATGAAAGTATTTACAGCTTATCGTAAAAATGTACCAACTGATACTCATGATGAAAACCAACGTAATGATCCTGACGAGCCTCAGTTTGAAGGCGTTGTGTTCTCAGACGGCAGGGTAGCAGTACGGTGGTTGACTGCAAAGAGATCAGTTTCAGTATGGGATAGTTTTGATGATCTATTTGCTATACATGGACATCCTGAATATGGTACTGAAATAGTTTGGCATGAGGTGAAGTAATGGAAAACATATTATTCGGTATTGCTGGAGCATTGTTGGTCTTAGTTGGTTTTATGTTAGGCAGAAATAGCAAGAAGTGAGGTGAAATAATGGACAAGGAATTGATTGAGAAGATAGCGCCTTGGCTATACGACATCTGGCAAGAAGCGAAAAGTTCGATGCCTGATAATTGGGATGGTGTTACTTATGAATCGTTATCGGAACGAGATAAGGATGAATATCGTAAATCCGCACAACGATTAATTGACCTCATCAAAGAAGCTGGCTATGTCTCACAAGAGGAGTTTCAGAAGCAAAAGCAGGAGATGTGGGAAGAAATAGTCGGCAGACCAATTATGATAAGCGAAGGCACAAAGAAATGTGAGGATTTTAAGCACAAATGGGGGATAGAATGATAGGAACAACATGGATGCAGACATTTACTGGCAAGAGGGTAGACCCTCTAAATATGAGACCAGAGGATATAGATATTCTTGATATAGCTCAGGCTCTTGGGAATATCTGTAGGTTTGGTGGGCATACAAGACGATTCTATTCAGTAGCGGAACATAGCCTTGAGGTGGCCAACCTTGTGAGTAATAAGGCCAAACTTCCAGCATTACTCCATGATGCTCAGGAAGCTTATATTGGAGACATTATCAGGCCAATAAAGGGAAGTTTATCAATTCCAAAGTTAGCTGGTTATCATACTGATATTTCAATTCATGAGATAGAAGACCATATCAGATGGCAGATGGAAATAGCTTTAGGATTTAAGTATGAATCTGCAAGGGATGAGATAATTAAGGCTGATGATATTATGCTTGCTACTGAAGGCCAATTCTTCATGGGTTCTATTGAAGGATGGAATCTAGCAGAACAACCGAAGGAGAAATTCAGTCCTGCTATGTATGATCCTCATTTAGCTATGCTTATGTTTCTAGCTACTTATAGATCATTAGGTGGTAAAGGAGTAAGTCTCTAACATGGAATATGTTACTAATCTGGAAGGGAATAAAGAGACTGTAGAAGCAATAGCTTTACAGGATTATCCTTATATTGCTATTGATATAGAGACTGTCAATCTGGAGAATACCTTACCAGTAAGTATAGCTGTAGCTTTGAGTAAGGATATTCAGTTCTATTTCTTCAATACTGACAGCCAATTACTTCACCAGATCATAGACAAGAGTCCCCTATGCCTGTTCCATAATGCCTCATTTGATGTACCTAAGTTAAGCAGTAAAGGTTATAATATCCAGCATTATGAAGATACGTTGCTACTTGCCTATGCTAATGGCTATCTATCTAACAATCTTGAATCATTGTCATTGAACGTATTACATTGCAATTATGATAGTGTAACAACGCTATGGCATAACAAAGATCAAGGCAATATCGGTGTCAATCATTTGAAGTTAGCGTCTATATCAATGGTACATGCAAAGAATACATTGTTGCTCTGGGAAACATTGCCCAAGCCTGAACTTTACTGGAACATAGATAGACCTTGTGTAGACCTAGTTATTGAGATGGAACGAAATGGTTTACTTATAGATCAGTCTAATGTTACTGCAGTTGAGCAAGAGACCGTAGAGATTGTAGAAGGATTAGAAGCAAAACTCAGATCAGAACTTCCTCTTCCTAAGCCAAAGGCAAAAGCTAAGAAAGAAGTTACTGAGTTAAATCTGAACTCTAATGTCCAGATGGCAGAAGTATTTCAGGCTAAGGGCATACTTGGTACAAGGAAGACTAAGGCTGGCAAGGATTCCATGTCAGAAGAATCCCTCAAGCCCCTGAAGAATCCATTAGCTGACGCTTATCTTGCCTATAAGTCTGAGATGAAGACAATCAGTACTTATATTCCCATATTCAGGAATGTAGACCATGAAGGTAGGATACACACAAGTTTTGGTCATACCAATACTGGTAGATGGAAAACCAGTAATCCTAATTTTCAGAACTTTACCAATGCTAAAGAAGGACATAAGTATGAGTTAAGAAGCTGTATAAGAGCAAGAGATGGATATAGCTTTATAGCTGCAGATGCAAGTCAGATTGAACTTCGGGTTGTTGCTATATTGTCTGGTGATCCTCTCATGCTCGAAGCATTAAGAACAGGTGATCTTCATATGGCTACTGCAGTCCTGATCTTTGGCCACACTGACGATGAGAAAGAAATGAAGAGAAGGAGATATATAGCCAAGACTGGTAACTTTGCAGTAATATATGGTGCTGAAGCATATAAATTAGCTGAAACCCTAGACATAGATATTGCAGAAGCACAGGAATTTCTTGATAGTTACTTTGCTACGTACAGGGTACTGAAGTCTTGGATTGATAAGACAGGTAGGCAGGCCAAGAAAGATGGCTATGTAACAACACTGTTTAATAGGATTAGACCCATACCAGAATTACTATCATCTAACTGGAAGGAAAGGGAGAAGGCTCAAAGAGAAGCAGTGAACACAAAAGTGCAGGGCTCGGCGGTTGACATTGTTAAACTAATGATGTTATATATGAGAAACATAATGAAACCTAGTAGTAACCTTGTATTACAGGTTCATGATGAAATGGTATGGGAAGTTCCTGATTATGATTTAGAAGAGGAAGAAGCTAAGTTTGGGGAGCTTGCCCTAGCTTTCCCTGAATATCCTGTTAATGTTAAGCATGGTAAATTTTATAATGAGGTTAAATAATAAAGGAGGACTACAATGGGCAAAAGAAAACAACAGTATCTGGATGGGTTGGTAGAGAAGCAAGGTGAGCCTGCATTTACACTTGGTAAAGATGGCCAGTACCGAAACAGTCTTGGGCATCTGGTAGACAAGAATGGAATAATTCTATATGATCCAGATTGTTCTTACTGTAAGGATCACAGGATGGTAAACAGTAACAAGCATCCTAAGCCTGAAGAAAGTAAGGAAGAACCTAAGCAAGAATCTGTTAAGGAGGAAGAACTTACTGATGGAAACAATCCTGAATAGTGATTGTACTGAAGGTCTTATAGACATGGATGATAACAGTGTTGATCTGTGCCTTATTGACCCCCCTTACTTTGATTATAAATCAGGCCATCGTAAAGATAAGGATAGTAAGCTCAGTAAGGGTATAGTCCAGCAATCCCGTGAAGATCAGATAAGAGTTATAAGGGAGTGCATCCGTATACTCAAGCCTGATCGAGCCTTCTTTGTCTTCACTAATTGGGAGAATATCTACTGGATGCAAGAACCATTCCAGAGTTTCTTCCAGAATATGATTATATGGGACAAGGGAAATTGGACAGCGGGTAATTTAAGTGGAAGTTTTGGAAATCAGTATGAAGTAATTCTTCTTGGAGCAAAAGGCAAAGGCTGGAAGTATTCGGGTAAAAGATTATCTGACATATGGGCTATTCCCAGAATGGGGACTAACCGTGTGCATACTACTGAAAAACCAGTAGCCTTATACTCAGAGATAATTGAGAACTGTACACAACCTGGAGCGTTTATAGTAGACCCTTACTTGGGATCAGGTGCATCTGTGGAAGCAGCCATGAGGCTAGGTAGACATATCATGGGCTATGAGATTGATAAGGAATATTATGATGTGATTGTCAATCGGGTAGCTAATGTAAGAAAGGAGTTGTCTAATGCAAGTTGAAGGTATTATAACTATGGTATTACTGTCTGCAGTACTGATTGCTATTATAATATTAAGATTAATGGAGGTAATATAATGTCATGCTGGTTTTGTCTCGATGTAGCTACAATGGATAAGAAGGTCAGTAAGGAAGGCCAGACTTATCTTCAGTGTCAGGTCTGTGGAGCAACAGATACTGGAAAGTTACTTGCTACCCCACAGAAAGAATTTATGTTTAGAGATATGGGAGGATATGGTTATTCTCCTATGTCTCCTTATGCTATGCCCTTTGTTCAGAGGAACTCTTCGATGAAACAAACTCAGGCTTATACCCAAGCATCATCATAAATTCCTGAATCTTTGATTGTCCATCGGCTAGGTATCGGCCAGCTACTTCAAGTAGTTGCTTTGTACTGGTCTCATATCTAGCCGAGACATCAAGGAGTCTAGCAATGTAAGTAAGGTTCTGGTTAGATGCTTCTAACTGAAGTCTGTACTTATCTAATTCCTTCTCAACTTCATTAAGGTACTGTACCGCTACTGCAATATAACCATTACCTGTAGCAGCATATATGTCTGATATAGTTTTCAGTGTAGCTGCAATACTGAGGTAAGCATCAACAATCTTAGCGGATACACCAGCTATATTGGCAGCAGCATTAGCGTACTGACCATATATTTCCCCTACGTTAGAGCCTCTTGTAGCAGAATTGATAAGAGCTGCCCCAGATGTAAGATAGCCAAGAGCTGTAGTTAGTTCTGCTTTAGTCTGGACAAGCTCTAACTCAGCAGTAGTAATACCAGCTGAATTAAGATTAAGAGCGTTACTGGTATCTTTAAGAAATTCAGCTGATGCTAAGACCAACTGTGCTATGGCTACACCCAGATTAGTAGTTATGGTAGGAGCTGTCGGTACAGTAAATGTTGGGACAGCTGCAATATTAGTTCCAGATGCTGTTATAAGATCAACAGCCTGCTTGGTGTATAGCTGAGCCTTATAGATAAGGGATTCACCAGAAGCACCTATGATTATGGCCTCATCAAGATGGGTAGGATAATCACCAATAGCTGCTAGTGTTGGCATAGTCCATCGCTTCAAGTAGATAAATCTGATAGTATCGCCAGTTGTAAATTCCTGCGCTCCCTTGAATAAGGCATAATCACCTAAGACCTCAAAGGTAGGGTAACATGGAGGAGTATCATCGACAGGGTATTCAATCTTCTCAAGTCGTACATAATCGGATAGCATCCCACTGATCTTGAGTTTATAATCGTTAGCAGAACTGAACATTGTAGCTTCAAGAGTATCCTCAAGAAGATCACGTTTGGGGATAAGTCGGGACATCAATGCTCCTGCCTTAGTTATAGCCCGATCAAGCTCTTCTTCCTTATAGACTTCAGTTTCTGCATCTATATCCTGAAGTTCAATCCTTATTGCTTGTCTCATAGCTGATAGTAACATTAGTGTACCTCCTTCTTTGCCTGATCTTCCATCATTCGTTTCTTAATTTCCAACTGAATAATAATATCCTGTAGGACAGGAACAACTCTTTCAGAAGGAATGTTTCCTACATATTGTAAGTCCCTGGTTTCAGGATTGAATGTTACAGTAAAGATTACTTGCATGTTAAGGTCTCCTATTTTCTAAAGCTTCTATTCTTGATAGCATCTGCTTCATAATTCCTATAGTTAATCCTTGCATAGAGGAAGCTTTAATGTACTTCCTATTACTACCTTCTAGGAATATACTATCAGGTAAATTTCTATTGTCAAGAACCTTCCTGCCTTCTTCATTCTTAACCGTCTTAATTCCTTTGAGGAGTTCTACATCATCATAATCATCATATGCCTGACCTAGATTATCCCAATAGACATTATGGGCAACTACCTGAAACCAAGCATTTCCTCCTGCACCACAATTGTAACTATCATCATAAGTAGGATAGATATGACCACAGTTATTAATTGTATTGGAAGCCATGTTAAGAGTACCACTCATGGTAGTAGCTCCAATCTTTAGGACACCTGAAGCATAGAGAATAACATCAGTACCATCAGTATAAAGATACCCTTTTGTTACCCCAGCATATGCAAGACTGAAAGTGCTGATAGCCCCATAGTATCGGTCAATCTTTATACCAGCACTAGCATCTATTGTAACTCCACCTTCATAATACCAAGTACCAGACTTTACTGTTGAAGATGTAAGTTTAAGATGCCCAGCTGAAATCTCAGTTGTATATACCTTTGCAATAGTTACACCACTACCAAAGTCATAGGAAGTAAGGCCAGTCATATGGATAAGGTCAGGAGTAATAAGGGGCTGTTTCCCATAAGAAGGTAACACATTAGCATTGATAGTAGCAGTAGACCCCTTCTGAGCTACACATATAAGTCCAGTCTGTTCGGTCATTACTGAGTTATAACCACCCCCACTATCAGCTACTGTCTTCAGTACAGTTGGGGCAGCATCATCAAGTTTGAAATAGAAGTAATAGATACTGGTAGTAGGTAATGTGTATGTACCTGCATCTATAGATTGGGTTGTCCCATCAGCAAACTTGATTGTTCCAGCTGTCCAATTGACAATAGCCTGACCACCAGCAGTAAAGACTACATCAGTGTTGAAACCTTGTATAGCTCTGGGAAGTGTATATTGAGCATTATAACTAGGTGTTATTGTTCTGTCAGGGGTAAAAGAAGGAACATAATCTTGTCCATCTGACATGGAATAACCAGATTCAAACCCACCTAATTGAACAGTAACATCATAAACTCCCCGATCATACTCTCGGATAATCCTAAACACATATCCAGTAACTGTCCTAGGGGTATCATAATAGTTGTCTACTACTGATACCTTATCAAACATTTCTAGTGAACAGTGCATGGGTGCTTTGAATGTTCCTGAACCAGCACTTAACTGTAACTTAGCTATCTTTAGATCAGCCTTATCATCAACTTCTGCTTGAGTAGTTGAACTTTCCCTATCAAGAACATCATAATCAAAGTGCTGGGAGATAGTACCTAATAATGCTATACTGGCAGCATCTTTACCATGTGTTGCTCCTGTACTTAATAATACCCCAGTACTGTCAATCCCATGAAAGATAATAGTATTGGGGATAATTGCCTGCCTTTGTTCCGTATTGTTGAAGATCAAATTAGCAACATCAAAGGTATAGGCTACTGCATGATTAGCAGGCCACACAACCTTAAAGCCACTACCTGAGTTCATAATGTAACACTTGGTAGAAGCCAATGCCTGAGCTATAACCTCAAGGGCATTAGAAGCATTGACCAAAGGAGTAACAGTATTGATATAACTATCATCATCCACAAAGGAGATAGAACAACCAAGAGTAGCTGCCACTACTGCAGTAAGTATATCTTGGGGTGTCTTATCATATTGAGCTGTAATAGCTGTTATCAAATCAGCTGGAAGAGGATCACCAGAAGATAGGGTCTGTTCGGCAAGAGCAGCTGGGGATTGGCTCTTATGATTCCATAAACTTCCACCTACTGATCCTTTGAACTCTTGAAGTAAAGCTAGATTATCAATACAGGTAAGTTTAAGGGCAAGTTCCCCTTCATCAGAAGTAAGTTCCTGCTTAATAACTTTTATATTATGAAGGCTAGAACCAGCAGCCGAACCAATTACACCAAAATAGGCAACTGCAGTAACACCTTCATAAGTCTTCCCTGACAATGTTTCATCATCATTGTCAATAAGAAAGGTATAGACTCCACCCCATGCTCTTTCATCACACCTAGCATTAAGAAGCCTACCACCATCCTGACTGGTATAGACATCAGCACCAAGAGTAATCCTTATATCAGCAGGAAAATCTGGAACTACTTGGGTTAATCCAGCTCTCATTTTACACCACTTCCAATCTGAATTGTGCCTTCTTAATGGTGATCTTGGTAGCTCCGTCAATAGCGGTAACTACAATCTTATAGGTATCGGCTGTCTTGGCTGCAGCTTGCCAGTTGTATGTATATATTCCAGTTCCTTCTTTGACCATATCAACAGCTGCAGTATCAACTGTATTGGCTGAAGTATATAGAGCTACCTTTATACTGGTTGTAGGATCATAAGCCACACTACTCTTAGTAATAGTAGCTTTGATGACTACTGTTTCACCAATCTGAAAGATATTTAGGGTTGTCATTAATGTCCTCCTTCGTGGCTTATTGCTATGTCTACATTATCATAGCTGGTAAGGGCTATGTCAACATTGGAATAAATTGTTATGACTGTATCAACATACTTATGAGTAGTAATTGTGATGTCTATTTCACCAATAGGGATATAGGACTTGATAGCTGATGCTAAGAGACCAATATAGGCAACTGCAGTTCTTATTATTTGGGTTAATCTTGAAGCAATAGCAAGGAGTCCTACAGATACTGAACCAGATCTGAATATATTAGTTCTTCTGGAACTAGGTGAAGCATCTAAACCTACATAGGCAGTACTTGTTCTGGTAGCAATTCTTAATCTGCTTGCTATAGCACTTAAACCTATTGTTGCTAGACTTGTCAGTTCAATCTTTCTGATACCAGATGCTAGTAAACCAATGGTAGCAGTAGAAGTAATCTCTACCTTCCTTATACCACTAGCCAATAGACCAACAAGAGCTGTTCCTATACGACTATAGGTAGAAAGTTTTGTAGCACTAGCTAATAGGCCAACAGTTGCTACTGACGATCTTAGTATACTTGTTGGCCTTAATCCACTAGCAAGCAGACCAATATATGCTGTCCCAGTTCTATATAACTGGACTAACTTACTGGCTGCAGCAGCCAAACCTATAAGGACAGTAGCTGTTCTTGCTATATCTCCAGTCCTTGAAGCTTCTATGCTTAGTCCAACTATAGATGATCCTGTCCTTATACCTACAAGAGTTCTAGTAGCACTGGTAACAATGCCTACAGTGACAGTCGAAGTATAAAAATACTCCATTGTTGTTTTGTTAGGAAGATTGAACCTACCATCTTCCATAACATATTCACTACCAAACCTACCTATCTCATTGAGAAAGTAGCCAGGAAATCCTCGCTCAAATATAACCCTACGCCCACCTTCAGTAAGAGTATGGGTATCAAAGTAGAATGGAAAACTATAAGGAAAAGGCATTAAACACCTTCCAGTTTAGTTAATCTGGTTTCAAGTTCACCAACTTTGGTTGTTAGTTCTGCTACCTTATCAACTGCTGATGTAGGTTTTACTACCTCAATAGTAGAGTTCAAATCAAGTGGAACTTTCTGTGCCTTATTCCATTTGAGGAAGTCTTGGTAGTCCGTATTGCCTTCACAAAGAGGGATAAAAGTACTATCAGATAATCTTTTTATAGAGTTTACTTTACCAAGATTACTATAAATAATTTCATACATAGTTATCTCCTATAATTCAGCAGAAGCAGTATATGATGATCGAAACCAACTTGTGCTAACTGTGCTCAAGTCACGAATTTGAAATGACCGAGTACTTACATTCTGGACATCCGCAGTCTGTCCGTCCCCGCCTGCGTTTGTACATTTCCCAGATGCTCCAGCATCATCATATATTATCACGCTTGCTTCGATTCTGGTCTGTACAGTAAATGCACACATTATTCCTTTCGTTGCTGTATTCGCAGCACCATTCTCCCACTGTTGTGCTCCTGCAGATGTGGCTGCACCAGGAGCAACATCTGGAAGATATGATTTCTGAAAGTATCTCTGGCACAATACCAATTCCTGCCCATAAGGTCTGAACTCAAACGGTGTTGCTACTGAGCCTAATTCAAACTGGCAATCTGTAATAATAAAACCTTTCGTAGTGATAGCACCACACTCAATTTTTATCTCTATTTCAACTCCGTTTGAACAGTCACCCATAGCAATACCAAGATAACTCAAAGATTGGGCTGCACCAGCAACAGAAATAGCGCCACTATCAGATATAGCAGTCACAGCAGAAAAGTTATCAGCAGCATCAGCCTTTCTAATATAGATTGTGTAGTTTATAGCACTCCCTACATTATGATATACCCTACAGCTAAACGAAGCAGTATTGTTCATAAAGTATGCTGCATCTTTAGCTTCCATCCTATATCTTAAGTATAGTATTCCAGTCCCAGTTAAAGTAACTCCATTAAAATAAAAACCAGTTTTGCTATATCCACCACTAATAGCTGCTGGATATTGTTCAAAAGTACCAGCACTCACTGCTGTTCCAGTAGCCATTCCGTACCATCTATCACAAGCTATTCCATAAGTATCTTTCACTAGAGTATAAGCAGCCGCTCTTTGATAAACCTGCCCAGCACCATTGATAATAACGTTCTTTCTACTTATAGCTGCCCAAGAAGGATTAGCACCATGACCACCAGATTGTAGAAACTCTCCAACATTACCATGTGCTAGTTTACTCAACTGTGTGGCAGATGAGGCATAAAGAACATCCCCTTGCTCCTGTCCTTCAAACTGGTGTGCTTCTATGTGCTCATATTCAGCAGTCTGGGATAGTTGAGCACCTACCGCTTTATGTATAAATTCATTAGCCATTACTTAACCTCCAAAAATGATAATCTTTGTTTAACTTCATCCAGCTCACTAACTAAGTCCCTTGGTGCATCCCATATTGAAGTTACATCTGCTGGCAAAGGTTTATTACCCTTACTGAGCCACGATTGGTATTCAGCCCACATCGAATTTAATCCCTCATTTCCAGGTTGAACAACTTGTGGAAGATACCCTTCACAAGTCCTTATTACTTTATCCCCATTAGTCAATTTATAATTAAGTGCCATCATAATCTCCTCTAAACTAAATACATCACCATGAAAGACAATACATCAGTATCACCCCACGTAAAAGGTACTGTTGCTGTTATTGCAGCGAATGATAAAACTGATCCAGACACACTTATTAATTGTGGCTGAACATTTGAAGCACCATATGGTTGAGCTACCCCGACATATGCTGCAACTCCAACATTAGACATTGTGCAACCAAACCACCCAAGAGAAGTTCCAACAGTGAATGGTGTAGTGAAGTAAGGTGCAGTACCCATAGCCGAATCTGCGGCTAATGTGATATAGTAAGATACTATTACAAGGTTTCCTATCCTCATATATTTAGCATCAATAGTTCCGCTTCCCTTTGTGAAGTTTGTCGGAGTAGACGTAAATGACTGCCATGCTCCTACATGAATTGGTACATTAGCAGTACCATTACCTATCAGGATTGTTTTGTTAGTAGCATCCCAGCCATATCTTCCTTCTGTTGTTGCTCCTGCACCCGTTATAATAGGTGAAGTTAAAGTTTTATTAGTCATAGTCAATGCTAAATCCTTATAACTATGAAGGATATTCGGAGTAGTTCCTGGAAGTATATTCTTATCTACCATATTATTATAACCTCGATATTACTCCATCATAACCCATGTCTTTTGCTCCTACATTCTTGTTCTTTAGGGTCAGATAGTTGGTAGCATTAACATGAGAAAACAGTCCATTCAATATACCGCCACCAGCAGCTATTGTAGCTACAATAAAGGAATGAGTGCCATCATTCCAGTATACCTCAATAGCATCTTCAGCATAGATATTATGGATAACCCACTCAACAGTTCCAGCAGGTTTTATATCAAGAGTTCCATCTGCAGCCTTATCATTATCATAGGCTGATACAATATCACCAACTGCTGCCATATTATCAACTCCTTATAAGGAAAGGGGGTAGTTAGCCCCCTATTACCTTAATCTTTCTTAGCCTTAATCTTACCAGTACAGGTAAGTTTATCACCATTCTCTAAGTTCTGATCACTGGCAAATGCACACCACATGAGAGCATTTCCAGCTGGTGTAGCTGTCATAACAAAGAAACCTTTGATAGTAGTAGAAACAGCCCCACATGTAAACTCATGGGTTGCCTGTGCAGTATCATTGGTAACAGTTGTTGTTTCAGTTGTTACTGTTGCTGCTGCACGAGTAAGACCATCTTCACTTGCTTCTGAAACAGGAGCATTGGTAGTCTCATCATAGGCAGCCAAGCTTCCTTTCTCAAGGGCTATATGGGTCATAGCATCATGAGCTCCACCTGCTAGAGCCAGACCAACTGCTGCATATGCTTTGTTAGTAGGACTTTCAACCTGTGGCAAATTTCACCTCCTTTAGCTTGAGTATAATAGTTGTTATAATTGATCTCCAGTCTACTGTTCCATATCGGAAGGAGTAGGGAAGAGTCTTAGCATGTTTTACTGGATCTCTTTTATACTCTTTCCATAAGTCCTGACACTTCTTAATTCTCCAAGTGTCCCATTCACTTAGAAACTGAGCATCCAGTCCTTCTCTGGTAAAGCCATAGTTCACCAGATAGCTATCCTTATCAGTCATCTTGTATTGCCCTACAGCTATCATGTTACTGTTTACTGCCGATTCCATTATCCTTTTCCTTCCTTAATTGAATCCATTAGGATCATACCATATCTGGGTATATGCTTGGAAGTAATTGTATCGACCATCAGCCAATACCTTCTCAATCTTCTTATCACCAAGGGCATTGTATCCAGCAGCAAAGTTCTCATACCGCTTCTCTTCCAAGAACATTTCCTGATAGACATTCTTCTTGGACTGCGGCATCTTGAAGGTAAATGTTTCCTCATTAGTAGCAGGACAATCACCTACCAGATTTACATCACCCCAATGAGCCTTGGAATCCTTGAACTCAAAACCAAAGTCAGCCTTGAACTCATCATAATACTTCTTAATTCTCCATGAGGCAAAGCTGGCCAGATTGCTAGGATAGAAGACCTTCTGGCTCTGGGCTATGGAATCAACAACAGAAGCATCATTCCTACCCATATCAGCGTCAAGTTGGGGACTGGCTGCAAGATAACTCTTGAACATAGCCTCCCAAACTACCGAATCAAAAGGAACAAAAGCAGGTCTGTTAGGATAAGGATTGACAGGAGCCTGAGTCTGTACAGGTGCGGGTAAGGCAGGCTGTTCCACAGGCTTAGGCTGTGTATAAGGAACATCAACAGTCTTCATTACCTTTCTTACTGGTGTAAGAATGCTTGTCATACCACTATTCTTCAACATAGTAAGGGCAGGAAGGCCATTAGCTACCAACCATGCACCAGCGATCTCACTAAGCTTGTCAGGCACTAAGGCTACATCTATAAGGCCATAGTAGCCTCCAAACCAGAAAGCTCCTACACCGATAAGTGCAACCAGTGTCCTTGTACTTATTGCCACTGAAGCCCACTTATTAAGGGTTGTTGAAGCTTCGGTGAACCAAGAGTACCTGTATGTACCATTCTTATTACTGAATAAGATAACTTCAGTAGCAACCAGTTTGTAGGCAAGAAAGCCTATAACAGCCACATACATAGTATCAAAGTCTTTCCCATTAAGAGACCATAAGGCTGTACCCAAAGCACCAAGGAATATGGGATCAATAGCCATACTTTTTAGAGTCCCGAAGAACCCTGCCAGTACATCACGCTTATAGCTGGAAAT
>Ga0172381_10000750_pt1 | contig 39822 bp, 55 predicted proteins | sample Leawel6488metaG_FD_119754 | JGI IMG/M metagenome (GOLD analysis project Ga0172381, IMG submission 119754) | Leachate microbial communities from a municipal landfill in Southern Ontario, Canada - Leachate well 64-88 metaG | ecosystem: Engineered > Solid waste > Landfill > Unclassified | place... | reverse complement strand
TGCGCCCCTCAAGTTTGCGCCCCTCAAGTCTGCGCCCCTCAAGTCTGCGCCCCTCAAGTCTGCGCCCCCCAAGTATGCGCCCCTCAAGTCTGCGCCCCCCAAGTTTGCGTCCCTCAAGTCTGCGCCCCTCAAGTATGCGCCCCTGTTTTTTTCTAAACAACTTTTAATACTTTCGTATTCTCCGCAAAGAATAATTTTGCCTGTAAATCTGCTTTTAATCTCAACTTTCATACATTCCTCCTTTTGTTTACTCCCCCAGCCCGTGCTTTTTGAGTAATTTTTTTCGTTCTTCAATATTTACTTTATAGTCCAATGTTGACATACCCCCACCACCGCAATAAAAACAACCATGCTCTATTTTTACAACTTTTCTATCATACTCTTTCACCGCCTCCGCAATCTCGGCGCGGAAAAGTGGGGCTATTTCCCACAGCCCGTGCTTTTTGAGGACTTGTTTTCTGTGTTTCATGCCTATGAGCAAATTAGCGTCGTCGTCCAAGTCAAATGATTTATATTCTGCAAAAAGTTCATTATCGTATTCCTTTACAGCCTTTGTAATCTCGGCGCGGAGGAAAGATTTAATTTTGTATGTATTCCGATTTGTGATTGTTCCTTCGCACAACCAATTGTTATTATTCCAATTAGCCTCGAATCTCTCCTCCCACCCCTCCGGCTCATAAACATCTATCATTCTGTTTTCAGCGTCCACTACTTCAATATTTCCCTCTTTAATCACACCGCAAACCCCACCGCATTGCGGACAGATAAACTTGTCACCTTTTACTGTTACACTGCTCCCTATATCTTTCGTACAATTGCACTTTCTTTCCTCTTTGGCAGGCGGGAATGGGAGCCAGTTAAGAAGTTCCTTTCCACAAGTAGTGCAACTGCTTTCCTCGTCGTCTATGTAGGAATTAAAACAATCCATGCAATTTTTCTTCCCTTCCGTCTTATCGGTCATTTGTGCCTCCCCTGTGGTTCCTGTTTTCTAGCTATATATTTTGCCTGAACGTAGTTGTAATATCCCCTTAATTTTTTTCTATTAATTTTGCGTATATAAGCGTCTATTTCTTTTTGTTTGTTAGCTAAATATATTTTATATTGCTTATCATGTTTTTTTAAATGATACTTTTTTAGTTTTGTTTTTAAATTTATTAGGTTGTATTTTTCTAATCGTTCTGGATGAATGGTTGTTGCAACAGTATATGTGCTTATTTTTAAAATCCTGGCTATGTCTCTATAACTCATATTTTGATGATACATATATATGATTTGCTTTCTTTTCTGTAAGGATATTTTCTTTCTTCTGTCAAATTTTTGGGGGAGTCTGGGATATTTAGTTATATATTTATATTTCATTTTTCCCTCCCAGCTTGGATTTGAGGTCTTTCTTTAAAATAGCCTCGCACGGTTTCATTTCATTGCCCGCTAAAACTATATACCACTTGCACCAATCCACAATCTCAACAGCCTTTTTCTTGGGGATATAATCTTTTTCGATTAGGGCGAGGATAGGTTTTTCAATGTCAATTATTTTTTTACAAGCATAATCCTCTTTTCCACACTGCCAATCATGCGCCCTGCAAGGCCCACACATTTCTTCACACAAAATCTCCCTTATCTCATCTCTCACGGCGGCCTCCTTTTAAATATAAGAATATATATTTTCTAATATCTCTTTTAACTCTTGTTCGTCCGGCACTGCGCCTATTGAATCTAGCCAGCTCCAAAAACTAAATTCAGGACTATTGCCCGTGATTGCAAAATATTTAATAGCAAGTTCTTCTATAGTTGTTTTCATCCCTTCCTCCTCTTAGCTTTAAATCCACATGTACCGTCAAAATAATCATAACAAACGCACATCGTATGTTTACATTCTTTTAGATTTGTGTATACCGGACATTTAAACACTCTCTTTTTCATGTTCACTCCTTAGATAAAATTTTTTAGTGTCTATATATTTACCATCCATCCTTATACCGACACCCGTTATCACTGCACTTTTTAAAGTTTTTAATTGAGCATTTTTATCTAATTTTTTAGATTTTAGAAGTAAAAAAATAATCGAAATCAGCATAAGTGCAACAATAACTAATAACAGGAAATAACTCATGGCTTGACCTCGCTATTATGTTTCTGAGAAAGTTAACTTCTGCCGATAAAATTTAAGTGGCACAACTGCTACCGGACCGTGTCTATTCTTTTTTATAATCAAGCTCATAGGCCAAACCTTGTCTGCCATGTCCTTTTTCTTCATGTCTAAGATAATCATTCGATCGGATGTTTCTTCAATGGCCCGAGCGCCCTTTGCTTCCAGGCTGCCGTCCATCTGCGTAGTTATCTGTGAACAGATAAGGGCTCCGAAATCACGTTCCCGGACAAGAGCTTTCATCCCGGTCATAAAATGCGCTATCTTTCTTTCCTGGTTCTCGCCCTCGCTAAATCGCATAATTTGGATATAGTCAACGATGATAAAATCAGGGGAGTGCTGTCGGACGATTTCTTTGATGCCCGGCAAAGAAACGTTTGGGGAGTCGCAGATAAAAAAAGGTATCTTGTAAAAATCGTTCTTACCTAAGTATTCTGAGATCCGCGTCATATCTTCGGTTCCAGCCTTGGCATACTGTATCTTGTAATTTTCAATGCCGGCTTCGTAGCTAATTATTCGGTCAACTATGTGCTCCGGATCCATTTCTAGCTGAAACTCAATAACCTTGGCGCCTTTTCTGGCTAACTCTACGCCTATCTGCGTGGCTAGTGCTGTCTTTCCTTTAGAACTAGCGCCACATATGGTCAGTATCTCACGCTTATGACAGCCGCCCAGGTAATCGTCCAATGTAGCCAATCCTGTGGGGTGTGGGTAGCCGTCTTTATATAGCTTCTGGCGCTGCGAATACCTTTTATCAAAAGAGTTTACATTAGCAAGTTCTTCAAATGGGACCACCCTCAGAGTGTCGGCCGGTCTAAGTTCTGTCAAATCATTGAGGTCTTGCATATCACTATCGGACAGTTCGCCCTTACTGTTAAAAATAATTGAGTATATAGTCTGTCTTTTGCGCTTTTCAATAAGCTGCTTAATATAGTTTGGAAGAAGGGCGATAGATTTGCAGGTACTCGTTGCGTCGATAAGTGTTTTTGCTGAGATTTTTATTTTTTCCTGTTTGAGCTCTGCCATTATTGTGACAACATCCCGGCAGGATGGGTGTGAAACAAGAAAATTAAACAGCAGTTTATGTGTCTTATTTACAAAGATGTACTCAGGTATATCTTCTATGGCTTGGCTGCCGCCAACTTCTCTATCAAGAATCAATCCGCCTATTACAGCAAGCTCAAGTTGTTCATATGGATCTGCTGGATTTGGTTTTGTTACGACAGGCATTTTTTTTCCTTACCACGGATAGGGCAATAACAATAAAAACAGAATGGCTAATAATACGAGCAATTCGATAACGTCTTTAGGCATGAGCATAATTGTATCTCCTGCTTTTGCGGGCTATGGCGTTGATGATTCTTCTTTTGTGTCTGAGACGTTCCCGGTGAGACCTGGTAGCGGAGTAATTCACCTCGATGCTTGTTGGAGTTTTAGGGTTCTGTATCTTGATGAACTCAACTTTAGGTTTACGTTTGAAAGGGTTTGCTTCGTTCCACCATTCTTTGAAGGGTTTTACTGAGAAGAACATTTTAGTCTCCTATAAATCTGCGACAATATTCTGCGATAAGAATTGAATCTCCATCGATCTTCTTTATGCCTTTTTTTGTCGTTTTTAATAGCCATGCCCGTGCTGTCGGAAAAAGACGACATGCTATGTCATGACTTGCTTCTTTAAGTTCTCGCGGTTCAACTTTCCTTTTCTGGTGCCCGGATTTTGTAGTGATTATTTTCCCCATATCTTGCGGAAGCATTTTACGTTGCCAGTCGCGACTGTCACAATACTCGGAACGCATATTTAATTCGCGCAGTACGATTGTTGTGGCCTCATCTGCCCGAGCTGCCGATACAACTGCTTTATAAAACATTCCCGTAAAAGGTCTTTCTCTAAGACACATACATCCCTCAGGGTCGTTAATATATTTAATAAGTATCTCTCTCAACTTTTGTGTATCGACGTGAGTAGTCATTTGAGCTTTTTTCGTATAAGATTGTTCTTGATAAACCGGCATAGGGTAATATTCAATGATGCCTTTACGTAAGGCGGCAATCGATCCGGTGGGTCCGTTGTCAATTCCTATATAGTACATATTTCTCCTTTTGAAATATTCATCCGAGGACACGAGACGTGTTGAGCCGCCGGATGTCCCCGGATGTGCTAAAAACGAGTTTTTGCTGCTTAGTCTTCTACTCTCACCTCCTGCGAGACGAGTTTGACTTTCGCCTCTGTCGTTTTGATGCTGATGCGGGTTTCCTCGCAAACAAACGAGTTAATCTTGTTTGCCTTTAAAAATGCCGCGAGGTTCTCGCCAGCCTTTACCACTGCGTCGCGCTTGTCGCAAAATTCTTCTTTTGCTATAAGCCAGGCGCGCCCGAGGCCCTGGAGTTCTTTGTCTTTCTCTGAACCCGGGATAAGTTCCTGCTGCCTTTTGCTGTGCTCAATTTTGTCCTTGACTTTTGTTGGCATTGTTAAGTGCCCTCCCTTTAACGCGAATTACTACTTCCTGTTCTGAACAATCCTGACAAATCCTCCCTTTGCCTCTCATTTCGCTGTACCGGAGAGGCTTATATTTGCCACAATCGGAGCATAAGAACGTACTACTTTTTTCTGCCATTTAGATCTTTAAGGCTCATCTGGCTGGATTTTTCTTCTTTTTCTGTCTGTTTAGGCCCACTCTTGTCAAGTGCATCCTCAAGGCTGTCTAGTTTAGCTTCTGTTATTTCTTCGAATGGGCCTACAACATCGACAAGCTCGGCATCGGTATGACCCATATCTCTTGCCCGGGCCAGAACTTTGTTTTTGCGTTCTTCCAGGCTTGTGGCTGCCTCGGATGAGGGGTTGTCCGGGAACTCGACCACTCCGTTCTCGTCTGCAACGCCCTGATCGGCCTCAAGCGCCTTTTCAAGCTGGGATCCCTGAATGTCAACGGACATCATGCCCCACTTGCTTATAAGCATCTTAATGACGGTCTTGAGAGCCATTGTATCGAAATCTTCCATCCATCTCCCTGTGCCCTTCTTGTATGTCTGTGAGAACTTTTTGCCGTGTGCCGCGACTTCTTCTTTTTTAAGATATAACCACTTTTCAAAACCGTTTATCATTTTGAAAAATGCGGCATACCCGAGAATGTCTTTTTCGTTACCTTTCTCTCTCATCTTCCATTTTGAAGAGTCGGTAAAGACAAGTTCTCCCGTGTGAGGGTTCCAGCTTTTGAACTCGTCTTTGTAGACGATTGAAGCACCGGTGTTCTTATACTGCCCTGTCCTGATTGCAAGCTGGATAAGACCTTTGTATCCTATCTGGAACTGCGCCAAGCCGCCATACGGCACGATGTAAGCGAATCCAAGGCTTTGGTTGATGGGAAGATCGATCGAAGCCGCGATCATTGCTGCGCCCACAACTGAGGTCCCGTCGCATTTCTTCAATGCCGGGTTTGTGTTCAATGCGGATATGACACTACTCACGAACTTCGGAGCCCTGTTCCCGAGAACCTCTTTAAACCTTGCCTGCACTCCCGGTGACTTCAACATCATGTCTACTGTCTGCACTTTTGTTGCCAACTTATTTTCTACCATGTTTCCTCCTTTAATTAAAAATTACAATCATACTTGGGAAGGGTGCTGCGCCACTACCCTTTTGTTTCCCTTTAAATTTTAATCTACCTTTGATAAATCGAATCTCCACGTTTGGCTTCTTGTAAATATATTCATGGAAATATTTTGTGTCCGTTCTTGACGGTATAAGCATCACAACTTTTCCTTTATGCTCACTGCATCTCTTAACCCACAATTTAATTTCGGAACCATACGGAGGATTGCAAAACACCGTTGCCCCCCCCCAATCCTGAATTAAGCCGTTTTCTTGTTTGGTAAAATATTTTTTGCATTTTGCAGTTTCTTTTGTCGCACACGGATCGAGCGTAAAACTAAATTCTTTATTCAATTCATCGAAAAACTCTTGCGGGGTTTCCCACGTCATATCTTCGCTATTCATAAATCACTTCCATTCCTAAAGTAACTGCTATTTTGTGTTCGAGCGTTGCCCCGTTTGACTTTTCCCATCCTGGAAGCATGTAAATTGTGTCACACTGGATTAACAGTTTGATGGCCTCTCGGAGATAGTCGGCATAAGTCTTTTGTTCCGGATTTCTCGCGGGGTTGAAAATCTCACAGTTCCCATGGGTGAAATTTCCGATTCTTTCCTCAGCTTCCATGAAAGCGGGATAGTTGTAGTCTTTGTAACCTGTCATTGGGCCGGCAATGTAGATTTTCATTTTCCAGTCATCCCTTTAACGTATAAACATTCTGAAAAAAACTCACAGTAGTCCGGAGAACAGTGCCAGTCTGTAGGCTGACAAGGAACAAACACTCCGGCATTGATACCTTTTATCATCATGTTGATACGCCTCAGGATTACGTTCAAATCTTCAATCGTGCGCCGGGAGGTTAAGGTCTTAACCTGACCGCCAGTTGTGAGGCTCTCATATTTGCATGACCGCGGCAGCCGACCTGTCTTTGCTTTGTAAACCAGGGCATAAAAGCTCAACTGCTCGCTGACGTCTACTTCCCATTGACTCTTGAATCGCTTGCTAGTCTTAATGTCAATGACATTCTCTTTGACATCGCAAACATCCATCCGGGCCAACAAGTCGTATTCGCAGTCCTGGACGATGATGCGCTGCTCTTCTTCGACGAATAATGGCATGTAGTTCGGCGCCACCTGGAGTGCGAAAGTCTCAGACATGAGAGCTACGATATCTTTTGTGTCTGACTTAACAAGTTTGACACCTTTTGACTTTTCTTCCGCCGTTACTGAGTACCCTTTTTTAAGTTCTTCCTCAAAAGCAGCAACAGCTATGTCCACAATGTCGTCTTTTCTGAGGTCCTCTTTCTTTTTAAGTTTGTGTTTAAAGTTTTGCTGGGCTCCGGCGTGAACTGAGGTGCCGCGGATCTGCGTGAATGTCGAAGGGTTCTTTTTGTTCTCCAAGTAGCGCAGTTGGTACTTCACGCCACACTGCTCGTAAAGAGAAAGCCGGGACTGACTCAAATAAGGCTTAACTTTTTTTTCTTGCATCTGTTCTCCTTTTTCCTCAATCCACAAAACTTCTATGACACTTGGGACAACCTGAGACGTTAGAGTCAAATTTTATGTTGCAGTGACGGCAATAAGAGAGTCCAGGTAGGCAACTGTTTTCCAGGTTAATGATTCCCCTGGGAAACCATTTCATATCAGGAGTTTCTTTATATATAAAGCTCCACTTATTTCCGAAGCACTCGAACGCTTTTTCTCGTGCTTCTTCTTCGTCTTTTGCTTCAATCGCACAAATACAATCCTTATCAAATGTTTTACCATTAACCCGGTGAACATGTATCTGCCCAAATGAGATGTAAAAAGATTTCATTTTCTAACCTTGCAATCAAGAAAATTTTCAGAAACAAAACCACAAAGTTTTTCGCTATATCCACAATAATCACACTTCGGGTTTTCTTCTGGTGGTGTTTCTGAATTAATGCAATCCACGGCGCCATTAAAAAGTTTTATCGTTGCTTCATCGTCACAATCAACTCTGACTGCCTGAGTTTCAAAATCAACAATGCACCCCTCGGACATTTCTTTGGGCCAGACAAAATTTAAGAAGCCATAGTTCGCTGTTTTGTAACCACAAGCGTTAAGACATAGATTGTAAACTCCTATCTGGTGGCGATACATGTCAATTGTTTCTGGCTTCGGTGCAGAACTCCGCGACTTGTTATCAATGACCACGAACAACCCGTCATACCCAAACAATAAATCATCAATGACTGAATATAGCACGTCGCCGGTTTTGGGATCGGTATATTGCAGGTCGCTCTTTCGGTAGGACCGCCATCTATTCAGGCGTTCCATTTCTTCCCGGGTGGCACCGTAAAATGTGCCTTTAAAGCCCTCCAGCTTGAGTTCTGGTGGCATTTTACCGGCCAGTTCAGGTCTTACCCTGTATTTGTCAAAATAGTTCTTCATACACTCGTCTATTCCCCTGGGCAAACTAGGAAAAGCCCCGGAAGGACGTTTAATTTTGTGCCTCTTTTCCAACCAGAGGCAGCGCGGACAGTCTTTGAATAGTTTAATCGTGTTCGCTGAGAGTTTCATTTTATTCCTTTTTCTTTTTTGCAGACTGAACACATCCGAATTGTCCGGCCCTCAACCTTGAATTTTACCATTCCTTTTATCGGCCTTTCGTGGAAGCACCCTTCGCAGATGAAACAGCGCCGGCGTCTCACTTGCTTGAGATATTTTCTGTCGCCGCGATAATCAACGATCGAGGGATTATCGCTCATGTTAATCTATCACTCTTCTTTCGACTTCGTTTTCGTAATCAAATTCTCTTTCGATAACCTTCTCGTGTATGCCTTTTTTTAGGGGCTGCGTTTTATGTTCTTCATGGTCTATGCTTACACCCTCTTTTTTTACCTTTATTAAAAGAGTGTCATTTATTGCCCACACTTCAACCGAGGCATCAAAATCTTTTTGCGTTAAACAGCCAGCGGCTTTTAAAACATGGGTATGTACCCCTTCCCCTTTTTCTATCACAAACCCATTACATGCTTTTACTCTTTTCGCATCTTTAGGAATTTCTAAGGTCTCTTTTAAAATTACATCGCCATGTTGGTTATTTATCCTTTTCATGTCTTTCTCCTTTACGATAAAATTGAAGGCAAACATCCAAACACTACCGCACCACCATATATATGGTTTTGGTTTATTAAGTTTTTTATAAAAAGCGTTAATTGCATTTTCGGCAAGGCCTCTATTGGCAGGATCCGTACATAGGCCGCGTTTTAGACAATACTCTCTATATTCTACTAGCTGGTTTTCTTGTTCTCTGGTAAGTTTTTCAATCATTTTATGCCTCTTTTCAGCTTTTTTGTTTTGTGATAAAATGCCAGATGTCTTTTGTTTGTCGCTGTGCGCGCGCATTCGGAGGTATCGAAAATCTGCCGGTTATGCGTAGGCATAAATTCCCTAAAACAGATAGGGCATGTTCTTCTGCGGATTATGTCGTCAAGTTTTTTGATAACTCCCAACTGAGATGTCGGGAGCCGAAGATTTACATTGTTGAGGCGTTTGAGCAGTGCTTTGATTTGCTTTGTCTTAGCATTCATTTTGGGGTTCCATTTTTATCTTAGATTATTAAACATGTTTCTAAAGTCGTCATCGTTTCTAATGCGGAACAGCCAGCAAAAGAATTTGTCAATCGCTTTTGTGATTTCTTTTTCGTAAATTGGAACAAGAATGGTGCCGATGAGGATTAAAGCCATGAGGATTAAAACTACGGGGTGAAAGTTCATTCGCGGATCTCCTTTTTTTCTGTGATGAATTTCCTATATTGTACACTTATGTTTTTTATTTGTCAAGCGCCTTTCAGCCCGTCGATGATTGACGTTTGCTTGTCAAGACAACTTAACAAAGCCTTAACCTTTGAAACGCTGATTAACTTCTGGCCCGGGTGATCTTTTAAATACAAAGTCAACTCTTTAATAGCCATCCTGTCCATCGCGGTTATTCCGTGGGGTTCTGTATTTTCTATGTGTACCCCTCTGCCGCCACATTTAGGACACTTCCCGGGCCGATAGAAGTCAAACAGGCAATCGATACACCTGAATTTATAAAGCATTCTGCGCCCCCATTTTAACCAATAAACATTTCGTCTGTAACAACTTCGCCAGAAGTAACGTTTCTGTGCAGCACGCCGAGATCCTCTCTCTCTTCAGGCTCTTCGTTCATTATCTTGCAGAGTTTGTCCGCGATTGCCTTGCTTCTTGTCCAAGGTATCAACGCCTTAAACATCACGTTCGCCGTGTTCACAACTGTCCAGTACTGCTTCGCAAAACCTTTTACTTCGTACATAGCACCTCCTTTTAACGATAAGTTACTTCTCCAACGGCATTGCCATTAAAGTCCAGTAAGGTTTCCGGCTGTTTGCCGTTTTCAAGTTTTTCGGAAAGTTCTTTCAATATCCTGCTTAGTTCCTGCTCTGGACAATCGCAAAATGCCGCGTTTTCCGTTTTAATTTTAATGGTTACACTTTTTAACATGTTACCCCCTTATTGCGGAGAAAAAGCGTCCGTGTCCCGATGTACCTCTATTTTATAGCCCCGGTATTCAATTACATCTAGTGCGTCTTTCATGGTTAAGCCCCCCTTTAATATTTCATTAACAGCTTTGCCGCCGCTTCCATTGATAGGTTCCCATTAATTACGCTTTCCGCAAGCTGCCGGAGATATTCGCCACGGGTTTGGATTAAAACTAATATCCCGTATTTGCTACAGCCCGTCATTTTTAGTATGCTTCGTTGTGCGCTCATTAATAAGGCCATAACGCCCCCTATACTTTTTTAACTTCAACCGCCTTTGTCAACACGTCAACTATTTGTCCGAGTTCCTTTTCTGTAATGTCAAGCCATTTTGTTTCACCGCAAGGCTTGATTATTTTTATTTTCGGCTTATACTCCGAATACTCTAAATCCTTTCCGTACACTTTTGAAAGTTGAGATTTTCTATAATCCAAACTGTCAAAAAAATATTGTAATTCTTCTCTTTGTTTTTTGTCCACAAAACCCCCTTAAAATAAAATCCCTCTACTTACTAAAGCCCGGCAGGACTTTTCAGCAGAGGGAATATAATTCTGGTTATCTGCCGCTAACCTCATATTATAGGCACTGTCTGCCGCCAGCCCCGATTTTTTAAAAGAACTTTTTTTGTCTTTGCATTCATATTATACATTACTGCGTTCTAAATGTCAAGGGGTATTTGAAAATAGTTTTTAACCGTTTTTAATCGACGGCAAAATAACAAACAATAAAAAATTGAAAAGAAAATATTTTTTTTCTTACTTGACAAAACAAAATGCAAGAGCTATATTATCAACATGGGAAAAGTGTTGTTAAAAAATCAGGCAACACAATATCAACCAATTAATTTTGGAAGAAAATAGTTTTGTTGAGCGCCTAATTCTTGGGCGCTTTTTTTGTTTGCAGTTTTGAATTCGCGCCGGCCTGAAAAACCGGTGCCCGAACACTTGTTGAGTAAGGCCGGCGATCTTTTCGGGGAGATTGTCAAATGTACAGAGGTTTTGTAAAAGTTTGGCGTAAGATAGAGGATTCAGCTTTTTATAAAGATTCTGAATATGTCCACCTGTGGATTCATTTGCTTATCAAAGCAGGTTATGTAAATAAGCAAAACGGAATTAAAAAAGGACAGATAAAAACATCAATACGTCAACTAAGTTTTGAGACGGGGATTAACCGCTGTAAAATTGAAAGAATATTAAAGTGCTTTAAAAATGAGACACGGATTGAGACACGAAAAAATAACCAATTTACCGTCATAGAGTTAGTTAACCATACCGCCTATAATGAGACACGAAATGAGCAGCAAATGAGACACGATACGACGACGCCAAAGAAGTTAAAGAAGATTTAAAGAAAAAGACTTTGACTTTAAAGACTCAAAACAAAATACTAAAAACTAAACTATATATATTAATATAATATATAATATTATATAGAAGGCTTAAAGGCATGAACTTAAAGGCAGATTTTTGAATGTTTATATCATCGGCGTTTTTTGACCGCAAGGTGAACACCAGGCTAGAAAAGGTTTTAAAAGAAAGTTATCGCCACGTTATGGCTTGTTTTAAAAAGAAAGTCAAACGGCACAAAAATTTTGTTGTCAACGTTTACGGGCACTTCGGGAGAATCGCATGAAGATAGCAAAAAGGAAAAAACGGGCAAACAACATGGACGCCCTTACTAAAAAAAAAATACTTGCGGAATATGTAGTTACGCAAAAGGTGCCAGAAATTGCAAATAAATTTAATTACTCTGAAAGCGCTATTTATAATATTATAGCTCGAAATTGTAATATTAAAAAAGAAGTCAAGGATAAACTAGCAGAAAACCTACAAACAGCAGCCGGAATAGTGGGAACTGCGGCGCTCGAAACGCTAAAAGAAAAAGATTTGAGCAAGGAAAAGGTATCGACTTTGAGCACTTTATCGTCGGATATGGCTAAAATCAATCGCGGAGACAATCAAGGCGTTGCAGTTCAGATCAACGTCGCAATGCCGAGTACGCCAGATGATCTTGTTTCGTTCCTAAGGCCCAAAAACAATGAAACGATTGATAAACCAGCACAAACTTAGAGTGATAACATGTTCCGGTGTCGGCTCAATAATATTTCAAAACCCGACACCGCACAACGAAACGCACTGATTAATGAATAATAAGTTGAAATAGCAAATATGAAACAGAAGCGTAGTTATCGGAACATGGGTTTGTTTTCTTGAAACGTAGTAGGGCAAGCAAATGCCAGCCATACCCCGAACTGGTACCATGCTGGTACGTTCTCCCCGTAAAGGAGAAAGGGGAGCTTTAAGCGCGCAGTTGAGTTTTAATCGATTTGGGGTAGTCTCATACCTGCGAAGCCTGGGAAAGATTGAAAAAAAGGGCATTAGCGTTCGCCAGGATTGATTTTAGAAAGGGTTGTTGAATGACTTTTCTTGACTTTGGAGTTTCAACAGCAGTTATAATATTTATATTATTTTTTATTTTACTAATATATTTATAATATATAATTCAAAAAGGAGGTAGTATGAGAATAAAAGGTTCACTAAAAGACTATTACGGTGGTCTTGGTGAAAATGCAGAAATCGAATTGCCTGAAGTCAAGAGGGAGGACTTGAAAGCAGGGCAGACGGTTTTGGTGAAAGCAAAGATAGAGATACCAAATACGGCAGATGGAACTATGCTTGATATTGGTGAGGGGTATACACACGTGCAAATAAAAGATGTGATTTTCATTCTTTCCGATCCGAAAGAAAAGGATAAACCGAATTGTGCTGTGTGTGAAAAAACAAAACTCGCGCGCAAGATGAGAGAATTTATAGAAGCCTTCGATCTGATTTCGGAATAAGATGACCACAATCTGGACGCCATGGCAAACGTTTGAGCAGATAACCCGGGACATAGACTGGGACGCGCGGAGTTTGCAGGGTGTTCCGTTAAGCGACGACGAACTTAAAAAGCTCTTTGACTTGAAAATAGAGTGTGACAACCGAAAGAGGGATTATCCCGGGATGTTCTACAACCCGTACTTCAGCAAAAGAAAGCCTGATTGGAGGCCGCAGCTTGACTTTCACATGTCCCAGGCAAGGATAAAGCAAGCCATCGCGGGCAACAGGGCAGGAAAGACAGTGTGCGGCGCCAAGGAGCTGGAGTGGGCCGCATCGGGGGAGCACCCCTGGATCAAGTTTCCGGTGCCTGGCGAGTATTGGGTGGTCAGCCTTACCAACCAGATGAGCATAGAAGTGGCTGAGGCCGAACTCCGGAAGTGGGTTTCGCGCAGAGCCATCAAGCGATGGGACGCCAAGTATCGCGTGATGACGCTTATGAACGACACCACGATCGGGTTTAAGTCCTGCGAACAGGAAATAAACACGTTTGGCGGCACAGCAAAGGACGGAATCTGGTTTGACGAAGAGCCGCCCGGGGAACACGGGTACCAGATTTACAAAGAGTGCCGGATGAGGACCATAGACCGCAACGGAAGGATCTGGTTTACGATGACACCGGTGCTTGGGATGAGCTGGACAGCGGACGAAATCTATGAACCGGCCATCGCGGGGAACCCAAACTATTTCGTTGTTGAGTTTTCAACATACGACAACCCGCACCTGACCGAAGATGTTATCAAAGAGATTGAGAAAGACTGTACGGAAGATGAACGAGACATGAGGTTTTACGGGAAGTACGTGCAGTTCGCGGGATTGGTGTACAAAGAGTTTGACCGGGACGTACACATCGTTCAGCCGTTTGAGATTCCGGCGCACTGGAAGCGGTACAGAAGTATTGACCATGGCATAAACAACCCGACCGCTTGCGGGTGGTACGCTGTAAACCCTGACGATGAAATATTTTTGTACGACGAATACTACCAGACAGATAGAACGGCATTTGAAAACGCGGAAGCAATCGTCTCAATGACCGGGGCAGACAAGATTCAGTGGACAACGATAGACCCGTCAACAGCAAACAGGGATCCTGTAGCGAGAGTGTCTGTCCGCGATGAGTATAGAAGGGCGGGAATAGTCACCAGGCTGGCAACAAACGATGTCATGCCCGGGATCAACGCAGTCAAGCAGCTTTTAAAAGTTAATGAATCAACGAAGCGGCCGAAAATATATTTTTTCAGCACTTGCTACAACCACATCAAAGAGATTCAGAGGTACAAGTGGCAGAAGATACGCAACAGCGTGGATAAGAACTCAAGCGAGGCGCCGCAGAAGATAATGGATCACTGCATGGACGAACTCAGGTATCTGGTTATGAGCAAGCCTCGATACAAGATTGAGGATGACACGGACGAACGCGAGAGTGTGCCGTGGTACAAATAACGATAAGGAGGCCGGATAGCTTAACGCCAAGAGCGCTTTGGGAATAGTAAGCAAGACACCGCGTGTAAAATTGGCAATCTTACATGCAATGGTCCTTACAGAGTATTCCGAAAGAGATGGGGTGAAACTCCCTACCGGCCGCATAATGAAACAAATAATTGAACTCATAGCGCAACTCATCAGGGAAAAGTTCTTTGGTTGTATCGTCGTTAAATTCGAGTCGGGTAAAATAGTTCACATCAAAAAGGAAGAGAGCATTGAGGTAGAAAAAAATGGCTAAGAAAAAACGCTGTAAAAAATAAATAACCAATAAGGGTATAGAAAAAATCTGGCCCGTGTATGTGTTCGTGCGGTATGGCGAACATACACGGGCTTTTTATTTTGGGGAGAGAAAATGAAAAGAGTCTTTATGGTTTTGGGTATTGTGTTTTTTGCGGCAATGTCAGCAAATGCGAAGTCGGTGTATCTGGCGCAGAGCAATACGGGAATAAAAATCTACAACGATAACAACCCCGACGTTATTACAGGGCCAACGTTTTACGTAAACGGCCACTGGGAGGCAACAGTATCTTCCCGCACGACATCCGTAACATATCGCACCTACGCGGATTCGATGTCAATTACCAGCGTTGGTGGACTTTATCCTGGCACCACTTGGTTTGAATACGCTGACGGTAACATGACAACGCTTACGGAATTTTTAAACTACGCCAATTTTCTGAGCACCACAACGGAAGGGATAGAGGGTGGTATCGTTGTTTCGACTCCATCAACAATTGTGGGTGGACTGGGTACTACGCAGATAACTGCGGGATTGTCCGGGAGTTGCTATGGGTCAGATAGTGCAGTGACACTTACTTTAACTTTAGGGCAAACGTCTACGTTACAGGTTAATGAGTCGAGCTTAACGTTTAAATCAACAAACGGGCTTTATCCTGGTACATCAGAATACGTATTCCTCGGGACAGAAACTCTGGCGATTATGAAATCGGTTCTTGAATCGTGGCCGGCAACGACTCCGGGTGTTGATGGCACACTCAATGTAACTATTCCCAACGGAGTTTACGATCTCAATAAAACATCGGACCTTGCCATTGTTGCTCCGCAAAGTATTTTTGGAGAATCTAATACCGCAACACTTAGCCTTGACTCAAATGCTGTTAAAGGCATGTCGTATATAATTCCCGCTGGAGACGCGGCAATATACCTTACCAACCTTGTAGTCAATGCTACATACGCATCAGGTTCTCTAGCAGTAAACATTTACGATGGTTCAACGACTTCAACAGAACAAATAAGAAAAGAAACCGGGGCCGCCACAACCGTTGACAAACTTGTCAATATCCCCCTGGAAGGATTCCGGGGTTCGATGAGTTGCCCGATGAGAATTGATATTGTTGGCAGCGCCGGATCAATTACCAGCGCTTTTTTAAATCTCGTTTATAACTTACAGAGGTAAAATGGTTGAAATACTTGTACCAAATCCAGAAGTTACAAAACGGATAGAACTGGTTTTGTTAAACCATAGCGAGAGTCGGAACTGGCTTCAGTCAAGCGGGTATCTCAGTGAGTGGCGAGACTGGAATAACTTGTACAGAAGTGTTGCAGATAAAAAGCCGGAGACGTGGATGTCAAACAAGTTTATTCCTTTAACCTGTTCAATCGTTGAAGCCGCGCATGCCAATCTTCAGGCATTATTCTTTTCTGCTAATCCATATTTTCAGGTTCGGCCCAAAGAATCAAAAGACACAGCAAACGCCAAGATAATGCAGAAACTACTTCAGTCTCAACTCAATAACTCGAACGCGGTTTATGCTTTCATGCAATTTATACGCAGCCTTTGTATCTACGGGACAGCCATAGGCATGATTTCGTGGGACAGGAGATTTGACCACCGAACAGTTTTAAAAGACGTGTATAAACCGGTTGAGGTTTTTGGATTAAAAGTAGGACAAAGGCTTATGGGCCAGCAACCCAAAAACGAGCAATATATAAGTTTTGATGGCCCGGTTTTCACCAACCTAAACCTGGGCGATGTTTTTCCTGATCCAACGAGCATAGAAATTCAGGATGGGTGGGTGGTAGTCCGTGGGTATCAGTCTTTGGATTATCTAAAAAACATGAACAAGTATTACCCCGATACCTACAACGAAGAAGTTTTGAAGATAGAAAAAACAGATAGCACAAATATCAAACGGTCTTCAGCTGAAATACAAGCTGACTTATCTCGGCTTAATAACATACCCACAACGATGCCGGAAAAAACTAATCCTCAGGGGAAAGTAGAAAGCGATTGCGCGAGGATAGAAACTTTAACCCGGTGGGGCATGGACTACGATCCCGAAGACGGAGTTCTTAAACAACGCGTTCTTACTGTGGCTGCCGGGAAGTATCTTATACGAAACACAAACACTCCGTTCTGGCATGGCAAGCTGCCTTTCATAAAAGGTACGTACATACCTGTCGAGAACGAATTTTACGGTGTCGGCATACCGGAACTTTGTGAAGATTTGCAGACGTCTATTAACGAGACGGTCAACCAGAAAAACGACAACATTTCGTTGGCACTTAACAGAATAATAGTTTATTCAAAAGACGCAAGTATAAACATAAACAAACTTCAATCCAAGCCGGGAATAAAAATTGGGTATGACGGGCTCGATCCGAATGTTATAAAGTTTTTAGACATACCCATGAACACCAGAGACGCCACGATGTTTACCGCGGAATGTGAAAGGTGGTTACAGGAAGTAACGTCTGTTACGAAGATGACTCTTGGCATTCAGGGGTCTGATAATAACGATACTGCCACTGGAATGTCGATTCTAAATAAGGCATCCGGAAACAGGTTTATGGCCATAGCCCGGACACTAGAACAAACATCGTTCCAGGAAATGCTTCGGATGTACTACATGCTCAGTTACCAGTACGTGACTGTAAAACAAATGGTACGCATAATCGGTGATCAGGCAAATGAATGGGTAGCTGTTTCTCCGGAAGACGTAAGGCGAGACTATGACCTTATTCCCGCGGGTATATTTACTCTTGAGAATAAAGCTCAACAGGCTTTAAAACTCATTCAGTTTAAACAGATAACAAAAGACGATCCTACGATTCGCCAGACGGTTTTGAACCAAAAAATATATTCGGCTTTAGAGATAGGCGATAACCCGAACGAGATTATGTTTGAGGACGCGCAGATGCGGGAAATCACAAAAATTGCGCAGATGATGGCTGTGCAGATGATTCAAAAAAGCATGGCAGGAAACGGTATGCCCGGTGCTCCCAAAAAACCGGGTGGTGGAAGTGCGGCGCCAAATGCCGGAACAGCGACTAAAGGTTCTGTCGTAGGTTCCGCACAGGTTCCACCTCCGACACCTCCGTCAGCCGGACAACCGCCGCAGTTGTAAAAAGGAGATAGTATGGAGTTGACACCTCAAGAGTTTAAAGATTTGTCAGAACTGACAACGAAGCCCGGGTGGACAGTTTTTCAAAGGTTGCTTAAAGAAGAGTTCGACAAAACATTTAAAAAGTTACGCGGAAAAGGAACTGGAAAAGAAGTCAGTGACAAGAACCTTAACTTCGTAAACGGAAAACTTGACGGAATTGAACTGGCGCAAAACTTGGCAGACAAAGAAATAGCAAACTATGAACCGCCAGAAGACGAGAAACAAGAGTAGTACGGTCCGATAAGCCTAGTAAGGGCCCGGACTTGGAGGAATATATGGCAGAACCCACAAGCCAGGACTTAGCGGCGCAGATCAGCGCGTTGCAAAGCGCCCCGGCCGGAACACCAACGCCAGCCCCGGAAACACCGGGAAAGCCGGCGACGACTCCTGCGCCGGCTCAGCCAGGACAAGTCCCTGTAGAGCCACCCAAGGAGCCCGGAGCGCCAGCAACAGACATAAAACCGTCTGTGCAAATCGTAACGCCCCCGGAGGATAAAGTAACTTTTGAGCAACTGAAAGCCAAAACAGGTATTGTTGATGCCGATGCTCTTGCAGCATCTTTTCAAGAAGCACAGCGAAAGATTACCCAACAGGCTGAAGAGCTTAAAAAGTTAAAGAGTCCAGCAGCGCCAGCACCAACGCCTGGAACCCCGGCAACGCCCGCGACACCGCCCATAGACAGAGAAGCGGCAAACGCTCGGTTTGTTGAGGAACTGGCGAAAGATCCGATAAGAACGATTGCAAAACTTGTGAACGTGATTACGGAAAGCAAAATCGAACCCCTTGCTGAAGACAGAAAAAACACACTGTTACAGAAAGAGGTTATACGTCTGGCTACTGCCCCTGACACCGCGGCAACTTTTAACGCGCCCGAAGTGCATGATGAAATGAAGAAAGTATGTGAGGAAAATCCGATATATTTAACGGATCTTCCCAAAAATCTTTCGACAGTTCACGACATTGCGATCGGCCGGCTAGTGCGTAGAGGTGTTGTGGTAGGTGCTTCAAAACCAATTCCGGGTCAAGTGCCGGTGCCAGAACCGGGCTCTCAAAAGCCGGTAGCACCCCAAGCACTGGATCCTAAAAAAGCCTCGGCCGCCGAGTTAGAGGCTCTAATAAACAGCTTGGCAAGGAAATAATACAATGGCTGGAGCTACAACGTCTGATGACCAGTTGGCGAGTCTAGTAGTAGACTATTATGACCGACTGTTCCTAGAAAGGCTGACGCCTCAGTTGAGGTATGATCAGTTTGCAGTAAAAAAAGAATTACCGCGCAGAAACGGCGACACAGTAATATGGAATAGGTTGACCAACCTTGGGAGTGGTTATACTCTAACCCAACTGTCTGTCCCAGGGCTGTCAGCGATGAGCGCTTCTAAAGTAAGCGCCACGCTTACACAGAAAGGTAATCTAATTGGGATAAGCGACCTGTTCGATATGGTGAGCATATCCGATCCCGTGAAAGATGCCGTTTCTTTGCTTGACGACAGCGCTGCCCTTACGATTGACAACTACTACGGAGAAGAGATAGGTTTCGGTTCCGTATGTTCAACCGGTATGGCGGGGCTTGCCTCAAGTGCGAGGTATGCTTCTTGTTTCACCCAGGGATTTCCCCTGCTTATCAATAACACGGTAAGCTGGACGAAAGTTCCTATAACCAACCTTAACGATCCGTCACTGTCTGCAATGTGCAATGACAGAATCCGCAGGGCCGTTACGCATTTAAGAAACATGAATGCGAAACCCTACGAAGATGGATATTATGTTGGCATTATACATCCCACGATAGCCGATAAGTTGATGCAGGACACGGCCACCAACGGATGGGTAATGTGGAACCAGTACCTAGCCAACGCAGACGCGGGTTATAAAGGCGAAATAGGTAGAATAAACGGAGTGCGCTTCGTCTCTACTACAAACGCTTTTACCACCAGTATGTCTGCCGGAGTATGGTCCGCGGGCGCGTCGCAGCTTTCTGCCGGTGGAACCATGTACGGAACTCTCATCATAGGCAAGGGCGCCTACGGTGGTGTGAATATGGACAACGGGAATGCTTCCAAAATTACCGTTGTTGACATGAAGCCCGACAAAGCTGACCCTCTCGGTCAGTACGGAACGGCTGGATATAAATTAACCATAGCCGCGAAGATACTTAATCCTTCGTGCGGTGTAATCATGGTTGATTATATAACCAACTAGTAGGGAGCAATATGTGTGTATCCGGGGGCCTCGTGCCCCCGGGTATATTCTTAAAAAGGAGCGAGACATGAAATCATTAATTGTTGGGAAAGGTCAGGTAGGGACAAGTCTTTTTGAGGTTGTTAGCCCGTTTCACGAAACATTGATCAAAGACGTAGAAGACTTGGAAGCCGAAGACGTAGAAGTGCTGCATCTGTGTTTCCCATACACAGACAAGTTCATTGAGGCGGCGAATGTCTATATAGCTAAGTATCAGCCAAAACTGACGATAAACCATGCGTCGGTGCCGGTAGGAACAACGGAGAAACTTAGCGGAAATTGTGTGTACTCGCCTATACGCGGCAAACATCCGAACATGGCAAACGATATTAAAGTTTTCACAAAGTTCGTTGCCGGAGAGAAAGAGGCGTCTGACTTAGCACGCGAGTATTTTGTGTCCTGCAATCTTGAGACAGTGTGGGTGCAGAATATCCGTTCTTTGGAGTTTTGCAAACTGATGTCAAACGTAAGGTACGGTTACGAGATTTGTTTTATGCAGGAGGCCGAAAGAATCGCTAACAAGCTCGGGGCCGACATAAACATGTTTCTGTTCTTTGAGGCAGATTATAACTCGGGCTATGATAAACTTAACCAGGGCAACATGAAGCGTCCATTGCTCTACGGAGGACTTATCGGTGGTCATTGCGTGATGCAGAACGCAGATATAATTAACGAACAGGCTCCGTCCGAGATGATAAACTGGATGCGGTTTTCAAACATAAAAAAAAGCATAGAAAAAGGAGAGTAGGATGATACCGTTTAAAGTATTACCTATTGATGAAAAAGAGATCTTTGCTGTTACAGAGGTTCTCATGTCGAAAAATATCGGCATGGGAAAACTCGTGAACCGATTTGAAAATGAATTTGCTGGATATATCGGTTCTAAATATGCCGTGGCGGTTGACAGTTGCACGTCGGCACTTTTCTTGGCACTTAAATATCGTGGGCTGGGGAATAATGGACATCTGCCAATGCCGGTAAAAATACCATCGATGACGGTTCCGTTGGTTGCCAACACGATAATTCACGCTGGCGGTCAGATACATTTTGTTGATGAACATGAATGGGTCGGGAAATCTTACGAGCTCGTCCCTTACAATATTATAGATTCAGCACACGAAGTGTCTCAGGGGCAATTTTTAAGGCATAACGACGAAACGCTTTTATGTTTTTCGTTTTATCCCACAAAACCGATTACGTCCTGCGAGGGCGGGATGATATGCACAAACGACTTAAAAGCGGTGGAGTGGTTGCGCAAAGCTCGTTTCTATGGACGAAACAGCGATTCAAGCATCTGTAAGAATTCCTGGGAATACGATATAGAGTTCCCGGGTTGGAAGATGAACATGACCGAAATCCAGGCGGCGATATGTCTTGAACAACTTCGCAAACTTCCTAAGATAGATAGGAAGCGGCAAGATGTTGTGGACTTCTACAACGAAAAATTTAACCTTGCTAACATGAGTCTTTATCTTTACAGGCTGAATGTCGTTAATAGAGACGGATTCGTAAAATATATGTCAGCGAACGGGGTAGAGTGCGGGGTTCATTTTAGACCGTTGCACTTAATGAAACCGTTCATCAACTGTGAAAAAGACGATTTATCTCAAACCGAAATAGTTGGAAAGATGACAGTGTCGTTACCGTTATACGATACATTGTTCATCGGCGACATGCACAAAATAGTAGAACTAACGGAAAATTGGAGGCGTGGCAATGTCTAAAAAAATCAGCTTTATAGTGCCGGTGTACAAAACGGAACAGTATCTCGAGCGTTGTTTGCGGTCCCTTGTAACCCAGGACTGGGATAACATAGAAATAATATGTGTGATGGATGGGGAAAGCAAAGAGGCCGTAAAGATCATAGATAAGTTTAAAAACGTCATAACCTTCGCGGCGGTTACTATTAAACATGGTGGTGCATGCCGGGCACGTAATGAAGGCGCCAGCATAGCTACCGGAGATATTCTTTCGTTCTTTAACTCAGACTATGTGGCCGTTCCTGGCATGGTGCGCGCATGGATGGAAGCGTTTGAGGATAATCCCGATTGCGATTTTGTGTATGGGGGATATGGCTACATAGATCCACAGAAAAACGCGGAGAGAGGCGAGTTCGGTAGTTATTTCCCAAGTGAAGACTTCGATGAATATAAACTGGAGTGTTACAACTACATTGACTGCGCCAGCCCCATAAAAAAAGAGATATTCCAGAAGTGGAACGAAAGTTGCAAATCATTGCAGGATTGGGATTTCTTCTTGAGGCTGGTAAAGGCCGGCGCCAAAGGTAAATATATCAAAGACATTTTGTTTGCCGCCGAGTTACCGCGGCCCAAGGGTCTTAGTGATGACAGTTCTCATAACTGGATAGAACGCGTCAAGTACGTTAAAAAGAACAACGGTGTTCCTGAACGTGACATATGTGTTACTAGCGTAGGGGCTCCACTGCATGCCATTAATACGGCAAAATTGCTTGGTGCCGATTTTAAAGGGTATTCGGTCCCGGTCAACTTTAAGCCGCATAATTATAAGGCGATATATCTGATCGGTTGCTATACCGGAAAGGATAAAAACTTTTCAAACTTATCTGTGTTCCGGGGCGCCACAAAAGAGTGTGTTAAAATCATACACTGGGTGGGCGCGGACATATACTGGTTACGCAACCTCACTTTTGAAGAAGTAAAATTTTTGATGCCCAAAATGAAAAAACAGGTAGATTACCACCTTGTAGAATGCGAGCAAATGAGGCAGGAAATGGCAGACTATGGACTGGAAACCAAGATAGTGCCTATAGCGCCTATTTACCAGCCCGACATACTTCCGTTACCTGACACGTTCTCGGTGGCCATTATGAAGACCGAAAAGTCGGATTTTGACAAGTATTGTGGAGATTTGATGGATGAGGTTATGGCGGCCCTTCCTAATATCAATTTTAAGGTGTTTGGGGACGGCAAATGCAAGCGAAACCTTGCCAATGTGGAGAATATGGGGTACGTCAAAATGGAGGCCATTATACCGCGTTGTAGCGCGTTCCTGCGCATTGTGAGGCACGATGGCATGATGATGGCTGCAAACCAGTTTGTTATGGCCGGACGGGTGGCAATAACGAACCTTAAAATGCCCTACATGGAGTATATTGATACCCAGGTTAATAAAGACAATTGGGATAAGTTTGGCGGAGGATTCAATGCGTTTACTTACCCTGAAACAAAAGCCAAAATCATTGAAAAAATTTTGGAGGTTAAAGAAACCTCAAAGCCTAAAATGTCTATCGCTGACGGTGTTGAATTAAACTGGACAGAAGAAGGTTCAAAATATTACCGTGATCTTCTCAATAAAGAAAAATTCAAAAAGGAGATATTGTCATTATGCGAACGGAAATCTTAGATCTTATCAAGCGGTATCTGGAAGAAGGGAAACTTCAAGGGCCTGTTCTTAACGTAGGCGCCGCTGGAACAGAGTATGAAAAGGCGCAGGGTTACAACATGCGCGGCATATTCAGCGACAGGGGTATAACTGAATACAATGCTGTTGATATACACAAAGCCGAAGGAATTGACTACGTGGTTGATTTTACCAAAGAAAGATTGCCCGGGCTGCCGTATAGAACAATTCTCTGCACGGAAATGCTTGAGCACTGCAAGGATCCTTATTCCCTTGTCCGAAACTGTTATCGGCATCTCCGCGACCACGGAATAATCATCGTTACTGTCCCGGACATGTACGGAGTTCACTGCGCTCAAGACTATTACCGGTTCACGCAGAATGGGCTTCATATGCTTTGTAGCCAGTTCGAGAACGTAGAGTCCGGCGATTTTGGCAAAGAAGAAAAACACGACCTCGAACATTATTATGTCGGCCGTAAAATATATGTTCCGACATGTAACCAGACGACAAGTTTTGGTGTAGTTGAGAGGAATGCAAATGAGAAACGTGAACAGAAAGTACCTGAGTAACGCGGAATTGAAAGAAGCACACCTGAACTTCCCGGACAATATGCCTAAAGGTTATAGGGCGTATTGTAACATATACGGCAAGCTCTTTGCGCTCTTGTTGGAAGTGCCGATGAATTGCCGACTTCTTGATGTCGGCTGCAATTCAGGTGAGTTGGCGTTGATGTTTAAAGAGCGGAACCTCTGCCACGTTACCGCTATTGATATTTCCCCGGAACTTGTTGCAAAAGCACAATCTAAAGGGATAGATGTCTTATGCGCTGATGCCGAAAAGTTGCCTTTTAAAAACGGAACTTTTGACTGCGTTCATTTAAGTGAGGTTATCGAACACTCGTATGCCCCGGATAAAATCTTAAAAGAAATCCGAAGAGTTTTAAAGCCCGGTGGATTACTTGTCGGTTCTACGGTAGACGAAGAAACGCTCAACGCAAATGGCGCTTTACCATGGGACGACGATAGGCTGCATGCCTATTCCTACGGACTGGATAGCATACATGCTTTGATAAGCAAGCGTTTTCAAAAAGTGCATACATACAGAAGCATATGCCCTCAAAGCGTTATTTCAATAATGTTTAGGGGACAAAAAGGAGAGTAACCATGGAAAAACCAAGAGTGTCGTTTGTTTTACCTACGTACAACCGTGTGGCGTGGATAGCCGAGTGCGTCCAGAGCCTTAGGGCGCAGACAGTCAAAGAAATCGAGATAATTGTAGTTGACGACTGTTCCACGGATTCAACGCAGAAACTCGTGAAATGGTTTTGCGAGCAGGACCACCGGATAACTTATATTCGCAACAGCACGAACCTCGGCGCCGGGTTGTCGCGGAATGTGGGTAACAATATCGCCCAGGCAGATATTATCTGTGTTTGCGATTCGGACGACTTTTATCCTGACCACCGAGCCGAAAGAACCCTTGAGGCTTTTAAGAAGATGAACGTTGACATGTTGAACGCGTCGTATTATAGGGTTGATTATTCCAACAAGATAACTAACCAGTTCAAGGCAACGGATATAAACATCAAAGACTTTAAGGAAGGCCGGGAGTTCTATTTTTGCCACCCCAGCGCCGCCTACAGGAGAAAGGATATTCTCAAGTTGCCATACAAGAAAGAAACCAAGAAACTTACCGATGATTTTCAGTTGGTGAGCGACTGGATAAACAAAGGAAAAAAGATACGGGCAATAGAAGACTATTTGTGCTTTCATCGCGTTTTGCCATCGAGTATTATGACGGAAATGCGAGGGGGTAGCTTAGAATGAAAAAGCCCTTGAAGGTATTCTTCGCGTTTACTCAAAATATGGCGGTAGTCTGGTATCGCATGGTTTCATTTGTTAAACACATGAACGCGGCCGGGGCAGAAGTAGCACACTCAAAGTTTTCTGTTTATGACAGCGACATAATAAACTGGCAGTTTGAGGTGTCAAATCCAATTATAATGAAACAGCTTGAAATGCTTATGTCAACGGCAGACATAACGGTTATGGGCGGGGTAAGGCATCCCATGGCGGTGGCGCTTATACAGGCCATTCAGAAAAAATATAAAAAGCCGGTTTACATGGAGATAGACGACTACGTGTGCAATTTACCGGCATACAACGCGGCCTCTAACGACTATAAGCCGAACAACAACATCGAGTGGATTTTGCTTAAACAGATGCAGGTATGTGATGGCATGATAGTTTCAACGCCCTCTTTAGTGAACATGTACGGCAACTACAACAAAAACATTCACGTCGTTCCAAATGGGGTTGATGTTGATGTTTGGAAAGCGGTCAAAACACCCCCAAAAACGACTCCGGTGATTCGGATAGGTTTCGCTGGTAGCCCAAACCATACAGGAGATATACGGCTTATCAAGAATGCCGTGCTCCGGCTACTTGAAAAATACGGTAACAAAATAGAGTTCTATTTTTGGGGCCCGGAACTTGATTGGTTTAAGTATACAAAGAACATAATTCTCGATGATATACTTTGGGTGACAGTAGATAAATTCCCGCAGGAGTTGGCAAACAGACAGTTTGACATCGCGGTAGCGCCGCTAAAAGACAACAACTTCAACCGCGCGAAGAGCAATCTCCGGTTTCTTGAAAACAGCATGCTACGCATACCTGTGGTTGCTTCCGATATAGACGATTACGGCCGTACAATAAAAACAGGTAAAACAGGGTACCTGTGTAAGACCGAGGACGAATGGGTCGACTGTCTAAGCAAACTCATTGACTCTGAAAAACTACGAAAGGAAATAGGCGACAATGCGTATAAGTTTGTCACCAAAGAATACAACATAAAAAACATCGCCAAGGATTACGTGGAAATTCTTCGTCAGGGCGCTAAAAGAGGACATAATGAATAGAGGGGACATAAGAGACGAGATACGTCGCAAAACAAACGATACCGACTCAAACAACTATGTCAATACCGACGCCGTGTTGAACGCGTGGATAGAACTATCCCATCAGAACATCGGCAGCGAGACGAAATGCGATCCGTACAGGTACACCGCAAGCATTGTCGCCAACACTGCTGAATATGCGATGCCCGACTATTTTATTGAAGCCACCGGAGTTATGTATTTGAGTGATGGGGAATGGGTGCCTCTAAGGAAGTATACAGAGAATGACCTGGACGCAGAAGACCCCGGCTGGAGAGACATCTCTGGAACTCCCAGGCAGTGGTATCAACGAATAAATTACATCGGACTTGTGCCTTATCCCACAGCGGCAGTCACAAACGGACTTAGAATAGACATGGTGCGTTTACCCACTATATTCAGCACAGACGCCGATGTGCCTTTTGACGGCGTAAAAGACATGTACCCGTACCACGAAATAATATGTTTCGACGCGGCATTGAGGGCACTATCATCCGATGACAAAAGATACGCGATATATTCCCGGGAACGCGACATTCTAAAGAAAAAGATGTTTTCCCAGGTCAACAACAAAAGTTCCGAAACAAGAATTACGAACGTTTACGATTCTTTAAGACGTAATAACAGGCGCGCCCGATAAAAAGGAGTGTCGTATAAACCATTTCCCGTGGGAGAGTTACCTCCTTCTCTCCCGCGGTTTTAAGGAAAAACAATGAAAATAGCAAAAACACTCTTCTGGCTGGCATTGCTTACCGCTCCGGCTTATGCCGCGGTTGACCAAAAAGTCGAATTATACGATTCTTCTGGCGGCCTTATGGACAGGGTTTCCGATGAGCGTATGCCTACAAAATATACCCCGAACAGCAGAAACGTTGTTCTTGATAAAGACATGGGTCTGGTTATGAGGCCGGAATACAATAAGTTCAACACGTCCGCACTCCCCGGGACTCCGGCAATAATGAACCTTTATAACTTTAACACGGACGACGGATCAGCATACTTGATGGTCAACTGTTCTTCGTGTGTGTATCAGACCAAAGACAACTCGACGTATACCAGCATAAACAGCACGTTTACCCTTAACAAGCGCCAGACATTTGAAACAGCCCTAGGAAAACTTTGGGGTGGAAACGGGGTCGAAAACGAGTGGATGTGGAATCAAACAACTTTTACCGATTACACGATAAACAATTCCACGAACATGGTCAAAGCAAAGTATCACATCTGGCACGGGAACCGCATGTGGCGGGCCGGGGTTACAAATTATCCCCTATTCGTGTACTATTCCAGAATACGCACCACTGCTGCCGGAGCACCAGACCCCGATCCGGCAGACCTCGGAAACGGAACACTCTATGAATACATTCCTCAAAACGGCGAGTCTGTTACTGGTTTCGCAAGGCTTGACGGCTATTTGTTCATTTTTACCGAAAACTCCACGTGGCAGTTTATCGGAGATCCTGAAGAAGGCGGCCGGCTTGTCTGCATAAATCCCTTTATTGGGTGTCTATACGACTCTTCAATAGACTATCTGGACGGCTACATAACTCTTGTTAGCGCGCGCGGTCAGGAGAAATTTAACGGATCGACGTTTACTCTGTTGACTGCCCCGATAGACAACCAGATAAAGGCGCTGACACAACTTAACATCAATCAAAGTATTTTGTCCCAAGATTCTGCTGCCGACTGGGGTGCTGGAACAAATTTTATGAATGTGTCTACAACTACAACCCCTGGGAGCGTTGCAATAAGCAGAAGTTCGTCTACCGTTAGTGAATTGAACCACAACATATATCAGGGTCTAGTTCTAAGTGGAACACAGCCAATAATCCGCTGTAAACTAGATGAGACATTTAATGTGGGGTCTTCAACGGAAAATATAACCATACAATTCGGGTATATAAATGGGTATACTGTCGGTACTTACCCGACTTTAACTGGCGGTGCTAGAGGCGATGTAGAAATATCACTTAGAAATTCGTCTTCTGTCTTAATTGAATCAACTACTATATCGCTTACAGCCGATGTAGAACAGACGGTAACTGTCCCTTTTTTAAGTACAAGTATGGTCGCAGGGACAAGTTATTATATATATATTGCTACGACATCAACTTTTGTACAAGGCGCTCAGTCGTTCGGATTTTATGGTGCGGCAACAAATACACATGCCACGGACTTTTTTTTAATGGTGGGTGGGTGGGTATCAAACAGCAATAAACTATATTTTGAATTTAATAAATATATTAAAAATGCTTCTCACACGTCTCAGGTATTAACAGCGACTAACTGGGGGGCATGGGGCTCGTTTGCTGCCACAAAATCTGGAGGAGTGACATATCACGCACAGAGTGGTGGAACAAATCCCGTTGGCGCATCTCAACCATGGCAAACAGTTTCAAACGGGACAACAATTTCTCTCTCGTCCGGGCCATATATTCACGTTGTATCATCGTTTTCAATTACGGCAGCATCAGAGTCCGCAACATCAAATTATTTTTCAATAACTTATACCGGAACCAACAACAGCGTTCCCGTTTTAAAAACTTACCAAGACTCAACGTATCTCGGTGTTTTAGATGGCGATATAATAAACAACTACATCTACCGGCTAAATAAGAACGGGGTCTTTGAGATGTACGACAACGTTTACCCCAGCGCCTTTTGCACGTATCGCGGCGACTTGCTAATGGGTAGTTCGCAGAGCACGGGTCAGATTTATAAAATGAACATTGGCTCGACATATGAAGACGCGATAGGCACGTATACCGCGTATTACTTTACCCCGAACATAGACTGTGGGTTGCCGTTGACTGACAAGATTTTTAAATCGCTGTGGGTGACGTCCAGCAAAGACACGGTGAGTTATAAGATTGACTATACTCTAGATGGTTCAACAAATACATATACTTTAACTCCGACATTAATTTCGACAAGATTAAATACTTCGAGATTAACTTTACCAAGTGCCACTAGGACGGGGAAATACATTCAGTTTAAAATTTACAGCAACGAATATTTCAACATACGCGGTATGGAGTTATACTACGAACCCAAACCGTTTGTCCCATAAAAAGGAGTAGGAGAAAAATATATGGCTGACAATTTCAATGCAGAAAATTTACCACCCGGAGATCCGTATACCTGGACAAAGGAACAGATTGACAACCTGATCAGTAATACAGAATCACGTGCCGGAGCTTCAGACTCTAGTATTATAATGAATTACTATGCTCAATATCTCAAACAAGCACTTACAAATCCTGTCTATGACAAACTAAGTTTAGAACAGTTTATGACAAAGGTTGGAGATTTGCGTAATGGTACAGGGTTTGCAAATCTTATTAACGAGCAATCGGCAAACCAGAAGGTTGCTGATACAAAAACTAATGAAAAAAACAACCTTAAAACAGAGTTTACCGGCAACGTGGACACTGCCGTTACAAATGGTTATCTTACAGCTGACCAGGCTACTCAATTAAAAGGCATGTGGGATAGTGGGTTGAACGATCAAGCCAAAGCGAACCTTACCACATGGGTAAACGACTTTGTAACTAAGCAGAACAACCCGGAAACTCCAACAAGCGCAGAAGATATAACAACCACAAATGCCGCTAATTTAAAAACTAAGTTTGGTGAAAGCGTTGCGACTGCTTTGGAAGGTGGGTACATAACAGAAGATCAGGCCACTCAACTCACAGATCTTTATGACATTAATCCGGACAACGCTAATCTGAACTTAAACACCTGGGTAAATAGCAGCATATCAAAAACCAACGAACCGGCGGTGCCTAAATTTGAATATAAAGAGCCGGATTATGTTACCGAGGCAAAACGAATAATCCAAGAGGAAATGGCCATTGATCCACAGTTTAACCCTGACACGGTAAACTCCTGGCTGCCGACGTTACAAAAGGCACAGGAGGGCGCCAAAGCAACGGATCTGGAAAGTAACACAGCCACGATGAACTCTTTGGGCCGGTTGTTCTCTGGCCAGACCCTTCAGAATAGCCAGAATATAAACAACAATTACACAATGGACGCATTGAACAAAGCACTGGGTTTTGCTTCCGAAGAATACGCGTCACAGAAAGCTACAAAGAATGCCGCGGTGGAAAAGAACCTGGCAATGGGACAATACGAAACTGGAATAGCTCAGTACCAGAATCAGCAAGATGTCGATGAAGCGATTAGGCAGCTAACAGAAACTCTTGGTACCATAAACACGAATAAATCAACAAACTACAACGACATAACAAATGCAATCGCGCGCATGTACGGCGAAGAAGACACGGCATCTGGCATTAACTGGTCAACAATAACCGGAGAAAACCAAGTAAATACCAGCGACTTAGAAACCATGTTGGACAGAATTTATGCGAACGAAGACTGGACCAAGAACGCCAATTTAACTTCTTGGCTGAACAGTTTAAACAAAGACACAGAGTTTGATTGGACAAAACTATTACCAGCCGCGGCCACAGTGACCGCTGCCGCAATATAGGGAGAAAAAAATGGCATATCAATTTTCAAGATTTCCGACAGAAACGGTGATGTCGGTTTTAAACCAACAGAAGCAAAGGGAACAACAGGCAAAGACGTCTTCTCTCGACAACCTTGTCCAGGCGTTGCAGATCATGGCCAATAAGTATAGCGAGAATAAGGCTACTGAGAGGAAGTCTGCTGTTGACATTAATAGAGAGGCGAATAAAGCCACTACGGAAGCCTACCTGAAAGGACAGTTGAAATTTTCGTCACCGGCGACTACTCCACTTGAACCGGGAGTTGCAGGCCCTTCTGCACCAGAACGTCCTTATGCGCCCAACATCAGAGAACTTCTGAGTGGAAAAATGCCGCCGGAAACTATCGTGAAACCCGATACGACTATTGCCGACGCGCTTAAATCGTCAACAACAAATTTAAACAATACGAAGTTGGAACAAATGAAAGGTATAATGGCGCTGCAAAAAGAACTCACCACGGATCCGGTGGCTTTTAAAAATAAATATGGCGATGAGGTTTTGCAGATGATCCGGGCGTTGCCACCGTTCAATGTAATGGACTTGATAAATGGAATTGGCACCGGCAGTGGTGGATTTACGCCGCCCAATCCGGCCACTCCAGGCACACAACCCAAGTCCCCCGCTACTCCCACGGGTTCCGTTGACACTCCACCGCCAATGCCCGGTACAACGGTTGGGCAGAAAAAACTCGATAAGGTTACAAATAAAACTTGGACATGGGATGGAACAAAATGGACGATAGGTGGGTAGACGTACCTTCAACGCCTGACACTAGATGGGAAGATGTGCCCTCTACACCTACGCCACCCGTTACCGCTATGTCAGAAAACGACAGATGGGTTGATGTACCTAGTGCTGCCAATGTTGCCGCGGACACAATTAAAAAATTGTTCTCAACCACAGGCAAGGCGATTCAGGGCCATCCGGAAGCGGTGTCAGATATTGCCACTGAAGCAAACAAGGTTGTAAAACCCTTTTATCAGCCAATCCCGCTAATCCAGAAAATGAAAGAGAATATGCAGAAATCTATCCCCGGGAAAGGTTTGCCTAGCGAAATAGGACGTACCGCGCTGGATTTTACCATACCAACCAGCCCGGTTGATGTAGGAATGACAGCTTTAGGAACAGGGATGATTGAAAGAGGCGTAAACACATTAAAGCCTTTTGCCAGGACAATAGGGGATTTATTGCGCGAAAAGAGAGCTACAATGCCCGCCAAAGCTCCGGAAACGCCTATTTTAGACAAGATTATTCCAAAAACGGCTTCCGGTACCCAGGAAGAGCAATTAAAGGCTATAATCGAGCAAAACGGGGGTAAATACGTTGGCATACAGCAGGGCATCCCAGCAGACGCCTCGGGACCGGCATATCCAGCCCATGTGTTGTTCAATGAACCTTCAGGCAGTACACTTGCTTTGCAAATTGATAAGGTGACACCCGAAGCCATAAAATCCAGGATAGCCGGTTTTGGTAAAAAAGTTAAGCCTGAAACCCAGTTCACTTTTGGAAGGAAGATTCAAGATGAACCATTACCAGGGCAGACCCGGCTAAAGTCTTATCCTCAAACTATTAAAAACAGCCAACAGACTCCTCTTGAGTTGGCAGACAAACTTGGCGGCGAATATACAGTAAAACCAAATGCCGCCATGCTTGCACGAGCCCAAGAGAGTATAAAAACAAATCCGGATGAAGCACTCAATAGGGTTTTGTCAGAAAAAGCAACAGACGAGAATGTCGCGCTGGCTGGCGAACTTATCAAACACTACAACTCAAAAAATAACTTTGATATTTCTCAAAAAATTATTGACACGCTTGACCCACAACTACGTGAAGCTGGCAGAACCATCCAGGCAGTGTCGCTCTATAACAATCTTACTCCGGAAGGTGTTGTAGGCTTCGCCCAAAGACGTCTTTCAAAAGTTGCTGAAAAGTTTCCCAACTGGGCACCTAAACTTAAAATTGACAAAGTCCGGGCCGATGAATTAAGAACTATGTCTGAGAACATTCAAAAAATGCCAGACGGCGAAGAAAAACTTATTGCCCTTAATGATCTAAACCAAAAAATAAACAGTTATATTCCTTCCAAGATCGCCGATAAAGCAATAGCCATTTGGAAAGCTGGACTGCTTACGGGGATAAAAACCACTGGTGGCAATATACTTTCAAACACGACAAACGCTATAACTGAAAATATTTCAAAGACAGCAGCCGTTCCATACGACATGGCAATATCGTTGTTGTCGGGCAAACGTAGTGTAACTACTTCCGGGGAAGGATATTTGAAAGGTTTCAAAGAAGGGATACACCGCGGCGCTACATTTTTTAAGACTGGGTTTGATCCCAGGCGTGGCGACCCCATGATGAAATACGACCAGCTACAAGTTAATTTCGATAGTCCGGTCCTTAAAAAATACGTGAATATTTCTTTCAGGAACATGGGCGCCCAGGATCAACCGTTTTATTATGGAGCATTGCGGTCTTCGATTGTAGAACAAACTAAGGTGGCCGGAATTAACAAAGGATTGTCCGGGAAATCTTTAGACGCATATGTAAAAAAGAATCTTGAAGCAGGAAAGATACCCGAAAACATAATAAAAAATGCCACAAAGGATGCAGAGATAGCTGTATACACAAACGAAACTCAGCTCGGCAATATAGGTAAAGCAATACAGCGTTCAGGCCCGGTAGGGCAATTTGTTATTCCGTTTGCGAAAACTCCTGCTGCTGTAGCTACTCAGGTAATAAACTACACGCCTGCGGGCGCTTTAAAGCCTATTTTAGATGGTTTAATGTCGGGGATAGGCAAAGGTGCCTTTAACCAGAGAGAACTATCCCTAGCACTGGGCAGAGTGACTACAGGGGCTCCGATTTTATATCTTGGTAAGAAGTTGTATGAAAAAGGCAGGATAACTCTTGGTATGCCTAAATCTGAACGCGAACGTGAACAGATGGAACTTGAGGGGAAAACACCTAACTCAATAAGAGTCGGAGATAGAAACTATAGTCTTAATTACTTAGGCCCGGCCGGAAATCTTATTTTGATAGGGGCATATTTCCAGAAAGGTCTTCAAGAAACCGGAAGCAAAACACAGGCTCTCGCGCAAAGCGTTGCCGGAGCTGGTAAATCTGTGGTTGATCAGACGTTCTTACAGGGACTCTCCGGAGTTTTAGAGGCAGTAAACGACCCGACTCGGTTTGGAGAGTATATGCTTTCTAGCACTGCCGGATCCGTGGTTCCGACATTGGTTGGTGATATAGCCAAAGCAACGGATAAATCTCAGCGAGTGACCCGGGATAAACAGGATTTGCTCAAGTCAATTAAAATGAGTGTTCAAAGCAGAGTTCCTGCTGCGAGAGAGGCACTGCCCGTAAAATACAATATTTTTGGGAAAGACTTAAAAAGACCTTCTGGCTCTGCCGCGACTATGATAGACGTTACGCGTAGTACACCTGTTCTAAATCAGGAAGATAAAACGGTTCAAGAGCTTTCTTCCCTAGCAAAGAACCCGGACACTATTTCTACGCCCACAGAAATCAAACCCAAGCAGACAGTGGCCGGGAAAGAAATTCAAATACCCACTGAGGCGCTTTACGATATTAACAAACACGTCGGCATGGAGATAAAGAAAACTTTTGATGACTTTAATCAAAATCCGAACTATTCAAGATTATATCAAAACATGAGCCCCGAGCAGAAGTCCTTGATATATAATAACATCTCCGCGAACATAAAAGCAGTAAACGTGATAAAATACGCGATGAGTAAAAATCTGTTGACGCGTAAGGAAGGTACATATGAACTTCTCAAGTTGGCTGGTGGTGATAAGAGCAAATTCATTAACTTCTTATCCGGGAACTATTTTGTTCCTCTGGATATAATTAAATTAATCTCCAAAGATAGGGTAATAAAGCAGAACCTTACCGGGAAGGTTAAATGAAAAAAATTATACTTCTATTATTTCTTTCATGTTCCTGGGCTTCTGCTGGATGGATTCCTCCCAGGACTTGCGAAGACAGAAACACGAGGATAAATTTCGATGACTTGTCTATCCGTGTTCTGGATTTATATTCTCCGCAGTATATCTACGCTAAAAAAACCTTTACTAAGGAAGTAACAATATCCTCAAACTGTTATGTTTCCGGCAACGTGGGGATTGGGACGACAAGCCCTACAACAAAACTGGACGTACATGGCGGGGATATTACGCTCAACAATGGTTCCAACGATGTAGGTATTTCTTTTTTTGGCAGTGCTGATGAGAGCAGAGCGGGGATTGCCAGAATAAACTCTACTGACACGCTTCAGATCTGGTCTGCGGGTAATGTTTCCGCTCCTGAAATAAAACTTTATAACGGTGTCTTTATTTCGCACGGAACAACAGCGTCAGCTGCTAACTGTTACATTGACGCTACGACTGGTTTAATAAGCCGTTCAACGTCCTCTCGAAAATATAAAAAAAACATAGTTGATTTAGACATACCGTTATCGAAAATAATGAAATTACGTCCAGTTTCTTATTACAGCAAAAATGAGAACGATAAGAATAAACATATAGGTCTAATCGCCGAAGAAGTTGCAGAAATTATCCCCGAAATTGTCGAGTACAAAGATGGCGAGCCAGAAAGTATACAATATTCGTTATTGTCGGTTTTGCTTTTGGAAAAAATAAAAGATTTGCAGAAACAAATAGACGAACTAAAAAAGGGGGTGGGAAAGTGATTAATCCTATAAAAGTAATTATGGTTTTGACTTTATGTGCTTCGTTTTCTTTTGCTATGGGAAATAGGAAGGTTCCACTTATGGAGAATAATCTTTTAAAAGCGCAGTCCGAGGAAATGAACGCTTTTAAGGGAGAGGTCAACAGTAGAATTGACAAAATGCAAAACGATTTAAAAGCCAATGGTTCAGCTATTGCTGGGTTCAATAACGAACTTAATCAAATCAATGAAACCATATCTACTTCGGTGGGTGGAAATCTAACCAATGATTCCGAAGTAATAAAGAGATACGTTGAATCAGCAGAAAAAGCAGAAGTAGGGCGACAAAAAGCTGAGGACAACAGGGCGGAATCGGAATCGGAAACTAAGGACTTATATAGGTACATTATTGCCGGACTTATGGGTTTGATTCTTAAATACGAGTTACAAGTACGAAAAATGAATGAACGGTTGTTTGCGGCTAACGAACAGGACGACGACTTTAAAGAAAAATTAATCGAGAAAATATGAAAAATTGGTTTAAGAGAAACCTTACCCTGGAAGGAGTCTTAATTATTGTTTCGCTTTTACTTGGAGGTATTGCTACGCTGTGGGGCATGAACAGTAAATACTGGGAACTTGTTTACACAGACAAGGCTATAATATGCCGCGTGGATTTGCTAGAGCAAAAACACAGACAATCTGAAATATCTCAAAAAGAAATTCACGACACATATCAGCTCTTAAAAGAGTATATAGAAAGTAGAAAATAGTGTATAAAATTTAACTGGAGGTGTGGCATGAAAAACGTATTGCAGTGGCTGAAGGTGTGGTGGGAGAACAGAAAGAGTGTTGTGCTGGATTTTGTACTTCCAAAGTTGGACCTGCTGTTAATTCCTTTAACAGATCTGTTGGTTTCAAAAGGAATCCCTAAAGTAACCTCCGCGGCGATTGCTGGTGAAGTTATCGGGTTCATAAAAGACTACTTACGTAGACAACTCTAAAATCATATGGAAGAGGCCCTCTGCCCCCATTGTTTAACGAAGTTGGAACGCAATGCCGATAAAGACTGGCCATACTTTTGGCCAGAACTTGTCTGTCCGAACAATCAGTGTTCTGTTTATATAAAAACTCAAAAGAGGTTCTCGCTGCCTTTAAGCAAGGATAAGAAATGAACCGTAGAGCGTTTACGAGGGCTTTGGCTGCATTATTATCAAGAATGATAGAAGATGGTCATGAGCCCGTTTTGTTCGATGTGGGGCGGTCTGCAAGCGCCCAGGAAGCGGAATACGCCAAGGGGCGCCAACTCGTTGATAGGAAATGGGTTGTTGTTGATCCTTTAAGGGTAGTTACTCAGAAAGACGGTATACTGAAACGCAGTGCACACCAGGATGGCAAGGCCGCGGATATTTATTTTGTCGTTACCCGCCCGGATGGTTCGGTTTACATTGATTATGGTTTTAAAGAGACATTTGACTTGGCGGTTTATTACCATAACATCTGGCGGGAAGAATGTTCTGGCAAGATAATAATTGAATGGGATCTTCCACACTATGAGGGTTGATTTTTCTCTTTCGAAGCCAAAACAATCGCCATCATCAGGGCCGCTAGACACACAACGGCTATAGCGATAATTATATTGCCAATGATTTTTTTCACTCTTACCCCTTGTTTTTGCCTTGATTAAACAACCTCTCCATTACTGCTTTTACTACCGGGACACTCACGGCATTGCCTAAACATTTGTATCTTTGGCTATCGCTTATTCCTTGAGTCCAATTATCGGGAAAACCTTGAAGTCTTTCACATTCAATCGGGGTTAGTCTGCGAATCCTCGCACCCTTTAAAGTGTACTGTTCCATCTGCCTGTCAATCGTATTCGCAACCCCAACCCTTCCTCTCCTAGTCTTAGATTTTGGATTAGAGAGGTTTATACTGTCACCCTCTTTTGCTACTGCGTAACCCTGTTTTGTGGCTTCGGGGATAAGATATAATCCCGTCTTTGCTCCCTGCCCCCCCCCTTGACTTGTTAGCTGACATGAAATACCCCCCGTGTCATAAATTCTCTGGCTTTGGCTTGTTTTACCGCTATTCAACTGTTTTATTTTTGATTTTTGCATATAATTAAATTGTCCTTACATACCCTAGTGATTGTGTTCGTGCCATTTATGGGCGCTTCTTCAAGTCTTTGCTTTCTGTCTTTGTCATTTTTGCCAGTCCGAGGCCAACTTCGCATTGCGACACATTTACTAAATCCCAACTGTGTTTTGCCGTTAAACTCCTTCCCCCTCCTGCCCTTATGGTCTTTGATGTCTGTCTGTCTGTCTGTCTGTCTGTCTGTCTGTCTGTCTGTGCAATTTTGTATTAAAGTTCCTCTACTCTTTCCGTATTTCCCTTTTGAATATGAAGCCCCGATAGCATAAGAATTTTTAGGATTAACCCCTGCTTTTAGGATTAACCCCTGCATTGCCTTCTGTGATAGGAAATACTTCTGGCCTACTTGTTTCTCTAGGATGTCCGACAAAGTATATCCGCTCTCTATTTTGGGGGAGAAACCAGGAAGTATTAAGCACTTGCCATTGACCATCATACCCAATGTCGGCAACTGCTTGCAGTATGATTTCAAGGGCGTTTCCTTCGTTACTTGAAAACAAACCTTTGACGTTTTCAAAGACAAAATAACAGGGCTTGTTTTCGTTGATGATTCTAATTGCTTCACTAAATAAGCCACTTCGCTTGCCTCCGAGTCCTGCCCGCTTTCCAGCAACCGACAAATCTTGGCAAGGGAAGCCGAAAGTGATGAGATCGAATTGGGGGAATTTATCTCCCCGAATAGATTCAACTGCTCCGAGGTATTCCGCTTCGGGAAAGTGTCTTTTGTAAACTTGGATTGCATACTTATCTACCTCACTAAAGTAGCTCTTTTCTATTTTTATTCCAGCCTCTAAAATACCTTTGTGAAAACCACCGATGCCGGAAAACAAATCAAGATATGTTATTTTCATTTATGTTCTTCCTCAACACGCTCAAAACAAACTCTGCTAGTCATCACCTCCCCTTGACACGGACAACTTTTACAATTACCCCAACTTTGGCAAAATATTTCTTTATTCTTTTGGCACTTTCCAGAGTTAAAAGTTCCGAGTTTTTCGGTATCACTAAATACGATTCCACATCCCTGTCTTTTCGCATAGAGCCCCTTTGTTTATAGATTAATAATTCCTCTTGGGAACCATTTCATGTCAGGTATTTCTTTATATATAAAGCACCACTTATTTCCGAAGCACTCGAACGCTTTTTCTCGTGCTTCTTCTTCGTCTTTTGCTTCAATCGCACAAATACAATCCTTGTCAAATGTTTTACCATTAACACTATGAACATGGATTTGTCCGAAAGAAATATAATAAGTTTTCATTCCACTCCCCCCTAATCCCCTTGATTTTTAGAACATTTTACAACTTGTTTTATTTGAATTATTTTGTAGATATTATATTTACAGGATTTAAAATCTTCATCACAGGTTCCTATAGGCGAATCGCACCAATCCTTAATATAATTGTAATGCTCACAATGAACACCGTAACTACCACTACAAAATCCAAATTCCTTATGTCTGCATTTATATCCTTTCATCTACTCCCCCAACTCTAACTTGTATTTTTTCTCGTATTCATCCCACCCTAATTTTGACAATATTTTAAATATCTTCATCGCCTCTTTTTTGTACTCTTTTTTGATGCTACCCCAGCATAATCTAAACGCAAATATTCTTGAAGCTATCTCCTGTTGTTGTGTTGAAAATTTGTTGCTGTTATTTATTATTAATTGAATAAAAAAGTCATGGTTTGATTCGTAATTTTTTGCGCCCCTCAAGTTTGCGTCCCTCAAGTCTGCGCCCCTCAAGTTTGCGCCCCTCAAGTCTGCGCCCCTCAAGTCTGCGCCCCTCAAGTCTGCGCCCCTCAAGTCTGCGCCCCTCAAGTTTGCGCCCCCCAAGTATGCGCCCCTCAAGTCTG
>Ga0172381_10000749_pt1 | contig 39858 bp, 51 predicted proteins | sample Leawel6488metaG_FD_119754 | JGI IMG/M metagenome (GOLD analysis project Ga0172381, IMG submission 119754) | Leachate microbial communities from a municipal landfill in Southern Ontario, Canada - Leachate well 64-88 metaG | ecosystem: Engineered > Solid waste > Landfill > Unclassified | place... | reverse complement strand
GGTAATTCGAACCGCGAAAAAACGCTAGAAAGTGGGATGGGTAAATGTTGACACTGAGGTTGACACATGGCTAAAAGTGACCCCAATTTGTTGACGCAGGCCGAATATGCGCGGTCGCGCAAGGACCGTGGTCTGCCCGGCGGCTCGCGTGAGGCGGTGCGCAAGGCGGTTGACCGTGGTCACATCAGCGCGTTCGGTGCGGATAAGCTGCTCGACAAGTCGCTGGCTGATTCGCAATGGGAACGCAACACGCGGGCGCGGGTGTCGCCAGGTGGCGCGGCACCAGATGCGGGTGGATCTGCCCAGGTCGATATCGGCGCGGTGTTGGCCGGTGCGCCGGTGCCGCCAGCCGCGCCGGCGGCTGAGCCCAACGGCTACACCGCCGCGCGTGCCAGGACCGAGTTGGCCAATGCCGGGCGGGCTGAGCTTGAGCTGGCCCGGCTGCAGGGTGAAGTGCGTGATGTAAACGACATTACACGGGGTGGTTTTGACATTGCCCGCGAGCTGCGAGACGCCATGGATTCGTCGGTCAACACCCTGGCGGCCGAGCTGGCCCCGCTGGTCAGTGCTGATGCCTGTGCCACCATCTTGCGGCGCCATAACCGGGCGATCCAGGAGATGCTGGCCAAAGGCCTGCGCGAAAAACTGAGCCTGAAGGTGGCCACCGAATGAGTGCCATGCACGACGGCTACCACCTGATGCTTGAGGCCTTCGTGCGCGGCATCGAGCCCGACTCGAATTTGTCGGTGGATGTGTGGTCTGACAAACACATGATCGTGCCCAAGGAAACCGGCGCGTCAGAGCCTGGCCAATACAAGACGTCACGCACACCACATGCCCGCATGGTGATGCAGTGCCTGAGTGCCGACCACCCTTGCAAGCGCGTGGTGGTGCGTGGTGCGTCGCAGATGCTCAAGACGCAGGTGGCGCTGAACTTTTTGGGCGAGACGGTGCACCAGCGCCCGAAGAACTTTTTGTGGGTGGTGCCGACCGGCAAGCTGCACAAACGTGCGGCCAGCCGGATCGACAAGGTGGTGGCTGCTGTGCCTGTGTTGCGCGAACGCTTTGCCCGCCCCAGCTCGCGTGTGTCGACCAACAACAATGACCAAAAAGCCTACCCGGGCGGCGCGCTGTACATCGTGACGGCGGGCGCCGCGGCCAACCTGTCCGAGCTGTCGGTGACGTATGTGGTTTATGACGAGGTGGACCGCAGCAAGGACAACGTGAATGGAGAGGGCGACCCGCGCGAGCTGACGGAAACACGCCAGACCAGCCACGAGCGCGATCGGAAAAGCTACTACCCCAGCTCGCCCACCATTGAAGGCGAAAGCCCGATCTCTGATCTGTACGTCATCGGCACCCAGCGTGAAGCCTTGGCGGAATGCATTCATTGCGGTGAAGCCCAGCCGCTGGATTTTTTTACTGAAAGCGGTACCCCCAGGCTGATTCGCAGCGACGACGGCAAACAGGCCTTTTACCCATGCCGGTCCTGCGGCGGCTTGCACGGGGAGGGCGACAAAACCCGCATGTTTGCCCGTGGCCTTTGGAGTGAAGGCGTGCCGGGTGACGGCGAGACCGAGAGCTTTGACATCAGCGGCATGTTCTTGCCGTACGGCTGGCTGCCCTGGATCTCGCTGCTCAAGCAGTACGACAAAGCCAAGGAAAAGCTGGATGAAGGCAGTGAGGAGTCGATGATCGTGTTCTACAACACGCGACTGGCACGCTGCTGGGCACGGTCAAAAGAATCCACCCGCCATGACGCGCTGATGGCGCGGGCTGAGCCGTACCGGCTGGGCACGGTGCCGATGGGCGGCCTGATCCTGACGGCGGCGATTGACACGCAGGCTTACCGGCTGGAGATGAAGGTGGTGGCGTGGGGCGAGGGCATGGAGTCGTGGGTGATCGACTACCAGGTGATCAACACGCCACCGTCTGAAGTTGCCACCTGGGAGCGCGCCGACGAACTGCTCAAGGGCCGGTACCGGCATGCCAGTGGCGCCATGCTGAACATCAGCGCCACGTTTATCGACTCGGGCGGCTCCAACACGCAGGACGTGTACAACTTTACCGCCAGCCGCAAGCGCCGCAACATCTTTGCCATCAAGGGGCACAGCCGCCCGGACCGGCCCATTTTGAGCAGCAAACCCAGCCTGGTCGACATCACCTGGCGCGGCCAGATGCAAAAGCAGGGCGCACAGCTCTGGTTTGTCGGCCCCGACACCGCCAAAGATTACCTGCAGGCGCGCTGGCACCGGGCCACTGGGCCGGGTGCGGTGCACTTCAGCGCCGATTTGCCCGAGAGCTATTACAAGGGCCTGACCGCCGAGTACCGCACCTTTGGCTACAAACGCGGGCGCAAGGTGAGCTGGTGGGAAAAGAAAAAGGGCGAAGCCAACGAGCCGCTTGACCTGATGAACTACAACCTGGCCGCCGCCTATTTTCTGGGGCTGCACAAGAAAAACGAGCATGGCTGGCAGGCGCTGCGCAACCGGCTAGTGCCCCAGGTGCTGGACTTGTTCGAGGCGCCCGCAGAGTCGGCCAGCCCGGCTGACGCACCCGCCACCGCTGACGCTGCGCCCGCCCTGCAGACGTCTGCACTGCCAGACGCCCCGGCCATGGCACCTCCAACGCGTCCGCCTGCCCACCTGATCAACAACGGCCGGATTTCGCTGGCCGGCCTGCGTCGCTAATTGTCTGCCCGTCCACACCCACCCTGAAAGGCCGTCTCATGCAAATCACCCTGGATACCAACACGGCGCAGCTGCAGGAAGCGCTCAAAATCTCCAAGGAGCAGCTGCCCTACGCCATGATGCTGGCCATCAACAAGGTGGCTGAGCAGGGGCGCAGCGATGTGCAGACCAAAATGAAGAGCGTGTTTGACCGGCCAACGGCCTGGGTCATCAACAGCATCCGCATCAAATACGCCACCAAGACTGCGCTGGGAGCGGCGCTGGCATTCAAAGACCGCAACTCGGTGGAGAGCAGTCGCACCATGGTCGAGCCGCATGTGTACGCTGGCCAGCGGCATTACAAGACAATGGAGGCGAGGCTGTGGCGCGCCAACTACTTGCCGCAAAACTACAACGTGGTGCCCGGTGCGGGTGCCACGCTGGACGCCTACGGCAACATGAGCGCGGGCCAGATCAGCCAGATACTCAACGTGCTCGGCACCTACACCGAGGCCGGTTACAACACCGCCAACAGCAAGACAGTGACGCGGCTGGCCAAGGGCACAAAAAAGACCTACGGCTTCACCTATTGGGTTAACCGGGTTGGCAGCGGCATTACCCACTTGCCGCCAGGCGTGTACAAGCGCGTCTACACCGCCTGGGGCACCAGCCTGGTGCCGATGCTGATCTTTGTCAGGCGCGCCAAATACAAGGAAGTGCTCGACTTTTACGGCATCAGTCGTGGCGCGTTTGACCGGCACTTTCCCGGCTACTTTGACACCGCATTTCAGCAGGCCATGAAAACCGCGCTGCTGAAAGACCAGGGGGCGCTGTTTTGAGCAATATCACCATGATGCATCCCAACCCCGACCCCGAACCCGACGTGGTGGCCTACACGCTGCAGATGGTGATTGCCATGGCGCCGGGTTTCAGCGCCGCGCTGGCCCGCCAGGTGGAAGAGCGCGTCAAGGCCGATTACGGCGGGCGCCGGGTGTTTGTGCCCAAGGGCGCCAAGCGGCTCACACCCGAGCAGCGCGCCGCTGTGTACCAGGACGGCCTGACCTCCATGCCCACCCAAGACATCGAGGCGCGCCACAACGTGAGCCGGGCCACCATTTACCGTGTGATGAAAGAGGGCGGCGGGCGCTTTAGCTGAAGTCGTCTCAATTTGCCCTATTTGAGACAGCCTGATTTTTTTAAAGTCAGGGCCTACCACCTAGGCACACACATGGCAGGCATCACCTTACTTCAAGCGCAAACGCAGCTCGACGCCTACCTGGCCGCCGAAACCGCTGTTTTATCGGGCCAGGCGTATGAGATTGCCGGGCGGCGGTTGACGCGGGCCAATCTGGCCGAGATCCAGGACGGCATTAAGACGTGGAACACCCGCGTCACCGGCCTGGCCCGCACTGCCGCTGGCCGCGGCCGCGCGCGCACTGTGGTGGTCGGATGATGGGCGGCACACCCAACCCGCCCCGAGGGCCAAACCCCGCGCCCCTGGTGGGCCAGAACCTGCTCGACAAAGCCATTGCTTATGTGCGCCCCGGCCTGGCGCTGCAGCGCATGCAGCAGCGCACCCAGCTGGCGTTGTCAGGCGGCTACACCGGCGCGCGCATTGACCGCGCCCAGCTCTCGCGCTGGCTACCCACGGCGGGCAGTGCCAATGCCGACACCGTGCGCGACCTGCCCATGCTGCGGGCCCGCTCGCGTGACCAGATGCGCAATGCACCGATCGCGCTGGGTGCGCTCAACACCACGGTCAGCCACGTGGTGGGCACCGGGCTGACGTACACCCCGGCGATTGACGCCAAATTTTTGGGCCTGAGTGATGCCCAGGTCGAGGCCTGGCAAGACGACGCCAAGCGCCGTTTCAAGGCCTGGGCCGAGTCGCCGGACTGTGATGCCGCCCGCCAGCTGGATTTTTACGGCTTGCAGGAACTGTGTTTTCGCAGCTTTCTGGAGAGCGGCGACGTGGCCGTGCTCACGCCGCGCATGGCGCGCAGCGGCCGCCCGGCGCGCCTGGCCCTGCAGCTCATCGAGGCCGACCGCATTTGCAACCCCGATCGCGCGCAAGACACTGACACGCTGATTGACGGCATCGAGATCCACCCGCCCACCGGCGAGGCGCTGGCCATCCACGTGGCCCGCCAGCACCCGGGCAACGCCACCGCCATAGGCAAAAACACCTGGCAGCGCGTGGCCATGCGGGGTGACAGCACCGGGCGGCGCAATGTGCTACGCCTGTTCAAGCCACTGCGCCCCGGCCAGGTGCGCGGCGTGCCGTGGATTGCGCCCATTCTGGAACCCCTCAAACAGCTCGGGCGCTGGAGTGATGCCGAACTGCACGCGGCGGTGGTCAGCGGCCTGATGGCCACCTTCATCAAGATGGACCCCGACGCCTTTGACAATTTGTACGACGAAGACGCGCAGGGCGCCATTGTGGATGCCGCCAGCAAATGGAGTGGCGAGATGGACAGTGGCAAGGCCATCAATTTGCTGCCCGGCGAAAGCATTGAAAGCCCCGCGCCGGGCCGCCCGAACCCGGCGTTTGACCCGTTCTGGACCGCCATGGTGCGCCAGATCGGCATGGCGCTGGAGATGCCGTTCGAGGTGCTGGTGATGCACTTTCAATCATCCTACAGCGCTGCCCGGGCCGCGCTGTTGATGGCCTGGAAAGCCTTTCGCAGCAAGCGCGATTTTCTGGCCAAGAACCTGTGCCAGCCGGTGATCGAGCTGTGGCTGGCCGACGAGGTGGCCGAGGGGCGCATCCACTGCCCCGGCTTTTTTGCCGACGACATTGTGCGCGCCGCTTGGTGTGCTGCTATCTGGACCGGCGACGGCCCCGGCTCAATCGACCCGGCCAAAGAAGTGGCCGCCGCGCAGGCGCGGGTGAACCTGGGCATCAGCACCAAGCAGGCCGAATCCATACTGCACGATGGTGTGGACTGGGAACAAAAGCACGAGCAGCGGGTGAAGGAAATCAATGCCGAAAAGCGCGACGGCATTTATGTTCCGCCACCCGGCAGCCCGGCAACATCGACCAATGCACCGCCTGAGCCTGATGACGCACCCGCCAAAACCGCCGCCGCGTCTTCCCGCGATGCCGCCATTGACCGCTTTCAAGCCAGCTTGGATGCCCTGGCCGCCGAGCCGCGCAGCATCACCATCAACACGCCTCCGGTCACGATCGAGGGCCATGAAATCAACGTCAACTTGCCCGAGGGTCTGGTGCAGACCGCCTACACGGTAGAAGCCACGCAAGTCAACGTGCCCGCGCCCACCGTGGTGGTGCAGCCCGCGCCCCGTGCCGCCATGCGCCAGGTGCACACCCGCGACCGCGACGGTAATTTGATCGAAACCATCACCACGCCCATCAATTAAATTATTTACAGCCCGACCCATGAACCCAACGTCTACCCAAGCCGCGGAATCTGGCGTGGCCATGATTGCCAAATCAGCGCCACCTGTGTCTGTCTCCATTGCCACGATTGTTGGCATGCCGGTGTCCGACCTGGTGTTGTGGGGCACGCTGCTGTACACCATGCTCATGATCGGGCACAAGATGCTGGCCATTTACCGGGACATCAAGCAGGGGGGGCGTGATGAGCGAAATCACCAAGATGTGGCTTGAGGCCTGGCTGGAGTTGTGGGACTTGTGGGGGTGGTTGTGAGCATTTACCGCATCGCCGTCGCCAGCCTGACCTTGAGTGCATCGGCGCTGATTGGCATCGCTGTGAGCGAGCACTATGCGGGCAGCGCCATGATCCCGACCCAGAACGACCGCCCGACGCTGGGTTTTGGTAGCACGTTTCACGCGGACGGCACGCCGGTCAGGTTGGGTGACACCACCACGCCGGTACGCGCCCTGGTGACCATGCGGGCGCACATCAGCAAAGAAGAAAAGGTATTTCAGGCGTCGCTGCCTGGCGTTGAGTTGAGCCAGGGTGAGTACGACCTGTATATGGATTGGGTGTACCAATACGGCACTGGGGCATGGCTTAAATCAAGCATGCGCCGCGAGCTGCTGGCCAACCGCCACCCCGCCGCCTGCCACGCGTTACTGCTGTACAAGCGCAGCGGCGGCTTTGACTGCTCGATCCCTGGCAATAAGGTGTGTGCAGGCGTGTGGACGCGGCAACGCAAACGGCATGCGGCTTGCATGGCCCTGCAATGAACCCCACCCTGATCATTGCCTTGGTGTCGGCTATCGTTTCTGGCTTGGCGGGCTTCGGGCTGGCATGGCAACTGCAAGCGGGAAATATCACAAAACAGGAGTTGAACCATGCTCAAGAGCGAATTGAAATACAACGGGCTGCAAGGGCGACGCTTGAGCGAAGTATGTCGCAAGTCGCGGCTGCGCAGGCTGCTTCGGCAAAGCGTAGCGTGCGTGTTCGTGTCGATTTTGATGGTAGTCGTAATGCTGGCAACGGGTTGCGCATCGCATCCACTTCCTCCGCGCGAGCCGCTTTCGACGACCCCACAGCCTGTAATTCAGTCGTCGCCGCCTACGATTCCGTGGTCGCAGCAAGCTCAGAATTTATTCAACAAATGGCGCGGGATGCTGACCAGTGCCACTCTGACATCCAATTGATGCAAGAGGCTTGGCCAAAATAAACCAAAACGTAGCTTTGCGTGGCCGAGGGGAAATTATTGTGACAGAACCATATGTAAGATTTTTTTTGACGGAGTTTGATAATGTCTGAATTTATTGATGTACCTGGTGCCACGCGCACCTTGAGCCCGCAAGCCGTCGTGCTACTCGACCCCGCCACCGGCCAGGCCTACGCGGGAGGAGGATCGTTAGTACCAGACTCCACCGGGGCGCTTTTTAATCCGGACGCCTGTAGCCACATCTACGGTTTCACAGGTGGCGATCTGACCACAGACACGGCCACAGACGGCGTCGGGACCTGGGTCAAAACCTTTGGCTACACCGCCGGCCTTTTGACCAGCGAAACCGCGTGGGTGAAGCAATGAGCATCAACCACGGACAATTAAACGCCCACGGCTACCGCCCCTCAAGTTTGACCGCCGCCGCCGGGCGCAGCCCTGTGGCGGACGCAAATGCGCGGCTTGACATTAGTTGGCTTGACGCTTTTGGTGCAACGCCAGCCAACAACATCGGCACCCCCGGCGCCGCCGGTTCCGGCGTTGGAATTTGCCCCGCCCTGCCTGACGGCTACCTGCCGCTGCCAGGTTACAGCGATGTGTTGTCTGCCAACTACGGAAATTACCAGTATGTGCGGGACGGCTCCATCACGGTGTGGGTTCCGGCATTCTGGATTCGCCGCGGCCATCCTGACAACCCCACTTATGGAATCTATGGTGTCAACAGTGTCAGCATTGTGGCCATCGACACTTTCCCTGACGACGCCACCGCCAATGCCGAGGGTTACTACCGCCACCGCGCATTCATCAACGCAGGCGCCGTTCAACCCGGTTTTTTCCGCGACAAATACGACTGTTCGCAAAACGGCACCATCGCCAGTAGCCTCCCAAATGTGATGCCCATGGTCTCCGGGCCACAACCCGAAGCCGCCACAGCCACGGTGGCGGCGCGGGTGTACACCATTTTGTCGGTGGGCACCACGGACTTTACCCTGATCGGCGCTGCCAGCAACACCGTTGGCCTGCGCTTTACCGCCACAGGTGTGGGCACAGGCACCGGCACGGTGTCGCAGCAGATTGGTTTTGTCGGCTGCACTGCCAACGGCCAGACGCCGGGCAATTTTTACTATGGCGCGCTGCAAGCGGCCAAGAGCCGGGGCAACAAGTTTTTCCCGGAAAGCGTGTTCATCGCCTCCGCCCTAAGCGACATCAGCGACTGGATTGCCCAAGCTGCCACCAGCGCCACCTACTGCGCCTGGTACGACGCTACCGGCGTGCGAAACTACCCCAAGGGCAATGACAACAGCGCGCTAAAGTCAGAGGCCGACGTGCTGCAAAACGGCGCTGGCGCGGTAACGTTCACCAGCGCAGGCGCCACCACGGTACCCTACTTTGCCAAGACCGGCAGCGGCTCGGTATTTGCGCGCACCACCCACAACGGCCAGGCTTGCGGCATTGCCGACGTGGCAGGCAACATCTACAAGATCAACCCAGGCCTGACGTGCATTGCCACAAGCAAGGCCATCACCGGCGCCACCCAGGCCAACCCGGTGGCGCTCACTGTGGCCACGCATGGCCGCACCACGGGTGACTATGTGCAGATTGACGCTGTGGCGGGCATGACGCAGCTTAACGGCAAGATTTACGTGGTCACCGTAGTGGATGCCAACACGATCACGCTCAACGGCGTGGATGGCACGGCGTTTACCGCCTGGACCTCAGGCGGCACGGTCGCCAACGGCACGTTTTACACGCTGAAAGAGTCGGTGGACATTGCCGCCGTGACATCAGGCGTTACGCTGGCTACCGACCACTGGGGTGCCACGGGCGTGGCGGCGCAGTTTGATGCGGTCACGCTCAACTTTGCCACCACGTACCCCAACAATATTTATGACCAGCGGTATGGCAATGGTGCCAATGCCGTGTTTGACATGAGTACCGCCAACGGCCGCGCGCTGGCGATGCTGGGCCTGCCCGCCGCAGCCGGCATGAGTACCGCAGGCAGCAACGCCATGGGCACCGATCGCTTTAACCAAAGGATTGTGGACATGCTCTGTGTGGTTTCTCGTGGCGGTTGGTACCTCGGCAGCAATGCCGGGTCTCGCAATCGCCATCTCGACAGCTACCGGTCGGCCGCCAGCAACCTCGTTGGCTTTGCCTGCGCCTCGTATTTGTAATGTGTCCTGAGCGATAGCGATAAGGACAAACCCACCATGGCACAAAAAACATCCATTCATGCTGAGGCCGGACTGCACCGAAAGCTGGTGCTGTTTGCGGTGCAGTTGGAGGGCTACCTGGCCCACTTTCCCAACTGCCACAAATACACCCTAACGCAAGGCATTCGGCAAGCGTTTTTGGACGTTTACAACCTGGTGACCGAGTGCCAAAAACGGTACTTCAAAAAAACAAGCCTGACCCAACTGGACGTGCGCCACGAGCAGCTGCGCATGATGATTCACCTGGCCAATGAAATGGGGCTGTTCAACTACAGCCTGAGCCGCAAGGATGCGAAGGAGCCGGGCGCGCACCGTTTCCTGACTATTTTGAAAATGGTGGACGAACTGGGCCGCATGATTGGTGGCTGGGTCAGGTCAGAAATTCAGGGGCTCACGCCCCAGAATGCGGTGGAGGCTTAACATGCTCTGTGTGATTTCTCGTGGCAATTGGAACAACGGCAGCAATGCCGGGTCTCGCAATCGCAATCTCAACAACAACCGGACGAACGCCAACAACAACGTTGGCTTTGCCTGCGACTCTATGCCATATACGCCTCATGCGGTGTGTACCGTCTGGCAAAGAGGGAGCCTCCGTCGTGCCTTGCGGCGAAATGTTTTGCAACAAACCCCTTCGGTAGCTGTCGCCAGCCGTGTTGCTGCCCTTGCGAAAATTGGGTTTGTCGCGTTATTTCAAGTCGCGGTGTTTCTTGCTGCGCTCTTGTTTGTGGCGCTGATGCCCAGTGCTGTGACTGAGAAATGCTTGCATTGGATGCGTATGCGCATGATCGCCAAGGCCATCTGCCCATGAAACGCACTGGAAACCTGTACCCGCACATCTGCACGCAAGCCGCGCTGCTGGCTGCATTCCACAAAGCCGGTGACCGCAAGCGCAGCCACCGTGCCTGTTTTGAGTTTGGCCGCAACCTGGGCACTAACCTGGACACGTTGGAGCGCGAGTTGCGAACCGGAAACTATAAACCGAAGCCATGCAACCGATTTTGGGTGACAGACGGCCGCAAGCCACGTCTGATTGAAGCGCCGGCGTTCCGCGACTTGGTAGTGCAACATGCGGTGTACGCCGTCATCGCCCCGTTGTTCGAGCGCCGTTACATCGACACCAGCTTTGCCTGTCGCGTGGGCCGTGGCACGCACCAGGCCGCCGACTGGCTGCAAGGCGTGATTCGCCAGGCCCCGCGCAGCGCATGGGTGCTGCATGTGGATGTGCGCAAGTTTTTTTACAGCATCGACCGCGACACCCTGCAAGCGCTGTTGGCGCGTGTCATCAAGTGCCAAGACACCCTGGCGCTGCTAGCCATGTTTGCTCACCGCGACAGCCCCACCGGCGTGCCCATTGGCAACTTGATGAGTCAGACCTTTGCCAACATCTACCTCAACAGCCTCGACCAGTTTTGCAAGCGCACCCTCAAGGTGCCGCACTATGGCCGTTACATGGATGACAGCATCATGCTGGCCCCCGACCGCACCACCGGTGCCGCCTGGCTGGCGGCCATACGCACGCACCTGGCTGGGCTGGGCCTGGAGATCAGCCACTACAGCCTGCACCCGGTGAAACGGGGAGCCAACTTTTGCGGATTTCGCACCTGGGCGTGCGGGCGTTTTGTGCGCCCGCACGTCATCCGCGCCATGCGCACCGACGCCCGCCGTGACCGCATGGAGGGCGTGGTGTCGCGCCTGGGACATGCACGGCGCACCTGCTCGTTTAAACCACTTTTAACTTACCTGAAGGAAAAGCACCATGACCTCTATCTACGCCTACCAAAAGTTTTCCACACCGCACACCATCATTCAAATGGCGCTGCCAGACAACCAGGGCGCGGACGACAGCCTGCGCTGCACCGAGTTGTGCACGCTTGACGGCACCACCTACGTGGCCGTGCCGGATGGATTGACGCTGCCCACGCAACCGAGCGAGATCAACCCACAGCCGGTGGCGCTGGGTGATGACCTGGTGGCGCGCATCAAAGCGGCCAGCCCGCATGTGCAACTGATTTACGAGCGCACCGAACAACAAATCCGCGGCCGCTACAGCATGAGCGACGAGGCAAAATTTGCGCGCATTGGCGTAGGTGTTGCGCTGGGGGCTTATACGTTTGAGCCGGGCGAGCAAGCTGAGCTTCTGGCGTTTGGCGACTACGTCGAGGCATGCCGGCAATGGAGCCGGGACGAAAAAGCCAAGCTGGGGCTGTAAATGAGCATGCTACTCGATGCGCTTGTGTGGATCGACCGGGTTGCTAACCGGCTGACCGGAGGGACGTTTTACGAGACCCTATCCTCCCGTGCATACCGCATGGATGTCCGAGACCATCCCGTTTGGGGATGGACTGCTGCCTTCATCAACATGCTGTTTTTCTGGCAGCCCGACCACTGCAAGAAGCAGTGGGAGCATGAGCAGGTGCATCCTTTTATTGATCGGTCCATAGACCGGGAGCGCCGCAGTTCATGAGTTTTAATCCGTGAGCACAAAAAAGAGGTACTGGCCCTGGCCGCGTTTGAGATTTTTTTAAAGTCGTCTCAATTTGCCCTATTTGAGACAGCCTGATTTTTTTAAAGTCAGGCATCATGAAATTACTCGACGTCCTGACCGCCCCATGGGCCATAGAGCCGGCCAAGCTGCTTGAGATTCAGGCCATCTATGCCACGCACTTGCGCGGTGACAAGATCGACATTGCCGCCCTGGAGGCCAAGCTGGGCCGCCCGCTGGCCAACGAGCCCAAGGGTTACGAGACGATTGACGGCGTGGCCGTGCTGGCGCTGGACGGCGTGATTGCCAAGCGCGCCAACCTGTTTAGCCAGATCAGCGGCGGTGTGAGCACCGAGCTGGTGGGGCGCGACTTCAAGGCCGCCCTGGCCGACCCCGCCGTGCACAGCATCATCCTGGCCATCGACAGCCCCGGCGGCACGGTGGACGGCACCATCAGCCTGGCGGACCTGGTGGCCGGCGCCGACAAACCCGTGGTGGCACTGGCCAGCGGCACCATGGCCAGCGCGGCGTACTGGATTGGCTCGGCGGCCAACACCGTTTACATCACCGACGCCACCACCGTGGTGGGCTCGATTGGTGTGGTGGCCACACACACTGATGTCTCCAAGGCCCAGGCCACGCAGGGCATCAAGACCACCGAGATTGCCGCGGGCAAATACAAGCGCATTGCCAGCAGCTATGAGCCGCTGAGCAAGGAAGGCCGCCAGACCATTCAGGACCAGGTGGATTACACGTATGCACTGTTTGTGGATGCCGTGGCCAAGCAGCGCGGTGTGAGTGCTGACAAGGTGTTGGCCGACATGGCCGACGGCCGTATTTTTATCGGGCAGCAGGCCATTGACGCGGGGCTGGTGGACGGTGTTGCCACCCTCGACGCGCTCATAGGCCAGCTCAATCAAGACCGCGCAAGCGGCAAACCTCCCCGCGCCGGTGTGGCGCACAAACCCAAACTTCAAGGAGCAGCAATGCCCATTACCCGTGAACAACTCGCGGCCGAGGCACCCGATGTGCTGGCCGCCGTGCAAGCCGAGGGCGCGGCGCAAGAGCGCGCGCGCATTCAGGCCATTGAGGCGCAGGCCGTGCCCGGCCATGACGCGCTGATTGCCGCGCTGAAATTTGACGGCCACAGCACCGCAGGCGACGCCGCCATGGCGGTGCTGGCCGCCGAAAAGCAGCAGCGCAATGCGCAGGCCGCCGCCCTGGCTGCAGATGCGCCCGCACCGCTGCCACTGGTGCCCGCCGCCACGGTGGAGGTGACCAAAACTGCCGCCCAGAAAGCCTCCGAGGCGCAGGCCCTGGCTAAGTCCAAGGGCATCAGCGTGGTGGCCGCGCTGAAAGAACTGGACTTTGCCTAAACCGCAAATCCCGCCCGTAAACACTTAACACCTGGAAAACATCATGTCCAAAGCCAACATTTCCATGATGACGCTCACCGTCATCGCCACCGCCGCTGTGGTGGCCAACCGCTGCATCACCCTGGCCGGGGCTTACCCCGCCGCCGCAGGCCTGGCGCTGGGTGTTACCCGCTCAAACGGCGCCATTGGCGACGCGCTGCCGGTTGACGTGCTTGGAACCGCCATTCTTGAAGCCGGCGCCGCCATTACCGCCGGTGCCACCCTGATGGTGGGTGCCGACGGCAAGGTGATCACCCACGACAACGACGGCGACAAACACGCCGTGGGCCGCGCGCTGGAGGCCGCCGCCGGTGACGGCAGCCTGCTTGAGGTGCTGCTGGTGCCGTCTGCCGGCCTGCTGGTTACCGCCGTCTGAGCCTGACGGCCCAGCCTTACCTATTTAAATTACTGGAGCACTTCAATGTCTCAACTCTCTCCCAACCAAGCCCGGGTGATCGACCCGATCCTGACCGCCGTGGCACGCGGTTACGAAAGCCAGTTCCCACTGGTGTCTGATGTGCTGTTTCCGGTGGTGCCCGTCGCCCAGCGCGGTGGCACCATCATCACCTTCGGGCGCGAGCAGTTTCAGGTGATTGACACGCGCCGCGCGCCTGGTGCAGACACCAAGTCCATCGACATCGGTTACGGCAATGGCACTTACAGCCTGGTGGACAACCGCCTGATGGGCAAGGTGCCTCTCGAGATCATGGATGAGGCATCGGTGGTGCCCGGCATCGACCTGGCCAGTGCCACCATCACCGTGGTGCAAAACAAGATGAGCCTGGAGCGCGAGGTAAACGCTGCGGCATTAGCCCGGGCCGCGGGCGCCTATGCTGTAGGCAACACAGTCACTCTAGCAGGTGCCAACTTGTGGACGGCATCCACCAGCGTGCCGTTTATCAACATCGAGGCGGCCAAAGAGGCGGTGCGCAAGAAAATTGGCCGCCGCCCCAATGTGATGGTGCTTGGCCCCGCCGTGCTGTCCGCGCTGCGCATCCACCCCAATGTGCTGGACAAGCTCAGCACCAGCACCGACCGCACACCCGCCACCGTGGCGCAGCTGCAGGCGCTGTTTGAGATTGACCGCATCGTGGAGGGCCAGGCCATCACCGACACCGCCGGCACGTTCAGCGACGTGTGGGGCAATGACGCGGTGCTGGCCTACGTGACGCCCAAGAGCCTGCAGGAAATGGGCAGCCAGAACTTTGGCTACACCTACCAGCTGACCGGCCGCCCGGTAGTGGAAGAGGCCTACCTTGACCGCGCCAAAAACTCGTTCATGTACCCAGTGAGCGATGCCAGCCAGGTGGTGCTGACCAGCGCCGACAGCGGCTACCTCATCAAGTCCGCCGTGGCCTGAGCGCCGTGATGCCATGTTTGCCGAAGACCTGAGCGTGTTCATGAACATCGCCGAATTTGCCGAAACCGCCACGCTTGACGGCGCGGTGGTGCACGGCCTGTTTGACGGCGCTTACACCCAGGCCTTTGACGGCATGGCGGCCACTGCCAGTGCCTTTACCCTGGCCAGCGCTGACTGCAGCAGCACCACCACCGCCAGCGTGCTGGTGCATGGTGGCAAAACCTACCGGGTGCGCAGCGTGCAGCCTGACGGCACCGGCATCAGCCTGTTGCTGCTGGAGCGCACCGCATGAGCCACGCACGCCAGGTCATCCGCGACGCCGTGGTGGCCGCACTCAAAGCAGCCGGAACCTTGGCGGGAACGCGCGTGTATGACACCGTGTACGACCCGCGCACCGCCTTCCCAGCGTTGTGTGTGGAAGACGCGGGAGAAGACCAGGCCGTGGTCAACAACTACCACGCGGGCCGGTCCGCCCGCCGCATTGACCGCACGCTAAGCCTGGCCGTTACGGCCGAGGTGCAGCAGGCCAGCAACTATGCCACCACCCGCGACAGCTTGCTGGCGCAGGTAGAAACCGTGCTGGCCAGCCTGGTGATTGCCGGGGTGAAAGACATTGCCCCGGCAGGCTACCGGCCCGACCTGAGTGTGGCCGGCGACCTGCCCATCACCATTGGCCAGCAGCGTTTTGCCATCACCTACACCACCGCGCAGGGCAGCCCTGGCGCCCCCTTGTAAACCATTTTTTTGAAAGAGCAACACCATGTCCACCGCAGAAAACGCCAAGCTTGAATACGAAGCCGGCCAGGCCGCCACCGCCATGAGCGCGCTGACAGATTCGGGCGACAAAACCATTTTCAACAGCGCCGCCAGCCTGTGGTCTGGCAAGACCGGCGCCGCCCCGGTGGTGCGGCCCAATGGCCTGCTGACGGGCGGTGTGATCACGCCAGACGCCACCAACAACGCCGTGAACGTGGCCGCGCTCACCTGCAACCTGGCCGGCGTGGTGACCAGTGTGGGCGCACAAGCCGCCGTGGCCATCACGCGCCCGGCCACCAATGTGGCCAAGGTGTCTTCGGTGACGGTAACCAGCGCCGGGGCTGTGGCCGTGGTGGCTGGCACTGACAGTTTGAGCGCCGCCTTCAGCGAGGTGCGCGGCACTGCAGGCGGCCCGCCGCTAATCCCGGTGGGCAGTATCGAGATTGGCCAGATCCGCCTGGTCACCAGCGCCGCCGCCGCCATCACCACCGACCAGGTGTTTGCCGTGGTGGGCACGCACAGCGAGTGGGCCAATTACCCGCTGTACAACGTGAACTACGACCTGGGCAAAGTGACGTTTTTGAGCGCGCTGCCCGCCATTCACACCGGCAACGTGGCCAAGGGCGTGTATGCCAGCTATGCCGCGCCGATTTTTGCCGAGGTATCACTTGCCAGCGACTTCACCGCGCCCGAGACCAGCCACAGCGTGACCAGCACACAAATCTACGGCACCACGCTGGGCAGCACCAGCAAGAGCCTGGGGCAGGGCGGATTTACAGCTTACCTGGAAGACGGTGTGACCGACGGTCTGGTGGCGAGCAAAGACGCGCTGCTGTGGTTCCGCTTTTACCCGGACCGCTACAAGAGCCCCTACCTGCTGACGCAGGGCAAGCTGGGCATTGCGCGCACCTTCCCGGCCGGTGACACCATCAAGGCGGCGTGCACCATCAGCGCGACCAAGACCGCCACCGAGGTGGCTTGATGAGCTTTAACGCCGAGGCCTTCACGGCCGCCGAGTTCACCGCCCGCACCGAGAGTGTGACGGTGCCGCAGCTGGCCGAGTTTTTTGCCGAGGGCACGCCGCCCGTGTTCACGGTGCGGGGCCTGAGCGCCAGCGAGCTGCAGCGCGCCATCGAGGTGGGCACGCGCCAGAACGGCATCGACACGGTGATCAAGGCCATCAGTTCGCAGAAGGACCAGGTGGCGCAGATCCGCAAGGCGCTGGGCATGAATGCCGACGTGCCGGGCGAGATTGCCAAGCGTATGGAGATGCTGGTGCAGGGCTGCGTGGCGCCGAAGCTGACCCATGCCGCGGCGGCCAAGCTGGCCGAGGTGTGCCCGATCGAATTTTATGACATCACGAACAAGATCACACTGCTCACCGGCCAGGGGGGCAGCCGGGTAAAGCCGCCGCCCTCTTCGCAGCCGGCGTAGGCCTGGTGCCCTCGCTCCAGCTGTGCGAGATGCGGGGAGGGTTTTTATACCAGCACCGGCCTGATCTTTTTCCGCAGGGGTTTTTGACCCCTGACGAGCTGGCCGTGTGGAGCCTGTGGTACGAGCAAAAGGAGCAGCTACTTAGCTGATTGACACGTGGCTGACATCACCAAAGCGGTAGAGATCATTTTTGGCGTGGTGGACAACACCGGCAGCGGGTTGTCGAGCGTGGGTGCGGGCATCAGCAACTTTGCCGACCAGGCGCAAAGCGCCATCAGCCCGCTCAACAAGATGGCCGATGCCGTCAAGCTGACCGACACCGCCATTGTGGCGCTGGGGCTGGCGTTTGGTGGCGCGGCGCTGAACGCCGCCGGGCAGTTCAACGGCAAGATTGCCGAAGTGGGCACGCTGTTTGGCGGCACCACCGAGCAGGTGAAGACTTTCCGCGACGGCGTGGTTGACTTTGCCAGCGACTCCACCAAGGGGTTGGACGACATCACCGGCGCGCTGTACACCGCCGTATCGGCCGGGGTGGCCTGGAGCGACGCGGTGGGCTTTGTCAGCACCTCGGAAAAGCTGGCGGTGGCAGGCCAAGGTGACCTGACCAGCAGCACCAATGTGCTGATTGGCAGCATGAACGCCTATGGCGCGGCCGCTGACGAGGCCGGCCATTACAGCGACATTTTGATGCAGACCGTGCTGCTGGGCCAGACCACGCTGCCCGAGCTGGCCCAAAGCCTGGCCATGGTGACCAGCACCGCCGCGGCCGCCGGCATCAGCTTTGCCGACGTGAACGCCGCCGTGGCCGCCCTGACTGCCGCCGGTGTGCCCACCAGCCAAGCCATGACGGGCATTCAGGCGGCGATCAGCAACATCATCAAACCGACCAAGGATGCGCAAGAAACCGCCGCCGGGCTGGGCCTGAAGTTTGACGCTACCGCCCTGGCCAGCAAGGGTTTTGACGGCGTGCTGAAAGAGGTGTACACCACCACCGGTGGCAATGTTGAAGTGATGGCCAAGCTGTTTGGCAGCATGGAGGGCCTGAAGACCGCCACCGCGCTAGGCGCCGACAAAGCCGGTGTGTATGCCAAGGCGCTTGACGCCATGGCCAATAGCGCGGGCTCTACCGACAAGGCGTTCCAGGTGCTGGCGCAGAACTGGGATGCGCAGCTGAAAAACATGACGACAAACTTCGACTTGTTCATGGTTTCAGTGGGCACCAAGCTCAATGAGAATGGAGAATTTGCCGGACTACTCAAGAGCATGACCGACATCTTGAAGAACGTGCGCTTTAGCATCGACGCGGGTGCTTTCGACAGCGTGTTCGACACCCTGCAGGGCCTGGCCACGCGCCTGAGTGACTTCATGGCCGGCATTGCCAAAAACCTGCCGGCCGCGCTGGAACAGGTTGACTTTTCCAAGTTCAATGCCGCGCTGGTGAACCTGGCCGACAGCCTGGGCGGCATGTTTGACGGCGTGGACTTGAGCACCCCTGAGGGCCTGGCCGACGCCATCCAGCTGGTGGTTGACAGCATTGCCAACTTGCTCAACCAGGGCGCCGGCATTGCTCAGGTGTGGGCCAATTTGATTGAAAAAGCATTGCCGCTGGTCAAGATTTTTAGCGACATGAGCCAGGAGTCGGCAACGGCCAGCGGCAAGCTGTTGGGCCTGGGCGATGTGCTGAACGTGCTGCTGCCCGGCCTGGGCGCCCTGGGCAGCGCCATTGGCTCGGTGGGCAGCGGGTTGGAATTATTGGCCGGTGCAAGCTTGCTGAAAACCGTGACCGGCATGGGCAGCATGAGCACCGCTGCTGGTGTGGCTGGCACTGCTGCCGCGGCATTGGCTACCGCGCTGGGGCCGGGCGTGCTGTTGGGTGCGACAGGTGCTGCCGGATATGCCGTGGGCACGGTGCTTAACACCGCCATCAACACTGCCGTGAAAAGCCTGACCGGATCGGGCAGCCTGGGTGGGCTGATTTATGACCTGACGCACGACACCGACGAATTAGCCAAAGCGGCCCCGGTAGGTGCCGACGGACTGAAAAAAATTGGCGATGCCGCCAGCGATGCCGCAGACCCAACCAAGCGCCTGCGCGACGAGGTGATGGAGCTGCGCAGCGCAGCTACCGACACCAGCAAATTCATCACGCCCTACAACGACGCCCTGGTGACCGCCGGCATTGCCGCCGGCGAGGCACGGCTGAAAACAGAGTTTCTGGCGCAGGCGCAAAAAACGCTGAAAGACCCAACGCTTGAAAATAAAACCGCGCTCAATGAGCTGGCCGCCACCTACAAAGACACCGCCACCTGGGCAGGCCACACGGCCGACGCCAGCAATACCATCAAGACGGCCTATGAGCAGCTGTACCCGGTGGTGGCTGCCAACAATGACCGGCTCAAGACCAGCGCCGGTGTCATGGAAGAGCTGGGCAAAAAAACCGACCTGACGAACAAGGACCTGCTTGAGCTGGCCAAGCTGACCAAGGATGCCGAGGTGAAGCTTGCCGCGCTGGCCAGCAATGAGCGCATCAAGAACATCGAAGCCAATGTCAGCCTGAACATTGCCAACTTGGAAGCCAACACCAAGATTGCCACAGCACTGATCGAGGGCATCAGCAACACCATCACCAGCACCGGGGATGTGCTCGGCGGCTTGTTTGGCCAGTTCAAAGACTTTGATTCCATGGGCTTCAGCCAGCAGTGGAAAATTCAAGATCAAATCGACATCGAAAACAAATTACGACAGGATGCTTTTGACCTGCAAAAGAGATTGACGGATGCGCAAATAGATATGATGCAGGCACAAACAAACGCACTGGTAAATGGCGACAGCCTGATCAAGATCGACGGCTCCGGCCTGGCGCCGCACCTTGAGGCCTTCATGTGGGAGGTGCTGAAGGCGGTGCAGGTCAAGGTGAACAGGGACGGCCTGAAACTGTTGCTTGGGGTGTAGCCATGAGAATCGTTTTATCAGCCATCACCTTTGACCCGGTTGGCGTGGTCGCCATCAACACCGTGCCAAGGCAAACATTTGGCGAGAGCCGCCGACGCATGAACCGGGTAGCTACGCTGGACGGAGGCAGCGTGTTCAACGATTTTGGATTTTCCGAGAGCGACCGCACGGTGAAGCTGGCCTGGGAACCGCAAAGCGCCCAGGACGAAGCCGCCATCGAGAGGCTGTTGATGCTGTACACGCAGCTGCACCTGGCGACGCCGAAGGGATTTTTTGTGGTGGCGCCCGAGGTCTACACACCGGGCGATGCCGAGTCGACGCTGAACCTGTTGGTGGTTCGCAAATTGAGTTAATTTTTTAGGAGTATATATACATGCCCGCACCTAGTGTTCAAACCTACAGCGTAGCCGCCAAAGTGGCCAGCAATACATCTTTTCGCGACCTGCTTGATGCGGGCGTAGCCGCCGGGTCCATCAATATCCGCGATGCAGCCGATGTGCTGCTAGCGAAGATTCCACTGACCGACCCGTGCGGAACGGTAAATGGCGCCACCGGCCTGCTCACCATTACCCCGAACGGGCGCGACGAGAGCGCCGACGCATCGGGAACAGCCGCCTATGGCGAGTTTTGCGACAGCGCCGGGCTGGTGCACTTGAGCCTGCCGGCGCAGGCGGGCGGTGTGGCGGTGATCGGCAAGGTGGTGCTGAACACGTTGACCGTGGTGGCCGCCGGACCGGTCGAGGTGGTCAGCGTGACCATCGACTAAGGGGGCGCCATGACGTTCATCATTGCCGACCGGGTCAAGGAAACCAGCACCAGCACTGGCACGGGCGACATCACGCTGGCTGGGGCCATGACGGGTTTCAGTGCGTTCAGCGCGCGTTGCGCCGTGGGTGACACACTGTACTATGCCATTCAGGCGGTGGATGCGGGTGGCACGCCCACGGGCGAATGGGAGTGCGGCCTGGGCACCTACAGTGCAGCCAATACCCTGACGCGCACCACCGTCACCAGTAGCAGTAGCAGCGATGAGGCGGTGAGCTTTGAGGCGGGCACCAAGCAGGTGTTCATCTCTATGCCCGCGGTGCAAGTCGCCGCGGCAGTCGAGAGTGTGATCACGCTAGTTGTATCTGATGAGACGACGGCGTTGACGACGGGTGCGGGAAAAATGACAGTCAGGACGCCGTTCGCAATGACGCTCACGGCGGTGCGAGCCAGCGTGAACGCAGCGCCAACAGGCTCATTGCTGACCGTCGACATCAACGAAGCCGGAACTTCGATCCTGTCCACCAAGCTGACGATTGACGACTCGGAGAAGACCAGCACCACGGCCACCGCGGCCGTGGTTATTAGCGACCCAGAGCTGAGCGACGACGCGGAGGTGTCAGTCGACGTTGACACCGTCGGCTCCACGTTCGCCGGGGCCGGGCTCAAGGTCTACCTGATCGGCCGGAAATTAAATGCGTTCGGGATTAGGGCTGCTTATGCCATATTCGGCTATGGCACCACGGGCGGCACCAATGCTGTATCGACGACCAACCTCGTCTCTAGCGCGGGCGTTGTTGTGGCTGACACAACTGGGGTCGGCTCAATAAGGTATGGTCTGGCCGCAGCAGGCTACGGCGTTGGCCGCGCTATATTTGGCTACGGATACAACGCCACGAACGGCCAGATGTCTACGACCAACCTGGTCTCCAATACCGGTGTTGTTGCAGCTGACACAACCGGCGTTGGATCGGTAAGGATTTACCGCGCCGCTGCAGGCTACGGCACCGACAAAGCCATATTCGGCTACGGTAGCTTCACATCCACGACCAACCTGGTCTCCAATACCGGTGTTGTTGCAGCCGACACAACCGGCGTTGGCACTGCACGGCGCCAGCTGGCCGCTGCAGGCTACGGCGCTGACAAAGCCATATTCGGCTATGGCTACAACGATGATGTCTACATCAATGTATCGATGACCAACCTGGTCTCCAATACCGGCGTTGTCGCAGCTGACACAACCGGTGTCGGCACCGCACGGTACAACCTCGCCGCAGCAGGCTACGGCACCGACAAAGCCATATTCGGCTATGGCACTACGGGCGGCACCAGCGCAGTATCAATGACCAACCTGGTCTCCAATACCGGTGTTGTTGTAGCCGACACAACCGGCGTTGGCACCGCCAGACATGGCATCGCTGCGGCGAGCATCGGCACCGGCAAAGCCATATTCGGCTATGGCGCTACGGGCGACGGCACCAACGCAGTATCAATGACCAACCTGGTCTCCAATACCGGTGTTGTCGCAGCTGACACAACCGGTGTCGGCACCGCACGGAGCCTGCTGGCCGCTGCGAGCATCGGAGCATAAACATGGCAAGACTCAATTCAGAATTCAACTACCGTTACCAGGTCCTCGGCGAAACTGTCTGGGCCAAGATCAAGACGCTGCAGGAGTTTCTCGGGGGCCGCAAGCGCGCAGCGGTGCTGGAACAGGTGGCAGCACTCAAGTATCAAGCGAAACTTGCAGAGCTGCAAGACCTGAAAAACAACGACGCACGGCCCTGTTTGATCCTCAACCTAACAGCCGAAATCCTGGAGTTGGAATCGTTTCACACCGTGCAGGAGGAGTCATTCCGTCAGAATGAGGAAGAGATCGCCTGTCTTGAGCGCTTGCTGAAAGAGTACTCTGATATTGCCGAACCGACGCGCATCCCGGGCTACACCGACGAACAGATGTTCGAGGCCAACGCCGCCAACGAGTTCACCGCCGTGGTCGGGCGCGAGATCCAGGCCGAAATTATCGCCAACGGCAGGCCGTCACCAGCCAAGCTGCACAACGCCATGAGCAACCCGTTCACCTTCCGGGCACTGCAAGAAGTCGGCCTGATACCGGCAGACGCTGTGCTGCTGTCGCCCAACAACGACCCGCTGCGCATCAGCCTGGTGGCACCTGAGCAGCAAACGCTCATTGGGCCGTAAGCCATGAGCCTGGGCAGTGCATCCATTGGTGAGTCCGCCCTAGGTGCGCCGGCTGATAGTGGCGTTCCTTACCCGTTGGCGCGCATTGAAGCGACCGGCCCGCTGGGGGCTGGCGCGGTGCTGGGTAACATAGTTATTGTGGTCCGCACGGACGCCACCGGACCGCTGGGGTATGGTGCGGTGCTGGGTAACACGATTATTGTGGGCAGCATGGCCGCCACCGGCCCACTGGGTTCTGGTGCTGCGCTGATTAATCATGACTTCAGCGCCGCGCTGGGCGATGCTGTTACCCGTTGGGTAATGGACTTGATCACGCCAACCGGCACGGTGCGCGTGCCCATCAGCAGCTGGCAGGCGACGCTGCAAAGCGGGTCGAGCAGCTATGTGCAATGTGTGGTGCCCGCCTGCTTGAATTGGGTGAACGTCATCAACGCCGCGACCGAATTTGTGATTTTCCGGTGTGCCGACGTGCCAGGCACGGCGCTGACCATCGAGTACGAGATGGCCCGCTCTGCTACTGAGCAGGCACGGTACAACCAGGGTCCGCAGCGCTACACCTGCACCATGAGCGGCTACCCTGACGCCTTCGCATCCAGCATCGACCCACCTGTGGCCTACGACCGCCAGCTTGCAGGGGTGCGCTCTATCAGCAGTGGCTCTGGTTTGCGGGTGCGATGCGCCATTGACTGGCTACTGCGACCAGGACATCGGGCTTATGTGGGTGCGGTGCCTTTTGTGGTGCGCTACATCAATTACTATGCGCTTGAGTCAGACGGCTATATGGACGTGGGGGAATAATGGGCAAGGGTACCATTGCCAGCGGCGGCACGGACGGGTTGTACCAGGTGACGCTTGACTATGGTCAGGCGGCGCGTGATGCGCGGCTGGCAAAAATCAATTCCGATCTGGCCGCGCTGGTGAGCAAGATAGCCGCTGCACAATCCTCGTTGGACGCGCAGCAGGCAATTGAGGATGCTCAAAAGGTGGTGGTGGATGCGGCGATTGATGCTTACATCACAGTGAGCAATACGCCGGAAGCTCCCGCATCAGCGCTTGAAAATACCTTGAAAAATTACACTGATGCTGCAACGGCATTGGCAAAAATAAAAGGCGATACCGCAGCCCTGCGTATCCCGTTGGATGTGCTGAAATCTGAACAGGCGCAGCTCAAAAAAGATCAATCGACATGGACTGCGTTGGTTTTGACAGAGACCGTATCCGCATGGTGCGCCGACCTGACCGAAGACGCCAGCGGCCAGGTGGCGACCATTGAAATCCCCGGTGAAAACAAGTTGGTGCTGATTGCGCCTGCCGCACCCGCACCCGGCCCGGCAGACGGCCTGCTGACGGCGCGCGAGGTGCAAAGCCAGGAGCAGGTGTTTTGGAACGCCGCGGTGTTGCCGGGCTGGCAGAAATACAAACCCACTTACCGGCGCGGCACCATCACGGCGATTGACTACGACGCCGACACGGCCAATGTGACGCTGTTCGATGACGTGTCGAGTGCGCAGCAACTGCCGATCAACCAAACGGCCAATTTAACCGCTGTGCCGGTGGATTACATGCAGTGCGACGCCGAGGCGTTTGATGTGGGCGATGTGGTGGTGGTGAAATTTACTGGGCAGGATTGGGCCAACCCGAGGGTGATTGGGTTTTGTGACAACCCGAAGGAATGCGGCGCGGCTGCGGGCTGGTTTTTCAGCGGTGCGCCGGGCAGTTATGGTGACTGGTCGCACGGGCGCGGGGGGGGGGATTACGAGTGGACCGCCAGCAGCAGCAAACGGGGCGGCAATGTGTCTTACACCAGCGCGCTGGGCACGGTGTCATGGTGGGGGTCGCAAGGCATCACCTGCGGATCGTTGACGCCTTCCACGGGTGGCTCTGTGTTTTACCGGGGCTTGAACATTGGCGTGGGCGGCCTGGTGCTGGGCGCGGCCCTGGCCAAGGTGGGCAATACCAAATACATTGTGGTGCTGTCGCTGGTGACGTACTTGAACGCTTATGTGCTCATCAAGGTCCACGCCACCACGCTGGCCGCCGCGGTGATTCAGAGTTTCCCGGTGCCAGCTGGGGAAATTGCCTTTAGCTGGAATGCGGTGGCGGGAAAATATGCGTATGCCAAAGCACCCGTGTTTTTTGATGAGTTGACCGGGCTGAAAGGTGCCACACTGGTGTACCTTGATGGTGTTGACGACGCCCGGCCACGGACTTGCGAGTATGTGGTTAACGCCGACCTGACCGGCGCGACACGGACCGTGGGCGCGCCGCTGTACATTGGTGAGGGGTCGAGCTCACCCGATAGCTATTCACAAACGCTGCGTATTTATGCCGCTGCTTATTACGATGTTGCCGGGGACTTGCAGACGGCTTATGCTGAGTGCACCAGCGCGGGTGGGGAGACTTTTACCGAGACCTTGGATGGTGATGGCTACACCATCTATGCATTGCACACCTACACCGGGGCTTGGACCGGGAGTGTCGTTTGTGGCAGCGAGACTTGGTGGACAGGCACGTCGTCGCTCATATGGACCTACACGCTAGAGCAGCAATTGGCTTACCCCGTATGGTCGCTCAGGACCACAAACCGCGGCGTTAGTTTGGATGGCGTGGCCGATATGGGCATGGACCCCAGCGACAAGTTGGGCTACAACGTGCGCGGGTTCGGCTTTAATGTGTTGTGCCTTGACCCAAGAAACCCCAAGAGCCTGGTGGTTGAGGGCCTGTTTGGCAGCGGAGAATACATTTTTACCGAGCGAATGGACAACCCGGCGCCGGATGTTTTTTACTTCACCAATACCACTGTGGCAGACGCTGCGGCCAATGACTACAAGGCTGTTGGCGAGGCGAGCGTGGTCATTTTGACGGATGCCTATGAGCATACGGCAACGATGGACAAAGGCTCACCCAGCGGGGCCATGACGGCTGATTATGCAGGCCCGGTGATTGCGCTTGGGGTGGTTGACATCAGCGCCGCCGGCTTTTCCAGGGGCGGCTATGTGTCGGAATTGTTGTCACACTGCAACGCTGTCAACAAGACCAATGTGGTACTGTTGGTGCCAGCCAAATTAGGCAGCCCGTTTGTGATGGTGGCCACTGATTTCACGCCCGCCACCCTGCTGGGTGCCAGCGGGCTGGCGCTGCCCACCAGCATTTACAGCGGCACGTCATTGCTGGTTGGGGTAATTGCGTAGGGCTAAATCGTGCAGCTTTTTTGAGACTTTGCACAGCAAAAGCGGCACCCTTGCCGCATGGCATTTACCACCACCGACCTCGCGGCCATTGATGCCGCCATCGCCTCAGGCGAATTGACCGTTCGCACCGCGGACGGCAAACAAGTCACGCTGCGCCAGATACGCCGAGGTAGCGATCCAGGTCAATCAGATTCTGGACATTAAGGAGGCGCGGCAACCGCCAAAAAAATGATGCGAAACTACTGGATATTAGACAGTTGTCTAATAAAACGTCCAATAAAGCAAAAAGCCGGCTATTGTTTATGTAGCGGGCTTTTTAGTGGCTATGAGCCTTGTAAGTGGCTCCTCGACCTGGGCTCGAACCAGGGACCTACGGATTAACAGACGGCCAGCCGATGTACCCGCCAGACCGCATGGATGCTGGATTCTTTGAAATTTTTGTCTAATATTTTTTGTGTATGGACTATGGGACTAGCTAGGGGAATTGTGAGTTTTTGGGTCTCAGACTACTGGATATTAGACAGCGCGCGGTGGCTCGGATGCTGCCCGGTAGCCAGCAAAAATAGCGCCCACGCCGCCGGGTGCAGCTTGTTTTTGCCATTTTCGGCGTCCTGCCATCCCCTACGGCTGTAGCCGATCATATCCGCGGCCTGCTGCTGGGTCAGCTTGGCGTTAAACCGCGCGCCAAAGATGTCATCCAGTGTGGGTTGTTTGGGGTCGAGCAGGGAGATCATGCGGGCCTCAAATCAGGATTGCGCGTGAGCCAGGCCCAAGCCCCGCAACGCTCGAAGTCGCCCAGCCAATCCACCGGACCATCGTAGGCCGCGATGCTGGGGTGCACCGCCACCGCGCACCAGGGCGTGCCGGTCTGCTGCAGGCCCGTCACGCTGCCGAACGCACTGGTCAGCATACCCCATAGCGCCGTGCCCTGACGTGAGCGTTGCGCTACGCCAAATGTCACCAGCGGCATGGTCTTGCCCGCGTGCGGCTGGCCCTGCTGGTGCGGCCCGACGGGCGCCACCACGGTTACCACCAGCCCGCCGTCTTGCACAAATGCCTGGGCGGAAAAATGGCTGATCGACGGCACCGGCAGGGCGTGTGTTTTTCCGCTGTTGATGGTGGACGGCAGCCAGTCGGCCAACAGCTGCGTGACTTCGGGCGCTACGTCGGCCCGCTTGGTTCGGGCGACGTGGCCGGTGTTGATGGTGATGTGGTTGATGAACGTCACGACTTTGATCGAAGCTCGACGGGAATGTGTTTAAGCACCCGCTCCGGTCCGAAAATCACGTAAGAACTTTTGTAAATCGCGATTGACATCGCATACGCCGCAGCTTCTGCCGGATCACGCCCAGCGTGAGTTGTTGAAAATGTTCGCCCTGTGCCGGTTTTGTGATCGCAGCAATAGCGTCCAGGCATTGACGCCATCTCTGTGATTGTGATGATTGTTGTCATTTTTGAGTTGCTTGGAAATGATAAGCAATCAGCATGCGATTGAATGAGTCTGTCTTTTCTGCTTTTTCAATCCAAAGCGGTGCAATATCGTCAGCGCCGCTATCAATAGAAATTTGAGCTTGCTGGCGGTCTGCTTCTGCTTCCGCTTGTGTTTGAACAATGATGTCAGCAACACTTTGATCAACAAGATACTCAACGCCGTCGACGGTTACTGTGGCTTGTGTCATTTTGCTTCTCCTGCCTGCTACCCGAGGCGTAGGGGGTTGGCTTGATTGCCTGCCCATGAGTCATATTTTAAGCACGTTAAATGTGCTTTGCAACAACTATTTAAATTATTTTCTAGGTGTTTACCCTAGCCCATCGCCACAAGGTTGGCCGTAGCCGTCTCCCGCCACCTTTGCTTGACGTAGATCTCGGTGGTGTGCTTGTCCTCGTGGCCGCAGAGCTGCTGGATCTGCTCGATCGGGATGCCTGCCTGCCACATGTCGGTGGCGCCCTTGCCCTTCAGGTCCCGAAAGCCAAACGACGGCATGGCGTCTTGCCCGGCAGCCTGGCGCAGTTTGTTGGCCTTGGTGATGCTGCGTTTGAGCATGGCGCTCAGGCCATCGTAGCTGTACGCCTCACCCAGGCGCGTGCGCACAATGGGTTGCTTGAGCTTGGTGACGGTGCCCATGCCCTGGCGGATCAGGCCGTCAAGCTCGGGCGTGAGCAGTACCTTCATCCACTTTTTGGTCTTGCCCTGGCGAAAGTGCAATTTTCCCTGGCCGTCTTCGGTCAGCAGCACCTCGGTGGTCCAGGTGATGATGTCGCTCTCGGGCCGCTGCAGCGTGCGGTAGGTCAGCTCCATCATCAGCCGCACCGACTTGTGCGCTACCGCCCACACATCGCGGTATTCGTCGTGCGTCACATAGCGGTCGCGCTTGGCCTCGGGGTTGCGCTTGATGCCACTGGCGCGCAGGCAGGGGTTGATCTTGAGGCCCGGCACCTTGCCAGTGCGGATCAGCCAGCTCATGCAGCTGCTTAGGGCAGCTTTTTCACGATTGGCGGGTACCGGGCGGCCCAGCTCGGCGTTGGTGTCCAAGAAATCTTGCACCATGTCGGGGTCCAGGTCCAGCGGCGTCATGGGCGGCGCGAAGAAGATGCGCAGCGCGCCTGGCTTGGCGGGTGTGATCGGGTTTTTGGCGGTGGCCACGCGCTCAGGCGTGCCCTTGATGGCGTTGGTGTAGTCGTCCAGCGTGCGCGGCGACAGGGTTTTGGCCTCGACCTTGGCCGCGCAGTGCACCAGGAACATGTCGAGCCAGTACACCAGTGTGCCAAATTCGCCGTCGGGGTCGTTGAACAGCCGCGCCTTGCGATTGGCGTCCATCTTGTCGGCGCCCAAACGCTCCCAGCGGCCGTCGCGGTGCACGTAGTAATACGCACCGTGCTTGGCGTACACGCGGGGCTCCAGCCCGGTGTCGGTTGATTTGCGTTTGCGGCCCATGGCGGCCATGTTACGCCGCTGCCCGTTGTTTGCCAAACAGCGCGACCAGCGCGGCCCGGTTGGTGTGCACCGGCGTGGTGTTGGTGGGCAGGGTGTCGATCTGCCTCAGGCCCGACAGCACCGATTCGGCATGCGCCCGCATCACCAGCGGCCGGCCGTTGGGTTTGGTGGTGACGGTCAGGCCCTGGGCGCGCAGGTAGCGCACCTTGGCGGCGTTGTTGACCAGGCCGGCGCAGATGTCGTCGACTTCCTGGTCGGTGTACCAAGGGGTCGTAGTCTGTCCAATATGTTGTTCATTTCCACCACTCATAGCCTTCTCCATCGCAGTGTTCGCAGGGCCGAAGGTGTGGCGGGTCATTTTTGCTCCAATGAAGTTTGCGGGCACTTGCCAAATGCCCGAACGCACACGTCGACGTCGATCAACCCAACCGCTCCGGTGAGCCAGATCAGCACGACAAACCAGCCGATGTATTTCATGATTCGACCCCCATCAGACAAGCGGCCTTAAACCCAGCCTGAGCCACCGCCGGCGCGACAGCGGCGGAGGTGGCTACTGGCTGCTCACCGGCCCCGTCGATGCCCTGCGCGTCAGCGCCTGGATTGGTTTCCTCTTGCGCTTGCATCGCAGCGGCGATTTGGGCCTTGGCTTCGGCTTCGGTCGTTTTTGGCTTCTTGCCCCCGCGCCCCTTGGCTTGCGCAGCAGGGGTTCCTGTGATGGGAGATTTTTCAGGGGTGATCACCTTGACCTGGTCGGTCACCCTGAAACTTTCCTTGTCCTGGCCAGCCTGCACCAGCACAGTCAGCCAGCGCGGCATCAAGCCACGGCCAGTCCAGGTTTCACCATTGGGGCCACGGTAGCCGATGGCGGTGATGTCGTGGCCAGTGCTGCCTTTGAGCTGGGCTTTAAGATTTTTGAGTTCGGCGGCGTATTCGTCTTGCACTGTGTAGCGCGTGTCGCTGGCCATTTCGTCAAGGTCAACCCCCACCTCTTTTGCGAGCGCGTTCAGCAGCGTTGGCTCACAAGGTTCGGAATAGAAATATCCAGGGCAGTCGTCCAGCACCATAAACAAAGCCAGCGCCTGATATAGGCTGGCAGAGTCACAACGCTGCACATGCAAGCGCACCTGGGTGGTCTGTGCGTCTTGCACGCCGCCGGTTGTTTTGCTATCTTCCGGCTTCATCAGATCCAGACCAAACACCTTGGCAATGGTGGCGGTAGCTCTCATTTCTTTCACTTGGCGCAACCACCATGCTCGAAGCAGGCCGCCACATACCAGTTTATCTGCCACCGCGTCATCGCAGTCATGCACCACGTCGGCCAGTACCTCAAACGCGTCTTCTCGGAAGCGCTTGGTGATCTCTTTCTGCATTTTGTCCTGCAGCCGTTTGATGTCGCCTTCGATGTCGTCTTTTTTGGCCGCCTTGACTCCCGCTGCCTTCACCAGCCCGCGGGCCAGCAGCATGGCCTCGGCCTCATCGGTGGGAACGGCGGCAATGAGTTCCCTGGTCCAGGGGTTCTCGATCAGCACGGGCGCCGGGGCATCGTCGCCCAGCAGGGCACCCAGCAGGCGCGGCTGGCCGTCGATGGTATCTTCACGCACTTGGGTCAACGGACTATAGCCGTCGATGTAGTCGCCGTCCGGGTCGCAGATGTCGACCGCATCATCGCCGTCAATCAGCGTCATGCCGCGCTTTTCAGCGGTGGCCACGATGTTGGCGCGGTGGCAGGCTATCTTGGCCCGGAAACAAGCCGGGTCGGTGCAGATGTCCACACTCTGCACGTCGGAAAACAGATCCGGGTTGGCGCCGGTGCGCTTCGGGCAGGTGGCGCAGTTGCCGGCGGAAGGTATCAGCTGCGAGTCGGAAATATTGAATGCGGCCCGGTCCAGCTTGAGCATCACATTGGCCTGCAGCCAACTGGAAAATGCACGCAGGCTGCACACCTCGCCCCGGTAGTCCACCCGCGTAGCCTCGGCCAGCGCCTTGGTTTGCAGGATTGTGTCAGGGATACGGGCGATGAGCAGCGCCCGGCTGGCGTCGATCTGGCCGGCGCGCATGGCCTCTTTGCATTCCATGCTCAGGGCGAGCAGCTTGAGGCGCCCAAACACGTAACTGCGGCTTCGCTTGATGCGGTCGGCTAGCTCATTAGCCGTCATGGGCGCGGCGGTCATGAGCTGTTCATAGCCCTGGGCTTCTTCCAGCGCGGTCAGGTCTTTGCGCTTCAAGAAGCTGATCAGCTGGATTTCCATGACTTGGGTATCGGTCAGGTCCCGGATCATGGCCGGGATGGTGTCCACACCGCCCTGACTGCTGCCACGCCAGCGGCATTCGCCCTCGACAATTTCGTGGGTGACACCACGATCGGTATCGGCCACACGGTGGCCTGGCAGGGGCCGCACCAGGATGGGCTGGATCACGCCGGTGGATTGGATGGACAAGGCCAGCTCGGAGATCCAGGCCGGGTCAAAAATGGTGCGCGGATTTGTCGTGCTGGGGACCAGCGCGGCGCATTTGAGAGTAGCGAATGTGTTTTGCATGGTGGCTCCAAAAAGTTCAGCATCCAACGCCCACGCTGGCAATATGCTTATTGCCATCGTTTCGGTAGTAGCTGTGGCGCGGCGGCGCGTACACTGCGTGATCGATGTCGTAGCCGCGCGGCGGCACCACTTGCAGCTCGGCGCGGTCGGATTCGCGTTCTGCTACACGCTTGTGGCGCGCCAATACGCGGCAGCCGGTGCTGGTGACGGTAAGCGTCATGGGTCGCCCCTTGCCGCGGGTATAGTCGCTGGTCAGCAGATTCAGTGCCAACAGCTCATGGTGGGCGCGGCGCAGGTAAGTTTGGCCAAGGCCGGTCAGTGCTCGGAGTTCGGCCAGCGTCATGGTGCCCACGGTACGCAGGGCATCGAGCACCAGCGCCTGCTGCGGCGTGAGGGTGGTTAAGTAACTGCCGGCCATAGCTTAGCCCCTGGCCGCGTTGCGCACTCGGTGCACCGCATCGATGTCAACACCGCCCGGAGCGGCGTCGATGTGCACGCCCCACTGCTGGTGCGTGCGGGCGATTATTTCCAGAGCCGCACTTTGGGCTGGGCTGCATGGGTTGCCCACGGCGGGCTTCCAGCTGCTGTGAATTGACACGGCACCGTTGGGCGTGTCGGTCAAGGTCAGGGTGATGGTTGGCATAAAAATAAGCTCCGTTGGAGTTAATGGGTTTGCGCGCTTTTGGGCGCTTTTGGAAGCACTTGCAGAGTGTTGACGTGGGCGTGCATTTCGGCCCCGGCATGGCGACCGCCGCCCTCGATCAACACCAGCTTGGTCAGCTCCACCTGCAGCACGGCGCCGGGGGTCAGGTCATTGCCGCACTGGCACCAGAAGCCCAGCGCGTCGTCACCCAGGTAGGTAATGCGCCAAGGCACCATCATGTTGTGGCCGGGGCGACTGTAGGCCAGCAACTGCACGGCAAAGGTGCCGTCCTGGCGCGTCATGGCCTGTGGCTTGGTTTTGTTGGCCAGGTAGAGCTGCCCGGTGTATTTTTCAGATGTGCTCATGACAGCGTTGCCAGCAGACCCCAGAGCAGCTCGGCATAGTGCTCGGTGCCAAAGCTCACGAATATGCTCACCGTACCCACCACAGTAACCACACTGATCAGCCACAGCAACAAGGTGCGCCCCATTGCCATGTTTTCGTCATGGCTCAGAGGCTGGCCGCCGTCGTAGTCAACGGGCGGCAGGCGCACATTACCCGCCTCGGGAGGCACGGTGCCAGCGCGGGCCTGGCAGTTGGCTCCGCGGGTGCAGGTGCCAAAATCATCACAACAGTTTGTCATGATTTTTTCTTGTTTTTTGGTGCGGGCTTGTCGTCATGGACGTATTCGATCGGCAGTACACCAACTGTGCTGCTAATCATTTGGTAGGCCGATTCACGGATCCGGCCAAGGTGGTATTCGAGTACTGCAATGCGTTCATGCAACACGCCGATGTAGCGGTCGTTGTCGGCCAGTTGTTCGATGGCCTCTGATTTGAAAATTTCGAGCATTTCAACATTGCTCATGGCTGCACCTGTGCCGTGATGGTTTTGTGACCGCGCTTGGTCTCGCACATAATCTGGTTTTTGTGTGTGGTCTCGGACCAGGCTGCATTAGGGCCACAAACGGCCTGAGCCGCACGAGCAAAGCGCATGTCTTCGGCCAGACCGGCCTGGTGGCGGGTGTCGCCTTGCTCGGTCTCGGCGTCAAAGTTGGCGGCCAGGTACAGCCAGGCGCCGATGACAAAAATGGCCAGCAGCGTGTTTAGGATGCGGTGGGTGATCATGCGGTCACTCCAAGTGGGCCAACCCTACCGATCAGGGCTGTCAAATCGTCAAAGTTGGCCACCAGCCACAACCAGGCGACTACCACGGCCATGGCCGCCAGGAGATTGATGAGTCTTTTGATGCTCATGATGTCAACCCATAAGCCTTAAGGGCATCAATCGCATCAGTGATCAGGTGATCCGGCAAATAGCTGTCGGCGCTGTGCGGCGTCACTGCCGGGTGGTCGCACACTTCGAGCAAGATCGCGGCCAGGGCAGCAAGCACAACGCGCTCCCTGTTTGCGATGGGTGTATCCACACCGACTCGCCCAGCAACTGGGCCACCTACACCGACCGCCTGGGGCGACTGGCCTCCTACAAGATCGTAACTTGACTGCATTTTTCACTCCATGCCCGCTGCGGAATGGCGGGATGAGTGAAATTCTACACTCGTAGATTAATAGTCGTCAACAAGTGTAGAAATATATTTTCAACATGTCATAAAAAACCCGCCGAAGCGGGTTTTAGGCACTGACGAAAGCGGAATCTAGAGAGTGCAGACGGCGATGGGGCGGTCATCACCCAAGGGGGAAAACATTTTGATCTGCCAGCCGAGAAGAGGTCGCTCTGGTGTGCGGGCTGCTTGAGCGGCGGTAGCACATGCGACTCGGGCAGCCGATAAACTGCCTGGAAAGGTGGCGTCAATGTAGCTGTTGGACCATAGATTGACGTGCAAATCGCAAGAGGTAGCGCCCGCCAAACGCAAGCGCGCGCACACCTGGTCAAATACCTGCTGGGTGTCTGGCATTTTTTATGTCGGCGTTTTTGCCGCTGCTGCCCATTTGCGCTCTTGTGCTGCCTGGTCTTTGGCAATGCGCGCATTGGTTTCGCGCGTAACGGCTTCGACTCGTTTCATGTGGTCGCTAGGCCTGGTGGCAAGTTCATACACACCCAGCAAGGCGATCAGCACCATGACGGTTACCAAAAACCACATTGTCATTTTGATCACGATGCACCTCTTGTTAGTGGCAGTGCCGGGTACCGGCTTTAACGTCACGGTGACAGCCGTTTTTGTCAGTGCGGCCGCTGTGTGTCCAAGCGGTTGCCTGGGCCATTGTTGCGATGAAGCATAAGGTAAGAAGTAGTGCTCTCATTGGAAATCTTTCAACAAATGAACATAACAGCCGGGGTGTTCGGCTGGCGATTTTTCCAACGAGATACCTTGTGTGTGGTCTTGGTTTTGTTTTGACTCACACCGCTCCCTCTTTTTATGCGGCCATTGATAGAGTTTGGCCGTCGCGGGGTGGGCCGAGGTATTGTTTGTATTCACGCATCTTTGCCACCATGGCTTGCTTTTGGCCGGTGTCGAGCTGATTCATGACGGCGATGGCTTCCATGGTCCACTCGTCATGCACTTGCACGCTTTTTGAGCCGTGAAACGGGGTGTCTGTTGCCAGCATCTTGGAAGTGGGGTGGGTATCGCGGTCACCAGAATAGCCGGCAGGGACAGGGGGTGTCTTGAGGTGCGAAAGGTCGTGATCGGCGGTTTCGTCGGCCAGCTGCTCCAGGGTCAAGCCAAAAGCCTGGGCGATTTGTTGGAAAAATTCTGAGCGTGAGCTGTCACGAATTTCCAGCGCAGAGATGGTGCCCACGTCGACGTCACTGCGCGCTGAGAGTTCTTTCAGCCTCCAGCCCGCTTTTTCGCGGTAGTGTTTGATTTGCTTGCCTATAGCCATTTGGCGAGACTAAACAAGTGTTGAAAATAAATCAAACACAGGTGTAGATTTGTGCGTTCTACATGTGTAGAATAAACGGCATGAAACCAATTCAAGAAGCCATTTCCATCGCCGGCAGCGTCACAAAGCTGGCGAAAGAGCTTGGGGTTACGCCTCAAGCAGTTTGTTTTTGGCGTGACGGCCGGCGCGAAACACCAGCAGACAAATGCCCACTGATTGAGCGCATGACCGGCGTGAGCTGTGAACGGCTGCGGCCGGATGTGGCCTGGCAGGTGCTGAGGAATACGCCCGAGCTGGCCACCCAACCTCAAACCACAGAGCAGGGGGCTTGATATGACTAACTTACCCGATTGGGATGAAGTCCATCGTCTGCAGGCCTGGCTGGAAGCTCGACAGGCACGTGAAGACTTCTGGCTGTATGAACTTAACGAGATGACCGCATTCAGCGGCCAGCAAATCGTTCTGGCGCCGATTGCAGCAGTCGGTACACGCGCTCTTCTGCCTCCTGCATCAGTCGTGTTGCCACTCGCATGCCTTCCTCTGATATGGGTAATTTCTCGTAGAACGCTTGTTTCAGTGCAGATGCGTTTGCCAATGCGGTCAGCATGTCCTGCCGCTGCTCCGGCGTCAGCACCGTCATGGTGGCGGCAAGTGCCTGGTTGGTTGCAGCGAGGTCTGCACGCAGTCGGTCGAGTTTTGCTGCGAGTTCTTTGATGCTGATTGTCATGAGCGCCCCTTTTGGTGATTTTGGCCGTGGTAAGACGCTGCCATTGTCTGCCGGCTGGGGCGCTCGCCCTTTTGCTACCCGCCGATCCGGACCGGCCCGTCTTTTTGGACTGGCCTACCTTCCATGCCCTGATGCGTGCATGCCAGCGACACGCAGCGGTTTGCCGGGCTGTGCGGTGGGTGGCGTTTTTCTTCATGCCGGTAGTGTGATTTTTTTTGGGCTGTTGAGCTACACAACAGCTCTCAACAAGGTTGAGTGACTATGGCAAACCAAATATCAATACCCATCGCAGTGCGCCCCGAAGAGGTTTCACGCAAACAGTCTTTGGGTGCTGCCATCGAGTTGTGCGCCGAGCTGGGCGGATTTGGTTTGGACAAATCGCTGCAGCATGAGTTGGGTGTAGACAAGGCCCAGTTCAGCCGTTGGCAAAGTGGTGCTGAAGGTATTGTCTGGCCCAAATTTTCACGCTTGATGGATGCCTGCGGAAATGATGCGCCGGTGCTGTGGATGTTGTACCAGCGCGGGTATGACTTGCATAGTCTGCGCCGACAAGAGAGCGAGATCGAGCGTGAGTTGCGCCAGGCCCGCGAGGCCCTGGATCAGGAACGCCTGAAAAATCGGGTGCTGATTGAGGCGTTACACGGTCGTGTCGCTGGCTGAAAACGGCTGCCTTGTGGTGATCTTTTTTACATCTTTTGCCGGGACGGTCAATGATTGAGCGTGCGCCATTGCCGCCGCCCAAATACGAGGCGCTCAATGCAGCGCTGTTGGGCCGAATTGAACAGCTCGTTAAAGGGTGGTTGCCGGGAGGCAAAAAAGAAGGAAAGGAATACAAGTGTGGGTCGCTGTCTGGAGGCAAGGGCGATTCTTGCAGCGTCAATGTGACCGGCAAGGAAGGGCTGGGCTGCTGGGCTGACTTTGCAACGGGCGAAAAGGGCGGCGACCTGATCAGCCTTTACGGCGCCATTCATGGCCTGGGCAACGTCATGGCGGCAGTGACCCTGGCGCGCGAGGAAGGCCTGGAAGACATTGCCGGCGTCACGCTTGCCCATGGTGACGCCACGGTGCTTGTCAAGCCACCCCGGCCTGAGCCGCCAAAAGTCGCCCCGGAAAAGCCCGATGAGAAGTGGGAGGTCATGGCCCCGGTGCCTGACTTCGCCCCCTTGTTCAGGTTTCACCATTCGCATTACGACCAGTCGAATATCGAGCACGTGGCCGAATACCGAATGGATTCCGCGCTTTACGGCTACATCGTGCGTGTCATGCGCAGTCAGGGCGGTAAGCTGCCGCTGCCATTCACCTGGTGCAAGAGCGATCGTGACGGGTCCATGAAGTGGCTGAACAAGACCTTTGCCGAGCCCCGGCCGCTGTACTTTCCGTCAAAAAAATCACCGGTTGAATTTTCTGGCGACCTGGGCCAGCCGCTGGCCACTGTGGTGCTGGTCGAGGGCGAGAAAAAAGCGGGCATCCTGCAGGATCTGCTCGACGCATACGCCCCCGGCATTTATCTGGTGTGCAGCTGGCCCGGTGGCAGCAACGCGTGGAAGAAAGCCAATTGGTCATGGTTGGCGGGCTGCTCGGTGCTGTTGTGGCCCGACTGCGATGCCCATCGTGAAAAACTTACCCCCAAAGAGCGTGCCGCGTGCCCTGATGACCTGGCCCGTGCCGTGCTTGAGCAGTCCAAGCCGCTGCTGCCAGTGACCAAACAGCCTGGCATGGCAGCTATGCTGGGCATTGGCGCAATTCTGCGCGACACGCATGGCTGCAGTGTGCAGCTGCTGCCCATTCCCCAGCCGCTCGAAGTGCCCGCAGGGTGGGATTGCGCGGATGCCATCACCACCGACGGCTGGGACGGCGCGCGTGTTTTGGCGTTTTTCGGCCAATCGCAGCCTCTGCCATCGGGCAACACCGAAGAAGCCAAGAGCGCCCATCCTGGCAAGCCTGCGGCCCCTTTTGGTGGGGATAAAGGTGGTAATTTTGGCGCGGCGCCAGCTAACGCTATGGGGGCGGGGGGCATCAACGACGCATTTACCGACCACCTGGCGTTTCTGTGTGACAAGCTGGACTGCGAGGTGCACGAGCTGGGCGTGAATCGCAAGCTGTTGATTGCCGCCTTGCGCAAAGCGCCGGATTTGAAGGACTGCCTTGGCTTTAACGAGCTGACCGGGGCGCCTGGCACGCGCGTGCCTTGGCCTTGGCGGGCTGTGGCCGGGCCGCTGAAGGACACCGACGATCTGGGGTTGGGTGACTACCTGTGCAGCACCTACAAGCTCAAGGCAGCATCACGCGCCGCCTTGAGCGAGGCCATTGAAACCGTGGCTGATCAAAACCGGTATCACCCCATCAAGGACTACCTGCACGATCAGGTGCACGATGACAAGCCGCGCCTGGATCGTTGGCTGATTTATGTGCTGGGCATGGACCCGGCCACCATGTCACCACGGCGCAAGCGGTACCTTGAGTTGGTGGGCCGCTACCTGCTGATTGGCCTGGTGGCGCGCGTCATGGATCCCGGCTGCAAGTTTGACTATTCGCCGGTTTTCGAGGGCCTGCCGGGTGTCGGCAAGAGCACGTTCGTCAAGACGCTGGTGGGTGCTGAATTTTTCTCCGACACACACTTTGACATCGGCAATGGCAAGGATGGCTTCGAGCAGCTTGAGGGCCTGTGGGGTTATGAGCTGAGCGAGTTGACGGCTCTGCGCAAAGCGGACTCCGAGCAGGTCAAGCAGTTTTTCAGCTCCACGGTGGATCGTTTTCGGGGTGCCTATGGCAAGTATGTGCAGGCGCATCCACGGCAATGCGTGATATTTTGCAGCACCAACAAAAAGCAGTACCTGTATGACCTGACCGGTAACCGGCGTTTTTGGCCGATATGGATTGATCAGCAGATCAAGCTGGAATGGTTGCAAAAGTGGCGCAGCCAGTTGTTTGCCGAAGCGCTCAAGGCTTACCTGGCGCATGAACGTTATGCCCCCACGCGCGAGGAAGAAGAGGCGTATTTCGAGCCCGAACAAAAGCTGCGCCTGGTCGAAACTGCCGTGCAAAGCCGCTTGTATGAGCTGCTGACCCGCGAAGGCGCACCGGCCAGCGAGAGCAAGGTGACCAATGACCTGAACCAGCACACGACGTTCATCACGCTCGACCGGCTGGTGAGCGCCCTGGGCGCAGATGCAGCCAAATCCAGCAGCTTGCTGGAAAGCCAGATACGGGGCTGGCTGGAAGCCCACGGCTGGGGTTATGGCCGCGAGAGCACCGGCCAGCGCAGACGGGGATATAAGCAGCCGTCGGTGTGGCCACCAGCGATTGATGAAGAGGAGGGTGCCAGCGCACCCCCGACCCCGCCCAACGCAGGCGGCGAAAACGAGGGCAGTGACGATGAGCCATTTTGACCAGCGAGGGCCGTGCGTGGCCGAAAAGGTCGTGGCTCAACAAACGCGCCGCTCCACACCACGTACCAGACGCAAGATTGGCAGTACGTGTTGTGGCGCGGTAGCGGGGATGTCATTGCATGCCCCCATGACGTAGGCCAAGCCATCGCGCCGTGCAGGCGTCTGCAGGGGTGTGTGTCACGCCGCATCCGTCCAGCCGTCCAGCATTTGGCATGGAGCGCACCGCTCTGGTCATATCCCCTAAAGACCAGGTTGGAGCCGCTGCATTGTCCAACGATCGGCGCAGTCTCTTAAATGTGGGCGCGTGATGTGAGTGCACCCGCGCTCGCGCTCGCACCCGAGCGATCTGTGTGTGTGGATGTCATCAATGTATATAAGTGGACGGCTGGACGGCAACGAATTCAAAGGACAGCAATGGAAACAGTGGAACAACAAATCGCAAGCATCAAGGCCCACATGCCCATGGTCTATGAAGCCATCAAGGCCATGGCAGCTGAGAAGGGTAATCCCACTTTTGGCTTTGTACGTCGTGGATTGAAGGGCGAACCCAATTGCTTCTATGCCAGCGAGCGTGGTCATGTGATGGGCGCGCCGTTCAATCAGGCCGAAGCCACCGTCGACATAGCTTGTTGCATGGTGCGGTTTGGCGTCAGCCACTTCGTGATCTGGTCGCGCGAACTCGTGATGGCCGACAGCCAGCACCCCCCCGTCACGGGTCCTTCCACCGCCCCACCC